>ENA-OYYF01000341-OYYF01000341.1-human-gut-metagenome-genome-assembly--contig:-NODE-341-length-21073-cov-20.754782_pt1 | contig 21073 bp, 26 predicted proteins | sample MGYA00243246_ERZ653441 | MGnify/ENA primary metagenome ERZ653441 (study PRJEB26926, sample SAMN06165054) | human gut metagenome | biome: ENVO:00009003; feature: ENVO:2100002; material: ENVO:00002003...
CGTTAGCAGCATGATTGCCACGGATGGCAACATATTAACGGCATGATATTGACTTTTTGAATAAAGTTGGGTAAATTTGACTCAACGATGGATAAATGCACTCGTTAAATAAAGCCCTGAGTTAATAGCTCGGGGCTTTTTTTGTATCTGCACAACAGATAATTGCATTGGGGTGACCGGTTAATCCCGTTACGCTAACCGAAACAGGCGCAGTGCAATTATCGTTGTGGTGAATGCGCAGGCTGATGCGCTAACTTATCAGCTAGATGGTGAGGTAAAGGCTCACCATGGCGACGACGGGTAGTTCATTTACATGCCGGAAAACACAGCACCGGTCACCACACACCAAATACCTACCAGGACCATAAGAGCAAAAGCTCAACGCACTACCCTCTATTGCCCACCGCGCCGTGGTCTTTTTTATTGCAGGCCGCAGATATCATTTTCAGATGCCATGTAGCAATCAGAGTCTGACGGCCTTTCCCCTACAAACACACACAGCACCATCCGGAAAATCGGAGGTGAGGCCTATGAAAATGCCATACAAACAAGATTTCATCGCTGCGCTACTTGCCGCCAAGGAGCAGGGTATTGGTGCAATGCTGGCTTTTATCATGGCGTATCTGCGTGGTCGCTATAACGGCGGCGCGGTAACAAAAACGCTAATTGATGCGCTGATGTGCGCGATGATTGCCTGGTTCGTTCGTGACCTTCTGGACTTTATCGGCCTGAGCAGCAACCTCGCCTACATAGCCAGCGTCTTTATTGGATACATCGGCACCGATTCGATCGGCAATCTTATTAAAAAACTTGCAGCAAAAAAGGCGGGAGTTGACGATGCAAACCAGTCCTGACGGAATTGCTCTGATAAAAAAATTTGAAGGTTGTCGGCTGACTGCTTACCCCGACCCCGGAACGGGAGATGCGCCGTGGACCATCGGCTATGGCTGGACCCATCCGGTTGACGGAAAGCCAGTAAAGCGCGGTATGACTATCGACCAGCAAACCGCTGACAGGCTTCTGAAAACAGGGCTTGTTGGTTATGAGAATGACGTGCTGAAAGTTGTCAGGGTGAAGCTGACACAAGGCCAGTTCGACGCACTGGTGTCGTTCGCTTACAACGTTGGGTCGCGTGCTCTTTCCACATCTACACTGCTGAAAAAGCTGAATGCTGGCGATATAAAAGGCGCGGCAGATGAATTTCTGCGCTGGAATAAATCAGGCGGAAAGGTGATGCCGGGGCTCACGAATCGCCGCAAGGCAGAGCGAGCTCTGTTCCTGTCATGATTAGCGCACTGGTTAAGCGTTACTGGCTGCAGTTGCTGGTGCTGGCGTTAATCGGCGCACTGGCTTTCTTCGTGAACCACTACCGCGACAACGCCATCACTTACAGAGACCAGCGCGATAAGGCCACTGAGAAACTCCTCCTGGCGACCGCCACCATTAAAGACATGCAGACCCGCCAGCGTGATGTCGCTGCAATGGATGCCAAATACACCGGAGAACTGGCTGATGCGAAAGAAACCATTGAGCGTCTGCATAGCGATGTCATTGCTGGTCGTAAGCGCCTGCAAGTCGCCGCCACCTGTGCAAAGTCAACGACCGGAGCCGGCGGCATGGGCGATGGAGAAAGCCCAGGACTTACAGCAGATGCTGAACTCAATTATTACCGTCTCCGAAGTGGAATCGACAAGATAACCGCGCAGGTTAACTACCTGCAGGAGTACATCAGGACTCAGTGCCTGAAATAATTTTTTTGCAAATCACAAAGTCCATTTAATGAGCCTCGCGATGCGGGGCTTTTTTATGCGTATCGTACACGCAAACCATCGAGAGTCTTTCAGTCGTGAGCCTGAGGAACGCCGTTAAAGGTGGCGACCTCTCTCGGGCGGCGTTCCTGTACGACAGGCTCACATCTAAAGGAAAACAGCATGAAAGTTATCAAGTATTGGAAAGTTCAGCTTCTGCAGCTTTCTCAGCCTTCCGGCAAGCTTCCCGGCATTATCAACGCCCACAATCTGGTCGAAAGCCTGTTGTTTGAGGGGTACTCGAAAGATAAACCGAAAATTAACCTCGGTTCCGGAGTAAATATTGAGTTGTTTACAGCGCCCGATTCGCTGGAAACCCGTATCTTTCGTGACCACCTCGTTGACAGTGTGCGTTGCTTCCCGGTGTTTGAATATGATGATGAAACTGACGGGACTCAGGAAGAGCAGACTAAGCCACCCTCACGCGAGGCCATGATTGAATATATCAAGCAGGCCATTGGGGAAGGCTATCAGCCTAAAATCTGCCATGAGCTCATTAGCAATCCTGATCTGCTTTGGCAGTTGCATGACGAGGCAGTCGATTATGAATATCGCGCTTGTTGGCGCTGGTACCAAGAAGGCCATGGTTTTCATGAGACTTTTAGCGTCCCTGAGAAAATCCACGATCATTCCTGCGTTAACTGTTTTTCCGATAAAGGCCCATGCCTTGGTGACTGCCACGTTTCCGACGTTAATAAGGCTCGCAGCTCCTCCTTCGAAGACGTAGTGAATCCGGTAATCAAATGGCTTAACGAAAACGCCAACCCTCATACATCAGTGAGCATCGACGCAACCAGTGCTCAGCTGCTTACTGGTGAAATCGGCATTCACACGGAAGAGTTCATTAAGGACTGACCGGGCATTACAGGAGCCCTTCTCTATGAGGGGCTTCGATAATGTTAACAACTTATGGAAACCATCATGGCATCGAAAAAGCTAACGGCGGAACAGCAGCGCCTTTTCGATGTGCTGACTCCGCTCCAGAAAAGATTCAGCTTAGCCATTATCAAGGGCAAGAATCAGACCGAGGCTTACCGCAAAGCAGGAGGGAAAGCGAAGGGGGACAACCTCCGCAAAGCTGCGCACGTAATTGCGACAAATTGCGACGTTCAGGCGTTCATTAAGTCTGTTCAAGGTGAAATCATCGACGAGGCCATTATGACCCGCGATGAAGCTCTTAAGCGTTTGTCTAAAATGGGCCGTGCTTCTATCGCCGATATCGCCGAGTTTAGTAACAGCATCGTGGGGGAGGATGAAGAAGGAAATCCTGTCTATCAAGCCGTCTGGAGCTTCAAGGATTCTTCCCTTCAGGACCCTGACGCGATGAGCGCAGTATCAGAGCTGATCTCAGGGAAAGATGGTATCAAACTGAAGATGCACGACCCGAAGGCAGCAATAAAGCAGTTGGCTGAGTTGCAGGGGTGGGAAGCACCTAAGAAAACCGAACTGACTGGTGCGGATGGCGGCCCGATCAAGACCGAGACGACCAACCTCACCGCAGATCAGGCCGCAGAGATTTACCGCAAGATGATGGGGTGATCATGCCTCTCCCGTTTGAATTCGATTTCAGAAACCCTGATTACCAGATGGTTTTTGAATGGCGGATGGAGCGCTTACAGCGCATTCGCCAGAACCCTGAAATGCTGCCAGCGCTAAAGCAGTTTTACCGCACCAACCCGGCACAGTTCATCATCGACTGGGGTATGACTACTGACCCGCGTAACATCGATTATGGCCTGCCGGTCACCATCCCTTTTCTGCTGTTCCCGAAACAGGAAGAGTGGATTCACTGGATCATGGAGCGGCGCGAACGACTGGAGAACGGCATCACCGAAAAGAGCCGCGAAATGGGGCTCAGCTGGACGGCGATCGGGCTGGCCTGTTCGCTCTGCCTCTTCAACAAAGAAATGGTTATCGGTTTCGGCTCCCGTAAAGAGGAATACGTCGACAGCACCGGTGACCCGAAGGCGCTGTTCTGGAAGGCGCGAAAGTTCGTGGAAACACTGCCCATCGAGTTTCGTGGCTCGTGGGACGAGAAGAAGCATGCGCCTTATATGCGCGTTGAGTTTCCAGATACTGGCGCGGTTATCAAAGGCGAGGCTGGCGACAATATCGGACGTGGTGACCGTACCACGCTCTACCTGGTGGATGAAGCTGCATTCCTCCAGCGTCCTCTGTTGATTGATGCGGCGCTGTCGCAAACCACCCGTTGCCGTATTGACCTGAGCTCGGTTAATGGCATGGCGAACCCGTTCGCGCAGAAGCGCCACGGCGGAAAAATACCAGTATTCACGTTCCACTGGCGAGATGACCCGCGCAAGGATGAAGAGTGGTATCGCAGGGAGTGCGAGAAAATCGACAATCCGGTGGTGGTGGCGCAGGAACTTGACCTGAACTACAGCGCATCTGCGGAAGGCGTCCTGATCCCGTCCGATTGGGTACAGGCTGCCGTCGACGCGCATATCAAACTTGGTATTCAGCCAACGGGCAAGCGACTGGGCGCGATGGACGTCGCCGACGAAGGCCGGGACAAAAACGCCTTTTCGACCCGTCACGGCTTCCTTCTGGAGAACGTGCGTGAATGGTCCGGCGTTGGCAGCGACATTTACCAGTCTGTTGAGAAGGTCTTCGGCTTTTGCGAACAGGACAACCTCGAAGAGTTTCGCTTCGACGAGGACGGCCTGGGTGCTGGCGTTCGCGGCGATGCGCGCGCCATCAACGAACTGCGTAACGCAGCGCGCCGACCGTCAATACTCGCCACACCGTTTCGTGGTAGCGGCGCGGTATTTGATCCGGACGATGAAGCGGTGCGCGGCGACAACGGACAGGCCGCCCGCCTGAACAAGGACTTCTTTGCTAACGCCAAGGCCCAGAGCTGGTGGCAATTACGCAAGCTTTTCCAGAACACCTATCGCGCCGTGGTTGAGGGAATGGCCTACAACCCGGACGAAATTATCTCAATCAGCAGCGCCATGGCGAGCAAAGACAAACTCATCATCGAGCTGTCGCAACCGACCTATTCCATTAACGGTGTGGGGAAAATCGTTGTTGATAAACAGCCTGACGGCACCAAGTCGCCGAACCTCGCTGACGCCGTGATGATTAACTACGCGCCGATGGATTCCTCTCTTGATAATTGGGCCAAACTGGCCGGAGCGTGACATGTCCCGTAAGAAACGCCAGAACGGCGCACAAAAGCCCGTTGCGACAGCTGACGGGTACAACAATTTCACGGCCAAACTTGGCAGCGACACCAGAAACATACAGACGGGCGGAATGTACATGCCCGGGTACATCAGCCGTAACAGGGTGATGCTGGAGTTTGCGTATCGTTCATCGTTCCTCGTTGGTGTCGGTGTGGATGCGATGGCCGATGATATGACCCGCAAGGGGATTAACATCAGCTCAAAGCTGAAGCCCGGACAAAAGGGCAAGCTCGAAACCTTCTGGGATGAGCTCGCTATATGGGATGGGCTTAACGATAACCTCAAATGGTCACGATTGTACGGTGGCGCGGTGCTGGTGGTCCTGCTTGAAGGGCAGGATATGTCCTCCCCGCTTAAACTGGATCGCATCAAAGAGGGGCAATTTAAGGGCGTGATGAGCCTTGACCGCTGGATGGTTAACCCGAGTTATTACGATCTCGTTACCGATTACGGTCCCGATTTTGGGAAACCGAAATATTACAAGGTAATCACGAACCAGCAGGGGATTCCCCCCTGGAAGATCCACCATAGCCGCGTTATCCGCATGGAGGGCGATACGCTTCCTTTCCAGCAGGCTCAGACGGAAAACGGCTGGGGGATGTCTGTCGTGGAGCGTATTTTCGAGCGTATCGAGGCGTTTGATACTGCGACCGTCGGCACCACACAGCTGATCCACAAAGCGCATCTGCGGACCTACAGCATTGAAGACCTGCGCAAGATTCTTGCTACCGGAGGCGACCTTGAAAAGGCGCTGATGAAGCACCTGGACATGATACGTCAGTTCCAGACCATCGAAGGCATGACCATCATGGATGGTAAGGATAAGTTCGAAACCCACAGCTATACGTTTGCGGGTATCGCTGATGTCCTTCTGCGCTTTGCTGAGCAGGTTTCCGGCGCGACGGGAATTCCTCTCGTCCGTCTGTTCGGGCAGTCCCCTGCAGGTTTCAACACCGGCGACGGCGATCTGGAAAACTACTACAGCCGGGTTAACTCGCTGCAGGAGAGACGCTTACGCCGACATATCCGCTGGCTGCTCGATATCTCCTGGCGCTCTCTGTTCGGTGAACCACTGCCTGACGATTTTACATTCGAGTTTAACAAGCTCTGGGAGATGTCAGACGTGGACCGTGCAGCGATGGCGAACAATGTGGTTACCGCACTCGGTACCGCCGTTCGTGAGCTCGGAATGACGCCTGCAGCAGCGCTTAACGACCTCAGGAACATTTCTGATGTGATTGGGATCGGTGGTTCTATCACTGATGAGGACATAGAAGATGCGAAGGCCCAGTGGCAGGAGGATGAACCTGAAACCATCCCTCCGCCGTCGTTCGGAGATCCAGTATCGAAAAAGCCTGTTGGCGATAGCAAACCAGATAGGGCAGATCGTCGATGGTACCTACGATGGTTCACAGGCCAGCGCTGACAGCATTTCGAAAACGCTGGTGGACTATTCCGAGGTAATCAGCGACTGGGCAGAGCAGGTCGGGCGAAGGATGTTTGCCCAGGTCGAGCAGGAGGAATGGAATCAGTGGAAATCGGTATCAGAGGAAATCGGCGCTGGCCTGCGCGATGTGGTGGGTAATACCCCCGTCGGGCAGGTGGCGCAGGATATCGTGTACCGCCAGATTCAGCTGATGAAGTCCCTGCCGCTGGAAGCAGCCGATCGCGTGATGGACATACAAAAGCGCGCAATGCAGGCGGTTATCACTGGTGAACGTCCGGACGAACTCTACGAGATGATCATGGCCTCCGGTGACGTGACCGCCAGCAGGGCGCAACTGATTGCCCGCACAGAGATTGGACGAGCTACCGGCGCGCTGACGCAGGCCAGAGCCCTTTCGGTTGGCTCAGAGGGCTACTGGTGGCGTATCGAGGGGGCCGGAACGCGCGATTCTCACCGCAAGATGAAAGATAAATTTGTGCGCTGGGATAACCCGCCGACGCTGGACGGTATGACCGGACACGCCGGATGTTTGCCGAACTGCAAATGCTGGCCTGAAGTACAGATTCCTGCACCGAGAAAATGAAAAATACGGCTTTGAGCATTCATTTCATGCGAACTGCAATACCCGCGAAATGTTATGAAAATGTTGTATTCGAAAAGACCGATTTTCAGCCCAGTTAATCGCTACTTTTACGGCTTTAAGGGGACATTTTAATCGAGTCCATTTTCGTCGGTGCGGGTAAGAACCCTTATGTTAAATAGCCCGTTATTTCGAACATTTTTCCCATCTCACAAGGTCGCCTCCGGGCGGCCTTTTTGTTGCCCGTAATCGAGCAGGTAACCCATGAAATATTTCTTCACTACACGCCTGGGCGAAACGCGCTATCTGCAGGCGGACGGCTCTCTGCTTTGTAAAGACGTGCCGATCGCACGCACAGGGACGCAGGTCTATTTACCTGAGGAAATCGACCTTGAACCGGACGGCACCGGCACGGTGACAGTCTGGCGAACAGAAGACGAGGTGTTTTCCCCGGAGACGATGGCGAGCTTTGAGGGCGTAGCCGTCACGCTGGGGCATCCAGAGGACAGTCTGGGCAACATCGTTTTCGTGAACCCTTCTAACTTCGCAGAGCTGGCACACGGACACATTCAGAACGTCCGGCGCGGCACCGGCGATAAATCGGATCTGCTCATTGCTGACGTGCTGATTAAACGGCAGGAAGCAATCGACGCGGTGAATTCTGGCCTGACCGATGTCAGCTGTGGCTATGACGCGCAGTACAAGCAGCTGGCACCCGGTAAGGGCAAGCAATACCAAATCACAGGTAACCACCTCGCTGTCGGAATCGACCGGGGGCGTGCTGGTGGCCGCTGTGCAATCGGGGATTCCATCCCATCAACAACAAAGGAGAAGCCTGTAATGTCATGGCTTAAAAAACTGGCTCAGGCCATTAAGACGAAAGATGAGGATGCACTGGCAAAACTCATCGACGAAGCGCCGGATATGCCGTCTGATGGCATGCCTTCAATCCCCGGATCCTCTATCACCATCAACATTCCTTCACAGGCCACAGCCTTACCTGAAGGCAATCGCACCACTACGGACGAAGGCGATCCGAACAAAGACAAAACCGGCACCGGCGATGAAGAAATCCCGGCCTGGGCGAAAGCGCTGCTGGTTCGCCTGGAAAAGCTGGAGGGTAAAACCACCGACGGCGATCCTGACCCTGGCAACATGACCACCGACGAAGACGAAGAAGAAAACCGCAAAGTGACGGGTGACGCAGCCTTTAAGCGCAACCTGATCGCCGATGCGGAAATTATCTGCCCTGGCTTCCAGCCTGCTGGCGATAAGAGCCTTAAGCGTCAGGTTCTGAATCATGCAATGCGCACCGGTGACAGCCTGAAATCATTCGGGGTGGATGATTTCTACAAAGCGCCTAAGGCTACGGTCGACGCGGTGTTTACTGCCGCTGTGGCGCTGCATAAGGCGAAAAATCAGCTGACCCCGCTGAATAACATTACCCGCACTACGGACAGCGGAATCAGCACTAAACACCTTTCCCCGGCAGAACTGAACAAGGTCAACGCCGAATTCTGGGCAAAAAACAAATAAGGTAAATCATCATGGCAGGTACTGCATATTTAACGCGCATGCCCCTGGGCATTGCCGGGGGCGTTACCCGTCCTCGTGATCTCACCATCGAGCCGGTTAGCCTGGACCACACGAAGCAGTTCGCGTCCTACGGGCTGGTAGGTAAATACGTGAACGATAAATTCGTTCCGCTGGAATCTGGCGACACCATCAGCAAAGTGAAAGGGATTCTGGTTCGTCCGTTCCCGATCACCTCTGCTCTGGACCTTGCTTACATCGGTGTGACGGCTAATCAGGTTGGTGACAACCTTAAACGCGGTTACATCTGCGTAACTGCTACAGCAGGCAACGCGGCGACCGCGAAAAAAGGCGATCCGGTTTACGTTCGCGTGGCTGGTGGCACCACTCAAAGCCCGGTTGGCTCCTTTGTGCTGTCTCCGGACTCTACCGCATCAAATACACCTCAGCTGCCAAATGCAGAGGTCATGGGGCCGGGTGAAGCCGACGGCCGTATTGAAATCGCTTATAACATCTGAGGGAATAATTAATGTTTACAATTGACAGAGCGACCATCGACTCCACCGGCGCGTTTCTCGTCGGCGAACTGGAGCGCATGGATCAGACGCTGAACATGCCTTTAGTGTCCTACAAATGGTCACGTGACATGCCGCTGCGCAGTGACATTTCTATCGCTGATGAAGTGTCATCCTTCACTAATACCGATTTCGTCGGCGTTGGTGGTCCAAACCCTAACGGTAAAAACTGGATCGGTAAAAAAGCCACTGCCATTCCTGGTATCGAGCTCGATATTCAGCCTACCCGTAACAACCTCACCTTGTGGGGGCAGGAAATCAGCTGGACGGTGCCGGAACTGGCTTCTGCCCAGAAACTGGGCCGTCCTGTTGATGTCCAGAAATACGAAGGCATGAAGCTGAAGTGGAACATGGACACCGACGAACAGGTTTATATCGGTGATAACGAGCTCGGCGTTGCTGGCCTACTGAACCTGCCGGATGTTACTCCTGTTGCTGCCGCCGCAGCGTGGACCGCAACCACCGATCCGGATGTGATTGTTCAGGATATCAACCTGGTACTGTCTGATGGCTGGGTTCGTTCTGGTTATGCGGTCTGCCCGGCGAAAATCGGTCTGGCGCCGGAGTTGTTCGGCCTGCTGGCGAGCAAAAAGGTTTCCTCTGCAGGGAATATCTCTGTGCTGGAATACGTGAAGATTAACACCATCGCGTTCCAGGAAAATGGCACACCACTGGAGATCGTCTCCATGAAGTGGGCCTCCAAGCGTGGCGCTGGTGGCGCGCATCGTATCGTTGCTTACACCCAGGACGAAAAATATGTTCGCTTCCCGATGGTTCCTCTGCTGAACACTCCGCTGGAATATCGCGGCCTGCAGCAGTTGACCACTTACTACGGCAAGCTGGGCCAGGTGGAAACCCCGCATTCCAATACGATCTCTTACCTGGACGTTCCGGCGTCTTAACCTGAAACAGGCGGGGAAACCCGCCTTTTTTTATGGAGCAAAAACATGAAATACGTTGTTTCCGGTGGCGCGACTCTCAGCTTTTCCGACGGTTCTAAATTTGAGCTGTCTCCGGGCATCCACGACAGTTCCTCTTTCCCGAAAGAAGTTAAGGACCACTGGGCCTTTAAAGCCTATGCGCGCCCGATTGACGAAGCCGACCTGGCGAACGAGCAGAGCAATGAAGACCTTTCCGCGAGCCTTGTTCTCCTGGCAGAAGAAAATAACACCCTGAAAGCGCAGCTGGCTGAGCATGAAAAAACCATCACCTCGCTGGGGAATGAAAACACAGACCTGAAAGCGCAGCTGGCAGCTGCTCAGGCACCAGCAGGCGGTAAACCTGCCGACAGCACGGACAAAACCGATAACACCGGCGGGGACGCGAAAAATGCCAAAAAACAGCAGGCTTCCGACTAACGAGCAGTTCCGCACCGACTTTCCCGAGTTCGCCGATAAAATCCGCTACCCTGACCCCTCAGTGAATTTCTATCTGGGGCAGGCCGATTCACTCCTGAATCAGGACGTACAGGGCGATCAGTTCGTCTACCTTGCTGAACTATTCACGGCTCACTATACGGAGCTGCGCGGCCGCACGCTGGCCGCCGCTGCCGCTGGCGGTGTGAACAGCAACGGCGCTGCAGGTGTCGTGTCCTCTAAGTCCGTAGATAAGGTTTCAGTGAGCTATGACGTGTCCGGGGTAATCAATCCGGATGCCGGTTTCTGGAACAGCACCGCCTACGGTCGCGAGTTCTACTGGTGGTGGTCGATGTTCGGTGCTGGTGGCAGGCAGCTGCTATGAAAAGCGGGTTAACGGTTCGTGCTGATAACGCCGTGGCTGTTCTGGAATCCCTCCGGCAGCTGTCCGGAATGGATGTGCTGGTGGGAATACCTGAGGACAAGGCAGGGCGTGAGGATGGCTCTCCGATTAATAACGCGGAACTGGGCTACCTCCATTCGACGGGCGCAACGGTGGAAATCGACGGTGCGACAGTTACGCTTCCCCCGCGTCCTTTTCTGGATATGGGGATCGAGGATTCAAAACCCCGAACCACTGCACACCTCAAGGCAGCGGCAACCGCCGCGCTGGAGGGGCAGACTGAAGCAGCTGTGCGTGAGCTGGAGAGCGCCGGACAGATTGCCCGTGACGCTGCAAAAGCCGTTATCGGTGCTGGTGACCGGTTGCACCCGCTTTCTGAGAAAACCCTCGAACGCAGAAGGGCCGAGGGCATTCCCGGCGAAAAGCCGCTGTATGCCCACGGTTACCTGCTGCGCTCAATTAACTACGTCGTGAGGAAAAAATAATGCCTCTTCTCGATGTGAGCGATGTTCTTCTTGATCCCGACTTCATGGACACCAGTCTGGTTTGTCACCGGCAGGTTCAGACGGTAGATGAGGACAATTTCACGAAAAACACAGCTCAGGATATCCCATTCTCTGGCGTGGTGACGGTTGACCGTTCTCTGGAAGCCAGGCGAATGGAAGCTGGCCAGAACATCAGCGGGGCGATCCTCATCGTGACGCAGTTCAGGTTAACCCAGGGCCAGCCCGGTACAGACAGCGCCCCGCGACTTGATGCCGATATTGTGACCTATAACGGACGCGACTATCGCGTGACGTTCGTCGATCCGTACACCAGTTACGGCGCCGGATTCGTCCAGGCACATTGTGAGCTGGTGGATTTTAACGGAGGGACGCCAGTTGAGTAACGACAGCACCGCGCGCGGTTATCTGACGCCTGTCGGGGATAGACCCCAGTATGACGAGGCGCTGGAGCGTGAAATCAGCCGGTGGATTCGTGGTGTTTCTGGCTTGCCGGCCGCTCTTGTTTTCCCCCGATGGACTGACCCGCAGCCGCAGATCCCCAACAACGGGGTAACGTGGTGCGCCTTCGGTATCACTACCGTTCCTCAGCCGTTAAGCCAGTCCGATGTTCAGGTTTCGGAAGAACAGTCCGAGCAATGGACATGGGAACAGGTAACGGTGATTTGCTGCTTCTATGGCCCTCTGGGGGCCAACACTGCATCAACTTTCCGCGCGGGAATATTCGTCGAGCAAAACAACGCTGAGCTGAATCGCTCGGGGCTTTCGCTGGTGGAGGCCGGGACTATCTACAACCTGCCAGAGCTCATTAATAACCAGTGGGTGAGGCGCTACGACCTCACCATCACGCTGTCCCGCAAAAACATTCGTACCTACAACGTCCGGACGCTGCAAGATGCGCCCGTCTCATTTTTCGGAGACTAAATTATGCCGCAGGGATTACCTGTCTCAAACGTCGTGAATGTCGACGTGATCATTGGGCCGCGTGCGGCTACTGGTCGAAACTTTGGTTCGCTGCTCATTCTCGGGAGCTCAACGGTTATCCCGGTTTCTGAGCGCATTCGCCTCTACTCATCCCCGGAAGATATCGGCACAGATTTCGGCGTGGATAGCCCGGAATATGAAGCCGCTACGGTGTATTTCTCGCAATCACCGAAACCGCAGCAGGTGTATGTCGGTCGCTGGGCTAAAACGCTGGTATCGGCTGAAAGCGGTTCGACGGAAACGTTACTGCAGGCGGTGAACGCCGTTCTGAATTACACGAACTGGTACGGTCTGGCCGTGGCTGACGATGAAGATATCGACGATGCCGACTGGCTGAGCGTGGCCGCTGCGATCGAGGCCTCCAGTCTCAGCCGAATTCTGGCGATTACCACTGCAGAGCCTGAGACGGTAAACGCGACCTCCACTACCGACCTGGCTTATAAGCTGAAGGCGGCAAAATACGCTCGCACGTTTGTGCAGTATTCCACCAGCAGCAAGTACGCCGCACTGTCTGCATTTGGTCGCGCGTTCACAGTGAATTTCAACGGCAGCAACACCACCATTACTCTGAAATTCAAGCAGGAGCCGGGGATCACCTATGAAACCCTGACCACCAATCAGGCGGCGGCGCTGGATGCCAAAAACTGCAACGTATTTGTGTACTACCAGAACGATACGGCCATTCTACAGCAGGGCGTCATGTCCAGCGGTGATTTCTTCGACGAACGCCACGGGCTCGACTGGCTGCAGAACTACGTTCAGACCAACCTGTACAACCTGCTCTACACCAGCACAACCAAAGTCCCGCAGACCGATGCTGGCGTTACGCGTCTGCTTTCCAATGTTGAGCAGTCGATGGATCAGTCAGTCACGAACGGGCTGGTGGCTGCTGGCGTATGGAACGGTGGCCCGATTGGGCAGCTGGATTCCGGCGACACGCTGACAAAAGGCTATTACGTCTACGCGCAGCCGATTTCCGAGCAGGCGCAGGCAGACCGTGAAGCACGTAAGGCACCGGTTATTCAGGTGGCCTGTAAGCTGGCTGGTGCGGTTCATTTCGCTGATGTGCAGATTAACGTTGTTCGCTAAGGGGAAGTGAATGTCTACCTATTCTTTTATGGATGTCACTGCGACGCTGACCGGGCCGACCGGTTCGATTGACCTCGGGTACGGTTCTGCAAGTTCTGAAGAGGGGATTGTGGTTGCGATGGGCGGTCCTAAAAACACCATGACCATCGGTTCTGATGGCGAAGTGATGCACAGTCTCCATGCAGATAAAAGCGGGACGATTACCGTTAACCTTCTGAAGACATCACCGACAAATAAAAAATTGTCGCTGGCGTATAACGCACAGAGCCAGTCTTCTGCCACATGGGGGAATAACGTTATTGTGATCCGAAACAAGGTCAGCGGCGACATCATCACGGCGCGCAGCGTGGCTTTCCAGAAACAGCCGGATAACGCCAACGCTAAAGCCGGTAATACGATGCCCTGGGTGTTTGACTGCGGCAAAATCGACCAGGTTCTCGGAGAGTTTTAACAGATGGAATTTGAAATCAAAGGCGTTAAATACCGCACCGCAAAGCTCGATGTTTTCCAGCAGTTGAAGGTAAGCCGCAAGCTCCTGCCGGTGCTGGCCGGGCTGGTTAGCGAATTTTCCACGCTGAAAGCGCAGGCCGCTGCGGGTAACTCTGGTGCAGTGCTGGAAAGCGTGCTGCCGAAAATTGCCGATACGCTGGCCGCGCTGCCGGACGAGGACGTTAACGCGGTGATTCATCCGTGTCTGAGCGTCGTTTCCCGCCAGCACGAAAAGGGCTGGGCGAAAGTCTTCGATCAGGGCGCGCTGATGTTCGACGATATCGACCTGTTCACGATGCTGCAGCTGGTGGCGCGGGTGGTCGCCGACAGCCTGGGAAATTTTTTGAAAGAACTCCCCGGCAGCGGGACGCCTACCCAGCCATAGGTCCTGTCCTGGAATCCATGCCAGAAGGCGAGGATTTCCTGATGCGCCCGGTGGATGCCGGGCTTATCCCCTACACCGCCCTGAAAGATGGATCAGTCGATCTGGCTGATATTGCCCGTATGAATGACTGGCTGGACCTGAAAGCCGATAACGAAAACCGTATAGCGAAATGGAGAGAGGCTAATGAACGCTGAAACGCTCAAGGACTTTCTGATCTCGCTTGGGTTCAAAGTTGATGAGGCTGGCGCCAGAAAATTCGATGCCGTCGTTGCCGGGACAACGCTTAAAGCGATTGAACTGGGCGTCAAAGTTGAGGCGGCGGCGCTTTCCGTCGTTGCATTCACCGCGAAAATTGCCAGCGGTCTCGACGACCTGTACTGGGCCTCTCAGCGCACAGGCGCGACGGTGGAGGGAATTAAGCAGATTGGGTATGCGGTTAGTCAGGTTGGCGGCAGTGTCGACGGGGCTCGTGGCTCTCTCGAAAATCTTGCCAGGTTCATGCGTAACAATCCCGGTGCTGAGGGTTTCCTGAACCGGCTGGGGGTTCAAACGCGTGATGCCAGCGGTAACATGCGGGATATGGCGACGATCTTTACCGGCGTCGGCCAGCGTCTTAGCAGCATGCCGTATTACCGCGCTAACCAGTACGCTCAGATGCTGGGTCTGGATGAAAACACCCTGATGGCAATGCGTCGCGGTATCGGCCAGTTTAGTGGCGAATACACTGCGATGGCGAAGGCGATCGGCTATAACGCCGATGTGGCCGCCGTCAGCTCCAATAAATTCATGACCTCGCTGCGCTCCTTTGGGCTGATGGCAGGCATGGCGCGGGATAAAATAGGCTCCAGCCTCGCTGATGGCCTTGCTGGCTCTCTCGACAGGCTGCGTCGCCAGATACTGGAAAACTTCCCGAAAATTGAAGGGGCTATCACTGCTGGTGTCAAAGGTGTCCTGTGGTTTGGTGAAATCATTGGCCGGGTGGTTTATCGGTTGATACAGCTCACCGGGGACATTATCAACTGGTGGAAATCACTCGGTACCGAAACCAGACAGGTTATCGAGGTGTTTGGGGCGCTAATGATTGCCTGGCGTCTCCTGAATAGTGCCTTTGCGATGTCGCCTATTGGGCGCGTCATTATGCTGGGTGCTGCGCTGATAGGTCTTTACGACGATTACCGTACATGGAAAGAAGGCGGCCAGTCGCTTATAGACTGGGGAAAATGGGAGCCGGGTATCAAATATGCCCAAAAGGCTTTTGCCAGTCTCAGTAAGGATTTCGGCGGTATCTATGTGAAGGTTAAAGACCTTGGCTCTGCCATCGTCGATCTGGGTAAGCGATTCCTTGAATTCATTAATATCGATACGTCGAAATTTAATGGCAAATGGCTGTTTGACCAGATTATCGAAAGCGTACGCAGCTCAATCAAGATCCTCGGTTCGCTGGTGGATGCTCTGCGCAAGGTCATTAGTGGCGATTTCTCTGGTGCATGGGATTCGCTTAAAGGCGCAGCCGCAGCGTGGAGTGACAGTCCAGTTATTCAGGGTGCCGCCTCTGTCGGGCAGGGGTTATGGGATAAGGCTGTTGACTGGTGGAATGGTGATGCCACGCAGTACGGGCAATCAGTTAAGCGACCGTCACCTTCAAAAGCAGGGGCTCAGTTGCTTGGATGGATGGCTCCAATGATGGGTAAACTGGAGGCTATGTATAACCTGCCTTCTGGTCTTCTGCGAAGTGTCGCTATCACTGAATCAGGGGGGAATCAGTTCGCTGTATCCGGTGCTGGCGCACAGGGAATGTTCCAGTTTATGCCTGGTACCGCTCGGGATATGGGGCTACTCGGGAATGATGTCTTCGACCCGATCAAGTCAGCGGAAGCGGCGGCGCGATATCTATCGATGCTCCTGCAGAAGAACGGCGGAGATCTGGGTAAAGCTCTGGCCTCCTATAACTGGGGGATCGGCAACGTGCAAAAGTACGGCATGGCACTGATGCCGCAGGAAACCCGTCAATATATCCCGAAAGTGCTAAGCAATATGCCTGGCGCAGGCGCTCAGGTTCAGCAGCAGAATACCTATCACATCTACGGCGGGAATGCTCAGGAGATAGGGCGAGAAGTCAGCAGGCAGGTGGATGAAAAAGCGCAGGCGCTAGGCAGAAATCAGGCGGGGATGGGTTAATGGATATTCTTTCTACTTTGTTTCATCAGCAGAAACGGCGGATTGGGCCGAGCGCAAACCTGATAGTCCCCAGCGTCGTCATATCCGAAAGGCATTCAGACACTCTGGAGATTACCGAACACCCGGTTGAGGTCGGTGCTGCAATTTCTGACCACGCCTATCGTCGGCCATATGAAGTGGTGATGCAGGTCGGTTTTGCTGGTGGTGGTTCGCTGCTTGATTTGCTGGATACCACTTCCTTTGGGGTAAGTGCGGGACTGAGCCCGAAGGAGGTCTATCAGAACCTGCTGGACCTCCAGAACAGCCGGGTACCGTTCGATGTGGTAACCGGAAAGCGGATTTACACCAATATGCTGATCCGTGCGATAGAAGTAACCACTGACCGCACGTCAGAGAATGTACTCTCCGCTGTTCTGACGCTGCGAGAGGTCATTATTACCAGCACCACTACCAAGCAAGTAGCGGCTAAAGCCGATATGAAACTTGGCGCCAATACCTCAGCAGTGCAGGATACAGGGGTAAAAACGCCGAAGCCGGTAAATAGCTCCGTTTATAACACTCTCTGGACTGGCGCAAAAAGTCTGGCAGGAGCAGGAAATTAAATGACGATCAGCGAAATCCCTCTTTCCCCGGAAAACCAGCGATTCTCCATATCCGTGGCAGGTAAAAGTCTGCAAATGGCTGTCACCTGGCGTGCTGCTTTCTGGTGTCTGGATATCATGGACAGTACCGGCGCGGACCTGATAAAGGGGATCCCGCTTATCACCGGCGCCGACCTGCTGGCGCAGTATCGCTATCTCGGGCTTGGCTTTTCGCTTTATGTTGGCTGCGACAACCAGTCTAGCGAAAATCCCACTGAGGCCGATCTGGGGATTTATAGCCATCTTTATGCGGTAACGGAGTAAAAATGTCTCAGAACTGGATGCGGCACTTCGAATTGCAGTTAGTCGATTCAAAGGGAAGCGCCACTGATTTTGGTAGCTTCAAGGTCACGTTTAACATCGACTGGTTTAATCTCAGCAGCGAAACGCGCGTGGGAACCTTCAAAATCTATAACCTTTCGGCACCTACCGTTAACAAAATTGTTGGTAAAGAATTTACCCGGATCAGAATCATCGCCGGGTATGATGGCATTGCTCAGGATGTTTCTGCCAGCCAGGTAGGTGTTGCGCGAACGGTAAACCCCGACGAAGTGGGGCAGATGGACGGCCGAAATTATGGGCTTATCTTTGATGGCGAGATCCGCTACACCATCACAGGCAAGGATAACCCCATCGACAGTTTTGTGCTTATTCAGGCGGCCGATTCCCATCGTGCTTTCGTTACCACGATGACCGCACAAACCCTTGCCGCCGGGTATACGGTTGCAGATTTCAACCGTGCCCTGATGAAAGACTTTAACGCCAATGGCGTGACGGAAGGTAACACACCGGCCATGCCAGCGACGGTATACCCGCGCGGACGGGTGCTGTTTGGGATGACCCGCAATCTTATGGATAATGTCGCCGAGCAGTGCAAGGCTGACTGGATGTTTGTTAATGGCAAACGGGAAATGGTGTCAAGGGATGAGGTGGTACACGATGCTATCAAGCTGAATAGCGAGACAGGGATGATTGGCATGCCGCAGCAGACCATAGGCAGCGGGGTGAATGTCCGCTGTCTGATTAACCCCAACATTCGAATCAATGGACTTATCGAGCTGGATCAGGGCTCAGTTTATCGTACGGCGCTGGGTAGCAGCGATATAGCTATGACGCGGGGGCGCATCACCGACCAGAACAATAACGGCAACATCACCATTGAAGGTACTACCGCGCAGCCTGCGAGCATTGCGACCGATGGCGTTTATAAAGTTATCGGCATTATGTACACTGGTGATACAAGGGGCCAGGCGTGGTACATGGACATGATGTGTGAAGCGCGTGGAGCGCAGGATCTTCGTTCTGCATCGTCTTTGCAACGGGAAGGTTGATAATGAAAAGGTTGGCTTTAGTCGGGTTATTCCTCTTGCCGGGATTGTCACTGGCTGCGAACAGTGGCGGCATAACCTTGCAATGCGCAGGCTACAAGCTGGAGCTAATTCCTGATTCAATGTTTAGGATTAATGGGGAATACGTTACGTCACAGAAAATTAAAACCCTCGGTGACGGTAACGGGATGAAGGCTGATATGGGGCTGATGCCTGCCAAAGACGGCAACAACTACGGATTTGAATACGTTCGCTACCCCGGCACTGAAAAGCGATTTCTTAACGTCCAGCTCCTGCAGGCCAGCATGGACGCGCCGAAGGTGATTGGATCTTTTCCGTGCAGAAAGGTTAGTGATTAGCTATTCGATTTCTCCGTCAATATATGGTTCAGGTGGGTCTATCGGGGTGTTAAATTCTTCTCTGTTCATGAAATACGGGCACCAATAAACTCCCTCCTGAACTGCTAAGGCATCAACAATCTGTGATTTAGTTCCCAATGAGCTGCTAATCCTTTGGTAGGCTCTTCCTGCTAAAATCCTACATGGCAATGTATCTGTTGCCATTTCCTGAGAACCAGGAGCGCATGGTAGCCCTGACTTGTTTATAAAAACAGTGCAGTATGATGTTGTGTTTATTGACTTTTTTGCTCCATTAAAGCAAGTAAGGACATCAAAAACCACCCAAGGATTTAATATTTCACCACGTATAAATACTTGGATTCCCTTCGTGTGATGAAGCATTTGGATTATTGGGAAAATGGAATTTATTTTTTCATCAATGCTATTGAAACAAGCAACATGATGTAATCGATTCCCTACGACCCCTTCCGCATAGATGTCTGCGTTTTTTGCTGCGGCAACAGCATATACATAACTAAACACTTGGCTTTTGGGGAACACAATAACCATCTCGCCTTGAAGGGCTCCTGGTGGCATTACTAGATCTTTATTTCCTGCTTTATTTATATTTTTTGCCACGAGATGAAATCCGCCTAGTGATGAATAGATTTATTGGTCAATTAAGGATAATTCATGTCTGTCTTAAGTAAAACCCGTAGCGGTGCGCTGGCGCAGGTTCTGGTGTCAGAGAGAAGGACGCTCAACGAACAACTTCGCGTTGCAATGCCCGGCATCATCCAGTCTTTTGATCCTGACGCAGTGACCGCCGTAGTGCAGCCGGCGATCCGCTACATCGAGCGAGATAACGACGGCAACAAAAGTACCAAGGATTATCCGTTGTTGGTGGATGTTCCTGTTGTATTCCCTCGCGGCGGAGGCTGCACGCTGACTTTTCCTGTTAAGGCTGGTGATGAATGCCTTGTTATCTTTGCGGACCGCTGTATTGATTTCTGGTGGCAAAGCGGAGGTATTCAGGAGCCAGTAGACGAGCGCATGCATGATTTATCCGATGCCTTCTGCATTGTCGGCCCGCAGTCGCAGGCGAAGAAAATCGGCGGTATCAGCACCAGCGCAGTAGAGCTGCGCAGTGATGACGGGGAAACAAAGTTGAGCCTTAATCCTGCCAGCGGAGCTATCAACGGCACGGCGCCGGGAGGTTTTAACCTGAACGGGCTTAAAATTCTTTCGGACGGCCGCCTGCAGCTGGTGGATGGCTCAATCGTTGATAAGCATACGCATGGTGGCGTTGAGCCTGGTGGCAGCAGTACAGCACCACTTGGAGGATGATATGCGATACCGTCGAGAAGATGACGATGGGGATTACACCTTCGGTCAGGGCGATGATACCTGGCTGGTTAACTCCCCCGAGGCTGTAGCGCAGGCCATTAAAACGCGCTTCCTGCTCTGGTACGGTCAGTGGTTTCTGGACACCACAGAAGGTACGCCATGGATTCAGTCCGTACTGGGTAAGCAAAAGCCTGACACCTATAACCTGGCTATCCGCCGGCGCATCCTGGAAACGCAGGGCGTCAGCGGCATCACCGAATTTAACACCGAAGTTGACGGGCGTACGCGCCGTGTAACGTTCACAGCAACGGTGGAAACCATCTACGGGACAACCACAGTAACTTCGGAGGCGTAATGTCTTTGGACCTCGACACACTCGGCTTATCGGCAACGGTAACCGCCCAGGGGATTAGTGCGCCTGATTACCAGACAATCCTTGATACACTGACCAGCTATTTCAGGCAGATTTACGGTAGTGATGCCTACCTCGAACCAGACAGCAAAGATGGGCAAATGGTCGCGCTGGTGGCTCTTGCGGTGCATGACGCTAACAATACCGCTATCGGGATCTACAACTCTTTTTCACCGACGACAGCGCAGGCCGCAGCGCTTAGCAACAATGTGAAAATTAACGGGATCACGCGAAAAGTAGCGACAAACTCTACTGCTGACCTTCTGTTAACCGGTACGGCAGGCACGACTATCACGAATGGCTCCGCACGGGATAAAAACGGCATTATCTGGAATTTTCCAGCGAGTGTGGCGATCGGCGTTGATGGTACTGTGCTGGTGACGGCCACATGTGCGAATAGCGGTTCGGTTGCGGCGATGGCCGGGACTATCACCACCATTAACACACCGACTCGCGGATGGGTATCAGTCAC
>ENA-OYYF01000344-OYYF01000344.1-human-gut-metagenome-genome-assembly--contig:-NODE-344-length-20996-cov-10.562151_pt1 | contig 20996 bp, 6 predicted proteins | sample MGYA00243246_ERZ653441 | MGnify/ENA primary metagenome ERZ653441 (study PRJEB26926, sample SAMN06165054) | human gut metagenome | biome: ENVO:00009003; feature: ENVO:2100002; material: ENVO:00002003...
TAATCAGCGAGTCAGCTTGGGAAGAAATGACCTGCTTATTCGCACCTTCCCTAACATTTTCATTATCAGCGATGCGGTGACAATCCCCTGTTTAATTGAGGCTGCCAGGTACAATATTTTATCCCTGCGCGCCTCAATGTCTTTGAGATTCAGGCTGGTTGTTGATATGACGGACTGTTTCCCGGAATAACGCTCGGCCTTTTGATGAATAACCAGCCGCTTCTCATGAATATCCCGGATCCTTGGCGAAAAAGCGAATCCCAGCAGATGCATCAGGGTGAAAACATGCTCAGTGAAGCCCGCTGTATCGGTGTAATGTTCGGTAATTTTCAGATCACTTTCGCATTGCCGCCCGCCGTGACAATATCGGCGGCGAGCGCCTCCAGTTCCGTCTGGCTGCCAGCATGGCGTTGGCACCTATCTCCGCCAGCCGCAGGGCGGCCTCGTGGCCGAAACAACTCGACATGCCAGTGATGACAATCGTGGCGTTTTGCAGACAATTTTTTGCATAACCACACCTCCGGAAACAGAAACCAACGAGTCTTGCGAGCATCAGCTGCACGCCTGCAAGTAATATAACCTCCGGGTCCAGTTGCAGAACACCGAACAGACTAACAAAACGTAGGTGCCAGTTTGCTCTGGCGAAACGGGGTTTAACCTAAAACCGCGGTGGGGAGAAAACCTGCGCCAGGCCAGGCGGCCTGGCGCGAAAATCGCACGCTAACCCTCTTTACCAAAGCCAGTTTGCTGGATAAGCATCAGCATAACGCTGTTGACCCAGCTGTGAGCCAGGCTCTGGCGGTCACTCGCCACGTCAACACGTACCAGTTGCTCTTTGCTGACCGGCGCGGCGGAGATGCCTTCGATCACTACCCGGTACCAGACGGCGGCGGGACGGAGTTCGTTGGCGGGCGCAACCGGGTTCAGCGCCACCGGGCCGCCGTGACTCTGCGCCAGCATCAGATTAGGCAGACGGCGGATGGCGTCGTGGTCGATGGTCACTACCGCGCCTGCGAGCGGCTGCCAGCGGCCCTGCTGATAAACCCGCGCCGTCGCGCCGTCGCGCAGGCGGGCCAGGTCGGTTTCGCTGACCAGCGCCTTCACGCGCCAGCGGTGGGTGTCGATCACGCTTGCGATGCGGGTGCCAGGCGAGACCCAACTGCCGGGGCGCAGGGTCTGCTCAACGTCATGCACCACGCCATCCTCCAGCGCCACCAGCTGGAGCCGCTGAAGCTCAACGGCGCTGGCCCGCTGTTGAATGGCGTACTGGCGCGCCATCTGGTCGGCGACCACCTGCTTCGCCGCGCCGTTTTTATCGAGCGCCATCGCGCCGCGGGCGCTGGTCTGCCACGCCTGGCTTAGCGCCAGCGCCTTATCCTGCTCGTCCGCCGGGACGGGGGCCACCAGTTCAAACAGCTTCTGGCCCGCCTTGACCTGCTGGCCTTCCTGCACCAGCACCTTGTCAAGCTGGGCGGCATAGGGCGTGTAAACCGGCTGCGCCACGCCCGCCTCCATCACGCCGTGCAGGGAGACCTGCCCGGACCAGGGCAGAAAGACCGAAAGCCCCAGCGCGAGTGCGACGGCGACAAGGCGCAGCAGGCGCGCCGGAGCGATTTCCCGGCGGCGCGCGCGCCAGATTTTGAGTTCGCGAAACATCGGTTGCACCACAAAAGTGACTATCTCAATAAAAAACAGCACCAGCCCGAGCGCCTTAAAAAAGGCGTTGTAGACCACCAGCGCGATGCCGACGAACAGCAGTAGCCGGTAAACCCAGGTGGCGAAGGCGAAAAGGGTGAGGAAGCGGGCAAAGGCGGGCGAGACGTTATCCGGGATCGGATCCTCAAGCCCCAGCAGGTGCCAGCGCAGCCAGCGCTTCGCCCAGTTGCCCGCCCGTTCGTGCAGGCCAGGGTAGTCCAGCGTATCGCTGAGAATAAAGTAGCCGTCAAAGCGCATAAACGGGCTGGCGTTCACCGCCACCGTCAGCACCCAGGCGGTGGTGGCGAGAAAGAACAGCGCGCCTTTAACGTTGCCTTCCGGCGCGAAGCTCCAGAACAGCGTCGCCCAGGCCGCCAGCATCAGCTCGGCCATAATGCCCGCGCTGGCGATGGAGAGCCGGTGGCGGGACTGCGACAGCTTCCAGCTCTCTCCGGTATCGGTGTAGGCCATCGGCCACATCACCAGCAGCGCCACCCCCATATGGCCGACGCGTACGCCGTAGCGGGTCGCCATAAAGGCGTGCCCCAGTTCGTGCCAGCATTTGGAGAGGATCAGCGCCACCGCGAAGGCCAGCGCCCCGTTCCAGCTCAGGGCGCCGTGCAGCGCGGCCTCGACGTTATCCCACTGGCGCGCGGCCAGAACGACGCCTGCCAGCGCGGCGACGGCGGTCAGCAGTAGAAACGGCGCGCTGAAAAGCCACTCCACCCACGGCAGCATGCGGCGCAGGGCTTTCTCCGGGCGCACCAGCGGCAGGCGGATAAACAGGTAGCCGTGCAGAATACGCCGCCAGAGCGAGCCGCGCGCTTTGAACGCGCCGCGGCGCAGCAGCTGTTGCTGCTGTAAAAAGCCCAGGAACTGCAACACATCCTGTTCGTCCACCGTCATGGTGGTCTCCTGGCTGATGCTGTCGGCAATCGCCTGCGGCGCGCCGAGCGGCCAGCGGCGCAGCATCTCCAGCTCCAGCCAGCCCAGGCGGAAATAGAGGTTGCGCACCGGGTCGGCCAGATGCCAGGCGGGCGAGCCGTCGCGGTTGTTGCCCGCCGGGTGAATTTTTAGCTCGTCGCGCAGCGGCGGCAGCGGCTGCGGCTGCGCAAGAGCTGTCCCGCCCGCAGGCGGGAGCGTCGCGGCTGTTTGCATATCAGAATCCACACCAGGCGCGCAGCGTCGCCAGCGGACGACGGAAAATCAGATAACCGAGCAGGCTCCAGTCGCCGGAGACGCGGGCCGTGCCCTGCAAGCCGATACGGGCGGCGCTGGACGGGTCGGTTACGGTGCCGCGCAGCAGGTAGCTCGCGACGCCGTTCGGCGCTTCCACCGTCTCGTAACCGGCGTAATCCAGCCGCGCGGTCAGCGGGTGCAGCGGGGCGACCTTAAGAAATACGGTCATCGCCGCGTGCGGGTTCAGGTTGGTGGATTCCGCCGCAGGCGCCCAGGCGCGCACGCCGAGCTTCGTCGGGTCCGCCAGCAGGCCGATGCGCTCGCCGGTCTGTACCGGACGGCCCGCCCAGTCGTCCGGGTCGGTGTAGACAAACACGCCGCTGCTGCGGGCGCGGATCGACAGCTTCTCCAGCTCGCGCTGCAACGAGGCAACCTGCACCTTTTGTTCGCGCCATTTGCCTTCGGTCAGAGCCAGTTCCGCACGGGCGTTCGGGTCTTCAATCGCCTGCTGAGACGCCTGATGCATATTGACGGTGGCGGTCGCCAGCTCCGCCTGAGCAATGGCGAGACGGTTTTTTAGAGTCGTATCATCCAGCTCCGCCAGCACCTGTCCGGCCACGACCGGCGTGTTCGGCGGCACCTTCATCTGGTGAATCACCCCGTCGCTCGGCGCGGCGATCACTTCGCTGTTAAGCGAAATCACCTCGGCGGGCACCAGCGTGTATTCCCGAATCGGGATCAGCATAACCAGCAGCAGAAGCAGCAACACGAGACCCGCGCGTCGGCGCACCGTGGCGGGCAGCAGCCGTTGCAGGCGAGAAGGCCGCGCCACCAGCGCCCACCAGGCGTAGCCGTACAGGTTCGCCAGCTGGAGCAGGGCGTATTCGGGGCTTTCGACGCCAAGCTGCGTCGGCCACGGGGTATCGCGGGCCAGCAGCAGCAGGGCGTGCAGCTTGCCGTCCGGGCCGGTCAGCGCCAGCACCCAGACGTGGCCCGGCAGCCATTCGTCCCACTCGCGCGCCAGCGACTCGCTCAGCATTTCCGGCGACAGCGGCATCACGCGGGCAGTTTCCGGCAGCGCGGCGCAGCGCGGCGCGATGTCGCAGGCAACGGCGGCAAGCCACAGCGCGTAGGGGGTATTGCGGTCGGTGTCGCTCAGGCCGGAGTGCGCCGCAAGCTGGGCGCGCCCGGTGGCGGAAACGGCGAGCAGCGCCGCCTGGCGATACTCCACCAGCGAGCGGGTATCGTTACACATCACAAAACCCAGCTCTTCGGGGCTGCGCGCCGCTTTCACGCGCGCCGCGAGAGAATAGAACAGGGCGATGCTCACGAGTTGGTCGTCCCGCTCTGGCACTGCGCCGCCGCTTTCGGGCAGACTGGCGTCGCGCGGCCGCTCATGCCGGGCAGTACGTCCTGGGCGTCGCTGCCAAATTCCGCTTCAATCTCAATCGTCTGGCTCACGGCGTCCACGCGGCCGCTGATGTGGGTGACGGTCATCGGGTAATGCTTGCCGGTTTCACCCACCACCGCGTCAAGCTGCGCGCCGGGCGCAAGCCAGGTGGTCCAGCCTGACGGCACGTTGAGGCGCGCCTTGCGGGTGCCGTTGCTTACAAGATCGATAACCTGCGCGCCTGCGCCGACGCCCTGGCCCTCTTTGACGTAAATACGCGCCACGCGGCCGTCGAACGGCGCGGTAAAGCGGCACTGCGCCAGCTGCGCTTCAAAGATTTTGATCTGGCTGCGGGTGCGGTTCACGTCGGCGGCGGCAAGGCCAACCTCCAGCGCGCCTGCGGAATGCAGACCCTGCAATTTCGCCTTCGCTTCATATTTGATCTGCGCGGCGCTGTACTCGGCGTCTGCCGCGTCGCGACGGGCTTTCAGCTCGCTACAGTCCAGCGTCACCAGCAGTTTGCCTGCCTTGACCGTATCGCCCAGCTCAACGTTGACCTGCGACACGCGCCCGGCCACCACGCTTGATAGCGGGCTTTCCTGGTTGGCCATCACCAGAAAACGCACCGGCGCGGCGCCGTTGTCGGCGGTGGCGTCAGGCGCGCTCTCAGGCGCTGCGGCAACGGCCGCATCCGGCGTTGCGACTGCCCCCGCCGCAGCGGGGGTTGGGTCGGCGGCGAAGGCGCTGGCGCACAGCGCCAGGCCCGTCAGCGGCATGAGCGCGCGGACGCTGCGCCAGCCTTCGTTCACGTTGTTCATACCTGTTCCTGTTATTAAGGGTTACTTGCCGTCATCACGCCGGTGTCGCCTGCCGCTTTATGCAGGTCGGACACCACGGAGAGCGCGGCGGCTTCTGCCAGCGCGCTGACCGAACGGGTGTTGACGTCATTCGGCAGATAGCTGGTGTATTTCTGGTAGGCGACCTGCGCGCCCTGGGCGTTATAGACCGCCATTTCCCACACGCCGCGCTGCGAGCCTGACGCGCGTTCAAGGTTGAGGTTCATTTGCAGTTTCACGCTGTCGGCGCCGTTGCCCTGCACCAGCTGGTTGGCGGCCAGCACATGGGTGACCGACTGATAAATCGCGCTCTTGTTGACGCCCGCTGGCAGGCGGCCCAGGGTGACGCTGACCGGATGGCGGGAAACTACCGCGTCGGCGCTCTGGGTGAAGACCTGCTTCTCGCCCGCCACCAGGCTCTGGTTGATTTCACGCGACAGGGTCGGCAGATCGCTGCTGGTCACCTTTTCCGGCAGCAGGTCGATGCCTACCGAGTTCAGCACGCGGCCATAGGCGGACTGCGCCTGCGCGTAGGAGGCGGCTTCCTGGAAGCGGGAGACGATGGAGCGCGCCTGGGTGCGCAGGGATTCCAGGTCGCTTGAGAGCGAGTTGTCGGAACCGGCGCGGGAGATGCTCGCCAGACGCTGGTCGACGCGGGCGGACTCCTGGGCTATCTGGTAGTCGTACACCGCGAGCTTGTAGCGCTCAACCGAGACGCGCACCTGAGTCAGCACCGCCATGCTCAGCGCCATACGGCGGGCATTGTCGGTGGCCAGGCGCGCGTCGTTGGTGCGGCTGATGGCCGGCGCGCTCAGCAGCTTGAACAGGTTCATGGAAACGCCCACGCCGCCCTGCACCCAGCTGTTGTTGTAGAGGTAGCTGTTGGAGTCGTAGCTGATGCCGCCGAACAGATTCAGGTTCGGGAACAGCGAGGCGATCTGGCGTTTGGTTTCCAGCACGTCGATGCGGGTTTTGTAATCTTCTTCACGCAGCTCTGGGCGGCGTTCCAGCGCCATCTGCTCAAGCGTATCAAGCTGGCTTGGCACGCCGGAAAGCGCCGGATTGGCGACGTCCTGTAAGGTGAAGTCGGTGGTGGACGGCAGGTTCAGCAGGGCGGCCAGCTCGCTTTTCGCCATCTGCATCTCCTGGCGCTTCTGGTTCAGCAGCGCCACCGCGTCGAGCAGGGCGCGCTGGTACTCCAGGCCCTCGACCGGCGGCAGAATGCCTGCGCGCTCCGCTTCGCGGGTTTTCTCAAGCGCGGTCTGGATCTCTTCGGCCAGCGGCTGCGCTTCGCTCAGCAGACGCTGTGCGCCCAGCGCGCGCCAGTACGCGTCGCGCACCTCCTGGACAATATTCTGCAATACCTTGCGGCGACGCTCTTCGGCGATGTTGACGTTATCCGCCTGCTGCTTCGCGCGGTAGTAGCTCATGCCGAAATCGAGCACGTCCCAGGAGAAGGTGGCGTCGGCCAGCAGGTGCTCGCGCTCTTCAGAGGTGGACGGACGCAGGCTGACGACCCGGTCTTCGATACCGACGCTGGTGCCGCCGGAATCGTTGTCGCGCCAGCGGTAGCCGGCATCGGTCATCAACTTCGGCAGCATATCCTGCTGGGAGATATCCAGGATGCCGCGCGACAGGGCGGTTTCCATCATCTTCAGGCGGTAGTCGAGGTTGTATTTCAGCGCGCGGGCCATGGCGTCTGACAGGGTCAGCGGACCAGAGACCGGCTGCTGGTCGCGGTACATGGCGGCGCGGTCGGCGCTGACGCGCGCGCCGATTTCATCCTGGGTCAGCGGTTCAGGTTTAATGGTGCCGCAACCGCTTAACAGCAGCGCGGAAACCAGTGCGGCGACAGGGGCGAGCAGAGGCGCAGAACGTACGGCAGTCGGGGTTACGGCAGTTAAAGTCGTCATCATTGTTATGCTTAAAGTGTTGAGTTAACAATCCGGCGGCGCGGCGCCGCCGGTGTAAAAGGTTTTTGGAGTTGCGCGATTAACGATGCGGTGTGGCGCCTCCCACGGTGACCGGTTCCGGCGCGGCGACGCGGTTACGGGCCAGCGCGTCGACCTGCGCCGCCAGTGACGGCGCGCCTGGTCGGGCGGCGGCTTGCGGCACGATCACCACGCCCGGCGCGGCGGCGTGAACCTGCTTCGCATCAGGGGTTTTCTCGCCGCGCTCCTGCTGCACGGTGGTTCTTTCGTTGATGCGCTCGTTAAGCGGCGGACGTTCCGGCGCGTTTTCCAGCACGGGCGCAGGCTGTACGGATTTATTCAGCGAGAAGTGGCTGAAGTGATCGCCCAGCAGCTGCGAACCGATACCGGTGGCGGCGAAGGTGTTCACCACGCTGCGTTGCAGCGTGGTGTTTACCCAGCGGGTAAAGAGAATGCCGTCTTCCAGCACCGGCGTGCCGTTGTCATTCATGCCGCGGCCCAGCTCGGTAATTTTGCGGTTCAGCTCCACCTTGCGAGAGAACTGGTCGCTGTACAAGCCGTAGATTGCGGGCAGGATAAACAGACCCGGCGAATACGGCTGATCGAGCGACAGCTCGTAGTTGGTGTAGTAGCTCGGGAAGTGCTGATCGCCTGTGCGTACCGACTGCGGCGGCGTCACGCCGTGAATAACGATGGTCAGCTGCGCCTGGCTGGTATTGCCGTCGGCGTCGGTAATGGTGTAAGTGAACACCTCGCTCAGGGTGGCGTTGGCGTCCAGCGACGCCACGCGGCTGTTGCTGCGGTTCAGCACATAGCTGTAGTTGCCGCGGGCGTCGAGCGTCAGGGCGCCGAACTCGCCCAGGCTTACGCCGCCGACCGCGCCCGCGCGGTTGAGGTTCACGGAGGAAATCGCGCTCACCGGGCCGCCCGCCGCGGCGCCGTCTGCGCCGATAGCGTCGTTGCTAAAGACGTTGCCCGACGCCGCCTGCTGGCCGCGATCCTGGTCGATGCTGTTGTCGTCCGCTGCCGCGACCGGCGCGTCGTTGAGAATATTGACGCGCAGCAGGCCCGGCGCGCGGGTCTGCTGGCCGTTGACGGAGAACCGAATCTCTTCGCGGGTGGTGGATTCGCCCGGCTGGTTAACCGCCTGGGTCAGCGTGAAGCGGTATTGCAGCGTCGCGCGGCCTTCGCCGTCCACCTGGAAACCGGTGAGCGACAGCACGCCGTCCGGCGTTGCGATATCCACTGGCGCCTGGGCGCTCAGCGCCTGGAGCTGCGCAAGCGTCAGGGTCTGGCCGCCAATGGTCAGGCTTTCCACCGGCTCCAGCGACAGTACGGCCATCGCGCCCGTGGTGGTTTGCGCGCCGCTGGCCGTATCGACCAGACCTGCCTCTTTCACCCACGCCTCGGCTACGGGGTTCACCAGCAGGCGCAGTTCGCCCGTGGCGGTGCCGCCGTCGTTGCCGTCGCTCAGGGTGTAGTTCAACACTGGCGTAAAGCCGGACCAGCCGCTTGCCGGGGTAAACAGATAGCTGCCGTCGCGGTTAACCACCAGCGTGCCCTGGCCCGGGATCGTAATGATGTCCCCCGGCGCGTAGGTCGCGCCGCCGACGGTGATCTCCGCCACGTGCAGCGGGTCGCTGTCCGCGTCGCGGTCGTTGGTCAGCAGATTGCCGCTGACCGGCGTTTCCGGCAGGGTGCTCGCTTTATCCGCCACCGCGACCGGCGGGGTGTTGGTGACCTCAAGCGTGACCTGGGCGGTTTCGGTGACGCCGCCGCTGGTGACGGTATAGGTGAAGGTGTCCTGGCCGACGTAGCCCGCGTTTGGCGTATAAACCAGCTGCCCGTTTTCAATAGCGACGGAGCCGTGCGCGCCCTGGGTCACGCCGGTAATGGCCTGGTCCGGGTTAACGAAGCGGTCGTTGCCGAGCGCGTCAACGGTGACCGGGTCGCCTGCATGGGTGGTGGCGCGGTCATCTTTCACATCCACGACCGGCGTAACGGTGATAACGAGCAACGCGGTAGCGGTGCCGCCGTCGTTGCCGTCGCTGACCGTATAGGTCACCACCGGCGCCGTGCCGTTCCAGTCGGCGACTGGCGTGAAGCGGTAGCTGCCGTCGCGGTTAACGGTCAGCGCGCCGACGCCCGCCAGCTGGACGGTGTCGCCCGGCTGAGCAGTCTGGCCGCCGACGGTAAAGCCCGCAATGTGCAGCGGGTCGCCGTCCGGGTCGCGGTCGTTGGTCAGCAGTTCGCCGCCAATAGCGGTGTCTTCCGGCGTGGTGACGATTTCACCGTCGGCCACCGGCACGGTATTGGTCATCACGACGCTCACGGCGGCGGTTTCGGTGACGCCGCCGCTGGTGACGGTATAGGTGAAGGTGTCCTGGCCGACGTAGCCCGCGTTTGGCGTATAAACCAGCTGCCCGTTTTCAATAGCGACGGAGCCGTGCGCGCCCTGGGTCACGCCGGTAATGGCCTGGTCCGGGTTAACGAAGCGGTCGTTGCCGATCGCATCAATCGTCACCGGCACGCCTGCGTGGGTGGTGGCGCTGTCATCTTTCACGTCCGCTACCGGGGTGACGGTGATGGCGAGCGTCGCGGTAGTGGTGCCGCCGTCGTTGCCGTCGCTGACCGTGTAGGTTACTACTGGCGCCGTGCCGTTCCAGTCGGCCACCGGCGTAAAGCGGTAGCCGCCGTTGCGCTCAATGGTCAGCTCGCCGACGCCCGGGAGCCGCGCGGTATCGCCCGGCTGATAAGTCTGGCCGCCGACGGTGAAGCCCGCGATAAACAGCGGATCGCCGTCCGCGTCACGGTCGTTGAGCAGCAGGTCGCCGCGCGCCTCGTAATCTTCCGGCGAAGCCACTGTCTCGCCCGTTGCGACCGGCACGCTGTTGGTCAGGGTGACGGTGACGTTGGCGGTTTCGCGAACGCCGCCGCTCTCCACGGTGTAGGTGAAGGTATCCTGGCCGACATAGCCTGCCACAGGACGATAAACCAGCTGGCCGTTTTCAATGGTCACCGAGCCGTGCTGGCCCTGATCCACATCGATAATCGCTTTGTCGGCATTGCTGAAACTGTCGTTATGCAGTGCATCGATAGTGACCGCAACACCCGCATGGGTGCTGGCCGTATCGTCCTTCGCGTCCGCCACCGGCGTTACGCTAAAGGCGAGCGTGGCGGTGGAGACGCCGCCGTCTTTGCCGTCGCTGATGGTGTAGGTCGCGGCAGGCGGCACGCCGTTCCAGTCGGCCACTGGCACAAAGGTGAAGCTGCCGTCGGCGCGGATCGTCAAATCGCCATAGCCTGCCAGCGTCGCGGTGTCGCCCGCGAGGTAGCGGGTGCCGCCGACGGTAAACTCCGTCACGGCGAGGGCGTCGCCATCGTCATCGTGGGCGTTAGTCAGCAGGTTCTGCGCCGCAGTGCTGTTAAGCGTGGTGTCTTCCGGCGTGGAAATCGTCGGTACGCTGGTCAGACGCGGCGCCACGTTGGTGACGTCCACGGTAACGGTCGCGGTTTCGGTTTTGCCGCCGCTGGTGACGGTGTAGTCGAAGGTGTCGCTGCCGACATAGCCCGCGTTCGGGCGGTAGACGAGCGTGTTGTTCTCAATCGTCACCGTGCCGTGGGCGGCAGCGGTGACGCCGGTAATCGTCTGGTCGCTGTTGCTGAAGCTGTCGTTGTCGAGCGCGTCGATCACCACCGGCACATCGGCATGGGTGCTGACGCTGTCGTTGACCGCATCCGCGATCGGGTTGACGGTAAGTAAGAGCGTCGCCACGCTAAATCCGCCGTTGCCGTCGCTTACCTGGTAAAGGATCGGCTGCACGGCGCCGTTCCAGTCGGCGACTGGCACAAAGGTATAGCTGCCGTCGGCGTTAATGGTCAGGTCGCCCATGCCTGCAAGCGTCGCGGTCTGGCCCGCCGCGTAAATCTGCGTACCGGTACTGAACTGCGTGATGGCAAGAGCATCATTGTCATCATCGCTGTCGTTAGCCAGCAACCCGGTGGCGGCGCTGCGCGTCAGGGTAGTGTCTTCCGCAGTCCACGTAAAATCATCGTGCGCCACCGGCGCAATGTTGGCGATGGTGACATTAACGGTCGCGGTTTCCGTTACGCCGCCGCTGGTGACGGTATAGGTAAAGCTGTCAGTGCCGTTAAAGCCCGCGTTCGGGGTATAGCGCACCTTGCCGTTTTCAATCGCCACCGAGCCGTTATTGCCCTGGGTGACGGCGGTAACGGCTTTGTCGCTGTTGCTGAATCTGTCGTTCGCCAGCACGTCGATGACTTTCGCCATGCCCGCGTGGGTGGTGGCGTTGTCGTCAACGGCGTCAGGGATCGCATTGTACTGAATGGTGAGCGTCGATGTGACGCTGCCGTTATCCCGGCCGTCCGTTGCCGTGTAGGTCACCACCGGTACGTTGCCGTTCCAGTCAGCCACCGGAATAAACGTCACGCTGCCGTCAGAAGTAATAGTCAGGCTTCCGTACCCCGCCAGATTGGCCGTCTCGCCTGCCTGCCAGGTGGTACCGTTGACGGTAAAATCGGTCACCGTCATGGTGTCGCCGTCGGCGTCGCTGCTGGTATCTAATAAAAGGCCAGGGATACCGATCGGCGAGTCTTCACCGTTAATCGCTGTCCAGTGGGGCAGCGTCGGCGCGCTGTTGGTCAACGTCAGATAAACCGTGGCGGTCTCCTCGATACCGCCGCTGGTGACGGTATAGGTGAAGCTGTCGTTGCCGACGTAGCCGCTGGTCGGGGTGTAAACCACCTGGCCGTTGCTGATGCTAACCGTACCGTGCGCGCCGTCGGTGACGCCGGTAATCGCTTTGTCGCCGTTGGTGAAGCCGTCGTTGGTCAGGACATCGACCGTGACCGGGGCGCCCGCATGGGCTGTCCGGCTGTCGTCATGGGCGTCCTGCACCGGCGTGACGGTAATATCGAGGGCGGCGGTTTGCACGCCGTTGTCGCGCCCGTCGGTGACCTCATAAGTGACCTGCGGCACGCTGCCGTTCCAGTCGGCGACCGGAACAAAGGTATAGCTGCCGTCGGCGTTGATGGTCAGCGCGCCATAGCCCGCAAGCGTCGCGGTCTGGCCAGCGGCCCACGTCGTTGCGCCCACCGTAAATGCGCTGACTTTCAGCGTATCGCCGTCCGGGTCGCTGGCGCCGTTCAGCAGATTCTGCAAAGCCGTGCTGGTCAGCGTCTGGTCTTCCGCTGTGCTGGCGGTTTTGCCGACAACCCCGGTCGGCGCACCGTTCGTTAACGTTACGGTGACGTTCGCGGTTTCGGTTTTGCCGCCGCTGGTAACGGTATAAGTGAAACTATCGGTGCCGACATAGCCGTCGTTCAGGGTGTAAACCACCTTGCCGTTGCTGACGGTCACCGTACCGTGCGCGCCGTTGGTGGTGGCGGTAATGGCTTTGTCGCTGTTGGCGAAGCTGTCGTTATTAAAGACATCAATCACCAGCGGGTCGCGCCCGTGGCCGGTCTGGCTGTCGTTAAACGCATCCTGCACCGGCGTAACGGAGATATCGAGCGTCGAGGTGACGTCGCCGTTGGTGCGACCGTCGGTGATGGTGTAGGTCACCTGCGGCACGTTGCCGTTCCAGTCGGCGACCGGAACAAAGGTATAGCTGCCGTCGGCGTTGAGGGTCAGCGCGCCGTAGCCCGCAAGCGTGGCGGTCTGGCCGGCGGCCCAGGTGGTATTGCCCACCGTAAACGATTTCACCGTCAGCGCGTCGCCGTTCAGGTCGCTGGCGCCCGTCAGCAGATTTTCGCCGTTGGTAAGCGTTGTGTCTTCCGCCGTGCTGCCGGTTTTAGCCAGGCCGACCTGCGGCGCGTCGTTGACCAGAGTGAGGGTGACCGTCGCGGTTTCGGTTTTGCCGCCGCTGGTGACGGTATAGGTGAAGGTATCGGTGCCGACGTAGCCGCTGGTCGGGGTGTAAACCACCTGGCCGTTGCTGATGCTAACCGTACCGTAAGCGCCGTTGGTCTTGCCGGTAATCGCTTTATCGCCGTTGCTGAATTTATCGTTGGCGAAAACGTCGATGGTCACCGGCGTACCCGCGTGGGTCGTCAGGCTGTCGTCAAAGGCGTCTTTTACCGGCGTGACGGTTATCTTCAACTGCGCCGTGGTCGCGCCGTTGGTGCGGCCATCAACCACCCGGTAGGTCACCGTCGGCACCGTACCGTTCCAGTCGGCGACCGGGACAAAAGTATAGCTGCCGTCGGCGTTGATGGTCAGTTTGCCATACCCGGTGAGGTCGGCGGTCTGGCCTGCGGTAAACACCGTGCCGACGCCGCTGACGGAGTAGTTAAGAATGCTCAGCGTATCGCCATCAGGGTCGGAATCGTTCAGCAGCAGGTTTTGCGCGGCGGAGCTGGTCAGCGTCGTATCTTCCGGCGTGCTGACGTTTTCACCCTGGGTGACCGGGGCGGCGTTATTCATCTGAATCGTGACCGTCGCGGTTTCGGTCACGCCGCCGCTGGTGACGGTATAGGTGAACGTATCGCTGCCGACGTAGCTCGTGGTGTTAGGGGTATAAATCACCTTGCCGTTGTCGATAACCACGGAACCATAAACGCCCTGGGTGACCGCCGTGATCGCTTTATCGCTGTTGCTGAAGCTGTCGTTGCCCAGCACGTCGATGGTTTTCGCCTCGCCCGAATGGGTGGCGGCGGTGTCGCTCACCGCGTCCGCCACCGCTGTAATGCTCATGCTGATGCTCTGCGCCGTGCTCCAGTGGCTGGTCTGGCCGCTGTTGAAGGCGCTTTGCAGATCCTGCGTGCTGCCCGCGGCGCTGACGCCGGTATCGGCGGAACTGGTGCTGTCGGAGACGCGCACCGTCAGGCCGCCCGGCACCGCGCCGTTGTAGTCGGCCAGCGGCACAAAGCGCAGCTGGGTCGAGGCGAGCAGCACCAGCGCGTTGGTTTCGCTGTAGCTTGTGCCAAGCGCAGTCCAGGTCGTGCCGTTGGTAGAGTACTCCCAGTGGCCGAGGCTTGCGTCGGTGGTGTTGCCGACGATCGCCACATAGCCGATAGCGCCGCTGGCGTTGCCGCCGCCAGCAATTCCCGTCTGGTTGTCGGCGGCGTCGCTGTAGCTGCCAAGAATAGAGGTCAGCGTTTTGCCAACTGGCGTATCTTCCTGCATGGTCAGCGGCGTCGCGCTAATCGTCGGACGGTCGTTGACGTTAGTGACGCTGGTTGAGAGGGTGACCATCGCTGCGCTATAGCGTGAACTACTGCCGTTGGTTGCCGTTGATACAGTCTGGCCGCTGGTCAGCGACCCTGTCGTTGCGGTGGTGTCGCCGTTGTTGTTGGTTTCCACCAGACGTACTTTCAAGGCAGCAGGCGTCCCGAAGAAGTCAGCGGCAGGTACAAAGCGGACTTTGGCCGTTGCATCCAGCAGCAGGGCGTTGGCGTCGGTGCGGCTGCCAATGGCAGCCCAGGTCGTGCCGCCATCGGTGGAGTATTGCCATTCGCCCTGCGCGCTGTTGACTGACAGGTTAGTGATAGCCACGCCCCAGAAACTGTCAGCGCTGGTGCCGCCGGTTGCCGTAATGGACGCATTGTTGACCTGATCGTTCGGGTCCGAGAAGTTACCGGCAAACAGGTTGGCAATGGTGTCGCCGGTAATCGCTGCGGCGCTGGTGTCTTCGCTCACCGGGGCCAGCGTCTGGGTAGCGCCGCCCAGCACGACCGGGGCATCGTTCGACGGTTTCACGGTCACGCTAAAGGTACGGGTGGTGACCAGCGCGGCGGAGGTGTCATCGGCGTAGCTGATGTCGCCCGGGTTCGCGTTCGGGTTATTGCTGTCGCCGGTAAGCGTGGTCGGGCGGCTGCCGTGGTTGGCGTTATCGTTCACCACTACGGTGACGTTAAAGGTGCCGTTCCAGTCGGCGGCGGTGACGCCCGCGTTGGTCGGCAGGTTCACCGTCAGGTTAGCGAGGCGGCTGTTGATCTGCGAAAGCGTGCCGGTAAGTGTGAAGCTGGTGGTGTTGACGCCGCCCGCATCAACGGTGCCGCCCGTCCCGCCAATCGTTTTAAAGGTAAAGCCGCCCGGCAGAGTGACCGTCACCGTCAGGCTGGCGCTGTCGGCGTCCGGGTCCGCCACGGTAATGGCGGGCAGGGCGACGGTCGTTGAGCCTTCGTTGACTGACTTGTCCGTCACCGTGATGGTCGCCGGATCGTTGACGTCGCTTGGGAAGACGCTGCGCCATGCGGTACTGACGTTCTGGCTCAGGCCGGAAGGCAGCGCGCCGTAAGGGTCGATAGCCGTGGTCGGCACCGCCGCGACGCCGGTGACGGCATCGTTCTGGCCGCCGTTGGCGCTGTTGGCGCTTGTCAGGTTGCCAGAGGCGTCGCGCAGGCGATCGTCGGCAATCACTTCCACACGCCAGGCGTTATCGGCGTTCGACAGGGCGGAGCCGGTCATGGAGACGGTCAGCGCCGCCAGGTACGCGTTCACCTGGCTCAGCGTGCCGCGGATCACCAGTGCGGACTCGCTGCCGTTATAGACGCTGTCAATCGTCACGCCGGACGTTGTGTTGCCGGAGCTAATGGTGATGTCGGATACGCCGGCGTTACTGTACTGCGCGGCGGTCAGCGGCACGCCGCTGGCGTCGGTGATGCGCACCGTCACCTGCATAAAATCGGTTTCGCCGTCGGCGATATTGCCGCCGTCGGTGTAATCCGGGTCGGAAATCACAAAGCCGCCGACTTTGGTGCCGTCGACTACCGCCGGATCGCTGTTGAGGTAAACCGTACCGCCCGTTGCAGAGACAACCGGCGCGTCGTTCACCGGCACAATGGTGAGGTTCAGCGTCTGGTCGGCCGGGGCGGCCTGCACGGTGTCGCCGATATGCGAGTCGCCGTCGTCCAGATGCAGGGTGATGGTGACATCGCCCGCCGCTGCGCCGTTCAGGTCGTGGTTGACGTTGGCGCCGCTCTGCCAGGTGAGGCCGAGCGCCGCGTCGTTCAGCAGCGCTTCAATGTCGCTGGCGCGACCGGTCAGCGTCAGCGTGCCGGAGTTGTCGCCGGAAATCGTAACCGGCTGGCTGCCGGCGGCGCTGGCGGTGGCGCTGGTGTTCACGTCCGCGCCGCCGATGCCGAGGGTGCCGGACGGCGCGGTGATGGTGACGGTCACCGGCGTGCCGAAGGCGGCGGATTCGGTGTCCTGCACCACGATATTGCCGCCGATAAAGCTTGCCTGATCTTCATAAACGGTACGGTCCAGGTTGGTCACGGTCAGCGTGCCCGGATCGTTGATTTCCGAGGCGCGAATGGTGACGGACGCCGCGCTCAGGTTGCCGCTTTTTTCCGGTACGGAGGCGCTGTACCAGTTGTACTCGGTGGCGTCGACGGCGGTGGCCGCCGCGCCTCTGCCAGGCGTCGCGGGCTGGTTCAGCGTGCCGCCGTTAGCGCCTGCCGTCAGCGTGCCGCTTGCGTCGCGCAGGCGGTCATCGGCGATAGTCTGCACCTGATAGGTGGCGTTGCGGTCGGTTCTGAAGGTCACCGTCAGGCCCGCCAGCGCCGCGTTCACCTGGGCGCGGGTGCCGCTCAAGACCAGATAGTCGTGCTGGCCGCCGTGGGCGGTAGAGATCGTCGCGCCGCTGCCGGTCGCGTAACCCAGGGTCACGTCGCTGTATTCGCTGGCCACGAAGGCGCTGCCGTCCGCATGCAGCAGACGCACGGTCACCTGCAAATAATCGCTCTCGCCATCGGTCACGCCGTCTGTCAGATCCCCATCTTTGACCGAGAAGCCCGGCAGGGCGTTGCTCGTCGCCGTGGCGCTGGCGATGTTCTTGATGCCCGACGGCGCGGTCACTTCCGGCGCGTCGTCGGTCGGGCGGGTGTAGATCCAGAACGCGTTGCCGGTCTGCTCTTTGTCGCCGTCAGAAATCGTGAAGGTGAACTTATCGTCCGGGGTGGCGGGTTCGCTGTTGCCGCTGCCTTCGGTGCCGTCGTTCAGGTAGTAAATGTACCCGTTCGCCACATCCTGCTGGGTGAAGGAGGAGCCTTTGCCGATGGGGCTGAAGTTCACACCATCTTTGGAATAGGCCAGGGTGCCGTGGGTCGGCGCGCCGGTGATGGTGTACTGCACCTGCATTGAGCTGCTGTCGGAATCGTAGGCTTGCAGCATGGCGCTGGTTATCTGGCCATAGCTTCCTTCGGTGACGTACAGCGGGTTGTTGACTGGCGTGCCGCCAATCAGGTTCGGCGAGCCTGCGGTCACCGTCGGGTCGGCCTGGGTCGGGTCTTTGGCGATCTGCGGCGCGTCGTTGACGTTAGTTATCTGGATTTTCACCGTCGCGTCGCTGGCGGAGGTGGCGCCCCAGCGGTCGGTGGCCGATACGGTAAAGGTGGTGGAGCGCACTTCCGAGCCGTCGCTGACGAAGCGCAGCCCGGTGGTCGAGGCGCTGGCGGTAAGCAGCGAGGCGTTGAGCGTCTGGCCGACGGTAACGTCAACCCACTGCGAGCCGTTGTAGTATTGCAGCGTGCCGCCGTCCGGCAGCGTTTTGATGGTGAACTTCAGGGCGTTGGCGTCGGTCGCGTCGTTGTTATAGGCATAGTTGTTGGCGCTGGCGCTGCCGTCTTTGATCGTCGCGCTCTCTTCCAGCCCGTTGCTGCTGTTGGCGTCGTCCGGGTCGCTTATCGCTATCTGGCCGGTGGTCAGGTAAGCGGTTTCGCCTTCGGCGATTACGGTGGAGGAGGAGCCGGTTACCACCGGCAGATCGTTCACTGGCGTGACGTAGATGTTCAGCGTCGGCGTCCAGATATCGGTCACCGGGTTGCCGTTAGCATCGAGCGTGGTCAGCCCCGCCGAGACAGAGAACGCCGCGGCGTAGACAAAGGTCTCTCCGCCGTCGTGCTGGAAGCGAATATTGCCGCTGTCGAGGTCGGCCTGCGTAAAGGTGGCGTATTCGCCGAGCGTCACCCAGCTGCCGCCGACATTTTTTTGCAGCTCGCCGCCCGTTGCGCCGTTCGAGAAACCAAGGAAGGTATAGACCACCTGCGAGGCGTCCACGCCCGTGGCGGTGTAGCTCAGGCCCGGCACGCTGGAGAAGTCGCCGCTGGTGCCGTTCAGTACGAGGATGCCGCCTTCTTCCACTTCGCCGCGGGCGTAGCCAGAGGTGAAGTCCACGCCCGCCCAGGTGGAATCGCGGTTGGTAATGGTGGTGACGCGATCCGGGATCGTGCCGGGACCGCCGCCCGTGACCACCGCAAGGCCGATGGTAAAGGTAAAGCTGGTCAGCGTTTCGGTGCCCGGCGTGTACACGCCGCCGATGCGGCTGTAGGTCGTGCCGTCGGCGTTCCAGCGCAGCGCAGCGGTGTTGTCCACCACCACAAAGTTGAAGCTGTCGGTGTCACCCGATGCGCTGGCGTACTGCACGTACTGCACTTTGCCGTCGACGATATCCTGCATGGTGAAGGTGCCGCCGTTTTGCAGGCGGTAGCCGTCCAGCGTCAGGTAACCGTGGGTGAGCTTGCTGTCGTCAACGATAAAGCTGAGGTGGTTATCGGTGGAATCCACGTCGCTTGCGCCGATCATCGCAGACGTAAGGGTGACGGCGTTCGCCAGATCGTCCACCTGCGCGTGCAGCGTTACGTTGTCCAGAGTCGGGTCGTCATCCACCGGGCGCACGGTCAGGGTAATGGTGCCGTCGGTGCTGGCCGGCACGCCGGTGCCGCCGCCCTGGTCGGTGACGCGTACGCCAAAGCTGTCGGTGCCCTGGTTTTCACTGCCGTCGTTAGCATAGGTCAGCAGATTGCGATCGGCATAGTCAAAGGTCTGGCCGACGGTGACGGCGACGCCGTTAAACCAGAGCGTGCCGTGGGTCGGCAGGGCGGTAATGGTGAGAGTCAGCGTTGTGTCGCCCGGATCGCCGCCGCCGTCCGCCTCTATATACTGGCCGACGTTGCCGGTGTTGACCGCATTGTTGGGCTGGCCTTCAAAGACCACGCCGCTGCCGCTAAGGGTCGGCGCCTGGTTCTGCGGGGTAATGTTCAGCGTGACGTGGACGGTATCGGACTGCGCCTTCGGCGTCGCGCCGTCGTTGATGACCGCCGTAAAGCCGTCGGCGGCGTTCTGGTCTGCGCCCGTGGCGGTGTGGACATACTTCACCTTGCCGTCGATCAAATCCTGCTGGGTAAAGATAGAGCCGACGCCCATCCGGTCGCCGTTCAGCGTCAGATAGCCATACTGCGGCAGGTCGGTCAGACCATAGACAATCTGCACGGGCTGCTGGGTGCCCGCCGTTACTTCCGCATCGATGGCGTTAAGGGTCACGGTGGTGATGACGCTGCCGCCCGATTCGATCTCCGGCACGTTCTGGGTGGCGTCGGCCACGCTTACCGGGTCGTTCGACGGGGTCACGGTCACATCGATGGATTTGCTGGTGCTGACGCCCGCGCTGTCGCGCACCGTGACGTCCAGCTTGCCGCTGGCGCCGGTGTTGCCAAGCTCGACGTCAGCGGAGGTAAAGGTGATGCTGTTAAGCCAGGCCTGCGCTTCGCTGGCAGTGCCGGTCATGGTCAGCGAAGCGTTGCTGGTCTGGCTGTCGCTGAGTTTGCCGATGGCGCTGTTGCTCAGGCTCACCGTGACTATGACGGTTTCGCTGGCGTCCGTGGTGCTGACCTGCCAGCCGCTGAGCGTGGCGGTATCGGCGCCTGCGGCGTTAAGGCTGCTCGGCTCGGCGACGGTGATGCCTTTTTCCGGCGCGGTGACTTCCGGCCCGGCCAGCAGGCCGTCGTAATCAAAGGCGAAGGTTTTCGCTTCAATGCTGCCGGTATGGTTTTCCAGCACCCAGTCGCCGGAAAGCGCCGCGCTGCCGGTCATGTCGCTGGAGGCCGCCACGTCCGCCTGAGTCAGTTCGGCGAAGCGGGTGATAAAGGCGTTATCCTGGGCGGAGACGTCGCAGCCGTAAAGCAGGATGTCGCCGCTGTCGCTAAGGCTCGCGCCGATAGCGCTGAGCTGTGAAGACCACGCCGAGAGGTTGTCCGCCGTCAGCACATCGGTGCCAAGCGTAATGGCGTCGGACGCGCCGTGGCTCAGAATATGAATGGCGGAAATATTGGTTTCGCCTTTCAGCGCGTCGGCAAGCTGGCTCAGACCCGAGCTGTTTTCATCGATAATCACCACCTGGCTGCCCTGCGGCACCTGGTCCACCAGCGACTGCCAGCCGGAGATATGCTGGTCTATTACATAGACTTCGCTGGCGGCGCTGCCCGGTTTTTCGCTTGCGGCGTCGGCTGTGGCGGCGTGGGGAATATCCAGCGCCTTCGCGGGTTCGGTGGCGCTTTCATGGTGCACCAGATCGCTTGCCGATGCCTCATGGATGGCGGTTTCAGCCAGAGCGGCTCCATCAAAAAGCTGGCGAGACTCAAGAGCAAAACGATGCGCACGCGGACGTAAACGACGGTTCTTTATTGTAGTCATAGGTTTACTGCTCTTAAAAAATAGAGTGACTGGATAAATATTCTGAGTTCAGCGTTGCCAGGAGCGTACACCATGTCGCCAGGCCAGAGGAGGGCAAACAGGGGATATATTCATCGAAATTATCGAATGGACGCTTAGCGCTCGAAGAATAAATAAATCTTAAAGGACAAACAAGACAGCGCCCTGCCAGCCCTGAAAAAACCAATACGACGAAAGGCTTAACCGTAAGCAAAATTTTATAATTAATTTCATTAACTTAGCATTTGAATACTTTTAAAACAACTCGCTTTTAGTAACAATTAAGCAACGCTGAAAACCGAAAAGGTAAAGCAAAAGTTCGGCGCATTAGAATTAAATACTAACTTCATGAAAAATTCAGGTTATTATTTTATTAATTCCCGTTACCGCATTAGTGAATTATGATTTTTTATAAATTGCGCAAAAAAAAGAGCAAAATCTGCTTGGCCTCTCAATATTAGGGAAGGTGCGAACAAGTTCCTGATATGAGATCATCATATTCATCCGGAGCG
>ENA-OYYF01000350-OYYF01000350.1-human-gut-metagenome-genome-assembly--contig:-NODE-350-length-20698-cov-7.559996_pt1 | contig 20698 bp, 10 predicted proteins | sample MGYA00243246_ERZ653441 | MGnify/ENA primary metagenome ERZ653441 (study PRJEB26926, sample SAMN06165054) | human gut metagenome | biome: ENVO:00009003; feature: ENVO:2100002; material: ENVO:00002003...
TAGCTTCGTCGGCAGCGTCAGATGTGTATAAGAGACAGCATCAGGACTGCTGCCATTTTCCGGATATTCATGAAATATTGTTCATAGGTAACTGTTTTACGCAGCTCGCATACTGCCAGTGTATCAGGCTGCGTTTTTGCATATTCTTTGATATAGGCAAGTACACTGTCTTTTCTCATGTGCTTTCCCCTTTCGTTTTTCTTCCTTTTGACTTTGATTTCGCTTTTCTTTCTACCGGTCTTGTTTTTTCATACATCCCTGCGCAGCAGTCCGCAGCATCTCATAAAACGTATGGCCGATCAGAGCGCAAACCAACCATTCTGCAGTAAAAACCATGCGCTGACACTCATCAGAGCGATCACGATCAGGGTCAGGAGCAATCCCTTTTTAAACATATAAGAAGGTTTCAGTCCATAACCGACCGGAACACTTCGTACAGAAGTCGGCATTATATAAGATAAGTTTACACCAATTGTGGCAACAAACACATAAGGGATCGGATCGACACCGATTCCGTTCATAACGGAGATTACGATCGGAATTGCCACTGCTGCTGTCGCCGTATTCGAAGTCACGTCGGAAAGTATGATCGTAACCGTGATGATCACAAGCACTGTCACAAAGCCGCCTGTCAGTCCCATTTGGGAGACATAATTGCCGATACAGACATCTGCACCTGTCTTTGTCAGAAGTGTTCCGACTGCCAGTCCACCGGCGAAGATATACATAAGCGACCAGTACACCTTACCCTGTACCGGTTTCCACCGCAGGATCGGTTCTCCCTTGCTGTCCTTGAGCAGGAAAGAAAGCACTGCTGCAATAATAAAGACATAGGCAGGTTTTAATCCCGGCAAGACAGAAGCATACAGATTTCTGGTAAATGCAAGCACAGTTGCGATCACAAAAATCGTCAGACAGACAATCTCTTCCTTGCTCATCTTTCCCATCTCTTTGCGCACTTTCACGAAATATTCCTTACTTCCTTCCAGTCCTTCATGCTTTGGCTTGATCCAGATCAGATACAGACAGTTGGATATGATCAGCACAAGCATGATCGGTGCAAACTTGATGACCCAGTCCATGTACATATATTCCTGTCCGGTCAGCTCCTGGATGTAGTTTACCACAACCAGATTCATGGCGCCGCCAAGCGGAGAAGCCAGTCCACCGATACCCGCTCCCCAGGCGATCGACATCAGAATGATCGATGCAGGTTCGCTTTCGGATACCTTTTCGATTCCCAGATAACGCAGCATGGAAACAGCGATCGGTGTGATCGTTGCTGTCACAACTGCATTTGGCAGGATCGTGGAAAGTGCTGTGGAAAGCAGAAACCAGAACAGGATCTGTGTGGTCAGTGAGGTTCCTACAATACTCAGGAATGCACACGCCACTCTTTTGTCCAGTCCGACAATCTCCCATGACACGGTCAGGATGGACGCACCAAGAAGCAGCAGGATTGTCTCAGATGCATAATTTGCAATGACATCTTTCATGTCTACCAGATTAAACAAGGCATTGACAATGATCGGCAAAAATGCCGTTACCGCATAGTCCAGTGCTTCGGTGATCCACCAGTATGCCATCCAGAGCACAGTTCCGATCGCCGCACGCGACTGGAACGTATCAAAGACGCCATGTGGCAGCAAATACAGACTTGCGATAAACAAAAGTGGGCCTATCACTTTATTGATCGTTTCCATTCTAAGATTTTTTTTCACATTCATCCTCCCAATCTTTCAGATATTCCTGTTCGTCTTTATGCCAATACATTACAGCTGTATCCCACTCTTCTTTCTGCTTTTCATTGAGTCTGTTCTTAAACTGATAATTCGTCTGTAAGTAGTCTGCCAGATATGAAGTTACCTTTTCTGCACCCGAAATATTTACATGACGATAATCATAAAAATCAACCTTATAATCAAGTGCAAGCGCACTCTTTACCTCTGCACTTCCCATATTCAGAAACGGATAGTGCTTCTCTTTCATATAAGCATCCAATGCGCACTCATAATTATATCGGTTTTCCGTATACACATAAGGGGTTGATACAAACAGAAGCTCTGTTCCGTATTTTTCAGCAGTCTGTACAATTTTATCAATATCATCTCTGGATTCCTGCGGTAAAGATACGGTCGCATACCTTGCATCCGGTGTCTTTTTCGGTTCTTCCTGCGCATTAGCCGTATATCTGAGCCTGAATCCTTTACATGGGCTTTTCCCCATACAAAGCCTTTCCAGCCAGTCATCTGCCGGAATTTCAAAAATATTTTCATGATATTTTAATAGCGGAACCTGCCACTCCAGTTCATTGTTTTCCTCATCCGGGATCAGCAGTTCATGGATCAGTTTTGCCCTGGTCAGAGACTGTTTCATTCCCGATGTGACAATACTCAGGTAATAATTTTCCTTTTCTTCCCGTTCTTTTGCCTTTTTCGGATCCTGTACCAGATCCACAACTACCTGCCGCGTTTCCACGACAAACAAATCTACCTTTTGTGTTTTTATCGCTTCTTCCATGATGTAGGGAACTGCTTTGATATTTTGGCAGGATTGTGAAATCATACAGGAGGTAAATCCCTGTTCCTCATAGGCCTGTGCAGGCACATAAAACCTGTAAATCGCACTGGAACCGATCATAACTGCATTCAGACTGTTTTTGTCTTCCGCATAAAAATACTGCCAGCCGTCAAAATCCTGTCCCTTAGGTCTGAAAAGCGGTCCGAGCAGATTGATGATCGTTGTCAACAAAAACAGGAAGATTAAAATGCCCGCCACCGTCTTCAGCACTTTTTTTCTTGTTGTACTCATTTTCGTTCCTCCATTTAAAACTGCTCATAAATGAATGTCGCACCTGCACCTGCTCCGTACACACCAAAGCAGAGGATCAGCAGAACACCTGCAAGAAGCACCGCCCCCCTGAAAATCACATTTCTGCTGCCCAGCCAGTCACGGATCGTTATATTGATCCCGCGGCGTTCCAGTATTTCCTGCGCGATCGAAACCGCAAGCAGAAGCAGCATGCAGACAAGTACAAAAGCCCATTCTTTCCTGCGCAGCACAAACAGTTTCATTGTATAAGCAGCCTGTGGTCTGCAAAAAGCAGATCCGATCATATAAAAGGAATCGAAAAGTCCGTTTCCGAGGAAGATCAGTCGTCCGATCAGACACAGGAAAAATGTCCGAATCATCTGAAATACCTGAAATGCCATATGATCAGTATTGATCTTTGCTTTTTCCATCAGATTTTTGATCGGCTGTTCAAACATGGCGGATAAACAGATCAGAATGCCATGGTAAACACCCCAGCCGATATAATTCCAGTTTGCTCCGTGCCAGACACCTGTCAGGATCCAGACGCATAAAATAGGCAGACAGGAAGCAATGTTTCTGCCCCATTCATTTCCAAACCGTTTTCTGCCCGCTGTGTTCAGTTTCAGAAACAGCGCAGAAGTAGAAACCGGATAAAATACATTTTCCCGGAAAAACTCCCCGAGCGAAATATGCCAGCGTCTCCAGAACTCAGGCATATTGCGTGAAAAATACGGACGGCGGAAGTTTTCCTTTAAGCGGATTCCCAGACATTCGGAAGATCCGCGCACAATATCCATACAACCCGAAAAATCACAATAGATCTGAATAGAATAGACGACACCGACCAGTAAAAAGATCGGTCCGGAATAATCCGGCGCATTTTTGATCACTGTAGTCACAAAAGGAGCTACGCGGTCTGCAATTACCAGCTTTTTGAAATAGCCCCAGATCATGAGCCAGATGCCTTTCCGGAACATATCATAGTCAAACCGGTGCTCTGCAAACATTTCCGTCCCGAGCGGATCATACCTGCCGATCGGTCCCTGTGTAATATGCGGAAAATACAGCACATACGTCAGATACCTCAGAAAATTCTTCTGTGCACTGATCTTGCCATGATACAGATCGACCAGATAGGCGATCATCATAAATGAATAAAAAGAAATACCGAGAGGTGCGATCAGCTTCCATGCGCTGATCTGTGTATGTACGGTATGCGATAGCAGAACATTCAGATTCTCAATCAGGAAGTCACTGCCCTTAAAAAGCACCAGAATACCGATCACAACGATCAGTCCTGCCACAAGCACCCGTTTTCTCTTATGCTTCATTTCATTTTTGATCTTTCGAGCAGCTTTCCGGTCTGCATCTTTGAGCAGTTCTTCCTGCTGATCCAGATTTTTCTGCATCAGAAGCGAACAGCCATAGACAACCAGTGCTGTCAGTCCGACAACTGCCAGATAGGACACACCGGCACCGGCATAAAATATAATGCCTGCTGCCAGCAGAACAACCCACTGCCATTTCTTTGGTACAATATAGTAGACCATACATACGATCAATAAAAACAGCAAAAATGAATACGATACAACCGACATCTGTATCTTTCCTCCAACTCGTAATCAATAATAAATCCGGTCATAGGTATTTGTAAATACCGATACTTCCCGTAAAATCCTAGCGTAGTATAAATATCCTACTTAAAACCAACTTAAATTTTGTCAGAATTGTTATAAAATATCCTTTACAGACGGATCTGAAAACAGATTTGCCCATCAGCCGGGCTGTATGCCGTTATTTTGCCTTTATGTAATTCCACTATGGCCTGTGCATTGGATAATCCGATTCCATGCCCGCCCGTAGTGGAGTTATGGGAGCTGTCAGCCCGATAGAAGCGCTCAAACAAATCCATATGTTTTCCTTTTTTCATGCAGGCTGCATAATTCCTTACTTCCAGCACAACATATTTTCCGTTTTTCTTTAAAACCGCGGAGATCTTAGTTCCATCATCTGCATACTTCACTGCATTATCCAATAATATAGAGAGGACACGTTCCAACATTGCCTCATCTCCAAATACGACCAGATTTTCCTGCAGATCCCAGTCCAATTTTTTCCGGTGTGTTTTTGCTACGGTTTCAAATTGCTCACAGGCTTCCAGCAAAAGTGCAGAAAGATCAATTTTCTGTTGCTCCGGCAATTCTTCTATTTCCTGCAGCTTGGCAAGCCCCACCAGTTCCTCTGTCAATTTTGTCAATCTCCTGATCTGATTTCTGATGCTTTTCGTCCACTCGGTTTCGCCACTTGTCAGTTCAATGACATCGGTATTGGCATCTATGATCGTCAGAGGCGTTTTGATCTCATGCCCTGCATTTGTAATAAACGCTTTCTGTTTATCTACACTTTCCTGCACCGGTCTGACAACAGCCCTTGAAAAGAAATAAACCGGAAAAAAGACTGCGATCAACTCTATGACTGCGCTGATCAGACTTACTTTCAAAATGTTATTGCATTCCCGCATCTTCCTCTTACAATTAACAAAAACGTAGATCAGATCGTCTCCTGAAGAAATTGCCTTGTACCGGCTATACTTTCCATAGCCGTCTTTTTTTCCTCTTCGATACAGGTCAAGTGCAATCTCCGAAGCACGCCGGGCATCTACCGTATTGGTATTTCTTGTATTCGTTTTGATCACTTTTCCATCCGCATCCAGTGTCACCGTAAAAAACCGGACACCGCTCAAAATAGCATCAATATCTTCTTTTGTATCCGTATCTTCCGCATATATGTAGCTATCTTCCGTATCCTTCCGTCCATAGCTCCATTTCCAGTTTTTTTCTGTCTGTTGGATCACATCCAGATTTTCCAGTACAACCGACAGATTTTCCTCGATTTCCTGTCTGACACGCAGATAATTCAACAGATTTGTCAGACCTACGATCAGAAAGACCACAATACAGAAGGAAAGCATGGCAATTTTGATAAATCGTCTTTGTAGCTGCTTAATCATCGTCTTTCTCCAATGCAAAACCGATCCCCTTTGCCGTCCGGATGACCGTATGGGAATCAAGCTGTTTTAAAATCCTGCGCAGTCTGGATATATAGGTCCAGACCACATTGTTTTCCACATTGCTTTCATAACCCCAGATTGCCTCAATAAACTGTTCGGCAGAGAGAACACATCTGGGATTCTTCAACAGCTTTTCCATCATCTGATATTCCTTGTTGGCAAGGTAGACCCATTCTCCATTGCAGCCAAGCTGAAAGGAAGTTGCGGAAAGCTCCAAATCTTCAAAATGCAGATTTGGCTCCATTACGTTTTCCCTGCGCCTTGTCATTGCACGTATGCGTGCCAGAAGTTCTTTTGTCGCAAACGGCTTTGTCAGATAATCATCTGCCCCACAGTCCAGCCCGTTCACCTTATCCTCCAGTGCCGATTTTGCCGACAGGATCAATACAGGAACCTGATTCCCCTGTGCCCTTATTTTTTTCAGGACAGAAATCCCGTCCAGTTTTGGCAGCATGATATCCAGGATCACACCATCATAATTTCCGTTTTCCAGATATACCACTGCCTGCTCACCATCATATACTTCATCCACAGAATAATGATTATAAGTCAGTACCGTCACAAGTGCCCTTGCCAGCTCCTTTTCATCTTCTACCAGTAATAATCTCATTTCCCGCCTCCTAAGGCTTTATGTTAGCACATTCGTTTTTACTTTAAAACAGTTACCTAAACAGAAGCTGAAATTTAAACATTTTTTAGTCAGTAAAAGCCGTGTCATGTTTTTTTGCCATGACACGGCTTTTTGTGGCATTATGTGTTGTTTTTACTTGAATGCCATCACTTTAACCTTTTTGTTAAGTCCTTTGTCCCTGAACAATTTCCTGTATTCCTTCAGTTTGCTCTTTGGCACCTTGATCACAGTCTTTTTTCTCATTCCCTTAAATGCGTTGTCCGCGACTGTTTTGCCTGTCAGTTTGGCAGACTTGATCGTCAGTGTTTTGAGCTTCGTACAGCCGGAAAATGCTTCCGTTCCGATGTAACAGCAGTTTTTCGGAAGTGTCAGATTTTTCAGCTTCCTGTTTCCTTTGAATGCGCAATCTGCAAGTTTTGTCACTTTGTAGGTTTTCTTGCCGATTTTTACTTTTGCAGGTACTGTCAGCGATGCTTTGGTTTTCTTTGCCCCTGTATAGCTGACTTCCTTCTTATTTAACATTGTAACACCCGATCCATCCTTCCTGCGGATCATAACCGGTGCTGCGCTCGGCTTCTGGCTCGGTGCTGCGCTTGGCTTCTGGCTCGGTGCTGCGCTTGGCTGCTGGCTTGGTGCTGCGCTCGGCTTCGGCGCAAGCTTCGGAATAACAAGTTCTGCATCTGTTACAGGCTTTGTCAGTGCCTGATCCGCAAATTTGCCGTCACAGTTTTCACAGGTGTAGTATGCCTGCATTCCTGCCTGCTCTGTTGTCGCATCCTTCTTTGCCACATAGCTCTTCAGCTTATGTCCGTGCTTTGTTGTCTTTACCTGATACGTATCTGTATAGGTCTGTGCGTTCCAGATTACCTTCGCGGTGTAAGTAACCGCACCGTCTGCTACGCAGGTTGCTGTATTCTTTCCTGCTTCTACGATAGCAGGGATATTCTGCCGGTAAGTACAATTTTCATTATTGCAGTGGATCGGAAGCAGCGCAGTTACCACTGACTTACCATCCGCGCCAGTCACTTCTGCAAATTCTATTTTGCCGCCTGCCAGTGCATGCCCGGTTGCAGGCACTTTCACTTCTTTGTCCGGTGCTTCATAAACATCGTCGTCGTCCTCTTCCAACACTGCGGAATACACATATTTCCCGGACTGCATACAGGTGCGTTCCTGTATGACTTTCCTGGTTACTTCCATCTTTTTCGTCTGGATAGACTCACACTCGTAACATTCATATATAAGGTCACAACTATTGTCCTGATTCCACCGATATCCTCTCACTTCTCCGATCGTATGTGGTTTACACTCTCCAGCTTCAAAGGTATGCTCTAGGTCAAGCCTGTGACATCTTTTACAGATTGCAAAGTAAACAGCCTTCTCCTCACAGGTTGCTCCACTCTTCTTCTGTGCCTCCGGGGCAATTAACTCTTCTACATAGGCATGGCTTTCCCGCTCCTGCGCATCAGAAATATTCAGTTCACATACGCTGCAGAAGGTTGCTTCATAATCAACCGGAATACAGTCATTTGCAGATACAACTTTCTGATAAGGTTCCTTACGACTATGATCGCACTCCTCATATTCATCACAGCCCGGATTCTGACAAACCCGTATTCCATCTCCATTTGCAGCCAGCTCCCAGCTGCCATAGTTGTGTCCGGTCGCAGGGATCGTCTCTTCCATGCTGCCTGTATAAGTTTTGCCATCCTTGGTCAGTGTTGCTGTATAAAGGATCTCTCCGGCATTTTCACAGTCCGGCTCTTCTCTTTCTATTGTTACTTCTGCAGGCTCTACTATTATTTCCTTACAGTTTTCACAACGGAATTGACCATAAGCAATGACCTGACCGTCTTCTTCATCCCAATACATAGTGACATACTTGAATTTATGGACTTCCGGTGAAACAACAGTTCCTTCGTCATTTTCATAGACCTTATTTCCTGTTTCACTGTCTGTCTTTTCATATACGACTGCATGCCCATCTGCTTCCGTTACCGGGCGCAGATCTGAACCAATCGTCTGATACCAGATCGGAGCTTCCGTATTGCCCTGATTTAACAGATAACATAATGCTCCGTTTTTGACCTGTTCTTCTGTCACGCCCATAAGCTCCGGCTGCTCTTCGCACTGCCCTTTCACATAATAACAGTTATCCGTCTGCAATGCGCCACCAACTGTTGTAAGTGCAATGCTTCCATTCATACTATCTTTCTCTTCTGCATCATTATAACAGTTTGTGACTGTTCCCCTGCTATCTGAATCCGATTCGAGTGCATAAGCAAGTCCGTATATGTCTAACCCGCTTTTTCCTTGTTTACCGCGTTTGATCGCTCCACTTACATAACAATTATTGATCGTCATGTCCTGCGCATTTGCCAGTTTATTGGCTATACCCGATACGATCGTATATTCAGATGTAATATCCATAACACTTGTTACATGGCATCGATCGATCTGCAGGCTGCCTGCATCAAAATATCCTACAAGACCGGCAATATAACTACTGCTGCTGTTGTCCACATTTATCGTACCATTCATACTGCTGTCACTGATCTGCAGGCTGCCTGCATCAACCATGCCGACGAATCCACCTGCTTCCATTTCGCTTCCTTCTATATAGATATCCACGTCAGATCTGCAATGACTGATCAGGGTTTTTTCACCGCATACAATACCGGCAATACCACCAACCGCAATACTTCTGTCCTGCACTTCCATCCTGCCATCAATCGTCAGATTTTTGACGGTTCCTGCCAGACGCTGAAACAGACCGGCAGCATCTTTGTTATCCCCTTCGTCCACCGTCAGATCCAGTGTGATCGTATGGTTCTGCCCATCCAGCGTGCCATAAAACGGAGCGTAATTATAACTGTCACTTATCATACTGTCTACTGTAATATCTTTTGTCAGCTTCAGCTCTGCCTCAGATGCCTTCACACCGTTTTTCTGATAATTTTGAGATAATAACATTGAGTAGGTATTCAGGTCTTCTGCGGAATCGATCATAAATTCCAGATGATCCGCACTGTCCCCACACCGCAGAGCCAACAGCTGCATAGACTTTTTCACAACTACCTGCTCTTTTCCCGGTCTGCAGTCATAAGCAGTTTGATAACTGCCATTTGGATATGTCTCGATATAAAAATATCCTTCCGGCAGAGAATCTCCCCGCGCAAACCGCTGCACCTCTCCATTGATCGTTACGTCGATCCCATAAGCTGTATCCGGCAAAAGCTCTACTGTCATATCTTCTGTCACATTGCAGCCATCAAAGCTCTCTCCGGTTTCTTTTACCACATACTGCATCTGCGCTTCCTCATTGGAAGGCCAGAGCTCCACGTTTCCACCTGGTATGCAATAGGCTCTGCCCACTTCATAGCCATCTTCCTCGTAAATGACCGTGCAATGTTCCTGCGTCGGCACAACACGTTTATATTCCCAAATTGCTTTGGAGAAGCGATAGCTGTAAAGTATTCCACCATCAAATAGAAACTCGAATGCCGGTGTATTGACACGATTCGCCATAAATTCTTCCAGCCACCCGTATTTTATCTCGATCCCCAGTTCGCTCACGTCATATTTCTGTCCGCCAAGCCATACACTTTCCAGTTCCAGATCCTTTGATGCGTCATTGATATATGTATATTCCAGTTCCTCATCTCTCTCCCCATCAACATACCTGTTCCATAAAAGAGCATCCTTGATATGGAAATAAGATACTACAATATCATTCACATGAAATACGCCGTCTTCACAGATCAGGGAACTGCCGTCATCGCCCCAGATCGCTGTTGCATATTCTTGGCTTCCTTCTAGGAACGCTGTTCCCTGTAAAGTTACCTCTGTACCACTTTCCAGAATAAGCGGCATATGATCTCTCTTTACAAGATCGCTCTGCTGCACGTAAGTACTGATCGGTTCCTGCGAATCTGCCGCCATTATATTGTATTCCCTATAGGCATTACGGATCACGACATCATCCATGATGAGCTTTACAGCATCCAGCCCGCTTTCTACAATGATATAAAAATTATACCCTGCCGCATTACTTCCTGTCAGGCGATAGGTGCCATTCTTCTGGATCGTGAGCTCCTTATACCCATACTCGGCTTCATCGTTAATAGACCAGCCATCTGCTTCATCAAGTGTTCCCTCCGTGATATCGCAGACCGGTATCTCCTGCGTGGTTCCTGCATCTGATACTGTCACAGCATCAGACGCATTCTCTGCATCCATCTCTGCTTCTGCTGCCTGCGTGGATACATCCACTGTTGTCACTTCCTCTGCAGATACCTGCATGACCGGCGTCAGCGATTGTACTGCCATGACCAGCATGCAAAGATATGCCTGCAGCTGTTTTCTGATTTTCCTGTTTCCTTTCACTTTCTTTCTCCTTTACACATTTTTCTATCTGAATTCCCTTTATATCAGTTGTCTCTTGCGGGCTTCGGCGATCGCTGCTGCTTTTCCGTTGACGCCCAGCTTTCTGTAATTTTCCCTGCAATGATACTTGACTGTGCTGACGCTGATATGCAGCTCTTCCGCGATTTTTTCATTGGAACGCCCCAACGCCTGCAGCTTTAAGATCTGAAGCGCCTTATCCTCGATCGGTCCTTCCAACTTTCCCTGAAAGCTCATATATCCCGGATACTGCTTTGCCATCTTCTCCGTTTCCGCATACAGCCGTTTTTTATAGCTGTTATCCCGGAATGTCCAGCTTTTTGCTTTCAAAAGCCTGTGCGCCATGCCTGCTTCCTGCGAGATCACTCTGGTAAAGCCATAGATCTCTGCCTGACTGAGCAGCTTCTGGAAATTTTCTTCCCATGGCAGTCCCAGTTCTTTTTGCAGGATCGCGTCCAAAAGCTCACACTCCATCCGGATATAAGTCCTGCTATAAAGCTGCGCATAATACAGCAGCTTCTGCAAAAGTGCATTTGCTGCATCATATCGCTTCATTGCCAGATAAATATGTACCTTTGTCAGATAACGATACCGCTCCATGCAGTAAAATTCCTGATTCTCATCCGGTGCCTGCAAAAGCCAGTTATCCACCTCTGTTTTCTGCTCTGTATACATGGCGATCTGACAAAGCATGTTTTCAATATTCCATACGATCTTCTGTTTTTCTGCTGCCTGCGCCCGTTCTTTAAAGGATACCAGCAGCTCTCTTGCATCCTCCGGATGTCCGTTATATAAATGCAGCCTTGCCATCAGTCCTGCTCCGACATAGCTTTGCTCCAGTTTTCCTGCTGCATCCGCCTTCATCTGTCCTTTGGCGATCAGACGCATGACCTCATAATCATCCAGTCCCTTTTCAAAGCTGCTTTCCGCCAGTGCCAGTTCCACAAGACCTTCTCCCGCTTTTCCAAGTACAAACGGAACGATCTTCCCCAGTGTACTTGCCAGCTCTTTATCATGTCTGCTCCATTCACAGAAATCCTTGCCGCCGTTCATCATCGTCGATGCATTGGAGGTGACGGAAAATTCGGGCAGGGATATTTCTCGGTTCATCAGAAGCGTTGCTGATTTTTTGATCAGATCTGCGATGTTGCTGCTTCCCCGATGCGGAAGTGCAATATCCAGATATGCCAGATAGCTTCTGGCAAGCCGCTTTGTCTTCCCTTCTGCCATGCGTTCTTTTTCCTGCAGAATGCTGTACCAGTATTCACTCTTTTCCACATCCAGCCGCAGCGACTGGATCATACAAAGTCCTGCGATCAGCTCCACTCTGTCCCGCACAGCCTTCTCATCCATTTCCAGATAGTATTTGCGCAGCTCATACATATAAGTAACGGACGGATTATATTTCGCATTTTCGATCAGGATCTCGCTGATCTGTCCGACATGATGGCACTTCTGGAACATCTCCAGTGCCTGCACGACCTGTCCGTGCTTTCGATAATACAGACCGGCATTATAATACAGCTCATAGATCTGCTCCTGCGTCAGCTTCAGGTAACGCCTGCGTTCCATGCTCTGTACCACATTTTCTTCAAAACGATAAATATCTTTTTCTATTGTCACAAAATTGCCGACACTGACTGCTGCCTCCAGATAATAGCGTGCTCTCGCACTACCGGAGATCTCAGTGGCAAGCACCAGTGTAAACTCCTGTACAATACTGATCTTCATAATAAAATCGATCAGTTCTTCATCCCATTTCTGATAGACTTCCCTGTCTACATAGTCCCAGAATACCAGTCTGGATCGTTCAAACAGATCGGGGTCAAACACATCCTGTCCCTTCACCGGTCGTCCTTCGATCAGTGCCTGATCGCACAGAAGGCGGATCGCAAGTCCATGTCCTCTGCAATAGGACTGCACAAAGCGGACATCATTCGGTCCGTATTCTTCTATTCCTCTTCCTTTTAAATAGCTTCTTATTTCTTCTTCGGAAAGTTCCAGATCTGTTTCTGTGATCGTACAGAAATTTCGATATTTCAGATAAGCACTGATCAGCCAGCCCGGGCATTTGGATCTGGATATAAAGATCAGCCACAGCTCCGACTGTCTGATCAGCTCCAGCAGACGGTCTTTGACAAACTCATCCTCCAGAAACTGCAGATTGTCCACCACCAGTATCGACTGCGTATGCAGAGCCTCAAGACAGGCAAGGGGTGATGATGCTGCATCAAAGTATATGTATTTCTTTTTTCCGAGAAACTGCTCGACAAGCGCAGTTTTCCCGTAGCCGACCATTCCGTAAATATAAACCGGCTGTTTTTCCGTATATGCTTTTCGCAGCTTTGCCTTTGCCCGTTCGGGAAAGACATAAAACCCATCTCTTTCTTCTGACATTCGCAGTCTCAACCCCTTTTACACAATAAAACTATGTACGACTGTCCTCACAGATACATAATTTTATTTATTTTAGCAAAAAATATGCTCATCCAGAACTAACCAAAAGGATATTTTTGTCTAAATTGCCTTCATTTTTACTTTTTTATCAAGCCCTTTTGCTCTGAATAATTTCCTGTATTCCTTCAGCTTACTCTTTGGCACTTTGATCACGGTCTTTTTACTCATTCCCTGAAATGCATTGTCCGCAACTGTCTGATCGGTCAGCTTGGTGGATTTGATCGTCAGTGTTTTAAGCTTTGTACAACCGGAAAAAGCCTCTGTTCCGATATAAGAGCAGTTTTTCGGAAGTGTCAGCTTTTTCAGCTTCTTGTTTCCTTTGAATGCATAATCTGCAAATTTTGTCACTTTGTAGGTTTTCTTGCCGATTTTTACTTTCGCAGGTACTGTCAGCGATGCTTTTGTTTTCTTTGCTCCTGTATAGCTGACCTCTTTTTTCTTCTTATTGAGAATGGTAATACTTGATCCATCCTTCTGCGTGATCACTTCCGGCTTTGTATCCGGCTTCTGATCCCCTTGCGGATTCTGTCCCGGCTGTGGATTCTGGCTTGGCTGCCCTTCCGGCGCTGTCAGCTTCGGGATCGCCAGCTCTGCATCTGTTACAGGCTTTGTCAGTGCCTGATCCGCAAATTTACCGTCGCAGTTTTCACAGGTATAGTATGCCTGCATACCCGCCTGCTCTGTTGTCGCATCCTTCTTTGCCACATGGCTCTTCAGCTTATGTCCAAGCTTCGCTGTTTTTATCTGATAGGTATCTGTATAGGTCTGTGCGTTCCAGATCACCTTTGCGGTATAGATAACCGCGCCGTCTGCCACGCAGGTTGCTGTATCCTTTCCCGCTTCTACGATAGCAGGGATATTCTGCCGGTAAGTACAATTTTCATTATTGCAGTGGACCGGGAGCAGCGCAGTTATCACAGGCTTACCGTCTGTACCGGTCACTTTTGTAAATTTCATGCTGCCGCCTGCAAGTGCATGACCGGCTGCAGGCACTTTCACTTCCATGTCCGGTGCTTTGTATTTGAAATTATCTTCTTCCAGCACTGCGGAAAGTACATATTTCCCGGACTGCACACAGGTACGCGCCTGCAAGTCTTTTCTTGTTACCTCCATCTTTTTCGTCAGGGTTGACTTACATGCGAAGCATATATATACAAGGTCACAGCTATCGTCCTTATTCCACCGATACTCCAGCGCCGGTCCCATCATGTGCGGTTCACACGCTCCGGCTTCAAAGGTCTGCGCAGGATCCAGTCTGTGACATCTTTTACAGATTGCATAGTAAACAGCTTTCTTCTCGCAGGTCGCTTCACTCTTCTTCTGCACCTCAGGGGCGATCAACTCTTCTACATATGCATGGTTTTCCTTCTCCTGTTCCTCAGAAATATTCAGTCCACATATGCTGCAGAAGGTGGCTTCATAGCTGGCGGGAATACAGTCATCTGCAGAAACCGTTTTTGTATAGGTACTGCTTTCCGTCAATAACTCAAATTCGGATAACTGCATGATCCGTTTTCCATGTATCGCCGTAATTTCTAATTTGAAATAACAATACTTCTCCGCAGGTCTTGTCATAGTGAATTTATAATCTTTGAAATTCTCATCCTGCATTGTCGTGTCATCACTCACGGAAGCGATCTCTACCCAGCCTTCCGCATTTCGGTCAGGTACAGTCTCTGCATTCATCGCATATAATTTCCAGGACTTTGGATTTCTGCCCGGATCTGTTTTATTATCATTTCCGGTAGTCAGAATGTACCCGGTCGGTGCCACGGCATTTTCTGTTTGAAAGATCACATAGGCACTCGTATTATTCGTACACCACTTTGTGTGCACGTCTCCATCAAAAAGACTGCTGCAGGACTCACTTAAGCTGCAACCGGCGGTGCCTTCCAACGCTTTCATTTTTCCTCTTGCCATATGATCGCATATTTCTTTTTTATCACATGCCTTATTCTGACATGTTCTCACACCCGTTTTATCTGCTGCAAGCTCCCAGTTACCATATGTATGACCGGTTGCAGGAATCTTGACAGTTTTTATTCCTGTATAGTTTTTTCCATCTCTGGTAATTGTTGCTGTGTAATAGATATGGCTGTCTTCTTCACAGGCAGAGCCTTCCTGCTCTTCTGTGATCACAGCCTTCTCTGTCACAGAGTCCTTACAGTTTTTACAGCGGAAACTGCCCTCTGCACTTACATTGCCTGCCCCGTCTTCAGACCAGTTCATGCCAAGGAACTGATAGGTATGCTCCTGTTCCTCTGTCGGTGCAGAAGGTTTTGCGGTTTTATCAGGCAGTGGATACGCGTCTGTTCCAATTGTCTGATACCATATGGCAGGCTCTGTCCTTCCTGCATTTAACAGCTCACAAAGCTCCCCGTTTTCCACCTGCTCCTTTGTTACTGTTTTTAATTTCAATGTAGGCTGCGCATCCTTTTCCCATTGATACAGATAGCAGTTCTCAACAGACTCCTTGTATACTGGTTCTTCATGGGAAACTACTGTTCCATCTGTATCCATTACCTTTAAGTAATCAAAGCAATTTTTCACAGTACTGTTCTCCGTACTATGTGTAATCCCAAATACGCTTGCTGCATCAGATGAAAGCGTCAGTTCTCCCGCTACGATACAGTCCTCTATCTGCAGATCAGATGCTGATGATGTATTGGCAATTCCACTGATCATGCCTGCCTCTTCTATCCGGCTTTCTCCCAGCACACTACAGCGTTCTGCCTTGAAATTGCTGTAGTATGCATTCCCAACAATTCCACCAACATAGCTGACCGCTCCGGTCTGCCAGAGCTCCCCCTTTACACTACAGTCAGAGATCTCCACCGTTCCTTTTGAAAATGCAGCCAGACCTGCCAGCGCAGAATTTGTTCCTGCCATACTGATCAGACCTGTCATCTTACAGCTCCTGATCTGCAGCTCTCCTTCTGATACAATGATCTCACCAAATAGTCCGCCTGCCTGCATATCCTCGCCGGAAAGATATATATTCACATCAGATATGCAGTTATCAATGGATGCATTGCTGCAGTCCATATAACCGGCAAGACCGCCTACATTTGACTTGTATGGTTCATCTATTTCTATACTGCCGTCAATGATCAGATTTTTAACAGTACCTTCCAGAACTTGAAACAGACCAACATTAACAATTTTATTTGTTTTGTCTTTTGTCAGTTCCAGTGTGATCGTATGGTTCTGACCGTCCAGCGTCCCACCAAATGTCTCCAGCATATGATCTAATGTAATATCCGCTGTCAGTTTCAGGTATGCTTCAGATGCAGTTTCACCATCTTCACTATACCCGATACGCAGTAAAGTTTCATAAGCATACAGGCTTTCTGCAGAATCGATCAAAAATTCCAGATGGTCCGTTGCTTCTCCACATGGCAGAGCCAGCAGATCAAGCGGTTTCTTGACAACAACAGTCTCCTTTCCCTTTCTACAATCATGTGCTGTTGGGTCACCAGATTCCTTCTGTTCGATATAAAAATATCCTTCCGGCAGAGAAGTTCCTCTTGTAAACTGCTTTACTTCTCCATTGATCGTCACATCGATCTTATAAGCAGTATCCGGCAGAAGCTCTACTATCATATCCTCTGTCACATTGCAGCCATCAAAGCTCTCTCCGGTATCCTTTACCACATATTGCATTTGTGCATTTTCATTGGAAGGCCAGAGTTCCACATTTCCACCGGGCACGCAATAAGCTCTGCCCACCTCATAGCCATCTTCCTCATAAATGACCGTGCAATGCTCCTGCATCGGCTCAACTTGTTTATAATGCCGGATCGCTTTTAAATAACGATAACTGTAAAGTATTCCACCATCAAACAAAAACGTGATCGACGGTGTATTGGTAAAATTTTTGCACAGAAACAGTCTGTTTCCTTTGGTTTGGATCCCCAGTCCGCTCACATCATAGTTCTGCCCGCCAATCCATACACTTTCCAGATCCAGTCCCTCTGAAATTGTATTAATATCATGACATACTGTGAGTTTCTCTGCCTCTGAGCCAGCATAAACTCCTCTAAGAAATAAGAGCGCATTTTGGATATCTAAATTAGACGCTTTCGCAGCCATCCCATAAAATACGCCCTCCTCATAGATCAAAGAACTGCCTTCATCGCCCCAGACAGTAGCTCCCTGTTTTTCACTGCCTTCCATGGACGCTGTTCCCTGTAAGGTTACCTTTGTATCACTTCCCAGAACAAGCGGTATATGTTTTTCCTCCATAGGGCAGCTCTGCTGATAGGTGCTGACCGCTTCCTGCCCAGCTGCCGCCTGTGACGTTTCCGGTTCTATTCCCGGATAACCATAATATGGATTTTGGATCACGACATCATCCAGAATGAGTGTTACATCATCCAGCCCGCTTTCTACATTGATATAAAAGTTATATCCTTCCAATGCATTACTTCCCGTCAGACGATAAGTTCCGTTCTTCCGGATCGTAACCTGCTTATACCCAAACTCTGTGACATTCCTGAAAGACCAGCCATCCGCTTCTTCAAATGTGCCATCCGTGATATTACAGGTCGGTATCTCCTGCCTGATCCCTGCATCCGATACTGTTTCAATATCTTCTGCATTTTCTGCATCCATTTCGGCTTCTGCTGCCTGCGCGGATACGTCCACTGTTGTCACTTCTTCTGCAGACACCTGCACGACCGGTGTCAGCGACTGTACCGCCATAGCCAGCATACACAGATATGCCTGCAGTTGTTTTCTGATTCTCCCTTTACCTTTCATTTCCTTTCTCCTTTACACAATAAAGCTATGCACAACTGTCCTCACAGATACATATTTATTCTATCAGAAAAAATACCTGTCTAAAACTAACCAAAAGGATAGTTTTAGACAGGTGTCTTTATCCGATCGTCTGTATGATATGACTGCCTTTTTCCGTTTCTTCCACACGCAGTTTTGTCGGAATACGCTCCTGCAGAAGCTGCACATGGGATATGATCCCTACAAGGCCGTTTGCCTGCTGGATACTGCCAAGGATCTGCATGGCATCCGTAATGGAATCTTCATCAAGCGAACCAAATCCCTCATCAATAAACAGTGCTTCTATCCGGATCCCACTCTTTTGCGCGATCGTTGACATCCCGATCGACAGGGCAAGCGAAGCCAGAAATTTTTCGCCGCCTGAAAGAGTACTGACAAACCGTCCCTCATGTTCCTCGCTGTTTTTATCATATACTTTCAGTTCCAGACCTCTTTTATTACTGCCCTGTGCCTTTTCATCCGATCTGAATAACCGGTATCTGCCGCCGTGCACCATGGAGAGCATTCGGTTAGCCGCTGCTATCACAGAAGAGAACAAAATGCCCAGCACATATCTCTGCAGTCCGGTTCCGGCGTCTCCGCGCAGCTTTTTGGCAAATGCCAGATCCTGCTCTGCCTCCAGCAGCTTTTCTTCAAGTCCCTCTCCTGCCAGTGCAAGTTTTTCCGCCTTCTGTGACAGTCTCCGGATCGTTTCGGACAACACTGCTGTTTCCTTTGCATAAGTTTCCTGCAGCTTCTCCAGCCGTGCCAGCTCTGTTTTGCAGGCTTCCTCATCCGGCTCCTGCTGCCTGCCAAGCTCCTCCTGCAGACGCATTACCTGTTCCTCTGCTGCCTTTTTACCCGCATCATAATCCGCGATCTGCCGCCGCATACCTTCCAGCTCCTTCTCGCCCATCAGCAGCTGTTCCGCCTCTTTGATATCAGCAAATCCATGTTCCGAAAGCCCCTTTGCCACCGCCTGCATAGCTGCTTCCTGTTTCTTTTGTGTCAGTTCTTCCTCCTGACGCGCAAGCTCCGCTTTTGCCGCCGTCTCCGCTACGGTGTTGTTTGCCTGTTCCAGCATCTTTGTCAGGCTCTGCAGTTTCTCCGTATCCTTCCCGATCTCATCGGTCAGCTGCTGCAGCTTCTTTTGCAGCTCTGCAAGCGATCCTATCTCCGGGATCAGATTGTTTTGCATTTCCGCCAGTCTTGTATAGGCAGTTTCTTTAGCAAGCTGCCGTTCCTGTGCCAGTCTCTGCTTTTCCTCATACTTCTTTTTTGCCTGCTCCTGCTTTTGCATCGTCTGCTGCAGCTTCTGATAGACAGCATCTGCTTCGGCTCTTTTTTCTTCTACGTGCTCTTTGGACGTATCTGCCTCTGTCCTCACTGCCTTCTGCGGATGCTCTCTGCTGCCACAGACCGGACAAGGCTGTCCTTCGACAAGGGAGGCTGCCAGTTCTCCTGTAATGCCTGCCAGATAGGCTGCAAGCAGTTTTCGATGTTCTTCCATGTCGGTTTCATATGCCTCATGGAGCATGACCAGCTTGGGGGCGTAGCTCTCATAAACCTGTTTTTCCTGCTCAGCCTCCTGCAAGGCGGATTCTGCAGCCTTTCGTTGTTTTTGAAAGTTCTGTTCCAATGCTGCTATACTTTCATAATCCGTTATTTTTGCTGTGAGCTGTATCTTCTGCGCTTTCTTTTCCTCAATCTCATCGTTTTTTTGCTGCTGCGCCGTCACCTGCAAAAGGATCTGTTCTGCCTGCTGTTTCGCCTGCCCTGCTGCCTGATCCGCTGCCCGCACTGCCTTCTTTCTTTCTGCCTGTGCAGCTTCTGCCCTGTGCAGTTCCAAAAGCAGTTCTTTCACTTTTTCCGCCCTTCTGGCGTCCTGTATTCTTTTTTCCTGCTCCGCGCGATCATGCTGTTTTTCCTCATATGCCCTGACACATGCCTTTCCCCTGCGCAGATCCTGAAACCTGCTGACAAGCGCCAGTCTGTCACGAAGCGCTCTGATCTGTTTTTCACAGGCACCTTCCTGATAAGCAGCTTCCATTGTAACAAGTCTTTCTTTTTTCTGTGCAATGACCGCTTCCAGTTCTGCCAGCGTTTCACAGGCTTCCTCCTGCAGGCTGTTGCTGATCTGCTCCTGCAGGCTCTTTAGCTGCTGTCTGCGCTCCGTTGCTTCTTCAAACATGAGCTGTGCGACCGCCTGCCATTTTTCCTCACCGAAAATACTTGTCAGGATCTTTTCCTTATCTGCCGAATCGGAAGTCAGGAATTTTTCAAACTGCCCCTGCGGCAATACAATGACCTGACGGAACTGCTCGTAAGAAAGCCCAATGATTTCCTCCGCTTTCTCATTCAGCATTTTTTCTTTTGCATTTTCAAACAGTGCAGTCCACGTTCCATTTTCGTCCTTCTGCCATACCATATAGGAAGCAGACAAGTTTTTCCGTTTGCGTTCCAGTCTGCGCTCAAATCGATAATAGATTCAGCCTCCTGCAAGGCGGATTCTGCAGCCTTTCGTTGTTTTTGAAAGTTCTGTT
>ENA-OYYF01000354-OYYF01000354.1-human-gut-metagenome-genome-assembly--contig:-NODE-354-length-20348-cov-4.103435_pt1 | contig 20348 bp, 14 predicted proteins | sample MGYA00243246_ERZ653441 | MGnify/ENA primary metagenome ERZ653441 (study PRJEB26926, sample SAMN06165054) | human gut metagenome | biome: ENVO:00009003; feature: ENVO:2100002; material: ENVO:00002003...
GCGCATCGTTTCTCCGTTCTCGTTGCGCACCGACGCATGGGCAAGACAGTGCTCGCAGTCAATCATCTGATCAAGCGCGCAATCTGCGACCACAAGGATCGTGGCTTTTATGCCTATATCGCACCTTTCCGAATTCAAGCAAAAGCGATTGCGTGGGCGTACTTGAAGCATTACACGGCGCCGATTCCCGACCTAAAGGTCAACGAAGGGGAGCTCTCGATCAGGCTGCCGAATGGCTCGACGATTCGAATTTTTGGTGCCGATAACCCCGATGCGCTCCGTGGCCTGTACTTTGACGGCGTAGTGATGGACGAAGTCGCCCAGATGAAGCCCGAGGTGTGGGGCGAGATCCTTCGTCCTGCGCTTGCCGACCGCAATGGCTGGGCCGTATTCATCGGCACGCCAAAGGGAGTCAACCTCTTTTCGCAGACATACGACAAGGCGCTTGAACTTATGAGCAGAGGCGACGATGACTGGATCGCCATGCTTTACAGCGTTGACCAGACCAAGGTCATCCCCGAAAAGGAATTGGAATCGCTCAAGAACGAAATGTCAGAAAACGAATTCCGTCAGGAGTTCTTGTGCGATTTCAATGCAGCCGCAGACAACGCACTCATCCCCATTGACCTTGTGCGAGAAGCCGCAACCCGCCAGTACCGCGAGCATCAGTACGCTTCGGCTCCTCGAATCATGGGCGTGGACGTGGCCCGTTTTGGTTCTGACAGTTCCGTTATTTTCAAGCGCCAAGGACTTGTGGCTTTTGAGCCGATCATCATTCGCAAGTTTGACAATGTGGCCGTGGCGCAGCAGGTAGCCATGCAAATCGTTGACTTCAAGCCGGATGCGGTTTTCATTGATATTGGCGAAGGTGCCGGCGTTGTTGACACGCTGAGGGATCTCGGTTTTGTCATTAACGAAGTCGCCTTTGGTGGCGGCGCGAATGAGCCGGACAAGTTTGCAAACCGCCGCATCGAAATGTGGTGGAACATGGCCGAATGGCTACGCTCAGGCGGCGCAATTCCGCCGAACACGTTGCTTCAGGCCGACCTTTCGGCGCCAACCTATGGCTTCAACAACAAGGGCTTGAAGATCCTTGAGGCAAAGGACAAGATCAAAGAACGTCTGGGCAGATCAACTGACCTCGCAGACGCTCTTGCGCTCACGTTTGCTTCTCCTGTCATGCCCAAGATCGACAGGCACTTTGCCAAGCAGATCTACGGCAATCAGGAACAGTACGACCCAGATGCTGAGTTTGATCGGGCGTGGAGGCATTAATCAATCAGGGTCGAACTTGATTTTGCTCAGTTCCACAAGGTTGCATTTTGCAAACTCAGCGGGGATCAGCGGGTGGAGCCGGGCTCGATAATTGATTTTGGTAATGTTTTTGTATGCAGCATCGAGTGTCTTGTCGGCAACCAGGTTGAATTTCGCGTTGAGGTGCTCGCAGGTGGCTTCGAAAATCCCTGCTCCGAACTCTGCCAACTCTTTGGCCAACTGGCTTCTCTCCAACAAGAAATCCCTTGTCGAGGCATGGGCGCCCGCTTGTAAGCACACATACTGCTGAAAAACCAGGGTTTCGCAGAGGCAATATAGTACGTGTGGATCCCCACTACTGGCAGAAACGTTGAACATCAACCTTTTGAATGTGAGACCTTTCAGCGTGTCGTACATAACGCCCTTGAGAGTATCGAGTGTCTCGCCGCTTGAATTCGAGCCTATGTGTTTCAGGATCGTGCGAATTGGCTCCAAAGCCGCCCACGACAACCTGCCTTCGACAATGAACTTACCATCCCTAAGCGCGAAGTAACTCTTCGACAAGTGGATCATTGTATCGCCGTCTTCGAGCATGTCTCTGCGTCCATAAACCCCGAATCCTCGCGGCAAAAATGCCTGCATGAGATTCGAGACAGTTACTCCATTGGAATTTCTCAAGCGGTGCCGGCATTTGTTCGACCAGACCTATGCCGAGGCCGCCATTCTCGGGCAGGGCTTTGACCTTTCGGAAGAAGCGTACGCCCTCTACGAAGAGCATACGCCCTCGTTCGCGATCATCGCTTACGACGGCGACGATGTCGTCGGATACGTGTCGGTTTTTATGAACATTCATCAGCACACAAAAGTGCCGATGGCCACGAACGACGTCATCTACGTGCTGCCGAAGTTTCGCGGCGGTGTCCTCGCGGGAAAGCTCTTTTTCCGTGCAGAACGGGAGGCACGAGCCCGCGGAGCCAAGGCTTTTCAGTGGATTGTTCCTGTCCGATCTCCTCTCTACAAAGCACTACTGGCCAGAACTCCAGTCGAGGAAAGGCCGTGGTGTCAGGTTGCTTTTTTGAGGAACTTCCATGACTGAACGGAGGCCGATAGACGCGGATCTTGCGCGTCGTCATCTTAAGAAGCGTCGCATCAACGGCACCAAGGAGTCCTAAATGGGCGGTTTCGTATCTTCACTTGTTAATCCCTTTAAGGCTGTCAAAAAGGTTTTCGGCGGTAAGTCCAGTGCAGAAAAGCGCGCGGAGGAACAGCGAAAGCAGTACGAGGCGCAGGCTAAGCGTGACGAAGCAAATCGCTCGCAGTCTCAGCGCAAGGAACACGGAACCGATGCCGATATTTCCGACCTGCCCGGAATGGGCGGCGATGTCGAAGGCGGCATGGGCTTGGATACCGGACTCACAGGGCTCGGCGGCGTACCCGAAGAGGAACTTAAGCTTCACAAGCGCAAGCCTCTGGGAGGTTAATGCTATGGGACAGACAATCGCGGGAGGAATCGTCGGCGGACTGACGGGCATTTTGAACTACTTCACGCAGCAGAAGTCGCTCAAGGCGCAGTCTGAACTCGCGGAACGCCAGTACCAGGCAAGCAAGCAGGCTTACGAGCTCGAACAGCAGGAGCGCAACAAGGTCAATGGCAAGACGCCAGACCTTGACGCATTGCTTGATGCAAACACGGGCTCGAGCCGTGCTCCCACTGATTTGACCGGCGGACGGGTTAAGCGCAACAAACTTTTCAACGCGGGCACAGGCACGCTCGGAGTGACCAATGCCGGTCGATCTTAAGCAGCTCAATCAGATCTTTGTCGGACTGAAAAAAGAACGGTCCGGTTGGGAAACCTTGTGGCGCGACATTCGCGACTACGAGGTTCCTGACCTTGGTTGTTTCGAGGGCGAAGCTCCGTGGGATGGCGGCAAGCGCTATCAGCGTCTGTACGATGCAGAAGCGGCAGAAGCCGCAGACATCATGGCCGCGGGATTGTTGTCCGGTCTGTCTTCACCTTCGCGTCCATGGCTTCGCTTAACCACGATGGATCCGGAACTCGATGCGCAGCCGGATGTGGAGCTTTGGCTTTCGGATCTGCAACAACGATTCCTGATGCGCTTTGCAAAGAGCGAGGTCTACAACTCTCTGCACCGCTCCTACCTTGAGCTCACAACTTTTGGGACGGCGTGCTCGATCATCCAGGGACATCCTGACAATGTGATCGATATGCTGAACCTGTCGTGCGGCGAATATTGGCTCGGATCTGACCCGTATGGTCGCGTCGATACCTTGTTCCGTAAGTTCTCAATGACTGCGAAACAGATGGTTCAGCGCTTCGGTTATGACCGTGTGAGCAACGACGTTCGCTCTTGCATGCGCACGAATCCCTTTGAGCGCAAAACCGTGATCCAGGCTATCGTGCCGCGGATTGAGCGTGACATCTTCAAACGCGACAAATTCAACAAGCCGTATGCAAGCGTTTACTGGGAGGAAGGCCGCGATAGTGATCCTCCTCTCGAAGAGTCAGGCTTTGACGAATTTCCCGCTCTTTGTCCGCGTTGGCTTGTGACGGGCGGCTCTGTCTACGGACGTGGTCCGGGCGCCAAGGCGCTGTCTGCCAGCAAGAGCCTGCAGCGATTGCACAATCGCTTGGCGACAATGACGGATTACATCACTAATCCTCCCGTTCAGTTCCCGACAAAGCACCGCGCTTTCTTGGATATGTATCGTCCGGGCGGACGTATCCCTGTGGATCCCGGTGACAACGAAAGCATCCGCACAGCGTGGGAGGTTAAAGCTGATCCCGCATTGATCGACGCGCTGATCGAGCGCCGCCGGCAGGAGATTCAGCGATACTTCAAGGTCAACATCTTCCAGATGATTGAGGCCACGCAGGTAGCAGACCGCACGGCCACTGAGATCGAAGCACTCAACCAAGAAAAGATCATGGTCATGGGGCCGATCCTTGAGCGCCTGCACACAGAACTCCTGGATCCGCTTGTGAGCAACGCGTTTGCGTTGATGGTTGAAAAGAATCAGGTTCCGCCGGCACCGGAAGCGCTGCACGGAAAGCCTCTTAGCATTGAGTACATCTCCGTGCTTGCTGAACAGCAGAAGGCATCGTCTGTGAACGGCATTCTCAACACGGTGCAGCAAATCGGGGTCATCGCCCAGCTGAAACCGGACGTGCTCGACAAGCTTGACGCGGACAAGGCAGTGGATCTTCTTGCCGACATGAACAACGTCCCGCCTTCGATGATTGTCAGCGGTCAGCAGATTGCGCTGATCCGCCAGCAACGCGCCGAAGATCAGGCCGCCATGCAGCAGCAGGCCATGGCAGCACAGAGCGCAACAACCCTTAAGGATCTCGGACAGGCGGCAGATTCCGCCGGCTTGCGAGAGATCGATAACGGACAGGACATCACCGTATGAAGCCTTCCGTCCATAAACCCGAAGGCTTCGATGAAACACTTTCTGCAAACGTAGGCATCTACGACGAAATTGCGGAGGCAGAAGAGCGTGATCGAGAACGAGAGCTTGAAGCAAAGCGCATCGACAACGCTCTGGTGACCATCGCAAAAACAGAGTCGGGTAAGACAGTTATCAACTGGATTCTTGAGCTCTGCGGCGTGGATGAATCCTGCACCTCGACCGACGGCATGACCATGATGGCCATGTCTGCGCGCCGGGACATTGGACTGCAGATTAAAGCTCGCATAAAAGCCGCAAAGCTTTCCGAGCACTTTGAGGACCACGAATGACCGAAGCAGTAGATACGGGCACTCCCGCTGCAAGCGAACCGACGCCGGCAGCAGCTGATGTTAATCCGGCATCGCAGGATGCGAATCCTGTGGACACACCTCCGAGCATGGGCGATCCTGCTTCGGCTGAACAGACCACGCAGGTTGCCACGGAAGACAAGCAGCCTGAGCAGGCCAATGAGTGGCTCGGTGCTCCCGAAAAGGGCTACAGCGATCAGGGCTTTGAATTGCCTGAGGGCTACGAGGTTGACGAGACAACCGCCGAAGGTTTGGCCGGCGTATGCAAGGATCTTGGATTAAGCCAGAAGGCCTTTGCCACGATCATCAACCGTATGACTCCCGTGCTTGAAGAGGCTCAGAACAAGCAAATTCAGGCGCTCAAGCAGGAAAACCTCAAGGCATTCGTGGCCGACAAAGAGCTCGGCGGCGTGCGGGCCAAGCAGACGATTGCGCAGGCCAAGCTTGCCTACGAAAAGTACTGCCCGGCTGAATGCCGTGAAGTGCTCAACCGACTTGGGCTCGATGCTCATCCGGGCATGATCCGGATGTTCTATCAGCTCTCGCAGATGCTCTCGGACGACATCTCTCCTCGCTCGAGCGGCGCATCAGGCAACGGGTACGACCTTGCCAAATTCTTCAACAACTCCAAGATGAACTGAGGTAAATATGGCAGTTATTGGACAGAACCCCACCTTGGTCGACGTCGCCTCTCGCCTCGACGCCAATGGTGATATCGCTCCGATTGCAGAAGTTCTTGCTCAGAACAACGCAATTTTGAAGCACCTTCGCTGGAAGGAATGCAACATGACCGAAGGCTATAAGCATTCGATCAGAACCGGCATTCCCGAGCCGACGTGGCGCGGCCTCTACGAAGGCGTTCAGCCGACGAAGAGCACGACCGCTTCTGTGGTTGACGTGACTTCAAACGTGGAAATGTACGCCGACGTTGACGTCGATCTTGCGAACCTGAACGGCAACACCTATGCATTCCGCCTGTCTGAACAGCAGGGCTCTCTGCAGGGTATGGCCAATTCTGTGGCCGCCGCCTTCTACTACGGCGACAACGACAAGGAAATTCGCAAGTTCACGGGTCTGGCAACACGTTACAACACGCTTGCCAAGAAGGTGCCGTGCTCGCGCAATTGCATCAGCGCAATCGACTCGACCTACGCCAACACCCCCGACGGCTATACGTCGATCTTTATCGTGAACCTGGATCAGTTCGTCGGTCTGTATCCGAAGGGCAGCCGCTACGGCTTGACCCACACGGATAAGGGGCAGGTGACGATTGAAGCCCCTGATGGCAAGGGCTACATGGAAGCCTACCGTGACCACTACAAGTGGATGCCGGGTGCTGCTCTGATCGATTGGCGCGCTTGCGCTCGCATTTGCAACATCCCGATCAAGGACGGCGAAGTTGACCTGACGGGCGACGGTCTTTTGAAGCGGATGATCGTTGCGAAGAACCGCATCCCTGCCAACCTGCGCAAGAACCTTGTGATGCTCATGCCGACCGAAGTCTTTACGGCTCTCGAAACCATCGCTCTCGACAAGAGCTCCAATGCTGTGAAGATCGTCGAAGCCGCCGAGCAGTTCAAGACCCACTTCTTCCAGATCCCGATGGAAGCCGACGACGCCATTTCGCTTACCGAAGCGAAGGTCGCCTAAGGAGGAAAAGACAAATGCGTGTTGATCATCTTTCGATGTTTTCCAAGTCTCAGGTTCTGAGCGGCGCCTCTGCCGACTCGGAGGTCCTGGACATCAAGAAAGCCGGCATCGCTGAGGGCATCGGCTATATCTTCGTGCGCAACGAAACCGCTGTGACGAACCTTGCAACCGTGACGCTGCAGGGATCCGACGACAACGGTGAAGACGACGACTGGGCGGACATCGTAACCTATCCGGTGACGGATCTCACGATTGGCGGCGGTGTGAACATCGCCGTACCGCAGGGCCTGCCGCAGTATCTGAAGCTTGTGTATAAGGCAACCTCGAGCGCCACGCTCTCGGGTACCGTCAACGCCGGCTTCACGCTGCAGGTTGATTCGCCGCGCGGCAAGCGTATTGGTGACTACGAAGCCAATCCGAACTTTGCCGCCTAAGAGAAGGAGGTGATCCCTCATCTCGCCGCAGGGCTTTGGCTCTGCGGTGCCACGGGAATCCTGAGGGGTTCCCGTTTTTTGTAGGAGAAAAAGGATGGCCACAGCCGTCGACATCTGCAACAAGGCGCTTGCTTACCTCGGTGACCGAGCGACCGTAACTTCGATTGATCCGCCCGAAGGATCACCCCAGGCCGATCATTGCGCGCGTTTCTATCCGATTGCGCTCGGTCAGATTTTGCGTGCCTATGCCTGGACGTTTGCGACGATCCGAAAAGAGGTAGCAAAGCTTGCGGACAAGCCTCTTGGATTCCGCAATGCGTACGCCGTGCCTTCCGATTGCGCGGAACTGCACAGCGTACACGACGAAGGCGGGCACCGACTTCGGTCCTATCAAGTGATGCGCGTGGGAAAGATCATGGCCATCTGCACGGATGTGCCATTGTCGTGGATCGAGTACACGTCCACGGAAACCGACGCCGAGCTTTTGCCGTCCGACTTTGCCGATGCTCTGGCGCATCTGCTTGCCTCAAAGCTTGCGGGCGCCATGATCACGGGATCGAGCGGTGCGCAGATGGCCGAGGAACATCTGAAGATCTACCTCACGCTTCTGAAGGATTGCATGCAGCGTGACGCAATCCAGAGCGATCAAATGAAAAGTTATCGCAGCGACCTGTTGGGCGACGCCAGAATTCCGAACGACTTGGGGGTGACCTATGGCATTGACTAAGGTTGTGCAGCTCTCTTATGCAGGCGGAGAAATCAGCCCCGATATGTACGGGCGAAAGGATGACACGCGCTATCAGAACGGTCTTGCGAAATGCCAGAACTTTTTGTGCTTGCCGCAGGGGCCAATTCGAAATCGTCCCGGCTTCGAGTTCGTAAGCGAATGCGAAATTGAAGACAAGCCCGTGCGTCTGATTCCGTTTACTTACTCTGCCGGTCAAACCATGATTGTGGAGCTTGGCGATAAGTATGCGAAGTTTCACAGCTACGGCGCGACACTCGTCAACGACGATGAGACGCACTACAAGATCGAAACGCCTTGGGCGGCAGAAGATCTTTTTGACCTTGTCTATGTTCAGTCAGGAGACATCGTAACCTTCTGTTCGGAAAAGTATCCGCCGACAGAACTGCGTCGATACGGTGCCCGCGACTGGCGCATTCAGACGGTGCAAATCAACACGAAGCTCACCACGCCGACAGGAGTTAAAGCCGAGCGCGTCACGACGGCGGCAGACGATCCGAATGCCGACAAGTACACGATGAAGTACCGTGTTTCGTGCCTCAATGAGGACAAGTCCGAGGAAAGCGAGGCAAGCGAAGCTGTTGAGGTTGTGGCCAATCTTTACAGCTACGGCACCACGGTCAAGATTTCGTGCAACGCGGTCGAAGGCGCTGCGTTCTATCGCTTCTACAAATGTCAGGGCGGTTTGTACGGGTACATTGGTGACAGCGAAACGCCGGAGATCATCGATGACAACATCACTCCGAAAACAGATGTAACGATTCGCCGTTTTGATGAACCTTTTGGCGAAAGCAACTGGCCGCGTGCCGTTGGCTACTATGAACAGCGCCGCATTTTTGCCGGGCTTGCAGAGGATCCGCAGCGTGTCTTGATGACCAAGAGCGGAACGGAAAGCGACATGTCCTACAGCCTTCCGTACAGGTCGGACGACCGCATCAGCTTCCAGATTGCAAGTCGTGAATTCAATGCTATTCAACATGTCGTGAGCCTTTCGAATCTGCTCCTTTTGACAGTCGGAATGGGATTTCGCATTAGCCCGCAGGACGGCTCTGTCATCACGCCGGACTCAATTACCGCGAAGCCCCAGAGTAACGAAGGCGCCTCTCGAGTTATGCCGCAGATCCTCAATAACTCTGCGATCTACTGCGCGGCTCGCGGCGGACATGTGCGAGAGCTTGCCTATCAGTACGCGGCCGGCGGCTATGTTTCTAGCGACTTGTGCCTGCGTTCTTCGCACCTTTTTGACTTCAAGACGATCAAGGATTCGGCATTGTCGCGCGCGCCGATTCCGATTGTCTGGTTCGTGAGCTCGGATGGGTCGCTCTTGGCACAAACCTATATCCCTGAGCAGGAAGTCAACGCATGGTCTCAGCTTGTCACAGATGGCGTCTTCGAATCTGTGGCGTCTGTTGAAGAGGGCGACGAGGATCACCTGTACGTCGTTGTGCGCCGCGAAGTCAACGGACAGACGCGCCGCTATGTCGAGCGCATGGCCACGCAGTCCGTGCAGGAAATTGAAGATTCTTTCTATGTCGATTCCGGTGCGGTCTACGAAGGCGACCCAGCGACGACGATTTCAGGGCTTGACTGGCTTGAGGGCAAGACGGTATCGATTCTTGCCGATGGCGCCGTAATGCCTCAGCAGGTTGTGACCGATGGCAAAGTTGTGCTTGACGTTGCCGCAAGCAAAGTAGCAGTGGGACTTCCGTACACATCGGATGCGCAGACTTTGCCTGTGATTATGCAGGACACTGGAATGGGCAGCGGTCGCATGAAAAATGTCACGCAGATGTACCTTCGCGTCCATAAGAGCTCAGGCATCTTTGCGGGGCCGTCTTTCGACGAATCCGACCTTGCGGAGTACAAGCAGCGCACGACCGAGGCGCCCGGCAGTCCGCCGGCTCTCTTCACGGGAGAGCTTGAGCTTAGGCTCTTTCCCGCGTGGCAGGATAGCGGAACAATCTGCGTGCGCCAGCGCGATCCTCTGCCTTTGACCATCCAAAGCGCCGTGCTTACCGTGAGCACTTAGTGCGTCCATAAAGCCTCGAATCTGCAGGATACCCTCATGCCAAGATCTATGAGGGTGTCCGCAGAAATGGCGAGCAATCAATTCTTTTATCCATCAAGCTACGCGCAGACACAGGGCCAAGCCACGGGTACGGGCAACACGTCTGACGCAATCGAAGCAAACGCTGAAGGGATGAGCATGATCCCCGGCGGCTTTGGCACGGGCTTCAAGGTGGGGTACTCGGCAGTCAATACGACGCTTGGCCCATTTCTTGCCTACCGTCAAGCTCGAAACGAAAAGCGCTCGCTTCAGATGCAGGCCGACATCATGCGCCTGCAGTCCCAGAGCTACCACTCTGCGGCTGACGACGCAAAGCGGGCTGGACTCAACCAAGCGGCCGCCATCGGTTACCAAGCAGGACAAACGAAGTCCGCAGCTCGCGTGCGGCAGGCTGCAGGGGGAGTTCGTGTCGGAGGTTCCGGCTCTTCAGCCGAGGTGCTTGCGTCGATTGACATCTCAAAAGAGATGCAGATCAATCAGGTAATCGCAAATTCTGTGGCGCAATCGTGGGGCTATCGGCGCTCTGCAGTTGACTATTCCAACAAGGCGCTGAGCTATGACGTCGCAGCCAAAGGCATCAGCCCGTGGGCGGCAGCCATTACGAATTTGGTTGGATCACTCACGTCAATGGGGAAGGCCGATACCGGCAAAAGTGAAGGGGCGACAGCAAGCCCACAGGACTACGCGGAATTCGGCAGCAGCCTCAAGAACCTGTTCGGCAGCGGATCGGCCACGTCAGGAATGGGCGGCGGCAGCGACTTTAGCTCCTTTAGCACGGCATTCAGCAATTCGGGGTTCTAAATGGCAGGAATCACAGTACCGAATCCGTATGGCCAGAAGGTAGCCATCGGTCCAACGAACGGCCTTGGTGGGCTTCACGAAGCGCCCGAAACGCAGTACGGCCTCGACAAAGTTGTCGGCGGCATGACCAAGGAGGTGACTGGTTTTATTGACCAATGGCAAGACGAGATAGATCGTACCAACGCAAAGGACGCGATCAACAAGACGCGCCAACAGCTTTCCGATCTTGAGACCAACCAGGAGAGCGGCTGGGGAAATCTCTTGGGCGAAAACGCGTTGAACCGACCCGACGGCAAGAGTCTTGTAGACGAATATCAGCTTAAGGCCAAAGAGGTTATTGACGGCCAGCGCAGTGCCTTGAAAACCGCCGCCGCGCGCAAGTACTACGAGCAGTTTGCCGAGGTTGCATATCAGCAAAACGGAGCACGCCTGCAGACGCACATGATCAATCAGCAAAAGGTGCGAGACAAGGCTGTAAGCGCTTCGACGATCAAGATGGCGCAGGATGACATTCAGTCAGGCGATCTTGAACGCATGCAGTCGGGCTTTGCCGTTTTGCGATCTGAACTCCAAAACCTTGCGAACAAAAGCGGGCTGCCCGTTGATAAATTCGAGACGGTCGGCAAGATGCATCAGATTGCCATCGAGGGATACATCGACAGAGGCAGTCCTGATGCTGCGGCGCAGTGGCTCGCTGCCAACAGGGACGAAATGAGCTCTGAGCAGATTGCAAAGGCCAAGGACTTGATCAAAGCCGGCAAGACCACGCAGAGAGCTGACGATCTGGCGCCGAAGATGCTCAACGCCTACAAAGACCGATCCGATCTCATGAAGCACGTCTATGCGATTGAGGACGAAGATCTGCGCGAAAAGGTCGAGACCCGCATCAACAAGCTCACGGCGCAGCAGGACCGCATCCGTAGCGCAGAAAAGAAAGAGGCCCTCAAACAGTACTGGGACTGCGTTGACAACGAAGAAGAGCCGCCCGACACGCTGATGGCACAGCTCAAAGAGCTGGATCCTGCGCTTTATCAGCGACTCAAGAAACCTCGTCGTCGAACGGAGTCTGACGAGAAGGTTTTGGCAGATCTGACGGACATGATGCTGAGGAATCCGACCCAGTTCGCCGAACTTGACCTTAACGAATACGCGTCGAGCCTGACGAAGAAAGATCAAAACGACCTGGTGAAGCTTCAGGGAAAAATGGGGGACGCCTCGTGGGAAGCTTTCGAAAAAGACCTCAAGCTCCGCATTGATGCCGATAAGTCACTCAGGAAGCACAGAAAAGAAATCATCTCGGCGGCCACGACGCTATGGGATGAGGCGAAGCTTTCTCGGCCCAAGGGCTTTATTGACAAAGCAACGTCCGACATGCTCATCGACCGCGTGCTCGGTTACGACGAGTTCTCCATGAATAACTGGAGCCGTGAGCGCGGCTACGAAATCATCAATCAGCGAGACAGAGGCGTGTCTGCGAGCGAGGCACTCGCAAGCTTTGACTTCGAGGGTGACGCCACGGACGAAGAGCTCAACGAAATCCTGCGCCGCAACGGTATCACGCAGAAGGTTACGCAAAGGCAAGCCATGTTTGCTCGACAGATCGCAAATGGCTACGGCTTGCCGCCCGACATCATGCGCCAGGCTGAGGGGCACGCACGAGAAGCTTGCCGTCAAACGGGCGCAAAGCTCACGCAAGAACTCATCAACCGCACCGCAGAAAAGATCGCTTTCGGACAGAAGTAAATGAAAGAGAACCTGAACCCCGCCTTTGAGGCCATCGACGAACTCGCGGCAGAGCAGAAACAGCGCCAGGAGCAAACTGGCGCACAGATGCAGGCGTACACAAAGCAACTCGAATCAGTTCAGCAAGAGGCAGAAACCAACAGCAATCCTGCCTTTGCGGTGATTGATGAAATGCAGGCCGAGCGGCGTCGCTCCGCGGGTGCGCTTGTTAGCGGTGATGCTATGAAGGCGGCCAAAGTGCGAGATCTTTCCGAACGCTACGGAACTACGCGCACGGCCGCAGAGATCAACTACGACACGCTCTTTGCCCAGGCAAACCGTGACGATGCGGACGAAGCTCTGACGCAGGCACCTTCACTGGCCAAATATTTCGCCGAAAACCAAAAAGATGCGCCGATCTTCAAGGATGATCTTGGGGTGCTTTCGCGCATTGAGGAAGGGTTCCGCAAGATCGGTTCTCGCTACTCTTCAAATTCGAATGAACCTGTTGATGCCCAACCCAATGCGAAGTACTGGGACACGGAAGAAACTACGGGAGACGCTGCGCTTGACGAACGCATTCGCCCGATGGTGAATTCCTCGCAGATCGGGCGCGGCGCACAGGCAGGATGGCTCATCGGACAGCAAGGCTTGATGTGGGCTGAGGCCGGCAACAACAAGGCTCGGCTTAATGACGAATTCAAGAAGCGTGATAAAGAGATCGACAAGGATCTCGAACAGCTTGCGGGTGACGACTCGGATGCGGCTTTCTACAACGCCGCGCAGATTGTCGGCACGATGCTTTCGACTATGCTCGGCGGTTCAGAAGGTGCGGTTGCCGGCGGTGCATTGGCCACGGGTGCTATGGCTGTCGGTGCGGCTCCTGCCTCAGTGCCCATTCTTTTGGGCGGCATGGCGCTTGGCATGGGCACTGAAGGAACGCGAAAAGTCGAAGGCGGCCTTTCTTTGAAGACCCTCATTGATCAAGGCGTGCCGTATGAAAAAGCCGTACAGATTGCAGGATCCGTGGGCGCAGTCAATGCCTTGATCGAAATGGGCGGCGTGAGTGTGCTCGGCAAGGCCTTCAGCCCAATTGCCAAATCATTGAATTCTCTTTTTACCAGCAAGTCCGTAAAAGCCCTTGAGAGTCCGACGTTGCGCGGTGCGTTCATGGACGTCGCCCGCTTGTACACAATGGGCGTCGGGCAGGAAGTCATCACCGAGGCCGCGCAGGAAGTGACCTCAATGGTAGGCGAAGAGGTCGGCCGCCTTTGGGGTGAAACGGGCGCCAAAGGCATTTCGATGGACGAGGCCATTGACCGCATTCTTGATGTCGGAGAGATGACACTGAAGGGCTCTGCCGTGCTTGGTGCGCTGAGTACGGGTCCGGTCATGGTCAACCATGCTGCCAAGATAAACCGCGCGAATCAGACGAAGGAATTTTTTGAAAACCTCACACAGGATGTGGCGCAGATGAAAGGTGCAAACCTTTCTCCGGGTGCCACCAAGGAAGTAATTGATGGCGTGGCACAGGATGCCGGCGCGGGAACGATTTATGTCGACGGTTATGCGTTCCGACAGGTAATGGTTGAAGCCGGCGTACGGCCTGAAGATCTTGAGCAGGTGGTCCCCGGCTTGTCTCAGCAGGTGGATGCGGCAGCTGTAAACGGCACCGATGTGACGATGAGCACAGGCGACTTTGCGGCACGTCTCGCGGCTTCTCCATTTGGGCAAAAGCTCGTGCCCCACATGCGCCTTAACGAAAACGACCTTTCTCAAGTTGAAGCTGATAACCTCGAAAAGTCCGTTAAGCAAATGCGCCGCGCAGCCGTTCGGTACGCGATCAACCCCGACGAGCAGATTGTTGATCCCGACGAGCTCAAAGTTGAAAACGATGCAACGCTCACGCCCGAACAAAAGAAAGAGCAGCGAAAGGCCATACGTACCGGTCGCGAACAGAGACGCCAAGCGGACAAAGACGCACGCGACGCGTACGTCACTGGTATTACAAACAGTCTGACGCAAGCCGGATTCTCGTCGCGAGAGGCTCGCACACAGGCTCGATTTGCCGGCGCTGTGATGAGCAACCTTGCCAAACGTCTGGAAATACCTGTGCAAGAAGCGGTCGATCGCTATGGGGTGAATGTTTCTGTGAGTGACGACAGTCCCTCGGGAAACAGATTCAACATGCCCATCACTCAGGGGATTGAGTGGCCTATGGGGCCGTCCAAGACAATCAAGCCTGATGACACTTTGACGGTTATTCGTGTCACAAATGCCCCTGTGAGTCGGAAAGAAGCTGTTGCGCAAGCCGCAGATGTTTTTAGCCGTGGTGTTACCAATAAGAGTACCGGATTTGTTTTGACTGCTTCTCGCAGTGACATGAAAAAGGCCGCAGGTGGTATCGGCTCGTTAAAAGAACGGGTGTTCACAGCTGTGGCTATGGATATTGCCAGAATCGCAGAAGAATCGATTTTGGTTGAAAGCCACGTAGATGTACAGCACCGAAACCCCAAGGTTCAGGGTGTTCATCACTTCATTGCCCCTGTTGAATTTGGCGGCAAACTTTGGAGGGTGCAGCTCTTAGTGCGGGATATTGTCGAGCCGAAAAATGACCGAGCGATTGTTCACTCGGTTGATGGTATCGATATCCAGGAAATGGAAACCCCGCCCGGTGGTATTAGCCAATCGGAGAGCGGGGCTTCTTACGTCAATGGGGTCGCGGCCGCAGACAACCGACTAGTCCGCCTTGACACCGATAGTGGGCCCACTGACCGTACTCTTAGTTTAACAGACTTGATTGGAGGTCGCGTTCCTTACGAGCGCGCAGATGGTCGAGGTTTGTTTGATGCGGTAGAAGAATCTTCTTTCGCCGAAAACGGTGTCTATTACGAGGCTCCTGTATTCAATCAGACAGCTTGGCACGGGTCGCCGCATCAGTTCGATCGATTCTCAACCGAACACATCGGCTCTGGCGAAGGTGCTCAGATGCACGGCTGGGGGCTGTATTTTGCAGATGACCAGGCAGTTGCAGATCGGTATCGCGGGAGCCTTGTGATCGGACGAGGAGGAAACGAATACTCGATTGCATACAAGGGGGCTCGACCGGAGGAACTTCCTCAATCTTTGCGCGTCGGGTTAGAAAGGCTGAAGGGCAATGTTCTGCACATCGATAGCGATATCCGGAGAGAGTATGAATCGCTTGTTTATTCGTTGAATGAACGATTCGAGGCTGCCGATCGGATTGCGAAAGTTTACGAAGGACTGATCGCTCAGATTGACGAAAATCCCAAACAGTCAATTTCGTCGTTTTTGGCACGCGTTCCGGAAGATGAAAAATACCGAGCCGATCTTGCGGTGAAAAGTGCCCGTGCTGCTGCTAAGAACGAAGGTAGAAGAGCTTCTGTCCATGATGTTCGTACACAGCTAAACGACTCGCTTGCAGCAGTAGATCAGCAAAGGCGTGAGAACAAAGAGCCACTGGACGCTTTAAGACAAATTGATCCGGATGACTTGACGGTTGAATACGACTCCGGACGTGTTTTCAAAGTTGACATTCCTGACCCCGACAAAATGCTTGACGAACAAAAGCTCTGGGGAGCCGGCAGCAATTTTGAGTTGAAGGCAAAAATTCGCGGGATGATTAGCGAATGGAATGGTGACCATTTGGACACGGAACAAATGATCTATGTTCCAGATAGGCCGACAGGACGCGATGTTTATCAGGCTATCTCAAAAGCAATGGGCGGTCCTAAACAGGCGTCTTTGTGGCTGAAAGACCGAGGGATCGAGGGCATTACCTATGTGGGCGGAACTGACGGACGATGCTACGTTGTCTTTGACGACCAGGCTATTGAAGTCCTCGACTTCTATCAGCGTCAAGGCGGCGAATCTTTGGGATCCTACTCCCCGACCGAAAACCGCATCACGCTGACGCCGAATGCCGACCTTTCGACCTTCTCTCACGAGATGGGCCATTGGTACCTGAACACGTTATTTGCCGTTGCTCGCGCCGGTGATGCCACACCTTCCATCCTTGAAGACGTCAACGCCGTCATGAAGGAGTTCGGCCTTTCGGGGATTGCCGAGTGGGATGCCTTGGGCTTTGAAGGCCAGCGCAAGTACCACGAGCGCTTTGCATCTTGGACGGAGCAGTATCTCGCCGAAGCCAAGGCTCCTGTCGGCTTAAAGAAGTTCTTCCGCACTCTGGGCAAGTTCATCCGCGACGCCTACCGCACTTTTATGGCCGGCGTTGTTGAAGGTACGCAGACTCGCTACCGTCAGGAAACAGGCGAAGAGCTCCCGATGTTCTCCGAAGAAGTCCGACGCGTGCTTGACCGCATGGTTGCGGGCGAAGCAGCCGTTGAGCAGAACGAACAGGCCCAGAGCCTGACGCCGCTTTTCGAAACAAAGCCTGATGGCATGAGCGACGAAGAATGGCGGGAATACGCAGCAGAGCACGACGATGCGGTTCAGTCCGGCGCAGAACTGCTTGCAAAAGCACAGGCAAAAGACGAGCGCTGGTACTCGAACGCACGAAGCAAGATCCTCAAGGAGATGCAGGCTCGTGCCGAAGAGATTCGCAAGAATACGCGCGAACGCGTGGAAGCCAGACTCATGAAAAGCCGCGAATTCACGGCTCTCAACATTCTGCAATCTTCAGATCGTCCTGGTATTGCGTTTGATGCCCGCATCGATCCGAAATCGCTCGATGGCTTGCTTGAAGCCGGGCAGATCGAAATTCTACGAAAGGCAGGTATGCTCAAAGACGGCGGGGTTGATGTGAAGGTCTCCCGCGAACTGCTTCGTCCGTTTGCCAACTTCCGCTCCGATCGGACGTTCCTTAATGGCCTTCTGCGTGTTGCCGATAAGGAAAGAGTCATTGAAGAGCAGACAACGGCTGAATGTTTGAAGAAGTACGGCGAGCTCTTTGATCCCGTCAAGCGCGACAAGACCGTATCGAAGGCGCTTCACAACGAAGCCCGAGGCCGCATGGTTGCCACCGAGCTCAAGTACCTGATCAACGACAAGGAGGCGCGTTCGCGCGTTTACCTGGCCGCGGCACGGCAGGCGGCAATGGCTCTCGTGGACCGCACGAGAATCGGCAAAGCGAAGGTCGCGACTTTCCTTTCTGCGGAAGGGCGTGCTGCACGCCGTGCTCTGGAGGCGTTCCGCAAGGGAGATCTTGAGGCCGCCGCCAACTTCAAGCGGCAGCAGATTGTTAACCATGAAGCCGCGCGCCTTGTGTCCGAGGCTGAAGATAAGCGCGAACGCCTCAAGGAGCTGCGCAACCTTGTATTCAAGTCCGACAAGAAGCTTGCCGCTAGATACGACACGAATATCATGGCCGTTGCTCGCGCGGTGCTCACGAATCGCAACATGGGCAAGGCGACAGAGAACGTAGACGATGCCGTCGAGGAAATCCTGAAGAAGGTCAAGCAGTACGATCCGGAAATCTTCGAGGGCCTGAAGTCGTTCATGGATCGGCATCCTTACAGCCCTGGGCGCGATCCGTCGATGCTGACTGTCGCGGGATTCATCGGCGTGGTTGATGACGTACAGGCGCTTGTCAAACTGGCTCGAGACGCGCGCCAAATCACTCTTGACGGAAAGAAGCAGGACCTCGACCAAGCTATCGAAGCACTCAAGAAAGCGATCTTGTCCGCGGACAACACTCGCTTTCGCCCCGGACAGGAACGTGCTTCCACCAAAAAGGAAGAGAACCGCAAGCTCTACTTTACGGCTCGGGCTTTTGTCATGCGCGTGGAAAACTGGTGCCGGGCCATGGACAACGGGCAGGACTTGGGGCCGTTTACGCGCTACATATTCCGCCCCGTTGCCGACGCCGCAGCCAAATACCGCGTCAAGAACGCTGAAATCCAGGAACGATTTGCAGCTCTCATCAAGCCCATGGAAGAGAAATGGGAAGAGGTTGGAGAGATTGAGGCGCCGGAGCTTGGCTACACGTTCGAGCGCAAGTCCGAACTCATCGGCGCATTGATGCACATCGGCAACGAGTCGAACAAGTCGAAGATGCTCATTGGTGGACGCGGTGAAGATGCTTCGTGGGCGGATCGTGTCGTACTGGCAAACGGCGAAGTGATCTACTCCTATGCGCGTTGGGACCGCTTCTTTGCTCGGGCCATGCGCGAAGGCATCATCACAAAAGACGACATGGACTTTGTACAAGCCGTTTGGGATCTGCTCGAAGAAACCAAGGGCATGTCTCAGAAGGCTTTCAAGGAGTACTACGGCTTCTACTTCGACGAAGTGCAGGCTTCGCCCGTTGTAACTCCATGGGGCATCTACCGTGGCGGCTACGTTCCCGCAGCCACTGATCCGATGCTTGTAGCCGGGCGCGACAAGCAGATCGAACAGGATCTTTTTGAGTCGCAGAGCGAATACCAAGACATGATGCCTGTGACGCAGCCCGGTTGGTCGAAGGCACGTGAGAAGAAGTACTACAAGCCGTTAGTACTCAACGTCGGCATGCTTGGTGCACACATCCAGAGCGTCGTGAAGTTCGCGATGATGGCGCCGGCGGTGAAGAACGTACAGCGCATCGTCAAAGATCGCCGCTTTGCGGACCTGATGAACGACATCGATCCCAAGGTCATCAGTGACATGCTTACGCCTTGGCTGCGTCGCTCTGCCACGCAGACAATATCAACTCCCACGAATGCCTTCGGGCGAATTCTCAATCAGGTTCGCGGCCTTGCCGGCATGAGCCTGATGGCGGGCAACGTGGCAAACGTGCTGCAGCAGTACACAGGATTCAGCATCGCCATGTCGGAAGTAGGCGCCAGAAACACTGCTCAAGGCCTGAAGGAATACTTGCGCGATACGAAGTCTGCATATGCCCGAGTGACGGAAGCATCGACCTTCATGAAGGGCCGACTCGAAGACTTCTGTTTTGAGTACCAAAACGAAGTCAACCGAATTGCCTCCTCTCGCGCTCCGACAAAGGTTGAAGAAGTGCGCGACTGGACGCAGCGGAAGGCTTACATTCTGCAGACTCTTGCGCAGCGGACCATCGACATCCCCGTGTGGCTTGCGGCCTACAACCAGGCAATTACGGAAAAAGGCATGGCTGACGCGGATGCGGTGTTCTACGCCGACAGCGTAGTGCGACGCACGCAGTCCTCTTTTGCCCCTGAGTCCGTGTCCAGGGTGGAAACAGGCGACCCGCTTCAGCGCAGCATTCTTGTGTTCTACAACTACTTCAACATGCAGCTGAACCTGCTTCGCGAGAGTTACACGAGAGCTAAGACAACAGGGAAATACGGTCGCTTTACTTTGGACTTCGCGATGATTGTGGCCATTCCCGCAATCCTTTCCGAAGTGATTGCACAGGCATTCAGCGGGTTTGATACGGGCGACGACGATGATTGGGACGCAGTCGACGGGCTTCAGCTTGCGATCACATCGGTCAACAAAAACATGGTGGCCATGCTTCCGTTCTTTGGAAACGTCATCAATATGACAGGCACGAAGATGTCTAGAGGCGACTATGGCGCCGTGAGCGACGTCTCAAAGATGCTCTTCGGCAACGATCCGTACAACGACAAACTTGTAAGTGTGCCGGTCATGTCGTTGTTCGAGAACTCAGCCGAGGGCGCTAAGAACCTACTTCTTCTGCTCTTTAGCGAAGAGTACGATCCGGATCCCCGACGCGCAGCACGCAACACGCTTGACCTATTGACCTTGATGACAGGTATTCCGTTCAGCGGCGTAAAGAAGCCTGTTGGATATTTGGCCGGTGTTGCGGGTGACGAATACAGCGTTGACAACCCGGTTGATTTCACGCGCGGATTTATCAGCGGCAAAGATCCGAACGCTGAGTAGCTGTCTCTTATACACATCTGACGCTGCCGACGAAGCTAGAAGTGTAGAT
>ENA-OYYF01000383-OYYF01000383.1-human-gut-metagenome-genome-assembly--contig:-NODE-383-length-18433-cov-9.755523_pt1 | contig 18433 bp, 19 predicted proteins | sample MGYA00243246_ERZ653441 | MGnify/ENA primary metagenome ERZ653441 (study PRJEB26926, sample SAMN06165054) | human gut metagenome | biome: ENVO:00009003; feature: ENVO:2100002; material: ENVO:00002003...
AAATATAGGTATTTAAATATTTTTGCAGTATGGGAAAATTAGAAAAAAATGGAATAGTAGAATTGGACGATATTTTTAGTATCGGTCCGGTTGATGATGTTTATAATAGGGAAGAAGATATTCTGCCTATTAATGGTAATGAACCGGCTAAAAAAGATGAGAAGCCTGTAGAAGAAGGTTCTCAAATTAAAGAAGATCCGGTTGTTGATCCTACTCCTGATCCTAAAGAGGATAAAAAAGGAGAAGAGAATGTAGTTGATGTTAATCAGGATCAGGTAGAGACCCCGGTTATCAATTACAGAAAAGTATTGGATGCCCTTTCTTCAAGGGGAATCATTCCCGATTTGAAAGATGTGGTATTTAGTGGTGAAAACGGCGAAGAGATCACTATCAATGATCTTGATTTTAGTAAAGAAGATTCGTTGTGTGACATACTATCTACAGTCCTTGAAAGCCAGAAAGAGGACATTGTTAAGGATAAGATAGATGTTACCTCTGTTTCTGATATTACTAAGAAGCTTATCCAGGCTGATAAGGCCGGCGCGAATATTGTTGATATTCTTAAGCAATATGATACAAATGTCGCTCCTATAGAAAAGCTTGACATTGAAAACAAAGCAGATCAGATAAAGATCGTTCGCCATTATGTTGATCTTCTTGGGTTGCCTAAAGATGAAGCTGATGAGTTTTTCAAAGGCATTATCAATAAAGGAGAAGAGTATGTTGAAGCAAAGGCTATAAAGTACAAGGCTGAGCTTGATAAGAGAATGGATGATATTATCCAGCAACGTACTAAAGAGGCTGCCGAAAAGAAGGCGAAGGATGCAGAAGATTTTAGAAGGTATAAGAAAGACCTTAAGTCTTCTATCCAGGCAAAGTATCAGCTAAATGACACTATGGTATCTAAAGCTCTTGATTTTGCCCTAAAACCTTCTGAATCGAATCCCGGAATTACCAAAGCATTTAATAGGGTAAGGGAGATGATGATGAATCCGGAAGAGGCGCCAGATTTGATTATGTTTCTTATGAACCCAGGAGAGTTCATAAAACAGAAGTCGAATCAAGCTGTAGTTGATGAGAAGAAAAAAATTTATAAGCTCATCAGCCATACAAATAAAGACAAGAGGGTGGCTCCGGTAGATGATAAAGGTGATCAAGTTCAAGGTGTGAAGTTCGATGAAATCAGTATAGATTAAAAATTAAAACATTTTTTCGTTCATGGCTAATGTACTTTTAACAAAAAAATTCCCGGCCACCATGAATGGTGACACGGTGATTGGATATACCGACGCTAAAGTCGTTAAGCAAAGTATCGTAGAACACGATCTTAGCTCTTTAGAAGATTGGTACTACGAAGATCCGGATAAGAATCATCTGGGTATGCTTGAGTTGTTTTCTAACATTACAAACTATCCTCTGCCTATGTATATGGGTATGATCAAACAGGATGCTACTATTACCGTAAATGGCATCAATGGTTCATTCCGTTATGATCTTCCGGTATCAGAAACGTATGAGGTGGTTACAGTAGAAGACACGTCTTTGAAATATGCAAAACCTGGTATTGATGAAAGCTTCTTCGAAATTGTGTTGAATGCACAATTTAAACAAGGAGATGTTATTACTTACGATGTGATTAACGGTTGCCAGGCTCTTATCTCTACAGAGCGTCCTCCTAAACAAGAAGGTGAAAACTGGAGATACTGGTGTAAGCTGTGGGGTCGTTCTCGTGCTAAATACTTCCCGAAAGACATGCTTCGTGCCGGTATTAAATACTGGAAGGTAACAAACGTTCTTGGTGAGTTCTCTACTCAGTTCTCTGGTGTAGGAGGTGCTTCTAAGGCCGGTTCTATGACTTGTGAATTTACGCTTGGTGGACACCGTGGTGTTGAAGGTGAAACGACTATGTACGCTGGTATTAAGTCTTTGGCTTATGCGGACGAACGTACACAGAATTTCATCGACAAGGCTTACCAGAAAGTTCGTCAGCTTTCTGAAATCAGAGGAGGTGATGCAAGTTATGCTATCATCGGTTCTCGTCTTGGTGACGGAAGCATTGATATGCGTAAAGCACGTGTGGCTAATACGGTGTCTTTGTTCTGCTTGGCTGAATTGGCTAAGATGGAAGCATACGAACTTATGTTCATGCGTGGAGGTAGAGTCAAGGGTCATAATGGTGTTTTGATGAAAAACGAAGGTTTGTACCATCAACTTCGCCGTGGTTTCGTTATCTCATATGCACGTCCGGGCGGTATCAAGCGTGAACACTTCCTGGCTGCTGCCGACTATATTTTCCGTGGTCGTAGCGATATGCCGATTGAAAATCGTGTAATGAAATTCAAGGTAGGTGCTATGGCTTATAAGAACATCGTTGAAATCTTCCGTGATGAGTTCTTCTCTCAATTAGGTGCTTTGGCCCCGCTTATGGGTACAGAACGTATCATCAATAACCCGGTAACAGGATCAAACGATGCTCTTGAATTAGGAACTGTAAAGATCAAGGGTGTTACTATTCCGGGTATTGGTAAGGTTATTGTAGAACACGAACCTTCTTTGGATTACGTTGATATGGTAGATAGAAGCCAGTTGGTAGACGGCATGACTCCTATCACATCATATTCATGTATTATGGAAGACTTGACCGCTCCTGAATATTCCAATGCATTCGCCGGCATCCCTGCTTCAGCCGAAGCTCGTATTGGTAATATCAACAGCAACGTATTCTACGTTAAGCCTGATATCGGTTCTATGTGGTGGGGTTACGAACAAGGTAGATGGTCATCCAGGGTATCGGCTCAAGAAATTGTATCCAGCCATCCTCGTATGTCAGAACAATTCTGGTGCCACTCTGTATCGGCTTGTTGGGTAAAAGATACCAGCCGGTTCGTAACAATTGAATTGTTACCAAGCTCTTTGTAATCATAACTTTTAATATTAACTTGCGGTCGGCTTTAAAACCGGCCGCAAATTTTGTTTTCATAGGATATATAAAAAGATGGGAAAAAAGATTTTTGAAGAAAGCCATGAGTCTAAGAAACTGCTGGCTACCGTAGGAGGAATGAAGATATATTCCGACTCTATTTATGTTATAACAGGTAAGATGGATGAAGAAGCTCCTTCCGGATATCAGGAAAGAGGCATTTCCAAGACTCCTTTCCCTGGGAACAAGACAGTATCTTGTTGTGGATGGGACAAGGATCTTAGGGTGTATGATACCGGTTTCTTTATCAATTCAGCATGTTATAAAGGTTACTCACTTGAAGACAAGAAGAATGAAATGGATATGCGTATTAAGAATATTCGGTATCCGTTTGAAGAAACTGTCAATGAGGACCTGGACCAAAAGAACTTCGATTTCTGGGATTCTTACAGAATTGACTTATATGATGGTCGTTTGTTCTACACTAATGACGTTCGTGATTTATTTGAGCTGTATATAGCTATTTTATCCAAGTCTCTTACTCCTAAAGAGGAAGACGGTAATCCGATGTATGTCGAATCTTATTATTGTGTAGAAGACAAGACTACGGCCGTAGATATCAGGAAACAACGTCAGATTGACAAGGCTGATATTTTATATGAGTTTATGAACAAGCTGAAAGGGTCAGAGGCTGAAAGGAAAAGCATCTACGATCTGCTTTTGTATCTTGACATCATATATAGCGTAGAGCTTGATCAGAGCATGGTTCAATACATATTCACTAATTGGATTGATGCCAAGAATACGAACGTCGACATGTATAAAGAAGCAAGCTCAAGGTTCTTATCTGACGACGAATCTTCCGAAGGGATGCAGGTGATCAAATTCCATCGTATGATCAAGGAAATGATTGAGGGCCTGGCTGTCACCGTCAACACCGACGGACTGTATCTGAATGGCGAGCTCCTGGGCGCCGACGCCATCTCTGCATCTATGGCTCTTGCTTCCAATAAGTCGATGTTAGAAACCAAGTCACGTGTTCTGGAAGCGTATAATGCTTTAAAGAACAAGCATAAAAAAATAGAAGGAGCTAAGTCTGACAAGAAGAAAAAGGAAGACGAAAAAGGTTTTGATATTGATCAATACGCTGATAAAAAAGAATAATTTATGAAGATTGTTGATTGTTATCTTCGGGCCTTACAGAAGGCTGAAGAAAACATGACCAACGGTGGTATAAAACTTGACAAGGCACGTTTTGTTCAGCTTTTTAATGACGAACAAAACCGCCTTGTTCGTTATATCCTTGATAAGAAAAACGAAGAGGATATACGTTATATCCAAAAGTTAGTTGTGTATTCAAAAGAACTTGACGAGAAAGGAGATAAAGATAATCCGGAAAGCACTTTGTTTTCATTGCCTTCTGATTTCTTTTCTTTTTCAAACATATCAGGCGTGTTTACCAAAGGTGAATGCACGGTCACTGATTTTACCATGTGGGAGGCTAAGAACGAAAACCCGCATGAGCTTCTTGCCGACTTTTTTAACAAACCTGATTTTGATTTTAGGGAAACGTTCTACACTATAGGCGAAGATTCGGTAAGGGTGTACAAGTCTGGTTTTGATGTAGACACCGTTTACCTTACATATTATCGCTATCCGAAGGAAGTTGACATCGAAGGATATATTAAATCCGATGGTTCTAATTCAACTGATATAGATCCTGAATTAGATGATAAATTAATTGGTATTATCCTTAACATGATTGAAAAGCAATTTGCTTTGAATGAAAGCGAATACGGACGTTATCAAATAGATTCAAACAACGTCCAATCTCCTTTGTAGCAGAAGAAAGGCATATCCTAAATTAAAGATTATCAAAAAGCATTAAGAATTAATTAATTCATAATGCTTTTTGTTGCTTATATGACTATCACTATTTTTGAGACAGATAACAGAATATTAATTTTTAAAATATTATAAGGCTATGGCTATCCATAAACCGTATGACAGACACATTATCTGTCCTCCGCACGCTAAGTTGGCGGACGTAGATTCTTTGTTGCTTCAAGAAGGTCAGATCGCTATCTATGATTTGGATGGTGAGCAGACTAAAGATGGTTTGAAAGCGTTGAAAGACTTGAAAGGATATCGTAAGGACGAACAACGTTTCCAGATCAGAATCGGACGTAATGAGATGGTTAACGACCGTGTATCTGATGATAAATCATTCTCTACACCTACGTTTGCTATTGATGAAATTATAGAAGTGTATGCTTCTGCTCCGAAGAGCAAAGAAATTAAAGTAGATGAAGTTATTTTCGGTTATAACGGAATTGACGGCAGTACCGCTATTACAGCAAGAAAAGGCGATCGTATTCCTATCCATATTAAGCTGACAGGACGTTTGTTTGAGCTTCGTGGTTATCCGATGGGTGAGGTGAATATCGATGATTACATCATTTTCGAAAACTGTCCGGGTCGTGAGGATATGTGCTCAGAATGTGATCCTTGCGAAGATGTTGATATTTTGGCTGCTATTTTGAAAACAATCGAACGTATCAAGAATCAGCCGATTGCAGGTGGTGGCAAGGTAGGTGATTTTGTAGAAATCCATCCTATCCATTCTTGTGACGAGTTGGAAAAAACTCCGGTGGAAACCGACATGAATTTCTATTGTATGGAAATGTGTGATACCGGTGATGCTTATGCCCTGGCTCAGCTTAAGGCTGCTTATCCTGGTTTGGATATCAAGAGAGTTGGACGTCATCTTTCTACATCTAAATATCAGGTGATGAAAGAAGGTGGTAAGCCTTCTGATTATACTCAAAAGCTGTCTTCTATCATGAAAGGCTGCGAAGAGTGCCCTGACGGATATACTAAAGTGGACGGAGGTTTGATTTATGCCGTAACGTTAGAGGATGATGGTGTTGATCAGTCTACTGTAGTAGAAAGCATTAAGAATGCCGTTAGTAGCACTGCCGAGAAAACAGCAGCCCAAGATGGCGGCGTAGGTATGTACACTGTGGCCGTAAGCAAGAAACTGACGAAGGCTGATATCGATGCATTTGTAGAAACTAATCCGACTGCTACAGTAACGTTCGTTGCTAAAACAGCAGATATGTGTAGCAATCCTGCTGTTACTACCGTTAGCTGGGAAGCATGTGGTTCTTGTAAGATTTCGAAAGAAGCTTATGAAATCACGTTGCCGGACGATGAATGTGGTAACAGTGCTAAAGAAGAATTGCAGGCAGCATTCCCGTATCTGACAATCGAAGATTACGGTACACCTGGTGGATGTCAACACAAATTCAAAACAACGGTCGTTACTAACATGGTTTGCGACGAATGCGATAAAATTTTCAAAGACTTCTTCGTATCGAAAGCTCCCGAATCTTATCGTGGACGTAACTGGAAACGTTTGGGTGCCGTAGCAGGAGATCAGTCTATTATTGCAGATCCGATTCCTAAGAACTGCAAATGCGGTATCTTGTTCCGTGGTATTGACTACATGATTTCTCCGTCTGACTGTTTGATTGACCGTCTGACATTCCAGGAAGGATCTGTTCGTATTGCTGTAAATGGCGGTTATCCGGATGAACAGCGCGAGGCTATAAGCACGTACTTCAACCCGATCCACACCGAATACAAACAGCACTGGGCTCCGCGTACTCATCTCGGCGCTGAATTGCTGGATAAGGAACGCGAACAACGTATGTTCTTCGACTTCCGTAAGACTCACCAAGAACTTATGGAACGGATGTTTACCAACGAAGAAACCCGCTTAGACCTGTTGGCTCCGTATGCTGATTATTCAGTAACGTTGAAGCCGGCACGTTACTCTAACGGCTTCGGTAGGGTAATTGATGATCATATTACAGTACACTTCCATGTACCGTATGGCGCTCACGAAGGTATTCAAGACCTTATGGACTTGTTAGCTGCTTCGGCAAATATCAAGCCCTGCAAGATTTGATTTTCCTTTTTTCTATATATCCCAAGGGGGAGGAGGCTGGTCCTCCACCCCCTTTTTTGTAATAAAACAATTTGAAATAAGTTAGTTTCATATGAACGGCGTGGATTCTTTAGTCGGTGCCTTAGGTAGGGGCATTGATAAAATAACCAACATAGTTGGAAAATGGGGTTCCTCCCAACCGGTAGATGACAGCAAATCCGGTATAAAAATAGGGGACAAAATCTACCAAGTGGTTGTGTCCTTAAATGGCTGTTATTGGTATCTTGACGAAGAAGGTAAGAAGCATCCTGTTTCTGGTATTCCGGCCACAACCGAATGGGAGTGGATTAACATAGCTGAGAAAGTTATCAAAGATTTCAAAACCTGTTACCGTACACCTGGTGGAAAGGTTGAAGTATGGAGTTGGTATCTTCTTAACGATCAGATGGATGTTCTTAAAGAAACTCATAGAATTACCGACAGTACCGACATGGATAATCCGGTAGGTAAAGTTCTTATTAAAATACCGGACGAGTGGGTTATGATCGACTGTGATCTTCCTGATATGACAGAACGCGACATTACGTTCGTCAACAGATGTTATAAGACTCCGGATGGTAAGGTTGAAATAGAAGGATTAGAAGCCATAGATGATAAGATAAATATCAGGGAATCTATTTATACCGTTATTCAATCGACGGACGATAATTTCCCTGCCGGCCATGTTTTCAGGCTAATTCCGGAAAATTGGGTTAGAATGGTTTGTGACTTTCCTGACATGACAGAGCGAGACGTAACTTACGTTCTTGAATGTTACACTACTAAAAAAGGAAAAGTGCAAGTAGAAGGTTTGGTAGCCATAGATAATATTCTTGGGACCAGGGAAGAGGTTTATACCGTTCTTCAGTCAACTGATCCTGATATTAAGGTAGGAACCGTGCTGGATTCCATTCCCGAAGATTGGGTGAGGATGGTCTGCGATTTTCCTGACATGACGGACAGGGAAATTGTTGAAGTAGACGAATGTTATAAGACTGATGGTGGTAAGGTCAATATAAAAGGTTATCAATCTATTGATGCTGTTCTTGGTGTAAGGGAACAGTATTATTATATTGTTAAGACAACGGATGCCGCCTATCCTCAGTGGACGAGAATAGATAAGATACCTAACGAATGGACGAAAACCGAATGCGATTTTCCTGATCTTACGGAAAGACATATTATGTCCGTAGATGAATGCTATACCACTCCTGGTGGTAAAATACATCTTGGTGGATACAGGTCGGTAGATAGCATAATAGGTGTCCGGGATGAGTATCTTATTGTCTTAGAAACGACCGACCCTGATATACAAAGAGGCGCCACATTCAGCAAAATACAAGAAGGATGGCAGCGTATTGTTTGTGATTTCCCTGATGCTACTACATCCGACACAGAAATAGTAGAAAACTGTTATAAGACGGAAAAAGGTAAGGTTCAGATCCGGACATACATAACAATGGACGGATACGGAAATACAAGGGAATTGAGACATATGGTGCTTAAAACAACCGATCCTGATTACAATATCGGATCTAATATTGATCAGATACCGGTAGGTTGGTTAAGTATCGAGTGTGATTTTGCGTCTGCTACACAACGTCATATAAGACAGGTAAAAAACTGCTACGCCTCTGATGCCGGAAGCATTTACGTTGAGGGGGAAATCGTTTACGACAATGACCTTGACGTAGATAAGATGGCGCTGACGGTCATGGAAAGCACTGACCCGGCGATCGCCGTAGGGACGGAGCTGGCTGCCATTCCTTCTGGCTACGTGAGAACAGTTTGTAGATGTAATTGTTGCAACCACTAAATCTTATTGTCATGAGCTGTAACGAATATTTTTTAGTAACACTGGAGTCTAAACCGACTCCAGTCCGTCATAAATACACGAATTTAACAGACGAATGGTATGGTCCTGATGGTGTTAAGTACGAAGATCCTGATACGATAGCCAAAATCGAAGAACAAGCTACAGATAAGAATCGTATAGGGGATAACACTTTATATCAGAAACTTATTGAAATACATTCTCAAGGAGAGTCAATAAAATCAGACATCGGAGACATAGGTCAGGTATTAGATTACATAAATGGGGAGGAAGTGTAATGGGAACCATATCAGATAAGTTAATGAGGATCATAAATACCAAGGAGGATATAAGGCAAGCCCTTATATCCAAAGGGTATGATGTACCTACTTCCATACCTTTTAAGGAGTATGCGAAAATGATATTAGACCTGCCATGTAATGCAGATTCCTTTCCGGATATAGAAGGTATCGTAGCCAGATATTCCGCTTCCGGTCTCACCAATGAACAGATGGCTACCAATCCCGTATGGGTTGATAAGACGGGTAATGGATACGATCTACAGTTGAAAAACTTCTCTTGGAAGGGAATGTCTGGAGTTGGTGGGTATGGCGATGAAAATCACCAAACATTCTATAAATTCACATTAGATGATTATGTCTTTATAGCTACCCCACCTGGTGTTAAGCACATGAATTTTACGTTTAGGGTAACGGGGTTACAGCCTGGAAATAAATTAACATTAGCTTTTTTTGGAACAACGAATACTGTCTACGGTACATGGGACAAAGATGGCATATATACTGTTAATTCAGCAGTAGTTGAAGTAGGTAAACCTGTATATTTTTATAACGGATATGGAGCAACCAGAGGAGAGTTTACGATTGAAATCCTTCCCCTCTACCCCGGCTTTATCCTCGGTGACGGAGTAGACGACTTTGCAGTTACAGAGAAGGAGCTTAACTTCGAGGATACCTATACGGTGTACACGGCGTTTATTCCGTTTCAGAATAATCCGACAAGGAATATGATTTTGTGTGGAGCTGATAGCAAAAAAACTTTTTCCATGCAATATTCGTCTTTGGTTTATGTATCTTTTATAGCGGGTAATAACTATTATATAAATGCTGATTTTGTTAATGGGCTTAATTTGTTTGCTTGTAAACGAAATGGTAATAATATATGTATTAAGAACTTATTAACTAATAAAGTTGTAACAGGTACGTGTGGGGACTGGGTGGAAAACGCTGGGCTATATTATTTATGGAAGAATGCAACTTATGCATCTTTTGCTAAAGCCGCCATTGCCGGTCAAACAATCTGTAATGGATATTTCTCTACCGATGAAGACGATAAAAAGGTTCTTAATTGGTATAAGAAGCAATATCCCTGGCTCTTTCCCGACCAGGCATGGACAGTCACCGGCAAAACCAACGAGGACGAAGATCGTGCTACTATTGCCAACATTACGGGCAATGGTAATGATCTTGTGCTGTCTAATTTTGGGTTTGCAGAAGGGAGTGGTTACAATGAAGAAGGTGAATATGCTGGCTATCTGGTTACTGATGGGGTGGATGATATGATAACTTCGTCAGCTTTTAATATAGGTAAGGATTTTACGATTGTTGGGGATTGGAAGTTTATTGATAATAAAAAGAGTGGTACTGGTTTAGTAAAAGGGTCTAGTTTTTATATCTACAACACAATGATTGGACTTGATCTTTATATTAATTCAGGATCAGTAAAAAATAGTCTTGACGGAATTAAAAGTATTAATGCTGCATGTTCAGATGGTAGGGCCTATGATCGTAATTGGAATGAAATACTGGCAAATACAGGTAATGTAGTTGGTTCTGGTGGTACATTGGAGGTATCGAGTAGTGGTGGTAGGTTTGATCGAATAGCTTTTAAGAATCTTGCAATTTATCCAAGAATCCTCTCCAAAGACGACTGTATCAAAGCATATAACTATTTACAAACCCTAAAAGCAAAATAATATGAAGTTTATTATCATACCAATAGAAGTATTGTAACAGATAGTTAAAAATAAATAAATGCAATGAATATTCAACGAATTTGTTCATTGCATTTATTTTTATTTTATATTTGAGATATGAAATACAAAGTGAGTACATATGCAAAGATTCATGGGGTTACAATGCGTACCGTATGGAATTGGATAAATAAAGGAGAACTTGAAATTGAAAGAACTTCTACAGGAAGAATACGCATCGTAGTTGATGAAAATAAAGAAAAGACAATCGCTGTATATGCAAGAGTTTCATCTTCTGAAAATAAGTCCAATTTGATAGCTCAAAAAGACAGAGTTGTCTCCTACTGCATGGCGAAAGGATACAAGATAAGTAAGGTTGTAATGGAAGTAGGAAGCGGATTGAATGACAAACGTCCTAAATTAGAAGACCTTTTGAAGGACAATTCGATAGACATCATAGTTGTTGAGCATAAAGACAGGTTTTCGAGATTTGGATTTAATTTCATACAAACTCTTCTTAACATAAACGGAAGATCAATAGAGGTTATCAACCAAGCGGAAGATGATAAAGAAGATATAATGTCCGATCTTATCTCTATCATAACCTCGTTTTGCAGTAAAGTGTACGGACTTCGTAGGTCGAAAAGGAGAACAGGGAAAATAATAGAAGAACTTTCTAAAAAGGATAGTGTTGAAAAATGAATCTTGTTGAAAGACATATAATTAAGAAGAGCGACACGAGATACAAGGAATTGGATAATATATGCTTTTTATCCAAAAACTTGTACAATGCTACTTTATATGCTTTCAGACAACATTATTTCAATACGGAAGAGTTCTTGGGATATCTTTCTTTAAATAAAGAGTTTGTCTTATCCGATAATCCTGACTATAGGGCACTTCCTTCAAAGGTTTCACAAGCTACGATGAAAATAGTCGAGAATAACTACAAGTCGTTCTTTGCTCTCAAAAAGAAAGGTGAAAAAGACGCAGAAATCCCAAAGTACTTGAAAAAGAACGGTAGATTTCCGGTTTATTTTACATATCAAGCTGTTTCTTATAAAAGCAGAGAAAGATACTTAAAGTTATCCGGTACCAGCGTTTACATAAAAACGGATAGGAAAGCCATCCAAGTTAGAGTGATTCCGAAAGGTGATCATATCGTAGTCGAAATCGTTTACAAAGCAAATGAATGCAAAGCGAAAGAAGACAATGGGATTTATGCAGGAATTGACATAGGATTGAACAATCTTGCAACAATCGGATTTAATAACGGAAAAGGATTGATTATAAACGGAAGACCTTTGAAATCAATCAATCAATATTACAATAAGAAGAAAAGCGAACTTTCTTCAGAACTTGAAAGGAGGAATAAAAGCAAAAATAGCAAAAGACTTAACAGACTCACAACAAAGAGAAATAACAAAGTGAAGGATTATCTTCATAAAGCGAGTACGATGTTAGTTAATCAATTAATTTCCAACAATGTTTGCAAAGTAGTAATAGGCAAAAACGATGGGTGGAAGAAAGAAATTAACATAGGAAAACGAAATAATCAGAACTTTGTAAACATCCCTCATGCTGTTTTCATTGAAATGGTTTGTTATAAATGTAAGCTAAATGGGATTGAAGTTGTTTTAAGAGAAGAAAGTTACACTTCAAAATGTAGCTTTATTGACAACGAACCGATCAAAAAGCATGATTCCTACGCAGGTAGAAGAGTTAAAAGAGGGTTGTTTAGATCAGAAAATGGAACATTCATAAATGCTGATTTAAACGGAGCTCTCAATATTCTAAGAAAAGAAGTCGGAGAATTTAATTATAATCCGATAGAGGTTTGTAGTTCACCAAAGAAACTCCGAATAGGACTTTCTTAAAGAAAAGCATATTTCTTTGAATTTCATTGAAATATGTAACTATCTACGTTGTAGAGCTAAAGCATGATTCCATACGAAACAGCATTCACGCAGCATCTTATCGAGATACTTTGTTTTCTTTGAATGATAGATGTTGTATTTGTATGAAATCATTTTTTTAATTACATTTACAGCGTGAATATAATAATAACTTTTGGGTGTATATTAGAATCAATTATTAAAAATACATATATAAACAAAAGAATCATTGATCCCCTATTTAAAAGCAGGGGCTTTGTTAAAGATCGTAAAAAACGAAGATCGTTTAAAGGCTTTGGATTCTAAGATTGATCAGAAGGTTGAGGACGTAAAAAACAAGGTTGGCGCGGTGATGGACATCGTAGACCAGATCAAGAAGTTGTTGGATAAAATTAACAAAAAATAAATATGGCAGAAGTAGGTTATAACAGTAAATTCGAAGGTCTGGAGGTTGATTCCAGACTTGAGAATGTGGTGCAGGCCGCTCCTGGGACAGGTTCGGAGTCGGGCAAGGGAGGCCTCATCCCGGCTCCCCCTGCCGGAAGTCAGGACGGTAGCAAGACTCTTCTTAGTAATATGACATGGGGAGATCATGTAACAAAACAGTACATAGATGATGCTGTATCGGCAGCAGGGTGGAAGAAACAGATTGTTAGCAAACTTCCTACTGTTGAAGAGGCGAAGGATAATGTCATGTATCTTGTAAAAGACGATGTGGCATCTACAGAAACCAAAAACGTGTATAATGAATATATTTTGGTTACTGAAGAAGGTGGAACTAAGGTACTTGAATCGCTTGGTATGGTAAGTACAGGAGTAGATTCTGGCTATCTTGATTTATCCATATTTTCTGGTAATTCCGGATCTCTTGATGAAAATTCGTTTGCAAAAGTTTTGGATGCATACAATAACAATATCACATTAGGTAAGTTAGATGGTGATTATTATTATTTGAATTATTTTTTAGAAGGTAATGATTTTGAAAATAATTTTAAATTAAAAATAGTATTTGCCTCATTTGCTAATACCGACTCAGCGGTAGGCGCATCTGAATATGATATAGAAATTCAGGTGGGGACTTTTGTTGTTATTCAAGATAAGACATATGAGGCTATGAACAATATGGTTACGTTGTCTAATACGATATTGTCTTATTTGAATTTTATGGCTATGCCCCCTAAGGTTGTTACAACATTGGCAAATTTACCAAAAGGTGCTCATAATATCATAGCCAACGTCGCTTCTGCTACGAATCTGTCTATGACCGTATCTTCTGAGTATGTTGGGAGGGAGTGGCAGGTGCGGATTAACAACACCACCGGCACGGACATCACACAGCCGCTTCCTACCTATGGACAGTTCCAGAGTATGTCAGGCGATAGCGTAGTGATACCTAAAAATAGTTTTATAGAATTAAGTATCTGGTATATCAATGATAAGTTGGTTATCAGAGTAGGTGAACAAGCTTAATAGAAAGGATAAAGTATGCTTTATGTAAATAAAAACGTAAAAGGTTTTTACTGGAAAGGATACGAGTTGGACTCCTCTTCTTACGAAGTAGGGTATTCTTACCAAGATTTCTTAGATGGTAAATGGGTTCAACTTGACTCCGATCAAGAAAAGTTCCATCAAGACAATCCTGATGCGAGTGTGAAAGAAGTTATTGCCATGCAACTTGACCCGGAGCCTCCTGGACCAACTGAAGAGGAGTTGCTTGCCAAGGCTAAGGACAAGAAAGTTTCTGAGGCCAGGGAATATGCTTATTCTGATGCTGTCCGTTCTTATAGTCTGGATGGTAAACAGATATGGTATAACAGCAGCATGAGGCAGAAGGTTGAAAACGATATCGATGTAGCAAAAGGAAGCGGGATATACACCGTATCCGTAGCAGATTCAGAATACGAGCTTGATATTGCTAATACGGCAATGAATGAAATGCATGTATATGAATCTGAGTGCAACGATCGTACTGCTGCTATAGAAAAGGAAATAGCTTCTAAAACCAACAGGAGTGAAGTTGAGTCTATGAAAGTAGATGAAGGCTATCCTGAAAAGTTGGTAAGGACAAAGGGTCAGATCATAGAAAAAAATAAGATCCTTGAAGCCAATGATCCAGAGAAGGCTACAGCTATGTACATGAGGGCGATGATCAACACGCCGGCTATGTTGGAAAACACCGACCAAAATCTTGCTCTTAAGATAAAGGGGTTGTACCCTATCTGGGACAAGGATGGAGTTTACGGCGATAAAGGTCTTCCTATGGGTACGGCTGTTGTAAAAGGGCAGCGTTTCCGTAGCAAAAACAAACCTTCGGATTTGGATTGGACCCTGTTTGAAGTAAGGCAAAATCACAATCTCCAAGCCGACTGGGTTCCTGGTCAAGGAGGTGGAACTGAAAGTTTGTATATGGTTGTTCAGGAAAAGCATTCAGGTACGATAGACGATCCTATTCCTTGGGTATATAATTCTATTTTAGAGAATGGAAAGTATTACATTGACAAAGAAATTAAGTATCTTTGCATAAGAGATTCAGGCATCCCTTTGGCTTACGAGAATCTTTCTGATCTTGTATCAGCCGGATATGTGAGGGCTGTTTAGGTCGTAATTTGTTGTTAATGTTATGGATAACCCCTGTATATTTATTTATGCAGGGGTTTTTCTTTAATCCAAACTCTGCTTATTTTAATATTTGGTAAGGTTCTGATTATCTTTGTGAAAAAGGTTAAGTTATGGAAAGAAGTGATATTATAAAAGAATTGAGTCAGTATTTTAGTATTGTTGAATTAGTTGGTCCTAAAGAGTACGGCAGAGATAAAGATCTTTGCTGGAGGTATTTAAGAACTGAATTGCTTCACACGATACTGGTTTTAAGGAAAGACATCTTAAAAACTCCGATGACGGTCAATACATGGAAGTCGGGTGGAAGGTTTGATGAGCGTGGGTTTAGGAACAATATCTCGGATATAGTAAAATCAAAGACCGTATCAGGGTCGTTGTATATCAGTCCTCATATGCTTGGGGCAGCTATCGATTTCGATGCCAAGGGTATGACGGCAGAAGAGACAAGGAATAAAATAATTCAGTCGCAGGATTTACTTCCTTGTCCCATTAGATTAGAATCAGGTACCAATTGGGTCCATATTGACGTATATGACTCTCTTGGAAGTATCAAGAAAGTAACTATGTTCTAATATGGCTTATCGTTTTGTAGGAAGGATGAATTTAGAAAGTTTCTGGGCTTTTCTCATTTCCGGATTATCAGCATTGTGGATGAATTTCCAGGAGATTCACCACCTTATATATTCTATATTGTTTATATTAGCTATAAATCTTTTGTTGGCTACTATAAAAAGTATCAAACATTGCTATATCCGAAGAAAGAGAAAAAGGCCTTTTAAGATATTGACATGCATAAGCGAAATGGGAGTTTTGAAAATTCTTCTTGAGTTTGCGGCCTGTTCTTTCGGGTTGTTTACCATATCCGGAATGGATCTTATTATGTCTATGGGAGGACATAAATCTCCAGAGTTTATAGATATGCTTCTTCAGTGGATTACAATATTCGCCTTAATATTATATGGTGGAATGGCATTCAAGCGCCTCGGTGACCTTGCACCTGATTTGATGATAGTAAAAGGCGTTAAGTATTTCTTTAGCAAAGTAAGTTGGTGGCAGAAGGTTCCATTCGGAGAAGAGCTTAAAGAAGGTATTAACAACGGTGATATACAAGAACTTTTGGATGAAGATAAGGAGGGTAAAAGATGTGTTTGCAAAAAATGAGAGTCAGGCATGTGTTAGGAGTTCTTCTACTGTGTTTTATATCTTTCTTATTTGGTAAAACATGTAAGAAGAAAGAAATAATACACAATATAGAAATAGATACGGTAATAGATACCATTATCCAACCTGTTCCTGTTCCTCAGTATATAGTTGACGTAGGGGAGGTAGAAATACCTTTCCCTATGGATGCTATAGTTGAAAAAGATACGATAAAAGACACTGTTTATATCAATATTCCTATACAAAGAAAAACATACAACACAGATGATTATCGGGCTGTTATAAGCGGATACAGACCTAATTTGGATACGATGATCATCTACCACAAAAAAGAAATAATATACGAAAAGAGCCGGCGCTGGGGCATAGGACTGACGGCAGGGTATGGGGTCGGGCGCGAGGGCTTCTCCCCCTACTTAGGCGCTGGAATCTATTATCGGATATGGTGACAATCACCTCACCTTTTATTTAATGTCCAATAGTTTAAACTTTTATCACCTCATTTACTTATCTTTGTAGAAAAAGATAAGGTATGAACTATATCGATATTTTACCACAGATAAGAAATAACATTTTCTATGTCAGGATAGTAATGACCGACTACGATGTAGAAAATCAGATGGTTATTAGAATAGTAGCCAGAAGAAATGACGGTCTGTACAAGACGGAGGTAGTACAGTATCCAAATGAAGGAACTGATTACAATGGAGAAATTATTGTTCCTATGTTTGGTATGGCTAAGTCGCTGGTAGCCCAAATAGTAGGAGTCAAGATAAATGGTACTGAGGTACGTGTTAATAGCACCGAAGTAGAAGGATCTGATATAACAGCCAGATACGACGATTCCCTTACCAGAATGGGATGGGAGGAGAGTATGAACAACATCCATCTTGATTTTGAGGTTATAAGCACAAACAATCCTAAAACGCTTCGCATAGCTGATCAGTCTGAATGGGGGATATTGGCAGACAGGCCGGCTATTATAGAGATCGTACCACCTGAAGATGAGAATAAGTATGTTTATTATCTTGGTAAGAATCAGTTGAATGTATTCAATAGTAAGACCCTTGGCATAAATCCAGGTCGTGGAAATGATTTTGAAAACCTAAAAGATGGTATATACGATATTACCATAAAAGGCAGTCCTTCCTCTTATTCATTTAACAGAAAGTATTTAAAAACAGATCTGATCCGTCTTAACATAGATAAGATATGGGCCAGGTCAACTGTGTTATGCGATCATGAGGATGATGACGTTATTGACAAAATAAAAGAAATAGAGTTTCTGCTGGCTGCGGCTGAAGCCAATATGAGATTAGGGAATTTTGAAAATGTAAAACAATTATACGAAAAAGCATCTAAATTGATTTACGTTCTCAATAATTGTGAAAATTGTGGTTGCAAAATATAATAAATTAAATATAAGTTAATTATGGGATGTGGATGTGGAAGAAGTAATATTACTTCTGTTAATAGAAATAGGGCTATAAAGCCTCAGTCGAATACGACACCTAAAGCTGATTCTAATGCGGCTTGTATTCAGAAATACGATGAACTTGCTGTATTGGACAAGAAAATCATAGACCTTCATCGCAAGTTCAGGTTTGTAGGAGGTGTAAGTAAAAGGTATGCTGATATTCAAAAGCTGGTAAGAGGCTGGATTGTTAATTTGAAGAACGAGTGCCCGGATCCGGATGATCTTGCTACTTATTCTGAATACATAAATAAAGAATACGCCAGGTATTTTACCGTGAAGTGATATAATCGCGAATAATACATAACTCATACAAATCATAACCAATTTGTATTGTATTATGTATAATAGCTAAAAGCTATTCCGATTATTAGCCTAAGTGTTGAAACAAACACTACGTTATTTCTGTAGCTCTAAGGTAAGTGATTAAACAGTTTTGGTATTCAGGAACAGTGTTGCTTACGAAAACCTTAAATAACATTGGCGATGGGTACTAACAGGATGGAATATTCCTGACTTATGTTGAATAAACATTAAAAACGTTTGTAGATATGGTGTACGTACAAG
>ENA-OYYF01000389-OYYF01000389.1-human-gut-metagenome-genome-assembly--contig:-NODE-389-length-18070-cov-7.042187_pt1 | contig 18070 bp, 14 predicted proteins | sample MGYA00243246_ERZ653441 | MGnify/ENA primary metagenome ERZ653441 (study PRJEB26926, sample SAMN06165054) | human gut metagenome | biome: ENVO:00009003; feature: ENVO:2100002; material: ENVO:00002003...
GAGATGAGCGCTAGTCTCGTGGGCTCGGAGATGTGTATAAGAGACAGTTATTTATCAGATAACGTCGACATGATTTTATTCATATGATAAGCTATAGGAAAACATTCTTATAAGGGAGGAAATTCACATGGACAATTATTATTCTGCTGTAGGGGCAGGCATTGGTACTGCTTACTATCTTTTCATACTGGTATTTTACATTGCATGTGTGATCGGTATGTGGAAGATGTTTGAGAAAGCCGGCAAACCGGGCTGGGCAAGCCTGATTCCGTTTTACAACCTCTACTGCGTGTACGACATCGGCTGGGGCACAGGCTGGTTATTCTTACTGACCTTTGTTCCTTGTGTTGGCTTCATCTTTGATATCATGCTTTCTTTCAAGATGGCAAAAGCTTACGGACAGGGCACAGGCTTCGGCTTCGGTATTCTTTTCCTGAAACCGATCTTCTACATGATCCTTGGTTTCGGCGATTCCGAATACATCGGTCCACAGTAAACTACCGCTTATTCAGATCTTAATAATTCTAACAGACGGGCAGCTGCCATACTTTTTGGCAGCTGCTTATTTGTTACTACACACATATGCCGCTTGGGCAGCATCTGGTGGAAACGGAGCGCAAACAGCCTTCCTTCTTCCAGATAAGGCTGCGCAAAATCGCGCATCACACATCCAATCCCCAGATTTCTCAAAGCAAACTGCACGATCATATCAGACGTTGCAAGTTCAAATTCAGGATTTAAGGATACACCGTGTTTTTCCAGCACCTGATCGACATATTTTCTTGTACTTGTATTTTTTTCCAGAAAAATAACCGGATAATCGGGCAGCTCATGCAGATCAACCATATGATTTTTCAACTGGGTATAGCGGTGCGCCGCCACAAAGATATCCTCCACCTCACGCACGACCTGGATGCCATTGTCTCATCTTCTGCAAAGGGCTCCGTTACAACACCGAAATCAATCTTACCTTCTTTCAGATACATCAATGTCTCGGGGGTCGGGCCGTTCGTGACATGTACTTTGATCGCCGGGTATTTCTGGTGAAACAGATCCAGATACGGAAGCAGGTAAAACTGCAGTGTCATATCGGAAGCACCGATCCGGATCTCACCCGATTCCAGATTTTTCAGTTTGGAAAGCACCTGTTCCCCCTGCTGCATTTCTTCATATCCCTGTTTGATATAGGAAAACAGTATTTCTCCCTCCGGGGTCAGGCGGATCCCTCTGGCACATCTGACGATCAGCTTTGTATCCAGTGCTTTTTCAAGCTGGCGCATTGACTGGCTGACCGCCGGCTGTGAGATCATCAGTCTTTCCGCTGCAAGTGTCATGCTCTGACAGACCGCTACATAATAAAACACTTTATAATATTCCAGATTTGTCATCATCATCTTTCTCTCCATATATCTTTTGCCAGCATTTCAGGCAGTTTTCTATTTTCTTAATATAATTCATATTTTTTTAAAAATTAAAACACAAATTGAACACACTTTCCAAATATACTAACAGCATCAGAGATGAAGAAAACCCCTCAACCCTCTCATCTTTGATAAGTGTTTCAACTCTTTATATTTTTTCATGAATCCCTCATAAGAAAAAAGGAAGCGGTTTCCACCCCTCAGGAAACCGCTTTCTTTTTGTCTTTCAGACTTTATACGTTGATCTCTGCTTTTACGCCAAGCAGAGCTTCATTTTCTTTCAGTACCGGCCTGAGTACCTGCTCGATAAACTTAGTTACCTGGATCGGTGCTCTGCCTACATATCTTGCAGGCTCCATGCTGCTTTGCAGATCTTCCAGTGTCATCGGGAAGCTGTCATCCGCAGCGATCAGTTCAAGCAGATTGTTGTCCCTGCCTTCCTGCTTTACATTCTTTCCTGCTTCCATGGAAAGCTGACGGATCTTCTCATGCAGCTCCTGTCTGTTACCGCCCATCTTGACTGCATCCATCATGATATTTTCTGTTGCCATGAACGGAAGCTCTGCCATCAGATGCTTTGTGATAACTTTGTCGTAAACAACCAGACCGTCTACTACGTTCAGGCAGAGATCTAAAATACCGTCGATCGCCAGAAACGCTTCCGGAATGGAAAGACGCTTATTTGCAGAATCATCCAGTGTACGTTCAAACCACTGTGTTGCGGAAGTGATCGCCGGATTTAAAGCATCGATCATCACATAACGGGATAAGGACGCGATACGCTCACTTCTCATCGGATTTCTCTTATATGCCATTGCAGAGGAACCAATCTGATTCTTTTCAAAAGGCTCTTCCACTTCTTTTAAGTGCTGCAGCAGACGGATATCGTTGCTCATCTTATGTGCGGATGCTGCGATACCTGCCAGTACATTGCAGACTCTTGTATCTACTTTACGGGAATAGGTCTGTCCTGATACCGGATAGCATTCCTTGAAGCCCATTTTCGCTGCGATCATCGGATCAATCTTGTCGATCGTTTCCTGATCGCCGTTAAACAGTTCCTGGAAGGATGCCTGTGTACCTGTCGTGCCTTTTGATCCAAGCAGCTTTAAGGTAGAAGCCACATAATCCAGATCGGAAAGATCCATGACAAATTCCTGCGCCCAGAGTGTGGCACGTTTGCCGACTGTTGTAGGCTGTGCAGGCTGGAAATGGGTAAATGCCAGTGTCGGGAGTTCTTTATATTTATCCGCAAATTTTGCAAGCTCATCGATCACATTGACCAGCTTCTTCTTAACAAGCTGCAGCGCCTCTGCCATGACAATGATATCGGTATTGTCACCGACATAGCAGGATGTTGCGCCAAGATGGATGATACCTGCTGCCTTCGGGCACTGCTGTCCGTATGCGTATACATGGCTCATTACATCATGTCTGACCTGTTTTTCGCGTTCCTTTGCCACATCGTAATTGATATCGTCCAGATGCTCCTTCAGCTCATCGATCTGCTCCTGTGTGATGACCGGTTTGCCATCCTGGGACAATCCCAGCTCCATCTCTGTCTCTGCAAGTGCAACCCAGAGTCTTCTCCATGTTCTGAATTTCTTATCAGGCGAAAAAATATACTGCATCTCCTTGCTGGCATAACGCTCTGAAAGCGGGCTTACATATCTGTCATTACTCATCTCTTTCTCCTCATCTTTACTCATCAAATTCTCCGCGGATATCATCCTGCGGTGGTTCCATTGGGTATTTCCCGGTAAAGCAGCCGGTGCAGATCTCTCTGCCGCCTACGATGTCGGGCAGTCTGTCCAAAGACAGATAGGCAAGGGAATCCGCTCCGATAATCTGCCTGATCTCTTCCACAGATCTGTTATAGGCAATGAGCTGTTCTCTCGCCGGTACATCGGTTCCGAAATAACACGGCCATAAAAACGGCGGTGAGGAAATCCTGACATGCACCTCTTTCGCACCTGCATCACGCAGCAGCTTTACAATACGGTCGGAAGTTGTTCCGCGGACGATCGAATCATCGATCATGATGACACGTTTGCCATCAACAACCTCTCTGATCGGATTCAGCTTAATCTGTACACTGCTTTCCCTGTTTTTCTGCTTTGGCTTGATAAAGGTTCTTCCGACATAGGAATTCTTTACAAAAGCAGTATTATACGGAATACCTGACTGCATGGCATATCCCATTGCAGCACAGTTACCGGATTCCGGTACACCTGTTACAATGTCTGCTTCCACCGGACTGTCCATTGCCAGATATTTACCTGCCATAATGCGGGAATGATAGACGCTGCAGCCATCGATCAGGCTGTCCGGTCTTGCGAAATAAATGTATTCAAAAACACATCTTGCATGCTGCTCTTTTAAAATGCAGCAGCTCTTGTCGGATTCAATGCCCTTTTCCGGTGAGATCGTTACAATTTCGCCGGGTTCCACATCCCGGATAAATTCTGCACCGATCGTATCAAGGGCACATGTCTCAGATGCCAGTACATAAGCATTATCACGTTTTCCGATACAAAGCGGACGGAATCCGAACGGATCTCTCGCACCGATCAGCTTACGCGGGCTCATAACGATCAAAGAGTACGCACCCTTCAGCTTCTTCATGGCACGTCCGACTGCTTCTTCTACTGTTTTGGAATTCAGACGCTCTCTGGCGATCAGATAGGCAATGACCTCTGAATCGATCGTTGTCTGGAAAATGGCTCCTGTATATTCGAGCTCTTTGTGCAGCTGGGGTGTATTGATCAGATTACCGTTGTGCGCCAGTCCCAGTGTTCCTTTGACATAATTCAGGACAAGTGGCTGCGCGTTTTCGCGGGTTGAACTGCCGGCGGTCGAATATCTGACATGTCCGACACCGATGTCTCCCTTTAATTTCTCCAGCACTTCCGGGGTAAAGGCTTCATTTAAAAGCCCCATATCCTTATGACTGGAAACCTTTCCTTTTGGGCCGTTTGTTTCACTGACAGCAATGCCACAGCTTTCCTGTCCTCTGTGCTGCAGTGCAAACAATCCGTAGTAGATACTTGTTGCGACATCGCCACCTGAAAAATCATACATGCCGAATACGCCGCATTCTTCCTTTAAGTGTTCTAATTCTGCCATTGTTTTCTCCACTTTCTTAAAAGATTGTTGTCTGGTGTATCTCTTACCTTCCCTAATTGTATATAAACAAAAAACATTATAATCGTTTCCGCTGCAAAGTGCAATCAGCTATCCTACAAATTTGCCGATAAAGTCCCTGACTCTTTCATTTTCGGAATGGAAGATCTCATCCGGTGTCCCCTCCTGTACACAGACACCGTTTTCCATAAAGATGATACGATCGGAAAGCTCTCTTGCAAACTGCATTTCATGTGTCACGATGATCATTGTCATCTTTTCTTTTGCCAGTTCTTTGATGACCTTTAAAACTTCCCCTGTCAGCTCCGGATCCAGCGCACTTGTCGGTTCATCGAAAAACAGGATCTTTGGCTGCAGCGCCAGTGCTCTTGCGATCGATACACGCTGCTGCTGTCCGCCGGAAAGCTGATACGGATAAGCATTTTCCTTTTCGGAAAGTCCAAGCTGCTCCATCAGCTTACGCGCACGCTTCTTTGCTTCTTCCTTTGGCACCTTATCTACACTGACAGGTGCATCCATGATATTTTTCAAAACGCTGTAATGCGGAAACAGATTGAAATTCTGGAATACAAGCCCGAAATAATGATGAATCTGTTTCAGTTTTTCTTTGGATGCATAAACACATCTGCCGTTTTCACTTTTTGCCGCGTACTCTCCCAGATAGGAAAGCTCGCCGTCATCCATCTGCTCGAGCATCGTCAGGCAGCGCAGGATCGTTGATTTTCCGCTGCCGGAAGGACCGATAATGGAAACAACTTCTCCTTCCTTTACAGAAAGAGAGAAGTCCTTGATGACTTCCAGCTCATCAAAGGATTTTTTTAAATGCTTCAGTTCCAATAAAATCATATCTTTCTCCTATCTGTAATAAGCCATTTTCTTTTCCAGTGTTTCCATGACAAATGCAACAAGCAGGTTAAAAAGATAATAAAACACACCTGCTGCCATCAACGGTACGATCGTTGTCTGTGCTGCTGCCACCTGTTTTGCCAGTGTGAACATTTCCGTCACGGCAAGTACAAATGCAAGGGAGGTATCCTTGACCAGTGTAATGACCTCGTTTGTCACAGCGGGCAGGATCCGCTTGATGACCTGCGGCAGAATGATCTTAAAGAAAGTCTGTCCCTTGCTGTAGCCGAGGATCTTGGCAGCCTCATACTGTCCTACCGGGATGGACTGGATACCGGAACGGTAGATCTCCGCAAAATAAGCTGCATAATTTAATACAAATCCGATGATGACCGCGATCATACGATATCCTGATGAAATGCGGATGCGGAATATGTAATACGGAGCAAAATAAACTACAATAAGCTGCAGCATAAGCGGCGTTCCGCGCATGATGGAAATATAGATTTTTGTGATTGTCCGAAGCAGACCGTTTTTTGACATGCGTCCAAAAGAAATAACCAGTCCGAGCGGAAGCGAAAATAACAGTGTCAGGAAAAAAATCTCTCCTGTTACAAGCATCCCCGTAGCTAATTGCCCAAGCATTGTTCCAAAACTCATAAAACTCTCCTTATGTAAAACCTTGATATTTTATCGTAGTAGCACTTTACCATAGTAAATCAAGCACGGTGTAATGGTACCATTCCTGCCATACTCTGTCAATCTGCTTTTCTCAGCTTTCTGCTTTTTCTTCATAGGCAGAAACCATTTTCAGAATCTGTGCTGCATATTTCGGATACTCCGTTACCAGCTTTTTGATCTGCTCCTGTGCTTTTTCCGCGTTGTCGGTATTGAATTCCATCTGCTTTCTGAGCTGCTGTCTGCGCAGGATCATAGCATGCCTTACCTCGACCATTTCTTTGGGATCTAAGATCGCACCGGTCTGGTGCAGCCAGATCATCGGATCATGCAGACGATATTTTTTCAGGATACGGATCAGATCCTCCTGTCCGAAGGACAGCTCCTGCATCGTCTGTTCCAGCTTTTTCCGTTCCACCTGCTCCGCCTGGTAAGCCTCCAGCAGACTTTTCAGCTCCTCCCCGGAGGAAATACCGAATTTCAGATAATAATAATCCAGCAGATTTGTATTATTGACATACCGGATCTTCACACGGTTCTGCAAAAGGATCACTCTGTTCAGACTGCCTGAAGACAATCTGTCCTCCTGTGCTGCATCCATATATTTCATATACATTGCCACCAGTGCGATCGCACAGACTGCTGCCGTCAGAATATAGCCCATCTGTGTCTGCATTTCAAAGGCAAACTGCATGATCAAAAGGATCACGATACAGAAAAAGACCGCCGCTGTCGTGATAACCGCCATGCCCCGCAGGTTTTCCATTGCCGTCTTTGCTTCCTGCCTTCTGAACAGACATGCCTGCTTTTCATTTTCCAGTCTGCTCAGATCGTTTCGGATTGCTTCCTGATACTGTTCCGCTTCCTGCAGGCGCGTCAGGCTGTCATGTGCATCCTCAGACAGACGCTCCATTTTTGCATAATCTGCATCGGACATATGTCTTTTCTTTTTTTCATACCGGCTCTTGTCCTCTTCCAACAGATGCACTGCCTTTGCACAGTCTTCCAACTTCTCCCTGTCTTCACCGGAAATATAATCGATCAGTTCCATGTCCCTCAGATACAGATCGACCATGGCGTATTCGGCTTCACACTCGCTGATCTGCTTCTGCGCATCAGCGATCTGTGTCAGCAGACTTTCCACATAGCCTGTCCGCTGCTGTTCATCCTCCAGATCCGTTTCATGTTCCGTAAGTCCATATGCTGCTCCGTCTGCTTCATCCGGCAGTTCTTCTTTTTTCTTTTTTCTGCGTCTAAACAATCTGTTCCAAAACTTCATTGCTTACTCCCTTATACAGATTCCGGCTGTTCCATCATGACACGATATGTTTCCCGAAGACTGTCCATATCAGGCAGCCCTTCCATCTGCTTCAATGTATCTTCCGCTGTCTGCAACGCACTTTCATATTCCTGTTCTACAGTCAGCGCACTTTCATAATATGCTTCATGCTCCGTAATAAAGCGGACAAATTCTTCCTTTGTCATCTGCATTCTTCTGCAAAGCAAATAGAGATGAAGCGCTTCTTTTCTGCCAAGCCGGTAGCTTTCCATAAACTGCGCTTCCGCAAGCCCGTATTCAAAAAGCTGTGCCATACATTTTCCGATCTGTTCAAGCAATACCGCCTTGTTTTCCTGCTCCGTCTCTTCCCGCAAAAGTTCCCGGTACAGCGTGATCGCCTGCATATATGCCTTTTGTGAGTACAGACCGTCTGCCTGCTTCTGCTTTCTCTTAAGCGGTGTCAATGTCTCGTTTTTCGTCAGTGTTTCCATCAGCTCCGTCATTTTATCAGCAGAAACATAGGCCGCTTCTTCCAATATCATCCGGCAGAAGGTATGCAGACTCCCCTGAAAATGCAACAGCTGTCTTAAGCTTCCTGCCAGATCAAAAAGTTCCATCTGTTCCACTGCATCTGCCAGATCTTCCCGCATAAACCCCTGATCCAGCATGTCCGCATGTACCGTAATATAATAACACAACTCTTCCATAGAAAAAATATCTGTATGCATGGCGACCTGATATGGTTTTTGCAGCCTCTGTCCTATGCAGACATAACATGCATTTTCCTTCTCATCAGCATCTGGCAGCTCTGCCAGACGGATTGCTTTTATAAACGGTTCCCTGACAGGTGCAAAGAAACTGCCAAATCCATGATCCAGCACCGTAAGCTCCAAGGTTTCCTTATCCTGCATGGAAAAAGCAAGCTCCAGAAGGCAGCTTCGATATGGTCTTTTGAGTCCGTCCAGACCGATCACGATCTCTTTTTTCCCTCCACGGATCGGTACAACCTGCAGCCGGATCTCATCTGTATCTTCTATATAAAAAGCGAGACTTCCTGCCGCCTCATACCAGTTTGTCCCCGCATCCAAAAGCGGGCAGTAGATCTCCTCCGTTTTGTCATACAGCCTGATCCCTACATTATACTGCAGCATATCCTTGCCCAGATACAGGAAATCTTCCGATGCTTCTCCTTTCCAGATCCGTTCCGCTGCTGCAAAACAGGCACCCTTTCCAAACAGGTTGTCTCCCGCAAACACCTTACGGTTTCTGCAGATCACCTTGAGCGTTTCCTGATACCAGTCTCCGTGAAATCCATCGCCGATCAGATACAGGCTTGTTACGATCCTGCCCGCCGTATAGTCCTGCATATATTCCGCCAGTTCCTGATCCAGTTTTGCAAGTTCTCTGTCATGCTCCATGATGGATGCATAATGTTTCTTTTTATAAAGATCCGTTTCTGTCGTTTCTATGCTCACAACAACCGGTCTTGTTTTATGGTTCATTTCCACACGGTATGTCACGAGCTGCTCCGAAGTCAGATCCAGAACCTGTGTCTCGTATCCCATAAGCCTTCTGGGCTGATGCACCAGATAAGAAAAGATACTTTCCTCATGGCTTTGGAAGGAAATATCCTCTACCGGCAGATTTTTTACGATTTCCTGCAATTTCCCATAATGTACCCCCGGATCGATCCGTCCGGTCAGTACAAGTGCCCGGACCGTTATCTCCTCGCCCAGCTGTTCCCTGACTTTTCTGACAAACGCTGTATATGTATGCTCCAAAAAAAGGCTGCAAAGATCTGTCAGCTGATATTCACTGTCGGAAAGCCTGATTGTATCCGCATGAAGCATCCGGGAAAAAAGATGCTCTGCAAGCGCCCCTTCTCCGGCCAGCGCACGCTTTACCGCTTCCTTTCCCTCATACCACTGATTCACACCTTCCCGTCTGCAAAGTGCTGTCTCAACCTGTGTGACACCGGGGAAATCAGGCATGACCGGTTCTTTTCCCTCCTCCGCATAGGAAAACTGCACATAATATTCATTGATATCACAGCCTATTACAAGTTCCATTTTGTTCCTTCTCTTTCTATCTGAATAGCTGCCCTGCTACAAGATCCTGTCTGATGTACTCCCGTTCAAAATCATTTTTTGTCCGTTCATCTCCCATGGAAGCACTCAGGAACAGATCATTTAACAGCTCATATCTGCTCTCTCCTGTTTCCGGTGCTGCTTCATTATTTTCCAGGCAACCACTCTCCGTCAGCTGCCAGGTGCTGTCTTTTTCTTCTGTCACATAATACTGCAGCTTTTCCCCAAAAAACAGGACAAAACGTTTCACATAATAGCCCTCACACACTTCCGAAAGCATTTTGATCTCGTACCGGTCCCCGCCACCGTCTCCCAGATAGTGCAGGCTTACTTTAGTACCGGGTTCCGTCCGGTATTCCATGCACACCAGATCCGCATACAGATGAAGCTGCGGGATAAAACCGGAAAAGCTTCGGAAAAACGGTAAATACCCTCTTCTTTCCATGACCTGTTCTACCAGATCGCGGATCAGTTCTTCCTGTTTTTTTGTATATGTGGTCTCTTCCTTTGCCATATACTGCAAATAAGCAATCTTAGAAAGAAGACTGCACTGCTCTTCTGCCAGATACTGCTCCAGCACTGTGAATACTTCTGCCTGCGCCGGATGCTGTTTTACAAAATATTGGTATACTATATAATCCGTATATTGATGGGCAATCCCGCTGTTTTTGCGATACTTTACATAGTAAGCATATGCTTCCTTTTGTCCGCCGCCGATTCCCTGTGTAAATATTGCTGCGAGCAGGATCCGTTCGGAAAGCTGCAGCACATCTGTGTCAAACCGGAGGGCGGCCTGCATGATCTCCTGCATCTGTCTGCTGCCGCCTTCATAATAACGACAGATATAAGCCAGCATCTCCTGTGTATATTTCCCTTTCCGGAAAGTATAAAGTGCCAGCGCCAGCCAGCTTGCATCATAACTGTCATCTTTCTGTAAATGCCTTGTGATAAACTTTGCAAGCAGCTTTGGGGACACACCTTCAAATCCATAGGTAAGAAGTGCTTTTTCTACCTGTTCATCCATTTCACAATACAACATATATTGCAGGATCTGTGCCCGCTGCTGCAGACTGACAGTTGTCAGATCGCAGCTCTGTAACAGTGCTTTCAGTTTTTCCTGCTCATCCTGTCTGTAATAGATCTCCATCAGTTTTTCCGCAAGCTGTTTCCGATATGCCGGCTCAATCTCGTCCGATGCGATCAGACGGCTGTAGATCATGACAGTCTGTTTCTCGTCATGCTTCTCACCGGCTTCCAGTGATTCCGCATATAACATCAATGGTGCGGCAGACACTTCTGCCTCCTGGCGCATAAAGATACGTTCCGCATTCATCAGCTTTTTATCTTCGTACAAACTGCTGTCCTGATAACGGTTTCCGTTTTCATCCTCTAAAAAAATCTCATAAGCATCCGTATAACAGGATACATAAGCGATCCCCTTTACAAGCGGTATCTGCTCTTCCTGCTTGAGCTTATCCTGTACACGGATCACACGACAGACATTCTCTGCTTTTGTTCTGATTCGATGGGTAAATGCCACCTGCAAAAGTGCCTTTTTCGCCGCCTGCAGCTTTTGCGGATCCTGAAATACATACCGGTAAATAGTTGCCAATGGCTCACTGATGTTTTCCTTTTCCAGTTGTTCCCATGCAAAGCTTTCGATCTGCGGCTCATAATGCGGCATCAGATCCTGAAGCTGTTTCTGATTTTTTAGGATCAGGGCAAAAAGGGCTGCCTTCCGTTCCTCCGGCAGATCACACTGGAATGCAAAATATAAGAGTACATTTTTAGGCGGCAGCTGACCCGGCTCCGTTGCCATCATATAGTATTCGTATAAAGAAGTGATACGAAGATCCTTCTCCAGTGCACATGCGTACCACTTGCCAAATCCTTTTGTTTTTCCGCTGCGGATCAGCAAGGTACACATTGCTTTCAGTGTATCTTCTCTCTCGTACAGCCGGTAGCTTTTGGTCAACAGACAGTAAAGCGGTCTATCCATTTCTTTTCTGCGCATTGCCAGATACGCTGTCCTTTCTGCAAGTGACTCCGTATAAACACCGTATTTGATCGCAAACCAAAGAATATGTATTTCAAAAGATTCCAGTTTCATCAGGCAGGAAGGACTTTTCTCCACCAGTGAAAACGCAGTCTGCAAAAGCACCGGGCTGTCCGCTCCCCTATAAAAATGCGCTTCCAGTACAGAAAAGACGTCTCTGCTTTCCGCATCCGGCTGGATCCTGCTATACAGACAGGCAGGCAGGTAAGCCTCCGGCCTTTCCTCCTGCAGCATTAAAAGTTCCTGTCCGGCTTCTTCTGCAGTATCTTCCTCCTGACAGATCTGGCCGCGCAAATATAAATATGCCGCATAAGGCACTGCATCGATCTCCCCGCGCAGATAGCTTTGCGCCACATGGTTCAATACCCATTTTGCTTCGTTTTCTCTTTGCTGCAGCCATAAGATCAGCACCTGATACAGGCGGTTTTCGAGACTCCTGCCATAACCGCTGTTCAGCTTTTCTGCAAGTTTCTCCGCCTCTTTCAGGATATCCGTTCTGTTTTGCGGCTGCATCCGATATGCCAGATACAGACGCATGAGCCTTGCAAGCAGTTTCCTGCGTTGTCTGTCCGCGGTCTGCTTCTCATTCTCCTGCTGCTTCTGCTTTGGAATCATGATATGTACCGTCACACTGCCACTGTCACTTGTAAAGGTAATACTGCCGTAATTATCCCCTTCGATAAAATACTCCGGTAAAATCGTGAAAGAAAATGCACAGATATCTTTCTCAAAATCTTCTTCCGTTAAATGCTCCTTTTCCGGGCGGATAAATTTCCCCTTGGCTGTTACGGTAATATTCGTATAGCCCCAGCCTTTCCGGTGCAGCTCAATCTGCTCCTCTCCCTGTGCATTTCTGCCAAACAAAAGGTTGTCCTCGGCTACCTCATACACCATGGCACTTTTTTTATGGATTCCGATCAGGAATTCATCTACATTGTGGGCATTGCCCGGATATACGGATAATCCTCTGTACAAGTTGTAATACTGCCTGTCATGTCCCACAAAGAGACGCTGAAACTCTTCTGTATAAAAAAGGCGGACCGCCTGCGCGAAGTCAACTCTGGCAAGATTGGCAAAATGAAACAAATTCCGCATTTCCCCCAGCTCATCCGTCATCATCACAGGCTTTACCGTGATCTGATACGGTACCCTGTATTCACCGAAATTTGAAAGAATACTGAATTCGCCGCGGATCTCATCGCCTGCATTCAGTCCTGTCGTATCGATGCAATACGGTAACTTTCCCTCTCTGCCTACAAAGCCCTGATCCAGGCACTGGACTCTGTAATGGCTTGAATAAAATACACAGGAAATTTCTTTCCCTTTCCGGGAACTGATCTGTATATGATCTTCCTGTTTTTCATTTTCTCCTACCGCGCCTGTCAATCTGTTTGGCGTAAACAGCAGAAGATCATCTTCCCATGCAAAGCCTGTCTTTTCCAGATTCAGATATTTTTCGATTCTGTTCACAGAAGCCCTTCCTTTCGATCGTGTTGTATTTCAGGCTCATTATACCATATAATAACCGCAAAAAACAGCGTCAAATGCACGCACTTATGCGGTGCATTTGACAGCTGCCGATCAGAGCGCATCCGCATCCGTATCTGTCAGACCGGTTCCGCGATCCGCGTCACGCCCACATAGATATTCGATATTTCATACCAGGTGGCATAATCCGTCACACCTGTCTTTGGCAGATCAAAAATGTTCTGGAAAGTACGGACCGCTTCCACCGTTTTGGGTCCATAGATACCATCTACATCGATCTTGGGAATCGCCGGATAGTTCTGAGCGATCCGGTTCAGCTGCCGCTGCAGCTGTCTTACCTTTTCCCCGGAAGAACCGATCGTCAGATCATACCCCGGCCAGGAATACGGGACACCAGCAATCGTTTCGGATGTATTGATATACATATCTTCCCCATAATAATAGCGGATGATCTCAATGGCAGAATAACCTTCGTCGCCCAGATACTTACTGCCCCATTGCTTCAGTCCGTTACAGGTTGTGCGTTTTCCGTCACAATAGGAAGTAAAAATCGGTTGTTTTACACCCGGTCTGGATAAGTAATTTGCAAAAACAGAGTCCACGATCCTGTCTACATTCTCATATATATTTCTTCCATAAACCCATTTCTGGTCAAATGCGGTTGAGCTTGTGATCGTAAAATCGTACCCTTTGTTTCTGTACCACTCTGTAAAAACCCTGTTTAAGGTAAACGACAGGATACAGAGCGTATTGGCGTAGATCGTCGCCTCCGGCCATGTCGCATAAATCTCGGAAGACACCACATTTTTAATGTAATCTTTATACTTCACATAATAGTTTGTTGCGCGGCTGTCCGTCGGTGGTCCGTCATGTACCACAACGTATTCCGGGATCACAACTTTGGATAATACGATCTCTCCTGTTTCCGCCATCGGTTTGATCTCTTCCTCCGGGATCTTGGGCGGATATTCTCCATATAATGTATGATCCGGGATCACGATATCTTCTGTCTGCTGCATCTCTTCCGTCGGTTCCATTCTCACCTGCTGCAGTGCAGTTGCATCTGCCAGAAGTTCACTGCCCTCTATCGTTACCGGCTGATAACCGGGTGCTGTGATCTGCAGATTCAGTTCTGCATAAGGGCGGTTTGTCTGCTCTGCATCCAGACTCCATTCCAGCGGCGGTGCAGGCAGAGAAACGGCTTCTGTCCGTCCGCTGTTGTCCGTTGTAATTTCCTCTACCACACTGTCCTCACCTGTATAAGAGATACTGATCCTTGCATTTTCAACCGGCAAAAGTCCGATCGTGCTTGTTACCTGCAGTGACAGATTACCTCTGTCTATCATATCCTGCATAGGTCCTTCCTTCTTTTCGGGCATAAAAAAACCTCTGCATTTTTTCTTATTTTATGCAAAGGCTTTCTTATCTGCTACATTATTCCAAATTCAACTGATTCTTCATGATATGTGCACTGATAAAGTAGAACGCTATCGTTGCGGCTGTTTCCACCAAAAGAACCACAAGCAGGAGTGTCAGTATCGTCTGTATCATCTTTTCATAGGAATAAGTGTCTATGGAAATAAAATTCACAAAAACCATTGAATAGGAAGATACCATCTGCAGAAGCATATAAAGTCCGATATAAATACCAATCGCCCCAAGCAGCCTCTGCTTCTTGAAAAGTTGTCCTATACTAATTGCCGCGTATCCCATAAAAACGTTCATAAACATAGATACAATTGCGATCAGTACAAAAAGGATGATAATCACTGCAACACTCGGAGTCCACGGGATTTCTGACAATCCCTCAAACATATCACTCCAAAAGTTCTTCTTATCTGCGGGATCAAGCATGCTGAAGAAGAAGCTGAAGATGGAAATTGCCATGACCAGTCCGCCGATCAGCTGCCAGATCAGTGCAACAAATGTTTTTGACCAGATCAGTTCATGCTGTGTAACCGGAAGCGTATGCATCAGATACCCCTGATCCGTATAAAGATTCTTATAAAATCTGTTATAAAAGAAAAATACCGTTACCAGACTGAGGGCTGCTATCGATGCTATGTAAGCCATGACATACAAGGTCATTGTCAGCCGTATTACTGCATTTTCAGATGCAAAACTCCATGTATCACTCTGCATAACAACTGTTCCGATCAATGTCAGTCCGATTACGATCAGATTCATAAGCCCGACCAGACGCCAGCAGTCTTTCCATTCATGTACAAATAATTTCTTTAACATGCAAACACCTCCCTGAAATATGCATCAACCGTTTTACCCTGTTTTTCTCTGATCTCGTCCACAGAAGCCTGCAGAACAAGCTGACCGTTTTTGATAAAGATCACATCATCCAGAATACTTTCAATATCGGAGATCAGATGTGTACTGATGATCAGGGATGCTTCCGGATTATAATTATTCAAAATAGTCTTCATAATGTAATCTCTTGCTGCAGGGTCTACGCCTGCGATCGGTTCATCCAGAATATACAGATCCGCATCCCTGCTCATCACAAGAATCAGCTGGATCTTTTCCTTGGTACCTTTTGACAGCGTTTTTAACCTGTCGCCCGGCTGGATATTTAAAGATTGCAGCATCTCATACGCTCTGTCTGTTTTGAAATCCTCATAGAAATCAGCAAAAAAATCCACCAGATCTTCCACTGTTCTCTGCGCCTCCAGATATGTCCGTTCCGGCAGATAAGAAACATGCTTTTTTGTCTCTACGCCCGGCTCTGATCCTCCGATCAGCACCACACCGTCTGTCGGCTTCAAAAGCCCATTCATCATTTTGATCAGCGTTGTTTTACCACTTCCGTTGGGTCCAAGCAGCCCTACGATATGACCTCTTTCAATCGTCAGATTCAGGTCTGATACTGCCGGAGCCTTTCCTTTTACATAGCATTTTGTCAGATTCATGCATTGTACTAAAGCACTCATTACTCTTCCTCCCTCTTTTGCTCTACACTATTTTTGATCAGCAGAAATGACTGTTCCGGACCAAAGCCCAGCTCCCTCATATCCTGCAAAAATGCATCTATCTTTTCCTGTGCGATCGTTTCTCTTACCATACTGATCCTCTCCTCATCTTCCGTCACCATCCTGCCGCTTGTCCGCATTGTAATCAGAAGTCCACTGTTTTCCAGCTCCGCAAATGCTTTTTGCATTGTGTTAGGATTTACACCGGCTTCCAAAGCAAGATCTCTCACACTCGGCAGCTTACTGCCCGGCTGATAAAAGCCTGATATGATCCTGAGTTTGATCTTCTCCACAATTTGTGCATAGATTGGCCTGTCATTATCCAGTTTCCATGCCATATTGCATTCTCCTTTCTTTGTCTTATTGTACTATTTATATAATACAATCATACAATAATTTTCCGAATTGTCAAGAGGATATCAGATATTTTTTTACATAACACAAAAGAACCTTTGACGCAGGTGCCAAAGGTTCCTCATTTTTCTTTGTATTTTATTTTCCAAAACAGACCGGTTTATTCGATTACCTTTAACCATCCTTCCGGTGCTTCGATTCTGCCCATCTGGATACCTGTCAGTGTGTCGTATAATTTTTGTGTAACAGGACCCATCTTTTCCATACCGCTTGGGAAGCAGATTTCTTTACCATGATCAACAATCTTACCAACCGGTGAGATAACTGCTGCTGTACCGCAAAGACCACATTCTGCGAAATCCTTTACTTCATCCAGATAGATTTCTCTTTCTTCTGCCTCTAATCCGAGATACTCTTTTGCAACATACATCAGAGAACGACGTGTGATAGATGGCAGGATGCTGCTTGACTTCGGTGTAACAACCTTGTTGTCTTTTGTCACGAAAATAAAGTTAGCACCGCCTGTCTCTTCTACTTTTGTTCTGGTAGCTGCATCAAGATACATATTTTCATCATAGCCTTCCTGATGTGCCGTTACGATCGCATGTAAGCTCATTGCATAGTTAAGACCTGCTTTGATATGACCTGTACCATGTGGTGCTGCACGGTCGAAATCACTTATCTTAATTGTCAGAGGCTTTACACCGCCCTTAAAATAAGGTCCAACAGGAGTTGTTAATATTCTGAACTGATATTCATCAGCAGGTTTTACACCGATAACCGGGTTACTGCCGAACATATATGGACGGACATAAAGCGTTGCACCTGATCCGTAAGGCGGTACATATGCTTCATTTGCCTTTACTGTCTTTACAATTGCTTCTACGAATTTATCTTCCGGATATACAGGCATTTCCAATCTTCTTGCGGAATCTGCCATACGGGCTGCGTTTAAGTCAGGACGGAATGTAACGATTCTTCCATCTTCTGTCGTATAAGCCTTCATACCTTCAAATACTGTCTGTGCATACTGCAGAACACCTGCACACTCATTCAGCACGATATTGGGATCCTCTGTTAATGTACCTTCATCCCATGCACCGTCTTTAAAGTTTGCCACAAATCTCTTGTCTGTCTGTACATAACCGAATCCGAGATTTGACCAATCGATATTTTTCTTTTCCATAAGTACGCTTCCTTTCCTCTGCAGTCACCACACGGCACTGCCATGGCGATATCTCCGCCCTTTACCAATACAGTTTACCACTGCTTTTTTTATACTGTCAACCATTTCAGATAGAACACTATTTTATATAGAACATAGCCCCGTGTTATGATATAATGTAATGAACGCAAAAGAAAAACAAGCGCCAGCAGAGCTGGCATTTGTTTTTCTTGCGTCATTAGCGAACGAATATCCTGCGTAGCAGGATGGGAAGCGCGCAGCGCGGATTCGTGAGCTTTGTGCTTATTAACGAGTGAACCGTCTGCGCAGCAGACAATAGAGTGCGTAGCACGGGGTTCACGAGTCCTGTCACATATCCTGCGTAGCAGGATGCAAAGCGCGCAGCGCGGATTCGTGAGCTTTGTGCTTATTAACGAGCAAGCCGTCTGCGCAGCAGACAATAGAGTGCGTAGCACGGGGTTCACGAGTCCTGTCACATATCCTGCGTAGCAGGATGCAAAGCGCGCAGCGCGGATTCGTGAGCTTTGTGCTTATTAACGAGCAAGCCGTC
>ENA-OYYF01000403-OYYF01000403.1-human-gut-metagenome-genome-assembly--contig:-NODE-403-length-17399-cov-12.111162_pt1 | contig 17399 bp, 9 predicted proteins | sample MGYA00243246_ERZ653441 | MGnify/ENA primary metagenome ERZ653441 (study PRJEB26926, sample SAMN06165054) | human gut metagenome | biome: ENVO:00009003; feature: ENVO:2100002; material: ENVO:00002003...
TCATCGGGCATTATCTGAACATAAAACACTATCAATAAGTTGGAGTCATTACCTAGCGGGTTATGCTTTTGGGCAGAAGAGGGGGTTATTATTCCATACAGGCTGAGCACCATTGCCCCAGACAAACTCTGAAATCCTTGGCTGCTGTGACTATGTTGCGAAAATTTGTTTGATGTAAGCGTTCGATAATTCTCCCGGCAAAGCTGTAAACGGGTGTGTAAACGCGAAGCCAAAAGTGATAATGCTTTGGGAGAGTCATCCCGGTATGCAGGTGATATGTAGGTGTTAATCAAAAAAGAAATGAAATGGATCACAGCACGAACTCTAACTGTATGAGTTAAGCTATTGGCTTTTGTGACTCTCGTTAAAGACAACACATTTGACTGGACGTTGTGGCCATTTTCTAGATACATCCAAAATGCGGGCATTTCACCGACAGCAATGTCTGGATTGTGGTCAGATGAATAGAAGCTGTAGCAAAACGAGACACCATACTTTTGCCTCCAGAATTCGTAAAAAAACTTCACAGATTGAAGTGAAGCTGACTGTGTGGACAATGAGCGGAAAGCCAAATGGTCAATATGGTACCTAAGGGGATACAGCAACGGCAGAGAGGTTTCCAAGTCCATCAGGATCCATCGCCTTTTACGGCCTGAGATAACCAACTGCTTTAGTGAATACACAATATTTACCTCAAAATTATCATGGATATGAAGAGAATGTACTCTGTACCTAATGCAAGAAACGAGAGGGAGATCAGAAATCCTAACGTATTGATTTATCAGTTAGTGGGAGTGTCATATGAACTTATTTACCACAGTAGGTGATTTAACTTATGTTGTGTAAGAGTTCAGTTCATAAACCATATGGTACATATTTCATTGCTTTGAAAGATATTTTTAATAGAAAGATGAAATCACTTCAAGAGTACTTCATGAACTAACAGGAAATGCACCTCTTATGAGTATTTCCTGACAGCTTAATCTTGGACCATTCCCAATGTAATAAAAGGTTGTAAAATGCGTTTTAGCGTCACTGGGGTAGGGTGTATTGATATCACGGGGAGCAGGTCAATCCAGTACCAAGCCGCGCGTTAGTGTTTGTTTCATCAACCAGTCCACCACATTACGGGAAAAAAGAGTCCTATTCCCCTCAGGAAAAATCCACTTCGAACGATGCGGCTTTGACGTGCCTGAAGACGCACCTTAAGGTATTATCTGCACCAAATTTTCTACGATGAATACAACACATCGTATGGTTTTCTTCATACCAGGATGATTCATGAACGACAAAATCAGTCAGGACACGATCAACAAAGCCCTGTGGGCCGCGTGCGATACGTTCCGTGGTACCATCAGTGCTGATACTTACAAAGACTTTATCCTTACCATGCTGTTCCTCAAGTACATTTCGGATGTCTGGCAGGATCACTATGACGAATACAAAGAACAGTATGGCGATGCGCCGGAGCTGATTGAAGCGATGATGGCTAACGAGCGTTTTGTGCTGCCGAAAAGTGCCAGCTTTTATACTCTTTACGAGCGTCGCTATGAGCCGGGAAACGGCGAGCGTATTGATCAGGCACTACACGCTATTGAAGAAGCCAACGGCACCAAACTGAAAGATGCCGGGAAAAGCGTCTTTCAGGATATTTCGTTTAACACTGACCGCTTGGGTGAAGAAAAACAGAAGAACACCATCCTGCGTCAGCTGCTGGAAGACTTTGCCGGTGAAGATCTTAACCTGAAGCCAAGCCGTGTAGGTACGCTGGACGTTATCGGTAATGCCTACGAATATCTGATTAAAAACTTTGCCGCCAGCGGTGGGCAGAAAGCCGGGGAATTTTATACCCCGCCGGAAGTCTCGGACCTGATTGCTGAACTACTTGATCCACAACCGGGTGATACCATCTGCGATCCGGCCTGTGGTTCTGGTTCGTTGTTAATGAAGTGCGGGCGTAAGATTGTATCCGGGCATGACAGCCGTAACTATGCTTTGTTCGGTCAGGAAGCGATTGGCTCCACGTGGTCGCTGGCGAAAATGAACATGTTCCTGCATGGCGAGGACAACCATAAAATCGAGTGGGGCGATACCATTCGTAACCCGAAGCTGCTCGATAAAAATGGCGATCTGATGCTGTTTGATATCGTGACCGCTAACCCGCCGTTTAGTCTGGATAAGTGGGGCCATGATGAGGCCGAGAACGATAAGTTTGGTCGCTTCCGTCGTGGTGTACCGCCGAAGACCAAAGGCGATTACGCCTTTATCTCACATATGATAGAAACCCTGAAACCGGGAACGGGTCGTATGGGGGTGGTCGTGCCACACGGTGTGCTGTTCCGTGGCTCCAGCGAAGGTAAGATTCGCCAGAAACTGATTGATGAAAATCTGCTGGATGCGGTGATTGGTTTGCCTGAAAAACTGTTCTACGGTACGGGGATTCCGGCCGCGATTCTGATTTTTAAGAAGCAGAAAGTGGATGACAAGGTGCTGTTTATCGATGCCAGCCGTGAATATAAGGCGGGCAAAAACCAGAACCAGCTCAGCGCAGAAAATATCCAGAAGATCGTTAACACCTATCGTGAAGGCGATAACGTCGAGAAATATGCCTATCTCGCCAGCCTGAAGGAGATTCAGGATAACGATTACAACCTCAATATTCCGCGCTATGTCGATACTTTTGAAGAAGAAGACGAGATTGATTTGCTGGCCGTGCGTTCTGAGCGTGAGCAATTGAAGGTGGAACTGGCGAAACTGGAAACGGAGATGGCGGGTTATCTGAAGGAGTTGGGTTATGGTGCCTAAGGGGTGGATGCTTCTCCAAGTGTCAGATATCTGTAAGTTACAAAATGGTAATAGTTTTAAGCCACATGAGTGGGATACAAAAGGTCTTCCTATCATTCGAATTCAAAATCTAAATGGAAGCGGTAATTATAACTATTTTTCAGGTGTTCCTCAGGATAAATGGTTAGTTGAACCAGGGCAGTTACTATTTTCTTGGGCAGGTACAAAAGGTGTATCCTTCGGTCCTTTCATTTGGAATGGGCCAAAAGGTGTTTTGAATCAGCATATCTACAAGGTATTTGCAAATGAAAATGTTCATGAACACTGGCTGTATTTAGCTTTATTGCATATAACTCAAAAAATTGAAGCGCAGGCTCATGGTTTCAAATCAACATTATTACATGTTCAAAAAAAAGACATTGATAATCAATTTGTGCTTACCCCGCCTGTTGCTGAACAAAAGAAAATATCCCAAATCCTGTCAACCTGGAATAAGGCGATTTCGGTGACGGAAAAGCTTCTCGCCAACAGCCAGCAGCAGAAAAAAGCCCTGATTCAGCAATTGCTTACCGGGAAGAAACGGTTGCTGGATGAGAATGGGGTGAGGTTTAGTGGGGAGTGGTGTACGTGCACTTTGTCTGAAGTAGCACATATTATTATGGGATCATCACCTAAATCCGAAGCCTACAACGATAATGGCTTAGGTTTGCCATTAATACAGGGTAATGCCGATATAAAGTGCCGAGTTTCATGTCCCAGAGTTTATACGTCTGACATTACGAAAGAATGTACTCCTGGAGATATTCTTCTAAGTGTCAGGGCACCTGTAGGTACTGTTGCACTTTCTCAACATAAAGCATGTATAGGGCGTGGTATATCGGCTATAAAATCCAAGAGAAAAATGAGTCAATCATTTCTTTATCAATGGTTTCTTTGGTTTGAACCAAAATGGTGTTACCTATCACAAGGTAGCACATTTGAATCAATTAATAGTGATGATATAAAGACATTAAAATTATCAGTGCCCAATTTTGAAGAACAACAAAAAATTGCCGCCGTTCTGTCCGCTGCCGACACCGAAATCTCCACACTTGAGAAAAAACTCGCCTGCCTGAAAAACGAGAAGAAAGCCTTGATGCAGCAACTGCTGACCGGGAAACGTCGGGTGAAAGTGGATGAGGCGGTTGCCGTATGAAACTGACGAAAAGCGGTCCACTGACTGACCGGGAAATCGACTGGCTGGAAGAAATATTAATGAAGTATGGAATGGATGATTCTGTACTCTGTTTCTCTGAGCTGGATGGATTGCTGACGGCGATTTTATCAGGTCCAAATATGGTTTCACCCAATATCTGGCTGAGTGCTATTTGGGGAAGAGGCGATTATCATCCGAAATGGTCATCTGAGAGAGAGATGGAGCGTTTTGTCAGTCTGTGTTTTCAGCATATGAACGATATCGCTGGTTGCCTTTATGACGCCCCTGAACTGTTTGAGCCGATTTTCAATGAGCGTGAGGTAAAGGGGGAAAAATATACCATTGTGGAAGAGTGGTGTTTTGGTTATATGAAAGGAAAGTCACTGGATGACTGGTCTGGTCTTCCCGGTGAGTTACGGCCTTCTCTGGAAGTGATCGCTCTTCATGGCGTGGAGAAGAATTTTCCTGTACTTGAGAAAATGACCGGAGAGCAGTTTGAGAAAAGTATTTCCCTTATTCAGCCTGCTGCACTGGCACTTTATCAGTACTGGTTGTCAGTGAGAATGTCAGAGGCATCATCCCGGCCTGTTCCAGTGAAGAGGGCAGAAAACATGCCCGGGCGAAATGACCCGTGTCCGTGTGGCAGCGGTAAAAAATTTAAGAAGTGCTGTCTGCATTGATGAATCTTCATGTGACCAGTAGCGAGTAGCGCCAGAAAGAAAAGGATTAATGATGAACCAGACGTACACGCCAAAATTCCAGGAAGAATACTGCGCCAAAATTCCGGCACTGACGTTACTGACCAGCCTCGGCTGGACGTTTTTATCCCCGAAACAGATTATGGATTACCGGGGCTATAAACAGGATGAGGTGGTGCTGCGTCCGGTTCTGCGTGAAGAGCTGTCGAAGCGTTCCTTTATGGCGGGTGGCAAAATCTGCCAGTTATCGGAAAAGGCGCTGGATAACCTGATATCGCAGGTCTGTTCTCCGGCGCTGAATGAAGGACTGCTGAAAGCCAATGAGCGGATGTATAACCATCTGCTCTACGGTATCGCCGTCACGGAGTTTGTCGATGGCAAGAAGGTGAACCCCACCATTGCGCTGATTGACTGGGAACATCCGGAAAATAACCAGTTTCACTTTACCGAAGAATTTACGGTATTGCGGTCAGGCGTTGTCGAAACCCGCAGACCGGATATTGTCTGCTTTGTGAATGGTATCCCGCTGGCAGTCATTGAAGCGAAAAGCCCGGCAGGTCACGGTAAGAAAGGGCCAACCATTGACGAAGGGATATCTCAGAGTATCCGCAACCAGTTCAACGATGAAATCCCGCAGCTGTTTGCCTATAGCCAGCTATTGCTTTCGATTAACGGGCATGACGGTCGCTACGGTACCTGCCATACGCCAATGAAATTCTGGGCGGCATGGCGGGAAGAAGATATTACGGATGCGCAGATGTATGCTCTGCGCAACCATCCGTTATCGACTGAACAGATTCATGCGTTATTTGATCATCGTCCGTCAGCCGATCTCAACTGGTATCAGCAGTTAATCGCCGGGGGTGAACTGGCCGTTAGTGGACAGGACAAACTGCTCATCAGTCTGCTTTCGCCGGAACGTCTGCTGGAGATGACGCGCTTTTTCACCCTGTTTGATAAAAAGACCGGGAAGATTGTCGCCCGCTATCAGCAGGTGTTCGGCATTAAAAGACTACTGGAACGCATCAGTACCCGTAGATCAGACGGCGGCAGGGAAGGTGGTGTCATCTGGCATACCACGGGTTCCGGTAAATCTTATACCATGGTGTTCCTCAGTAAGGCGCTGATTCTTCATGACAGCCTGAAGCAGTGTCGTATTGTGGTGGTGACGGACCGTATCGATCTTGAAGAACAGCTCAGCGGTACCTTTGCTTCCGGCGGCGAGTTGGTCGGGAAAAAAGACAAAGCCAATGCAATGGCGACATCCGGGCAGATGTTGGCGGAACAGATTGGCTCCGGTAAAGAACGTATTATCTTCACCCTGATCCAGAAATTTAATTCAGCGACAAAACTTCCTGAATGCGTCAATACCAGCCCCGACATCATCGTACTGATTGATGAAGGACACCGCAGCCAGGGTGGCGAAAACCATGTGCGTATGAAACTGGCCCTGCCGAATGCTGCTTTTGTGGCATTTACCGGTACACCTTTGCTGAAAGAAGATAAGACCACCAATAAATTCGGGCCGATTGTCCACGCTTATACCATGCAGCGAGCGGTAGAAGATCAGGCGGTGACGCCTCTGCTTTACGAGGAACGTATTCCTGATCTTGAGGTAAACGACCGGGCAATAGATGCATGGTTTGATCGTATTACCGATGGGTTAAGCGAAGCGCAAAAAGCCGACCTTAAGCGTAAATATGCCCGTAAGGGTGAGGTTTATAGTGCAGATGACCGCATCCGGCTGATTGCATTAGATATCGCCATGCACTTCTCGAAGAATATTGATGAGGGGCTGAAAGGCCAACTTGCCTGCGACAGCAAGATTTCCGCCATCAAATATAAAAAGTATCTTGATGAAGCCGGGTTGTTTGAGTCAGCTGTCGTTATCAGCCCGCCGGATACCCGGGAAGGGAACACCGAGGTGGATGAAAGCAAACTGCCGGAAGTGACGAAATGGTGGAAGGATAATGTCGGCACGCAGGATGAGTCTGTGTATACCCGTAATATCATTAGCCTCTTCGATACCGATGATAAGCTTAAATTGTTGATCGTCGTTGATAAATTGCTCACCGGGTTTGATGAACCGAAGAATACCGTGCTGTATATCGACAAACCTCTTAAGTCCCATAATCTTATCTAGGCGATTGCCCGGGTGAACCGACTGCATCCACTGAAAAAGTTTGGTCTGCTGATTGATTATCGCGGCATTTTGGCTGAACTGGACACGACTATCGGTAAATATCAGGATCTTGCCTCCCGAACTCAGGGAGGATATGACATCAAGGATATTGATGGGCTGTACAGCGCCATGAGCTCTGAATACAAGCGTCTGCCGCATCTGTATAACCAGTTGTGGGCCATATTTGCCGGTGTTAAAAACAAGAATGATACTGAGCAGTTACGTGCAGTTCTGGTGAATGACCAAGAATGTGAGCAATCTCTTCGGCACTTACTCCTTGCATAGCCAGTGAGTGACCAACGTTGTGGCGTAAATCAGTTGGCGTGATTGATGGGGGAGCGGCTTCTCCGCGAGCAACGGCATCTTGATAATCAGGGGGGCTGAAGTTTAGAATGGTTTGTCTAATAGACTGAGAGACAAACTTAGTTGCTGATGCCCCCATATCAAACATCTTATCGGTAGGCAACAATCTTGCTTTATCTATATAATGGTTAACCAGTACACCGATTTCCGGCGGGAGCGCCAGAATCAACCGATCAGTAGTGACGTGCCTTTGTTTAGCATAAGGTAAAAGAACGCTATAACGAACCAACCCTGTAGTCGTATTACAAGTATCGATTCGAAAGTCACCAGCAGCCAATTTAGCTAACTGAACTGGACGGCCACCTGTGACGTAACATAGACCCAAAACAGTGGCATTGCGAAGATCTACCAGATTGTAATTTCTGCCTCGTGATATGGCGGTAGCCATTTCAAAAAGGCCTTTGCTGATCATGTTCTTTTCAACTGGTTCAAAGATATTATCTATGTTTTGATATACACTCCAATCATTTGAATTAGGGCGAGGAATGAATTCAAGGTCTTCGTAGTCATCTAAAGTAAAACCCGGAAATTCATCTATACAAAGAATTTTAAGGCCAAAAATAATATAGAAAAAATGTGTGGGCAATACACTTTCCTTTTCAAGGAAAGATCTTAACAATTGAAAGTTAAACATTCCTTGTTTCGAAGTATATTCAATTGCGCCTATCCATGCACGATGCACACGATATATAGTCCCAGGAGACTTTGAAGATGCATAATGGAATAATATATACTTCATTATTTTTGTGGTGTAATCATCCGTTTTGAAATTAATGTGTGACTGGCTACCTGAATAATGGAACACCCAATCATTAGTCTCTGCAAATATATTCTTGTCATCAAAAACATCAGCTGACCTCAAGTGTATTTTAGAAGGGATGTAAAGACTTTTTATTTTTATCATTTGTTCACGTGAAAAAAAGACATGCTTATCTTCGCTTTCTATCTCTAAGATTTTATTCACTTGGTCGTTTCCCTAAACGCTTGATGTATAGATGAAAAAAAATCATCTTCTGAGGCATCAGCAGCAATACGCGTGAGATTGGAAAAATTAGCTCGCTCAGAAAGAAAACGGCGGGCATAGAGTTCTGGCATGCGGCTATTATGGCTCCATCCACCTAAAAGACGGAGCTCATCTTTGGCTTCACTCATCAGACCTGCAATAGCGAAATCAACTCCTGCAAGCTGGCAACTTCTCATAACAGACTGATATTTATCAGTATAGACTCTCTTTAAGATCAAATAAGCCCATGTATGGCGAGCTACGTGTGGGGTTATGCTAACTACAGAATCAATGCTTTCTTCATCACTGAATTGCGGGTACTCTTTTTTGAAAGCACAATCAATTTTTGAGAAAATATCATATATAGAGTGATACGATAGTGGTGGAGTGTTATCTTTAGTTGAAGTGAATATGAAACTATGAGAGGTTTTTTTCCTTATTTTATCAATGTATGTTTTTAAGTGGTTGTAATCATTTATGTCTAACGCTAAAACTCGATGCGCCCATGAGTTTTTTAATGACGGTAATCTCTTTCTTGGATCTCTAACATCATCATCTACAGACGTCACTATGATACTGAACTGTACGCCCTTGATGTTAGGTTTAATTGAGTTTTTTTCTAACAAAAGCAATTCACTTACACGCAAACCATAATTCAAAAGAAGGCGACAGATTAAATAATTTCTGAATTGAATTTCTCCAGTAGGGAAGGGATTAATAGGATTTGGCTTGGAAGACGATTCTGGTCTAATAATCTCATAAAATTTCCTGACCATGTCTGCTGTAAGGCTATTAAAATGTTTGTTTGAATGCTTTTGCTTGCTGGGTCGAAAATCCGAACGATAGGCCGACAAACGCCTGGATAATTGTAAAGCGTAACGAGAAAGTTCTTTTGGGGTACCATCCATATAACGAGGAGAAACGTAAGTATTGATCAGATAGTTGATAAAACGGCAGACTGCATGTACATGATTAATATTTGTATTGTGCTTGCTAATTACAGCGCGTCCGAGTGTAGGCAACACAAGCTTTCCTGATTCAAGATAATGAAGAAATGCTTCAATCTCACTAATTGCAATCGAAGGATTGTATCCAGACAGATGGAAGCTCAAACAGAAAGTAACATCATGTTTTTGATACCAGTACTCATAAAAAAATTTTAGAGCCTGTAGCGTAGATGACTGCGTGGATTCGGAACGTAAAGACAAGCGATCAATGAGAAAGAGAAGTGGAAACAGAAGCGGTAAGTTAGTAGTGGCGTCAACCAATGTCCAAATCCGCCGGTTTGGAGCAACACTCAACTGGTCGAGTATATACATCTGAGACATCCTCAGAGAAGTTCATGGATATGAAGAAAATAGCTCTTAAACATAATGCCAGCAAACGAAAGATTAAGGGGGGACTTAACCCTATGATTTTATGCGAACCATCTTGGTTCATGAAGTAAGTTAACAGTCAACATGATTTAACATAATATACATTATGCGCACTAATATAAACCAAGGAAGAATCCAGTCGTTGGCGGTCATGATTGTCATGCTCATTAACAATGACCAAACCCCATATCTCACTTACTACCGTATTCTCGGCTTAACCGTCCATGCAACCTCAACACATTGCTTTCAACTGCCGTCACCACGTTCTCCGGAAAATCTGTCGGTAATGAAGTCTTCACGTTATCCAGTGCTGCTGGAATCATTCTGGCAAAGTCACTCAGGATTTCATGCATCTGCACTTCCGGGAATCTCAGCACCTTTGCTGTCGCCAAAAAATGTCGCGGATAAATTTTATCGATTGCCGTTTTTTTGCCTTTGGATGCGTTAAGCCCCATTGCCAGTTTGAGATCGCTGATGTGTATTCCCGTACCGCCAAGGACCGGAAATGCTGAAATGATGTCGTAAAATGGCGTGAGTCGATAACTGCCGCCAGCCTGAATAAATACGGAGAAGTTTTTTGCATGACCGTCCGTTGCGCCAATCAACCACTGGAAGACCTGGAATTTCATAAAATCATAGCGATCTTTCAGCGCCTCGCTGGACCCCATCAAAAAAGCCATGATCCGCGCGATGCCTGGGCCTCCATCTGATTCATATTTCACCGATGAAGGTAAACCGAATGTCTGACACATATCCTCCTGTGGCAAGCGAAGTAAAACCGTTCGCTCAGCATTCCAACGCCTGTCAAAACGTTCGACCGCTAACGCGCGCACATTTCCCGCTTTAATGATTTCTGCGTCCGGAACATTCAACCCAAGTTCTTTCGCCAGCAGCAGACAGTAATACTCATTATCAACGCTTTGGCTGAGATCGAGCGTCGCATTGGGCTGCCTGATTTCGCCAATCGGTAATTTAATGATGTGCGTCGTCGGCGTTATTCCTTTCGGAATGCACCAGTCATTGCCTATTCTGAGCAGTGCTGTCTTCTCCTGTGCGCCAGCAACCGAGATGCGAAAGTCATTTTCTTCTCTAATCATGCCTAGCGGGATATCTGCTTTATAAGCCGTTAATACTTCTTCAAGTCTGGCTTCAGTAAGCTTTTCCCATGCCATTATCGGATGCGTTACGGTTTCGTCTTCGGGTATTAACGTCACGGCACCAACGCTGTCTCGCCCTATTTCTGACAATAAATCAAACGGTTGTCTGGATTTGGCATGATAACGTTTAACGATCCGGTCACGTACAATCGGGCTATCGGGTAACAGGTTATCGAAGAAGTTAAATACGGCATCAGAGGTGATATTCCCCCTCTGCAATGGCAGCGAAAGTGACAACGGTCTGGCATAACGGCTTGCTAACCACTCCGGTGCATACTTAAAGGTGTGCGCGCCGTTGGCTAACTTCGTTAACTCGCCTACCCGCTGGTTGTTCATCCAAGTGACAAGTTTAGGCATTACCACTCCAGATTTTGCTGTTCTGTTGATTCTGGCGAGGCATTTTTCGCGTCGCATAGCGTCATTGAGAGTTCAAGCGACTGTAAAATCTTAAAAAATGTCGTGAGCGTGGTATTGTCAGGGTTGTTTTCGAAATTGGAAATCGTCGCCTGCTTAATACCAATTTTTTTCGCCAGCTCGCTCTGCGTCCAGCCATTTTGCTGGCGAACCAGTTTCATTGCATTCGCCAATTGCGTTGGGCTATAGATCTTCTGAAAGCTCATCATGTCATACGTCCACAGCAAGTTTATCCGCTTAAGGGGATATTATAAGTTTTATCCTTTAGTGAGGATAAGTCAATCTGGAAACACATCTTATCCGCTCTACGGGATAAACGCTGCGATATCCGCGATCGCGGATAAAAAGGAGGATTTAAATAAGGCGTTGATGCGCCGTTTGAAGTCGGCAATATTAAGCCGCATGCCATCTCGACATGCGGCTTATACGGTTTACCAGCTATATTTCACTCCCAGCATGCCCTGAGTATCGCTATAGCCTTTATCACCTAGTTGCACACCGACATTCCCCCACAGGCTAAGGTTGTTATTTACTTTCGCCTCAACCCCGGTACGTACTTCACCGAGATTACGCGCACCTTCACGGCCTACGGTTTGACCATTCATCTTCACGGCGTAGACTTTGCTATTGTTGATCCAGTTCGCTTCAATGTAAGGCTGGAACTCACGCTGTTTACCATCGTCACGCTGGTGATGGCTGTTCAGGTAGGTTTTCACCCCAAGTCGCGTTTGCACATTTCCGTCGCCTTCCGTTTCAATGCGCGTTCCGTCTTTCCGGGTATGGTCGGAATCTTTCACACCCATCCAGGTGATTTGCGCCTGTGGCTGGACGTACCAGGTATTCAGCGTCCCTTCGCTGCCGCTAAATGTTCCCGCTTCAAAGGTATACCCACCCTCAACAGAGGCCGTCACACCGCGAGAATCATAGTCGTCAGCAGAACGGTTATCGGAACTGACGCTGTTATCAAACCAGTTATACAGCGCCCAGCTGTCAACATAAGCGCCGGTCTTATTCGCATCGTTCTGATACCAGGTCGCGTACAGCCCAGCGCTGTAACCGCTGATGCGCCCATCCGATTTATAACCCACACGATTACTCTGAGTATTACTGTGCTGATTGGCGTAGCCTGCCATCACGCCAAGATGCCAGCGATCCTGCGCGTTGCTACTCCACTGCGCCAAATCGCCGCCTAGCTGCAATACATAGCGGTTAGCCTGAGTATTTAGCTGACCGTCACCGGCCCTTGAACGTTCGTGCCCTCCGACATGACGCATCCACATACTGCTTGCCGACCCCTGAGAATGCAGTGAATCTGTATACTGCGGCTCACCCAGACGGTCGTGTAAACGATGGCTAAACAGCGAGTTGGCTGCGGCAATGTTGCTGATATAGCTTCCGGCCTCCGGGCGATAAACTGATGGGCCTTCCGGATCCACAACAGGGGGATTATTGATGGGATCGGGTGTATCCGCTGGCGTTACGCCGTCCCATTTACTGGTCAGATACCAGTTTTTCTCGTCATTCCCCTTCCCTTTAGCCAGCGTGTAGACGTAAGCCCCAGCTTCGACAGTTCCGGTGGTCAGCGCGAAGTTACCTGCAGAATTACCGCCAACCTCAATGAGTTCAATACCGTTGACCGTTTGTGCACCGACGCCGCCAATGTTATCAACCCGAACGCGAGTGTTCCCTTGGGTATCGCCTTTCACGTTCATCTTATCGGTGGGCGAATTATCGCCGCCCAGCGTCGCGTTGAACGTCATCAGGCCATTGTTTCCGGTATAGTTGCCGTTAACGGTCAGTACATTCCCCGGTTTCCCCCCTTCGCTATTCATTTGAACCGTGCCGCCATTCTCCAGGTTGCCGCCGATAGTGGTTTTAGCGACACGCAGTGCCCCCCCAGGCATAACGTTCATATCACCTGCAGTGGTGACATTTCCCGACATCACACCGCTGTTATGGATATTAATGTGTTGACTTGCCATATTAATGGCAGAGTCGGAACCGAAAGCAATTTCCCCCCCCACGATATCCGTCGTACCCTGATACGCCGCGGAATCGTTGTTAAGAGTCAGGATCCCGGTACCCAGTTTTGTCACATCACCGCTACCGCTGATACTGTGCGTCATCGCCCAGCTACGCTCAGTGGAGATGGTGAGCAGGCCATTATTGATAACGGAAGCATCACCCAGGTTTTTCTGCTCGTTGACGCTGAGCGCGCTGCCTGTATCAATGTTGAATTGCCCCACAAAGCGGCTATTATCGCCATCCAGCTCTACATCTGTCCTGGCGGTTGCGCTCACGATACCCTTCCCGCTTATGCTATTACGCAGTTCGCCAGTCACGTTTTTTAGCGTTAACAGACCGTCATTGGCAATATTTCCTCTGCCTAACCCCTGAGTATTATCGAGGCTGACTTCCGCATTTGGGCTAATGCTGGTTAACGCATTGTAGCGTGCATTAAGCCCCTCGATAGCCAGCGTTCCCCCTGTAACATTCAGGTTTCCGCCACCTGTCAGTTCACCCTGACTGATCCCACCTTTATTTACCGTCAGCGCCCCCTCTTTGAACAAAACAGTCGAACCCATCTGCCCGGTGAATGTCTCTACCGTCTGCGTCGATCCATTAAGATCGACGATGGCCGCGTTGCTGATGTTCAGTTCCCGGGTGTTGCCAAGTGCACCATCCGCATCGGTACGTAATGTCCCCATCTGAACGTAGGTTGCCCCCTGATAGTCGTTCTGACCGTTGGAAAGCGAAACCTGTCGCACCGTATTGATTGCCAGATCCCCTTCACCACCGATTTTTGCCGACATATCGGCCGTTGCGCCATAGGCTCCGCCATGTTCGGCTAACGTCAGCTTTTGCCCACCATGGATGTTCAGCGCTTTCAGCCCATAGTTAACGTACAAACCATCACCTGGTGCGGTCGTGAGGCGGAATCCATAATCACCCTCGGCGACCACCGTTCCGTTTTGCGCAATGTGTAACGTTTTGTCCGCTTCCACCTCGTCGCCCTGTAAATCACGTAACGTTAATGAGCCACCCGACCCAATAACCGTTTGCGCCTTCACCAGTTGAACGCCGACATGGCTATCGTCGTGTTCCAGCAAATTGAGCGTCGTCAGAGGATTATTCGCCATGGGATCATTCCACGGTTTAGGCACGTCGATAAGCACGTCGCCCGTCCCGTTTACCTGATAGTTACGGCCTTTCCAGGTGTAGTCACCCGCGCCGACAACCAGCGTATCGACGCTGATATATCCCTCTGCAAGCGTCGCAGCAGGAATATCCGTATCGAAAATGAGCGTACCGCCATTCATGGCCAGTCCACCAATGGATTGCTCTCCCACTTTTACCGATGTGGTATTTTCACTGTCAGACTGCAACATCGCGTGAGTAAGCGCAGCGGTGTTGTCGCGTTCCAGAGTGAAGGTACTGTCTTTCAGTTGGGCAACACCGGCGAATTCAGTCCCTGTTGCATGGGTAAAGCCAAACATCTTGTCGGAGGATGACAGCTGCACTCGCATCAAGCCATCGCCTTTGAGCGCATTGGTCAGCGTGTAATCTCCTGCACTGTTCGTTGATGCGAGAATGTCGAGCGTACCGGGGTTTGCAATGGTTACTTCACTCGACCCCATGCCCGTTACCCCATCTGCCGTATGAGACGCAATGGTCAGGAGGCCGTCATTGACCAGCGTTTTACCGCTATAAGTATTCCCTGCATTGAACACCGTATGGCCTGCATCATGGATCACTTTTCCGTCTTTATCGTCACCTGTAATCAGCATATCGACCTGGTAGCCGGCATCACTGTTATTGGTATGATTAAAGACAAAAACGCCTTCGCCAAGACCAAACTCCACTTTCGTCGCATTGGTGATAAATCCGGCATCTGCCGCCGCCTCACCGTGAGCAGCACCAATGTTTAGCGTTCCTACAGCAGGCTCAAAAACACCTAAGTAAACTTCTCCACCTTCGACATTCAGCGTACCGTTATTCGTCAGGGTTAACGTACCCGTACCAGATGTCCCTACGTACATATTGAATGTTTCAAGAAGAGAGTTCTGCCCATCCACCCTCACGTCGCCCTTACTTTTGTCATTGAGAGCTATCTGTGTATCACGCGCTTTAACTATACCTCCGGTGGTAATATTCAGTTCACCCGTGCCTAATACACCGACCTGTAGCAATTGTGCGTTAGTAGATGATGTCTTTAAATTCCAGAGACTGTCCGTTGAAATATTAACTATCCCCTTACCGGAGGCATTTCCTCCGATAAATCCATAGCCCGTTGAATTAAGGGTGGCACCATTACTGACATTTACGATACCGCTACCAAAATTACCGACATTGATACCCACAGTATCGAACGATGATGTCGCATCCATCAGGTTCAGTGTGCCGATACCGCTTGCTTTATCGCCCAAAAAAGTAATATTTTGCGATACGAACTTACCGCCATCGCTAATATTGAGGTTTCCGACGCCCGCAACACCAATGGTGGTATAGACATTCTTATTGACCTCCCACATCCCCCCGTGGTGATGCTGACATTCCCGACGCCGGTTTCTCCATAACCGAGTGAGCTTCCTCCGTTGCTGACAACAAGCCCCTCATTACTGATATCCATTTCGCCGTGGCCGTCATAACCAAGATTAGTTCCGAGATTAGTGATAACGGAGTTCTTATCCTTAACAGTAATGTTGCCTGTGCCTGTTTCTTTCATCCCCGCAGTGATAATTCCCGAATCTACTTTGCCTTCACTCGAGACATTAAGTTCACCATCGCCAGCATCACCGATATAGATATAGCGGAAAGCTTCGCCCGTTCCGAGGAAATTCCAATGCCCTTTATCGGTCACGTTGACGACACCGTGGGAACCGTCCTGAACGCCCACCAATGAATATTCTTTGTTATTAATCAGTCCATTATTGGAAATATTGACTGTGCCATTGCCGAAATATCCATTATAGAGTCTGCGTACCGTGATGACAGAGTCTTGATCCTGCACATTCAGGGTTCCGAAACCGGTGGCATTGCCACCGATAATCGTGTTTTCAGCCGTAATCAGCCCACCCTCGCGAATAGTCGCCTCCCCAGCTCCTTGATTACCAATTTGAAATTCAATTGAGGAATCATTATTTTTTATTAGCCACTCGCCACCCTTTTCAACGATAACCTTACCATTACTGTTCGCTTGATATCCTAAAATGGCGACGATTGAACTCGTGACGTAACCCTTATCCGTAATATTTAATGAGCCCGTACCGTAACTCCCTATTTCGAATAATTCGGTCGTCAGAACAGAGTCCTCTCCCTCAACATTGACCGTCCCGACGCCTCCTGTCGAAGAACCTAATCTTAAATAGCCTCCATCGACGTGACCCTTCTGTTTAATATTCAGCGTCCCCGTTCCGGATTGACCCACATTTAAAGGCCTTGCATTATTTCCGCTATCATACAATCGCCAGGTGCCACCCAAAACATTAACGGTACCCTCCGAATCCTCATTAGCGCCAATGACGCTGGTAGTAATAGTGGTTAAGGAGGCATTACCGTCAGCCAAAATATTAAGAACTCCAGTGCCATACCAGCCAACCAGGTAGGCATCATAAGCAACATCAGTATCAATATTGGTAATCTGACCATTATCAACTTCCAGACTCGCACCAGACGCTGAACCGCTTAGTGCCAGCAAAACACCCAGCGTCAATCTACTGAATTTCGTTGTCAGTCCAGAGGATTTACGCAAATTAACCGTTGATGTTTTACCTACCCTGCGAGTTAATTCCGAGCAGGCCTGAAATACCTGTAGGGTGCAATTCCATATCACGCGATAGATTCTATTCATATAAACGCTCCATATACAAAAAAATACAGCCACGAAAGAGATGAGTCGTCAGACATTAAAAATGAAACTTATTAAATTGTCAGAGGTCTGTATTGAGTGTTGGTTGGAGGTGGAAAGGTGTCAATTTGGCTAATTTGCTAATACTTTCGAATTGATAGATTAAAAATTGCATAGTTCTTATTTTATTTAAAAATGAACCATGAGTTGTTGTTGCTTAATAAGAAAACTGTTTCTTTCAATAAGAAAATTACCATCGTCATATTTAACAAAGAATAGCACTAATTGCTAAAAATCGAAGTTTATTAAACCCCTTTTGCATCCATGGTGATGCTGCCAACTTACTGATTTAGTGTATGATGGTGTTTTTGAGGTGCTC
>ENA-OYYF01000436-OYYF01000436.1-human-gut-metagenome-genome-assembly--contig:-NODE-436-length-16114-cov-13.157544_pt1 | contig 16114 bp, 10 predicted proteins | sample MGYA00243246_ERZ653441 | MGnify/ENA primary metagenome ERZ653441 (study PRJEB26926, sample SAMN06165054) | human gut metagenome | biome: ENVO:00009003; feature: ENVO:2100002; material: ENVO:00002003...
CCACGAGCCTGTTCAACGGTCAGGTGCAGCATTTTGGTGCCGACAATTTTGAACCCTGCAGCTTCAAAGCGCGCAAAGATATTACCAATGACGTTTTTTGCTACCGCGTTCGGTTTGATAATGGAAAAAGTACGTTCAATAGCCATTTTTACCTCTGTAAATTGTTCTGTTGTTGTCTGTACCAGCGTACGAGATGGCGCGGATTATAATGAGCAACAGAGCCGTTGACTATTGATGAAGGTAACATTTTTTTAAAATAAACCTAGTTTAAGCAACAATCAGGGACAAAACAGACTATTGCATGACAAATTTCACTGACGCGATTTGCCCTACGTCATCCATCACCAGCAATTGATAATCACCTTTATCCGTCAAATGCAGGGTCACGTTGCGCCCGCGTTCAGTTAACGGTTCGCCATTCAGAAACCACCAGCGTTCACCTGCCCCTCCACTTGATTGCAACGGCAAAGTCGCTTCCGCTGCGCCCGGTAAACGTTTAATAATCGCGCCATCGCGAACGCCTGTCAGCTGCAGCGGGAGCTGGGCATCGTGACCGTATGGCGGGCAAATTGTCGAGGCCGGTGGTAAGCGCACAGCGCGGCGTTCTGATGCGGGCAGCCAGGGTTCCAGCGGTAGCGGCCAGACATTTATCATTTCTTGTCGCGCTTGCGGGCAATCAGCGGCAACACGTTTGCCATTTTCATCCAGCCAGATGGGGAAACGAATGCCATTAATGCCTTCCTGCTCCGGCAGTAATAGAGTTGGCGGCTGACTCCCGTCCAGCAGCCAGGTTGCCAGGCGGCGGCGACAGTTACCGTCACCTTCCGGCAAAGACTGTCCGCCCGGCCAGCAGATAACGCCACGAGTGACTGAGTTCGGGCGCGGGTCTTCCGGCAGATTCGCACTGCGCGACAGTAAGATATTATTGACCTGATTCAACAATGGTACGGCACTGGCAAAGCCAAACTGACCAACAACGGGCGTGCCGTCCGGTCTGCCAGTCCAGATCCCAATGACATAGCGAGCGTTAACCCCAATCGCCCAGGCGTCACGATAGCCATAGCTGGTGCCCGTTTTCCATGCCAGTGGGGCGACGCGCGGCAAGGCACTATCCGGCAAGGGTTGCGCTTCATCAGCCATAATCCGGCGAATGATCCACGCCGCCCCCGACGACATTAAAGGCCGTTCAAGCAGCGGATCGTCAGGCTGTAAGCGCAATTTGCCGGCCTTGCCGTGGCGAGCAAACGCGGTATACGCTGCCGCCATATCTTCCAGTTTTGCACCAGCGCCGCCGAGAATGAGTGAAAGATTCGGCGCAGCACCGTTGGGCAAATATAACGGCAATCCAACATTGCGTAACTTTGCCGCAAACCGTTTCGGTCCATAGGCTTCCAGCACCTGCACAGCAGGTAAGTTCAGCGAGCGCACCAGCGCCTCGCTCATGCTGATCGGGCCATGAAAACCGCTATCAAAGTTACCTGGTCGATAATCACCGGTGCGCCGGGGGACGTCTTGCAGCAGTGATGCCGGGTGGATCAAGCCTTCATCCAGCGCCAGACCATAAACAAATGGTTTGAGCACCGATCCTGGCGATCGGATCGCATTGACCATATCAACATGACCAAAGCGTGAATCATCGTTGAGATCAACCGATCCCACCCAGCCGCGAACACGCATATCGGTATGATCAACCACGATCATCGCCAGTGAGCTGCGCGGTGGCAACCGCCCTTTCCAGTTTTGCGCCAGTTCTTCCAGACGTCGTTGAAGACCGGCATCCAGCGTAGTAACGATTTTGTCGCTTTTGCTTTTACCGAGCATCATGCGCGAAAACAGCGGTGCCAGTTGCGGCATTTGTCGGGGTGCCAGCCAGATGGGTTCTTCCCTTGACTCTTTTACCTGCTCACGGGACCACACACCTTGCACGGCCATCCGTTCGAGCACTTTATTACGCGCGGCTTCGGCACGCTCCGGCCAACGATCCGGGCGAAGACGGCTGGGCGCTTGCGGCAAAACCGCCAGCATTGCCGCCTCGGAATAGCTTAAATTCGCAGGCGACTTTCCGAGATAAGCCCAACTTGCCGCACCGATCCCCTGCAACGTACCGCCAAACGGAGCGCGGTTAAGATACAAGGTCAGAATTTCACGCTTAGACAGATGCCATTCCAGTTGCAACGCGCGCCAGAGCTGGCGAATTTTGCCGCCAAATGTTTTGGGGTGAGGATCAAGCAGACGAGCAACCTGCATAGTGAGCGTGCTGCCACCGGAAATAACCCGTCCCGAAGTGAGATCTTGCCATGCTGCGCGCGCCACCGAGAATGGATTCACCCCCGGATGCTTCCAGAACCAGCGATCTTCATAATTGATCAGCGCTTCAAGGTAACGTGGAGAAACATCTTCGATTGTTACCGGATAACGCCAGATGCCGTCAGCATCGGCGAAGCGCCATAGCGGCGTACCATCCTGCGCCACGACCACTCGTGCGGGATTGACTTCATGCAGCGGTAGAGGCCAGAGTTTATCTGCTCCCCACGCTGCAAGAAAAAGGAGAAATGGCGCAGCTGCCAGCGTTATCCAGCAGCCGCGTTTGGTTAACAAGCGAGGCATTTACGGTCGGACAATCAGCAGATCTTCAGCCGCGCCGGTCGCCCGCCATTGGGGAACATACATTGATTCCACCATCGGTTGCGGTACCTGATACGTTCCCGGCGTCACCGCCCGCGCCAGATACACCAGCGTTACCGGTTGGTATTCATCAACGGCAACCGCCGCCACAAAGCGATCGTCACGGAACTCAATGTGCTTAATGCTCGCCTGCTGCATCTGGTTCAGTAAGTTTTGCACTTCGCCACCACTTTGCTCCAGGCTGGCGCTACCGTTCGCCAGATTCTGATTTTCCAGTTCCAGACCCGCAGGCAGCAGATCCACGACTAACGCATCCGGCACGCTGTTACTGGCTTTTACCTGCAACCAGACCAGCACCAGATCGCCGCTACGTAACGAGTCCAGCGATTTGCTCTTACCATCAGTACCAAGAATATGACGCTCGATTTGCAGCACATTGTTCGCCGGTAAAGGTGCGGATTGCGGATAACCGCTGGCATCCACACGCAGCCATAACGGCTGATCGCCACTGTTTCTCACCTGCAAGGTGGCAAGTTGATCGCTATTCAGATTGCTGTTTAGCGTTTTCTCGCCTGTCAGCGGCTCAGCTGAGAAAGAGGTTTGCGCCTGCCATTTACCCGGTAAATCCTGAATCGTACGGGCAGCCAGGAACAACGCGTTACTTTCCTGCGTCGATAGCCAGCGTTCACCAAATGCCTGCTGCGAAAGCGTGTTCAGCAAAGTGTTCTGCTCATCGGGTAGCAGTTTATTTTCTTCCAGCAAGGAGAGCATTAACGCGTTGTCGCGCAGTGGGCTACCGTAATCACCCAGCCATTTCAGCTCATCATTACGCGGCGTTTTCAGCGCCAGCGCAATCGATTCTTCACCACGCGTCGCATCACCCATGGTTTTCAGCGCAACGCCAAGTTGCAGCAGCGGTAAACCAGAAGCGGCATCTGCACGATGCTCCCAGATTTCACGCAGCGCACCCAGTGGTGCTTTTTGCTGACGGGCCAGCACCAGCGCAGCGTAAGACTGTACGGCGAATTTACTGGCTTTGAGATTATCCGCGTACGGGATCGACATCATGCCCGGATCTTGTAAATAGCGCAGCAGACGCTCATTACCCCGGTTAATGGCGTCTGTCGGCACGCTGTAACCCTGTTCGCCTGCGCGGACCAGGAAATCCAGCACGTAAGCCGTCAGCCAGTACTCTTCGTCACCGTTTTTATCCCACAGCGCAAAGCCGCCGTTATCACGTTGCATTTGCAGCAAACGGGAAATGCCGATATCGACCGATGCACGGAGTTTCTCATCACTGTCGCCTTTGATGCCCAACGCCTGCAGTTGGGCTGCGTTGGTATAAAGTGACGGGAACAGGCCGCTGGCGGTTTGCTCAAGACAGCCGTACGGATACGCTTTTAACTCTTTGATATAACGTGCAATGTTCAGCGGTGGTTTGCCGCTCAACAACAATTGCCCTTCCAGCGTAACAGGCGAGAAGTTTTGCAATCCATCCGCCGGAATCGCCCATGTCTCACCAGGCTGTAACGCCGTACCGTAATTAACCGTTTGTGCCGGGAACGCCGGACGGACGCCGATTTTCCACTGCTTATGCTGATCGGCAACGGTTTCACCCGGTAACGCTAACCCGCTAATGGTGGCCTGAATTTCTCCATCGCCATAACCCGGCAATGCTCGCACCGGGATAAACAGCGTAGTACGCACACCTGGCGCTAATTCAACGGCTGCGGGTGAATCGCTGACCAGTTCAAGCAAACCACTGGCGGTCAGGGCAACGTTCAGTTTTTGCGGTTTATCGGTAAGATTAGTGATATCCAGCGTCAGACGCGAGGTATCGCCACTCGCCATAAAGCGCGGCATGTTCAGTTCAGCAATCACCGGTGCGGCAACTATCACTTTGCTTTCGTTGCTACCGAAATCATCTGCCGTCCAGGCTTGCGCCATGACGCGCAATTCACCGTTAAAATCGCCAATCGGCAGTGTAACCGAGCCTTCGCCCTGTTCGTTGAGCGTTACCGGCAGCGCCTGCTGCGCGACAATATTGACGTGATTGACCGGCGGTTTACCACCACGTTTCAGCTCATCACCATCGCCACCGAAACGCAGAGCTGCCAGACGCCCCTGACCTTCAATAACCTGACCGTAAATATCGTAAATGTCTGCGCCATAGCGTTTCTGACCAAAGAACGCCTGCCACGGATCTGGCGTGACGTAGTCAGTAATATTCAGCACACCACTATCAACGGCAGACACCAGCACATTCACCTGTTTAGGCTTCTCGCCATTTTTAGTGCTGGCTTTAATTTTCACGGTTAATGGTTGATTGGGACGCATTTTTGCTGGTGTTTCCAGCGCCAGATCGAGGCGACGGTTTTCATCGCCAAGCGGCAGATGCAACACACCAACCGCGCGTTTTGGCGTCGCGGAGCGAGATTTATCGCCAGGACGTACCACCAGCGTACTTAAATACAGATCATGACGATTCCAGGTTTTATCGACCGGAATCGTCAGATCCAGCCCTTGAGCCCGAACATCAATCTCTTGCCACCACAGCGGCCCTTCACTGGACTCGACCATCGCATAACCTTTACCCGCCGTTGGCGCGGCGATATGCAACTTAATGGTGTCGCCAGGGCGATAACTGGCTTTATCCAGTTTCAGCGTGACACGGTCGGGTCGCACTGCGCCGCTACCGTCGCTGTTGTCCTGCCAGCTATAGCCAGCCCAGAAACGAACACTACTGACCGCTTCATTCGGCGCTTTGACTTCCAGACGATAAGCGCCCCACTCTACCGGAAAACTGACCTTGCCGGTTTCGTCCGCTTTCAGATCCAGAGTTTGTTCATTTTCGATCAGATCTTTTTGATCAAACTGTGACTGCCAGCCTTCATCTTCTGACCAGTTCCAGTAGTAATCGCGGCGTTCGCGAATCAGGCGCACCTGCAAGCCCGACACGGCTTTTTTCACGCCTTGCGCATCGCTATAAACGATGTCAAAAGCGGCGTTACTGCCTTCATCAACAATGGGCTGTTTCACCGTGCTGTCAGTACGATAATCGTAAACCGATTTCGAGGCGAACTGCGGACGGATCCCCGGCAATGCATCGGCAGGCCAGATAGCCTGCTCAGCGCGGCGCGTCACCGGGCGACCGCCCGATTCCAGCAAACTACCCTGGAAAATAACCTGTAATGGGGAATGCGTTTCCTTCCACTGGCTTTCTGTAGAAACTTCGCCGCGCCCTTTATCATCCAGCGTCAACTGAACTTCATCCAGCGTGCGGGAAAGATTTTCGGCAGCTATATCGCCGAATTCAAAACCAGGTAAGGCTGACACAGCTTCACGCAGTGGGCGCAGGAAAAGTTGCCCTTGCAAAGTATTACCATTAGCAGGTGCACCATACAGGTAGTACCCCACCACGGAGAATTTCACTTCATCTTTCGGCGTTAGCGGGGTTTTCTCACCGGTCAGATTCAGCGCCATGCGCTCTGGCATAAAATCTTCGACGTGGAAATCCCACATCCGATACTGGTTATCGCCCGTGTTAGCGCGAATATGCCACATACCGGTTGCCGCATTGCTATCGAGTGGCCAGGTAAAGTGGTAGAGGCCATTCTCCGGCTGACTAACGACGCTCCTGAGTACCTGCCCATCGGGTTTAATCACGTCTAACTTGATGGGTTGATTGGGCAACGCTTTACCGTCTGCATCACGCAGCAAACCATTGAGGATTACCGTTTCACCTGGGCGATAAAGATCGCGTGGGCCAAACATGAAAAACTGTTTGCTATAGCCTGGCGCGCCAGCAATGTTAAATTCTGCTAAGTCCAGCGCCGGAAGTTTTAAATCGAGTAGCGTTGTCTGACCGTCTTTACGCGCCAACAGTAATGCCGCGTTTTTATCATTTTCCAGCTGCACATGCCCCTGAGCGTCACTGGTTGCCTGAGTCAGAGTCTGCCCTTTCTCATTTAATAAAGAGACTTCAATTCCTTGCTGGGCCGCGCCGTTTTCCAGACTTTGGGTAAAGATATCCAGACGATTGTGATAACGGTGAGCTGAAACGCCGATATCACTTAACGTAAACAGCGTCGCGGGATTACTGTAATCGTAACGTCCAGCCTGATTCATCACAGCCAGATACACGCCCGCCTGCTGAAGCGGTTTGATATCGCCCAGCGGCAGCAATAATTTTTCACGGGTGTTACGCGCAGGATTGAGATCAAACCGTCCGGTGTAGACCAGATCCGCCATCTGCAGCAGTTTGTCTGACTGCCAGTTCGCCAGCGAATTGCGGTATTCCCATTGGCTAATGAATGCTGGCAGAGATTCTGGCTTAACGCGGAAGAAGTTAACATCGACATTATTAACGTTGAGCGCCATTACCGGCAGCCCTTCAACGACTTTGCCAGGCAGCAGCGAACCACGGCTGGCAAAACCGACGCTGGGTTGGATGTCGCGGGTAGTTATAGTTTTTTCGTAATCTTTACTGAAGGTTGCGTTGTTGAGTGCTTTGACCTCCTTGCCAATAGTAACGATCAAATCACGTTTCGGTTCGAGGTGGCGTAAACGTAGCTCTTTAAGATTATCTGACAGCTCCCAGGCACCATCCACTTTGCCGCTTTTTTTATCGACGACATGAATAACGCGTGAGAAATCCTGATCCGGGTCGAGAGGGATGGAGAACGTCAGCACCAGCGTGGCTGCACCATCAAGTTGGACTTCAGAGAGATCCAGCAATGTCAGCACCTTACCGGCACTCTGTTGGGCCAGTTTTTGTCTCTCCGGCACGGAGAGTTTTGCTGAACTCGCGTTTTCTGAAGAGGCCGCTTTAGTAACTTCAGAAGGCGCATCTTTTTTCACCGCTGTTGGCGCGTTATCGTTGTTGTCGCACCCTGCCAGCGCCAGCATTAGCATGCAGGCGGCTACGCGTAACTTTTTCATTTTTCATCCCTGCCACAATGGCCCGTTAGCAACGTCGAATAATTATTATGCGTGAGAATTTACGTTATGTAATTCAGTATCACGCCCATACAATCCGAATTTTAGTGAGAATTGTGGCTCAGACAGCCAAATCAGCCTCTTTCGCTTGTCGCTTTTCACTAAACATCCGACAATTTAGCCTAACCCCGGCAAAAATGGAGATGCCTATGTCCACGACATGGTTTGTAGGAGCCGACTGGCTCGCCGAACATATTGATGACCCGGAAATTCAGATTATCGATGCCCGCATGGCGTCGCCTGGACAGGAAGATCGTAACGTTGCTCAGGAGTATCTGAATGGACATATTCCCGGCGCAGTGTTTTTTGATATCGAAGCGCTTTCTGATCACACTTCCCCGCTTCCGCACATGCTGCCGCGCCCGGAAACGTTCGCCGTGGCGATGCGTGAATTAGGCGTTAACCAGGATAAGCACCTGATTGTCTATGACGAAGGTAATCTTTTCTCAGCCCCACGAGCATGGTGGATGCTGCGCACCTTTGGTGTAGAGAAAGTGTCGATTCTGGGGGGTGGACTTGCAGGCTGGCAGCGCGATGATCTGCTGTTAGAAGAAGGTGCAGTAGAGCTGCCGGAAGGAGAGTTTAACGCCGCGTTTAATCCTGAAGCCGTGGTGAAAGTAACCGATGTGTTATTGGCAAGCCATGAAAATACGGCGCAAGTTATTGATGCCCGCCCGGCTGCACGTTTTAACGCAGAAGTTGATGAACCTCGCCCAGGTTTACGTCGCGGACATATTCCCGGTGCATTGAACGTTCCGTGGACGGAACTGGTGCGCGAAGGCGAACTAAAAACGACCGATGAACTGGATGCGATATTTTTTGGTCGCGGCGTCAGCTATGACAAACCGATTATCGTCAGCTGCGGCTCTGGTGTAACGGCAGCCGTGGTTTTGTTGGCACTCGCGACGCTGGATGTGCCAAACGTGAAACTGTACGACGGCGCATGGAGTGAATGGGGCGCACGGGCAGATTTACCGGTTGAGCCAGTGAAATAAGCTTTATACAGGCAATAAAAAACCGCCGAATTTGGCGGTTTTTTATTGCTGGTCTGGTTCGCAGCCTTTCCAACAGGTTGTATTACCGTAGTAATGCAAGCGCGTCTCAGCGGAGACAATACTCGCCAGTAACTCTCTTTTTGTCAAGCAAAAGAGAGTTATTATTGTTCTGTTAGTGTATTATCCACTGCGGCCCTTTCCGCCGTCTCGCAAGCGGGCGCTGGCTTAAGGAAAGGATGTTCCGCGACCGTTAGAGCAAGCGCGTCTCAGCGCTTGCTATCGCGGCAATATCGCCAGTGGTGCTGTCGTGATGCGGTCTTCGCATGGACCGCACAATGAAGATACGGTGCTTCTGTATCGTACTTATTGTTTCTGGTGCGCTGTTTTCCCAAGTAAATAATAACCGGAATCTCTCCGGCGACAATTTACTGGTGGTTAACAACCTTCAGAGCAGCAAGTAAGCCCGAATGCCGCCCTTTAGGGCGGCATATTTTAGATTATCCGGTTTTGTTTAAAGTCACGCAAAAAACCACCCCAGCGACGTTCATAGAATGGCACAATATGTTCGGTAATAAAGTGGCTAATTCCTTTTTCCCCTTTTTTCACCTGACAAATATCGATTGGTTCATCGCCAGGTAATGTATCGGTCGCTACACTTCCCGTCGCCTGAATAATTTCTTCGATATCACCATCGGCTTCAATGCCAATAAGTAAATTAGGCTGTGCCTCTTCGTTCTCTTTAATTGAACAAATAAAAGCACGCTTCACCGACTTAATGGTTTTAAATAAGGTGGTGAGTGAATCAATCATTTGTGCTGGCGGCTCTGCGACTTCCGATAATATCAGAGATTCACCGCCTTCCAGGATTTCCTGGCTGCTCAGCGGATTTCCCTCTTCACCAATCAACAAACTGATTTCACGCGGCATAAATTCTTTACCGGTCGGCAGTTTGGCATTAAGGAAGAGCGTTTCGCCAAGGGTCATCTCAAACAATGTGCGAACGGGCATTACGACAAATGCCTGTTCGTCTTCAACCGCCTGTTGAAGCGCTTCTAACGAGGTGAAAAAAGGAATGACGCTGGTGCCGTCTTCTTTTTCCCAGTGCTGTAAATCAAGCGCACTATCTTCAACCACAGCCTCGCCCTGCGCCGCCGTACCAGGCACCCAGACGGTGGATTCCAGTAGAGTACGGAAAAAGGCCGGGCGGTGCGCCGGTTCGGTTGCTGCTTTTTCCAGCAGGTCTTCAAGTTCGTTTTTTGTTTCGGACATAAGAACCACAATTCATTCAACGTTCGGGGCGCAAATGCCTGATGCGCTACGCTTATCAGGCCTACAAGGGATTCGCAATTTGTTGAATTTGCAGAATTTGTAGGCCGGATAAGGCGTTTACGCCGCATCCGGCATATTAGTTTACGCCGTTAACAGATTAGCAATCGTGCGCACACCAAGTCCCGTAGCGCCCGCAGACCACTGTTCAACCGGCGCTTTACGGTAAGTCGCCGAGCAGTCGATATGCAGCCAGCCTTGCTGATAGTTCTCAACAAAGTGCGACAGGAAGCCCGCCGCCGTGCTCGCGCCTGCCGGATACGCCGCGCTTCCGGTATTGTTCAGTTCGGCAAAGTTAGACGGCAGCTGGCTGCGGTGGAATTCCGCCAGCGGCAGACGCCAGAATGGTTCGTTCTCTTGTGAGGCACTCGCCAGCAAACGACCGGCAAGCGCATCGTCAAAACTGAACAGCGCGTGATAATCATTACCCAGCGCAGTTTTCGCCGCCCCGGTGAGGGTCGCCGCATCAATGATCAGTTCCGGTTTCTGCGCACTGGCATCAATCAGACCATCGGCAAGCACCAGACGCCCTTCGGCATCAGTGTTCATCACTTCAACTTTTTTACCGTTGCGATAGGTGATGATATCGCCCAGCTTGAACGCATTGCCGCTAATCAGGTTATCCGCACAGCAGAGGAACAGCTTCACGCGCTTGTTCAGTCCGCGCGTAATGGCAAATGCCAGCGCCCCGGTAACCGTTGCCGCGCCGCCCATGTCCGACTTCATCGAGTCCATAAACGCAGTCTGTTTGATGCTGTAGCCGCCGGAGTCAAAAGTGATACCTTTACCTACCAGGCACGCGTACACTGGCGCTTCTTTATCGCCAGTTGGGTTGTAATCCAGCGCCAGCAATACCGGAGAACGTTCTGAACCGCGTCCGACTGTGTGCAGCCCCATATAACCTTGCTCACGCAGATCTTCGCCTTTGGTGATCCGATAAGTCACACGATCGCCCGCGACGTTGCTGATCAGATCAACAGCACGCTGTGCCAGTTGCGATGGTCCCAATTCTTCTGCCGGTGCGTTGATGGTGTCACGCACCCAGTCGATGATCATCAGGCGGTTATCCAGTTCCTGGCGCTGGGCATCGTCCAGATCCGGCCACACCACTTTACGCGTGCCTTTCGGGGCTTTGTAACCTTGCCAGAATGCCCAGCAGCGATCCGCATCCCAGCCTTCACCGCTTAACTGAACATGCTTGATGCCCAGACCGTCAATCTTGCGCGCCGCACGCTGGATCAGCCCCAGATCGTCTGCCCCGTTCAAATGCAGGGTAATGCCGTCATTATTAATGCTGTAAGTTGCTTTTTCTCCCCAGCGCGCGTCGGCAGGTTGGGTAGAGAGGGTAATCTTCATCGCTTCTGTCATTTTAGTTATCCTTATTCGTTTAACAGCAAAACGGGCTACCCCCAGGCAGCCCGTTCATTCACTCGGCTTCGTCCAGCCAGACTAACAAAATCGCTTCGAGGATTTTCTCGTTGGATGCCTGCGGGTCGTCGTCGAAATCTTCCAGATCGCAAATCCACTGATGCATATCGGTGAATCGAACCGTTTTCGGATCAAGATCGGGATACGCATCGTACAGTGCTTCGCCAATTTCGCGGCTATCGGTCCACTTAAGTCCCATACTAACCTCTGTTAATGCTCACGCGCATGGTTGATAGTGTAACGCGGGATTTCAACCACTAAATCTTCGTCGGTGACGCGCGCCTGGCAGCTTAAACGGCTTTCCGGCTCCAGTCCCCAGGCTTTGTCCAGCATGTCGTCTTCCTGCTCTGAGCTTTCCGGCAGTGAGTCAAAACCTTCACGAACGATGCAGTGGCAGGTGGTGCAAGCACAGGATTTTTCACAGGCGTGTTCAATCTCGATACCGTTACGCAGAGCTGCGTCGAGAATGGTTTCACCGCTATTAGCTTCCAGAACAGCGCCATCAGGGCAGAGATCCTGATGAGGCAAAATAACAATCTTTGGCATATTAAACCTCGTCCACGGAATGGCCTTTCAGCGCACGACGAACCGACTGGTCCATGCGGCGAGCGGCGAAATCCTGGGTTTGTTTGTCTACGTTTTTAATCGCTTGTTCGATGGCGTCAACATCATCGCCCTGCGCCACTTCACTCAGGTGAGCGGCAGCATCGTCAATGACCTGACGTTCTGCGGCGCTTAACAGCGCGGCATCAGCAGCCAGCGCGCCGTGCAGACTTTCCAGCACACGCGCCGCTTCTACTTTTTGTTCTGCCAGCATTCGGGCTTTTACGTCCTGCTCGGCATAGCTCATTGAGTCTTTGATCATCGAAGCGATTTCGCTATCGGTCAGACCGTAAGACGGTTTGACCTGAATAGACGCCTCAACGCCGGTGGATTTCTCCATCGCCGTCACGCTCAAAAGACCGTCGGCATCGACCTGGAACGTCACGCGAATATGCGCACCGCCAGCCGGTAGCGCCGGGATCCCACGCAGCGCAAAACGCGCCAGTGAGCGGCAGTCCTGCACCAGTTCGCGCTCACCCTGCATTACATGGATAGACATCGCCGTCTGACCATCTTTAAAGGTGGTGAAATCCTGAGCGCGGGCCACCGGAATAGTGGTATTACGCGGAATCACTTTCTCCACCAGGCCGCCCATCGTTTCGAGGCCCAGCGACAGTGGGATCACATCAAGCAGCAGCATTTCGCTGTCTGGCTTGTTACCCACCAGAATATCCGCCTGAATCGCCGCGCCAATAGCGACGACTTTATCCGGGTCGATGGAAGTCAGCGGTGGACGACCGAAAAATTCGCCTACCCGTTCACGCACCAGCGGCACGCGAGTAGAACCGCCCACCATCACCACTTCCAGCACTTCGTCAGCTTCTACACCCGCGTCTTTCAGCGCGCGACGACAAGCCAGTAAGGTTCGTTTTACCAGTGGCGCGATCAGTTCATTGAATTGTTCACGGCTGATTTCGCCCTGCCAGCCCGCAACGTTAACGGTCACGGAGTCCACATCGCTCAGCGCGATTTTGGCTGCAATGGCGGCATCCAGCAGTTCACGCTGAACGCGGTTATCGCTACGATCAGGAATGCCCGCCTGCTCGCGAATGTAATCCGCCAGCAGGTGGTCGAAATCATCGCCGCCGAGCGCGGAATCACCGCCGGTTGCCAGCACTTCAAACACGCCGCGACTTAAGCGCAGAATGGAAATATCAAACGTCCCGCCACCGAGGTCATAAACAGCGATCACGCCTTCCTGACCGGAATCCAGCCCGTAGGCGATAGCCGCAGCGGTCGGTTCGTTAAGTAAGCGCAGAACATGCAACCCCGCCAGACGCGCCGCGTCTTTGGTGCCCTGACGCTGGGCATCGTCAAAGTACGCCGGAACGGTGATAACTACACCATCCAGCTCGCCTGCCAGGGCTTCAGTTGCCCGCGCCGCCAGTGCTTTGAGGATGTCCGCAGAAACGCGCACCGGGTTCAGTAGCCCCGCCGCCGTTTCAATCATCGGCAGGCCGTTTTCGCTGGCCTGGAATTGATAAGGCAGATGCGGATAGCGTTGCTGGATATCAGCCAGCGAGCGCCCCATCAGGCGTTTAACAGAACTAATGGTGTTGGCGGTGTCAAGCGCTGCGTTAGTACGCGCGTCATAACCCACCGAATGCCCTTGCTGTTGATAGTGAACAACAGATGGCAGCAGGTGGCGGCCTTCATGGTCGGCTAACGTTTCGGCCTGACCGCTGCGCACTGTCGCCACCAGCGAGTTGGTTGTGCCCAGGTCAATACCAGCCGCCAGACGACGCTGATGCGGCGCAGCACTCAAACCAGGTTCACTAATTTGTAATAAGGCCATGTTTAGCTTCCAGAAATTAAAAATCGAGCAGTTTTTCTTCGAGTTGTTCGGCACTGCTCCGCAGTTTATCGAGAAAACGCAGCTTACGCACGGTATCCGCCGCCGCGTCCCACGCCTCGTTGTCTAACTGTTCAACCATCAACTGATGGCGGGTATCAAACATCTTTTTCACACGTTTGATAAAGCTTTCCAGCCGCGCTTCATCTTTCGCCTGTTCGATCTCGTCCAGCTCTTCGCGCAGCTCCAACTGTTCCATCAGGAACGCGGTGTCGCGCACAGTATGCTGCTCGCTGGCGAGATCAAAACCGTGTAAAGAAAGCAAATATTCCGCGCGCATTAACGGATGACGCAGCGTTTGCCAGGCCTGGTTAATGGTTGCAGATTGCTGTACGGCGGCGAGTTGTTCCGCCTGGCTTCCGCTGGCGAATTTATCAGGATGATACTGACGTTGTAGATCCTGAAAACGCAGGCTCAGTGCCTGGGTATCGAGTTGATAACGGGCAGGCAAGCCAAAGAGGGTGAAGTAATCCATAACATTCTCAGGGCTGCGATCCGCCGCGATAACGGCGAATCAGGTAAAACAAACCCCACGCGCAGGCGACCACGGTGGGGTTATCAGTATGCGCATCAAACGTGGAAGCTTTCGCCGCAACCACACTCATCTTTAACGTTCGGGTTGGTGAATTTAAACCCTTCATTCAGGCCTTCTTTTACGAAGTCCAGCTGCGTACCGTCCAGAAATTGCAGGCTTTTGCCATCGACCACGACTTTCACGCCTTTGTCTTCAAACACGATGTCTTCCGGCGTCGGTTCGTCAACAAATTCCAGTACATAAGCCATACCTGAACATCCGGAGGTTCTCACGCCCAGACGCAGGCCAAACCCTTTGCCGCGGTTAGCCAGAAAGGTATTTACTCGCGCTGCTGCACTGTCGCTCAGTGTAATCGACATAACCAAACCTCAACTCTTATTTTGCTTCACGTTTGCTTTTATAGTCCGCAATGGCGGCTTTGATCGCGTCTTCTGCCAGAATAGAACAGTGAATTTTCACCGGCGGCAGTTCAAGTTCTTCAGCAATATCGGTGTTTTTGATCGCCTGCGCTTCGTCGAGAGACTTCCCTTTCACCCATTCGGTGACCAGGGAGCTGGAAGCGATAGCAGAACCGCAGCCGTAAGTTTTAAAACGCGCGTCTTCAATGATACCTTCATCGTTGACTTTAATCTGCAACTTCATCACGTCGCCACAGGCCGGTGCACCCACCATGCCGCTGCCGACGTTCTCGTCGTTGTTGTCAAAGGAACCCACGTTACGCGGATTCTCGTAATGGTCGATAACTTTTTCGCTGTAAGCCATTATAAATTCTCCTGATTCCGATACCGATTAATGATGAGCCCATTCGATGCTGTTCAGATCCACGCCCTGCTTGTACATTTCCCACAGCGGAGAAAGGTCACGCAGACGACCGATGGATTTACGAACTAACTCGATGGTGTAGTCGATCTCTTCTTCAGTAGTAAAACGACCTAAAGAGAAACGGATAGAGCTATGTGCCAGCTCGTCGTTCAGCCCCAGCGCGCGCAGCACGTAGGACGGTTCGAGGCTTGCTGACGTACAGGCGGAACCTGAAGAAACTGCGAGGTCTTTCAGCGCCATAATCAGCGACTCACCTTCAACGTAGTTGAAGCTGACGTTGAGAATGTTCGGCGCACCGTGTTCCAGGTCACCGTTCAGGTAAACTTCTTCGATATCTTTGATGCCGTTCCACAGACGGTTACGCAGGCCGCGCAGACGTTCCATCTCGGTCGCCATCTCTTCTTTTGCGATGCGATAGGCCTCGCCCATTCCGACGATCTGGTGAACAGGCAGAGTGCCGGAACGCATACCGCGCTCGTGACCGCCGCCGTGCATTTGCGCTTCGATGCGTACGCGCGGTTTACGACGTACATACAGCGCACCGATACCTTTCGGGCCATAGATTTTGTGACCGGAGAAAGACATCAGGTCAACTTTCAACTGGCTCAGGTCGATAGGCAGTTTGCCCACGCTCTGGGTTGCATCAACGTGATAGATAATGCCACGAGCACGGCACATTTCGCCGATAGCCGCGATATCCTGCACCACGCCGATTTCGTTATTTACGTGCATGATGGAAACAAGGATGGTGTCGTCACGCATCGCTGCTTCAAGTTCTTTCAGGTCGATAATGCCGTTACGCTGCGGTGCCAGGTAGGTGACTTCAAAACCTTCGCGCTCCAGCTGACGGCAGGTATCCAGTACCGCTTTGTGTTCGGTTTTGCTGGTGATGATGTGCTTGCCTTTTTTCTGATAAAAGTTGGCTGCACC
>ENA-OYYF01000442-OYYF01000442.1-human-gut-metagenome-genome-assembly--contig:-NODE-442-length-15962-cov-4.102659_pt1 | contig 15962 bp, 15 predicted proteins | sample MGYA00243246_ERZ653441 | MGnify/ENA primary metagenome ERZ653441 (study PRJEB26926, sample SAMN06165054) | human gut metagenome | biome: ENVO:00009003; feature: ENVO:2100002; material: ENVO:00002003...
TCTCGTGGGCTCGGAGATGTGTATAAGAGACAGCTCTACAGGAGTCGAGAAAGCAAAGAACATAACGATAACGGCAATCATTGCCGCAGCATTACGAAGAAGGGTACGGCTGATGCTGATCTCGTATGTTTTCTTTTCTTTCGTCAGATTGGCTGGTACTAATACTCTTTCTTTCCGTTGTAGTGTAGAGAGCTCCCGCATTTCAAAAGAATCCAGTCCATATAAAGAAGGAGTGGTTATCTTATGGTCATAAGGAGTGAATTCGTAATTCCCGTAAATGTTATAGTGAATTTCACCCACATTTTCCAGATGGGCTTTTCCTTCTTCGTGAAGAAGCCCGATCAATGCGTCCACTTCTTTTTCTACCATGCGGGTGGCATCGGCAAAGCTGGTATCATGCGCAGACATATAGGACTGTACCAACACACCGTCGTTCAGTTTTAATTGAGAATTGAAACCGATGATACGTGTGGGAGGTAAAAAAAGATTTTCTTCTTTTACATAGGTTGCAGGAGCGTAGTGAGCTACGAATCCGCCAAAATTAGGAACGATTACGCAATCGTTCTCTAACAACAGAGCCTCTATGTGTTGTGCTAATTCAATCATAGTGCAAAATTAAGAGATTAATTGAATATATCCCAGAAAACTTCGAAAAAATCACTACTTTTGCACTGTTTTACTTATTACTACTAGCGATGAACTATATACAGACAGAAATAGATGGGGTGTGGCTGATAGAACCCAACGTTTATTCTGATGAGCGGGGCTACTTTATGGAAGCCTTTAAGAAAGATGAGTTTGAGGCGGAAATCGGTCCGGTAAACTTTGTGCAGGATAATGAATCAAAATCGTCTTTTGGTGTGTTGAGAGGACTGCACTATCAGAAAGGAGAATACAGTCAGGCTAAGCTGGTCCGTGTTCTGAAAGGAGAGGTGCTGGATGTGGCAGTCGATTTGCGCCGGTCGTCACCGACTTTTGGAAAACATGTCAGCGCGTTGCTCAGTGAAGAAAATAAAAGGCAGTTTTTTATTCCCCGTGGTTTTGCTCATGGCTTTGCTGTCTTGAGTGAAGAAGCTGTTTTTACATATAAGGTAGATAACAAGTATGCTCCGCAGGCAGAAGCCTCTATTTTATATAATGACGAAGCATTGGGGATCGACTGGCCGTTGGCAGAGTCGCAAATGTTATTATCTGCGAAAGACAGAGAGGGAACTGCTTTCAAGGACGCCGTTTATTTTGAATGAATTTCTAAACAAACAATAGATTAAGTATGAAAATTGCAATCGTGGGAACGGGTTACGTAGGACTCGTATCGGGGGCCTGCTTCGCCGAAATGGGACTCGACATCACCTGCGTGGACATAGACGCCGAAAAGATAGAGGGTCTGAACGCAGGCGTTATCCCGATCTACGAGCCGGGACTTGAGGAGCTTGTGCGGCGCAACGTGGAGGCGGGACGCCTGCACTTCACCACCGACCTCACGGAGTGCCTGCCCCATGTCGAGGTGGTCTTCTCGGCCGTCGGAACCCCGCCCGACGAGGACGGTTCGGCCGACCTGAAATACGTTCTCGACGTGGCCCGCACCTTCGGTCGCCACATCCGGAAATACACCGTGCTGGTCACCAAGAGCACCGTCCCCGTGGGCACGGCGCAAAAGGTGCGCGCCGTGATCGAGGAGGAACTCGAGAAGCGCGGCTGCAAGGTCCCGTTCGACGTCGCCTCGAACCCCGAATTCCTGAAGGAAGGTGCGGCGATCAAGGACTTCATGTCGCCCGACCGCGTGGTCGTGGGCGTCGAAAGCGAACGGGCGCGCAAGCTGATGACCAAGCTCTACCGGCCGTTCCTGATCACCAATTTCCGCGTGCTGTTCATGGACATTCCCTCGGCCGAGATGACCAAATACGCGGCCAATGCCATGCTGGCCACACGCATCTCCTTCATGAACGACATCGCCAATCTGTGCGACCTGGTCGGAGCCAACGTGGACATGGTGCGCAAAGGTATCGGCGCAGACACCCGCATCGGTTCGAAATTTCTCTATCCGGGATGCGGATACGGCGGCTCCTGCTTCCCGAAAGACGTGAAAGCCCTGGCCCGTACCGCCCGCGAATACGGCTATACGATGGGAGTGATCGAAGCGGTCGAAGCGGTCAACGAACGCCAGAAAGAGATCGTAGTCAAGAAACTGCAAGATAAGCTCGGAACACTCCGGGGCAAGACGATCGCCTTGTGGGGCCTGGCCTTCAAACCCGAAACAGATGATATGCGCGAAGCACCGGCTCTGGTCGTTATCGAAAAGCTGCTCGAAGCGGGAGCCTCCGTGAAGGTATATGACCCGGTAGCGATGGACGAATGCCGCCGCCGAATCGGGGACCGGGTCGTCTATTGCAAAGATATGTACGATGTGGTGATCGACGCCGACGCTCTGGCGGTATTGACCGAATGGAAGGAGTTCCGAATTCCCTCCTGGTCGGTCATCAAACGGGTTATGAAACAATCGGTATTGGTGGACGGGCGCAACATTTACAGCAAGGACGAAGTGATTGCCGAAGGATTCGAGTACGCGGCGATCGGCAAATAGCTTTCGAACGACGAGAAGTCACAATCCGTTTTTTCGAAATTTCGGCCTCCTGTACCGTAAAATATAGAAGGTCGATTTTTGAACATACAGCCTAAAACCGAAAATCGTAAGGCCGGTAAAAAGTCCGAAAACCATGAAAATATTAGTGACCGGTTCTGCCGGATTCATCGGCTACCACCTATCCAAACGATTGCTCGAAGCGGGCAATCAGGTCGTCGGCATAGATTCTATCAATGACTATTACGATGTCCGGCTCAAATACGCCCGGCTCGAAACGGCAGGCATTCACCGGAATCTCGTTGCGAAAGGACAACCGGTGCAGAGCGATCGTTATCCCGCTTACAGGTTCATCCAAATGCACCTCGAAGACCGACAGGCCCTGCAGAACCTGTTCGGAACTGAAAAATTCGATGCCGTCGTCAATCTGGCGGCACAGGCCGGCGTACGCTATTCGATCGAAAACCCCTATGCCTACATCGACAGCAACATCGTGGGATTCCTCAACCTGCTCGAGTGCGTGCGACACAATCCGGTCCGGCATTTCGTTTACGCCTCCTCGAGTTCGGTTTACGGCGGCAATACGAAAACACCCTTTTCGGAGGAAGACCGGGTAGATAACCCCGTATCCCTCTATGCTGCCACGAAAAAATCGAACGAACTGATGGCGCACGTCTATTCCGGATTGTACGGAATTCCGACCACCGGTTTACGGTTTTTCACGGTATATGGTCCCTGGGGACGTCCCGATATGGCCCCCATGCTATTCGCCGGAGCCATCCGGGAGGGGCGACCGATCAAAGTATTCAATCACGGCAATCTTTCACGCGACTTCACCTATATCGACGACATCATCGAAGGGATGGTCCGCGTCATCGGCAAAGCCCCGGCCCCGACACAAGACCGTCCTATTCCGGCCGAAGTCTATAACATCGGATGCGGACATCCCGTTCAACTGATGGATTTCATCCATACGCTCGAAGAAACACTCGGGAAAAAAGCCCGGATGCAGATGTTGCCAATGCAGGAAGGCGATGTTCATACGACTTATGCAGACACCTCTAATTTTGAACGGGATTTCGGATATAAACCCAATGTCTCACTGAAGGAAGGAATCAAGCAGTTCATTGCTTGGTATCTTGAAACGCCTATCAACCATGAAGACGTTAAGTAAATCCCGCGATCTCTCGTTCGATGTAACCCGAGTCGTCTGTACACTCTGGATCGTGGGCATATGGCATTTGATGAATTACATCCCGAATCAAGCGCCTGCTGCTCTGACTACCGGAATCGGGGAGCCTGTTACCATTACGGCACTCTCCTGCTTTATGTTCATCTCGGGGTATTTCCTCCGGAAATATCCGTTCCGCGACAGGGCCGACGTCCTCACTTTTTACCGGAAACGATTTTCCCGGTTTTACGGCTTATATTTTCTTTCGGCGATCACCTTGCTGATCGGAGGCTTTTTCACGGACAAGTCCTGGTTTGACAGTTACCACCAATTTTTTCTGACCCTATGCGGGCTTACAACCTTCTCGCCCCCGCAGCCTGGCACCTTGTGGTTCATGAGCATGCTGATGTTCTTTTACTTGGTCACGCCTTTTATCCAATATGGCAAATCCGAAAATCAAGATCCTGAATGCGACCGTTCTACTACTCATCATGCTACTCTGGGGCCAAGTCGCAACGATCGACCGCAGTGTATTCCTCTACTATTTGATGTATGTTCTGGGATTATATTGTACGCCTCAGCTCGTAAAAAAATTTAACGGACACATCAGCATACTACCGATCAGTCTGGCTGTATGGATATGTTTGACTGAGTTAATTCCTCTTGGCGGCTGGGGGGGGGTACGGCTCACTGTCAAAATAACTTACTCGATCGTTGGCATTATTTTCCTACTCTGTCTTTCGCCCCAATTGGCAAAAATTACCCGACTGCACAAAATAATTCAAGTCCTGGCTTATCTGTCGCTGGCGTTATATCTCTTCCATCGGCAAATATACCAATTCGTTATGGTGATATATTCCTATTTCGACCTGCAAGTCACGATATATACGGCGTACCTGCTGATGTTACCCCTTGCCATTTTAGGCGCCTACGTAATTCAACTCCTGTATGACAAAGCCGTCTCAAAATTTAAGACCGCATAAACCGGACAACATGCAACCTTCATCCGTTCTTTTTCCCAAAAATCGAAACTCGAATCTCGAACTGCTTCGGATCGTCTGCATGCTGTTCATTATATGCCACCACTGGATCGTTTTCATTCTTGACAACTGCGGATATCACGTTCCACTTGGCGACACGAAACAAGATTACACGTCTGTTTTCCTGAATTCATTTTTTATCATCGGAGTAAACTGCTATGTTCTGATCTCCGGATATTTCGGGATAAAACTTTCATGGAAGCCGATCAAAAAAATCGTAGGAGCCTGCCTCTTTTACGGGGCCCTGTGCTATTTTATCTCCCTGGCGATTCCTCCGTTCAATTCCGAAGGGTTCAGCTTTCTGACCCTGTTGGAAAGAATGTACCCGGGTAACTGGTGGTTCCTGATGGAATAAATACATCGTCCTGATCCTACTGTCTCCCATGTTGAACAAAAGCATCGAAAACATCGACTCTAAAACATTCAGACTGTATATCATCCTACTGTTAATCGTCAACGTCGGAATCGGCTATTGCCTCAACGATCGGGTCAATAAAACCGGATATAACATAATGAATTTCATTATGCTCTATTACATCGGACGCTTCCTGAACAGAAATTTCGAACAACACGTCGCTTATCTGAAGCGAAAATGGTTGTGGCTGGTCTATATCCTCTCTTCGGCGATGTTATTCATCGGATTCATCATTCTCTCGAAATACATGGACTCGACGCGCATCGCGCTGAAATGGTTCGGTTACAATAATCCGCTGGTCCTAATTTCATCCGTTGCATTTTTCCTGATCTTCGCTTTGACAAAAATGAAAAACAGCGTTGTAATCAATACAATCGCGGCATCGACACTGGTGGTATATATCTGCCACTCCTCCAACTTCTCGATGAGTCCGATCATTCGGGCGATATTCGCCAAAGTAAACGGATGGTACGACTTTCCCCTATCGTACGTTTGTCTTTTGGGGTATGCCATTGTAGTTTTTGCGGTAATCGTCGGATTCGATGTCTCAATGAAAACGATCATCAGGAAAGTAAAGTTAATTTTCAAATAATCGGATGACTCCTTCTAATCGCGTCATTGTAAATACCGGAGCACAATATATACGGACAGTCATCAATGTGCTGCTTGCTCTGTATGCAACTCGTTTGATCCTGAAGTCTTTGGGAGCAGACGATTACGGCATTTACACCTTGATCGCCGGTGTGGTCGCCATGTTGTCGTTCCTGACGAATGCCCTGGTCATTACCACACAACGATATATGTCATTCCACCAGGCAAGAGGAGAGACGGAAAAACAAAAACAGATCTTCAACAACAGTTTGATTCTGCATGCTATTCTGAGCCTGCTGCTCATTGCGGCCCTGGAAATCGCAGGACTCTTTCTTTTCGACGGATTCCTGAACATCGCGCCGGATCGCATCGGCGCGGCGAAGATCGTTTACCAGTTCACGATTCTCATGCTATGCTGCGCGTTCATGGCAGCACCGTTTCGAGCATTGCTGATTTCACATGAAAACATCGTGTACATCTCGGCGATCGATGTCATCAACGGTGTATTGAAAATCATCATCGCCGTAGCAATCGCCCGATCGGATGCGGATCGACTGATTTTTTACGCGGCATTAATGAGCTGTGTGCCCTTGTTCGACCTGTTGGCTTTTTCCATTTACGATTACATCAAATACGAAGAGTGTTCGACTCCGAAACTGAAACACTTCGATAAGCAATACATCTATTCCCTCTCCTCCTTCGCCGGCTGGACGCTTTACAGCACAGGCTGCATTATCGGACGCACCCAAGGAATTGCCATCGTACTGAATAAGTTCATGGGAGCGACGATCAACGCCGCTTACGGCATCGCCCTGCAAGTCAACGGCGCCGTAAGTTTCATCTCCCAATCGTTGCTGAACGCCATGAACCCACAAATCGTCAAGGCGGAAGGAGCCGGAAACAGACAGCGTGTGTTACGTCTTTCTGAAATAGCCAGTAAATTCGGTTTTTTACTGCTTGCTTTGCTGGTCATACCGCTGGTGATGGAAATGGCTCAGGTACTCAAATTATGGCTGAACGAATATCCGCCGGGAACAGTATATCTGTGCCAGTTAATTTTGCTGACGGCATTGGTTGACCAGCTGACGATCGGCTTGGCTTCGGCCAATCAGGCCGTAGGTAACATAAAAGCCTACTCCCTGATCGTGAATACGATTAAACTCATCACATTGCCGATCGTGATCGTACTGATGCTATTGGGAGTAAATTACCAATTGACGATGATCTCCTACATCGTCATCGAATTCATTTGCTGCATCTCCCGGTTGTTCTTCCTCAAGCACACAGCAGGACTGTCCATTCGGCATTTCGTACAGGTCGTCTTCAAAATGCAGTCGATTCCGCTGATCGTACTCGTCGGACTCTATTTCGCCACACGACACATTCCGTTTTCGATCTTCTCATTCGGTGTACGCACCGTCGTAATATCTGGAATCTATTTTGCTACAATTTATTTTTTCGGACTATGTCCCGATGAAAAGGAAATTGTTAACCGAGTCCTAAAGAAATTAACACGAAAATGAAAAATCTGCAACGAATTACATTATTTCCCTACTATGCGATACGCCGTATTTACCACTGCTACCTGCAACGATACAATCCGCGTAAATATGCAAAAATACTCCACCGCTGCAGTTGCGGCCGAGAACTCGACCTGGAACATCCGCAAGATTTGAATGAAAAAATCAACTGGATGAAATTCAACACCGACACGACTCGCTGGAGCGAACTTGCCGATAAATACCGGGTTCGGGAATATGTCCGCAAATGCGGATTGGGCGACTTTCTCGTCCGATTATACGGCGTGTGGGAAACTGCCGACGAAATCGATTTTTCAAAACTTCCCGAATCTTTCGTTCTCAAAACCAACAACGCCTCGGGCACAACTCTGATCGTTCCCAATAAAAAAGAACTCGATATTCCCGTTATTCGTAAAACATTGAATCAATGGTTAAAACAACCTTATGGAATCAAATCGGCCGAACCCCATTACCTATCCATTCCTCCTTGTATTATCGCTGAAGAACTGTTGGATGTAACCAAACAGCCAATCGCCTCAACTTCCCTGATCGACTATAAAATTTTGTGTTTCGATGGAAACCCTACCTACATAATAGTTGGGACTAATCGTACACACAAAGATGTCGAATGGTCTTTATTTGACATGAACTGGAACTATCACCCGGAGAAACTAGTTTTCACAAACCACTATAAAGAATGCACCAACCTGGTTCCCCGTCCTGAAACTCTGGATGAAATGCTTCGCGCCGCCCGTATTTTATCGGCCGGATTGCCTCAGGTGCGGGTAGATCTCTACGAAGTCGGGGGCAAACCCTATTTCGGAGAGATGACATTCACCGGTTTGGGCGGATATATGAATTTCTTCACAGAAGAATTTCTCCTTGAACTAGGAGATTACACGAAATTACCAAAACAATAAAGAATGCAGCCGCAAAGAGACCTCTACATCGATTTTTTACGATTCATCGGAATCTCGCTAATCATACTGGCCCATGTCGAAGCTCCGTCAGGAATCACTCAATTCCGGAGCTTCGACGTCCCGTTAATGGTATTCGTCTCGGGACTTTCATTCAGTACTAAGGGGGGGATTTTGGAAATACGTATGGAAGCGGGTAAAACGGTTGTGCATTCCGGTTTACCTGTTTTTGACCATTTTGTTTACAGCAGTCATCGGTGCCGGGATCGTCGGATTGAAAAATCCCTGGGGTTGGGATCAGATTGCCGGTACCTACCTGTTATTGAACGAACCGAGTATCGGCTACGTATGGATCATCCGGGTTTTTCTGATGATGTCGATAATCGCACCGCCGCTCTACCCTCTCGTCGCAAAAATGAACATGCATAAATTCATTCTCGTGTTATTCCTGATTCTGGGTATCCAGGGATTACTCGTCAAGAGTTCGAACTATATCCATATTCCCGCCTTAGCAACATTTTACCGGGAATATTTTCTGTATGTCATCGGCTACAGTATCCCGCTGATGCTGGGATTGCGACTCAAGAATGCGACCAGCCAGGAATTACGAGTGACCGTTTACTACGCTATCTTCGCACTAATCGCAGGTATTTTAGTGTATGAACTCCAAACTACGGGCCCCATCGTCATCTCGCCCTTCTACAAATATCCTCCGCACGGCTATTTCATTCTCTACGGCGCGTGTGTATCGGTCATTTTATGGGCGGGCAAACCGTTGCTTCAAAATATAATAATGCCCGGTAAAACCGTTATTTCTTTTATCGGAGCTAACACTATGTGGATTTATTTGTGGCACATTCCCGCTATTATTGTAATAAACCGACTGTTGCACCCCGACTACCTGTGGTTCGCAAGATGGGTGGTCATGTATGCCGTAGCCGCAGGAATATATTGGATTCAATACACCTCGGTCAATTACCTGTCCCGCAAATATCCCAATCGGACATGCTGGAATTATTTAAAGTAATTACCCATACACTATAACTACTTATGTCATTTGCGTTCATCATACTATTTTTTGCTTTACTTATCTGGATCAAAGCCTTTATCCATGACAGAATCTCACGGTTTGTCCTGCTGTCTTTCGTGGCTTATTGGTGTTTCGCCCTTTTCTCCTCGACGCTGTCTCCGCTGGGCCTGTTCCCGATCAGCGACGGCACCTACGGGGTTCTGACCTTGGGTGTCCTGTCTTTCGTCTTCGGAATGAGCATCGTAAGTACGAATTCCGAGACGAAATTGAATACATACGATCTGACGCAAATCAAAACGATATTCAACAAAACCCTGTCCAGCAGGATTTTGATCTGTGTCTATATAATTTTCACACTAATCGCACTCAAATACAGCACGAAGGCATTGATCATATCTGCCCTGCAGGACAGCGCCTCTGAAATGGCTGCCGAACGCGAAACGCTGATTTTTGAGGAAAACTATTGGGTAAGCCAGGCATATACCTACCTGATGTTCCCCCTGTTTAATTTCGCATCGATGGCCATTGCTTACATCATCATGTATCAACTCAAAGGTCATCGACTGATGTTATCCATACTATTGTGTTACGCCGCAACCTTTTCCATTCTGGCGGCAGGCCGTTCGCAATTCATGGTCATCCTGCTCTATTTCTTGATCGTTTTCGTTTGCATGGAAAGAGGAAAAGCCATTTTATCTGTAAATTCCAAGCAATTGAAACGCATTGTCATGATCGGATTATTAGCCGTCGGATTGTACATAGGAATGTCCTATATGACGAATTTCCGGAGAACCGGAGAATTACAAAATTCAGAAACGGCGGCGGATTCGCAGATGGATTCAAATATGGCAGAAACCATATTATCATATTCTACCCTCCCTCTGAAACTCTTTGACATCGCTTTGAACGAGGACTATCTTACGCGTCTGGGAGGCTATCGCTACGGACGAGCGACTTTTGCAGGTATGGATGTCGTGGCATGCGGTGCTTTGCGGCGTGCCGGCATCGACGTAGAATCATCCTCGGAAATCGTATATTATCTCCAGGATACCTGGGAGCCGGTTTCTTCGACCACCTCGGCCAACTACGCCTACACCGGACTGTTTTATCATTACATGGATTTCGGCATCTGGGGTGTATTCTTCTTTCCCTTCCTTTTCGGCATGGCATTCCGATACGTGATCCGCCTATTCAACCGCACCCCTTCCGTACCGATGCTCGCTCTGATAGGCATTTGCTATTTCATGATGCTGCATTCAGTGTTCACCTGTTATTTTATAAAACCCTGGATCGTTCTGTATATCATTCTGTTAATCATCTGGCACCGTAAATTACAAAAGAATGTCCCAATCTACTCTGGAACCGACTCTGCATATCGGCTGTAGTACCGACGACAATTACGTACACCATGCCTGCGTAATGCTCTGTTCGTTGCTGGAAAACAACCCCGACGATCGCATCGTCGTGCATTTATTGCATGAAAAGCTGACCCCCAAGAATCAGAAAGCGATCTCGCACCTGGTTGAACGTTACAAGGCGGAAATAGTCTTCCATCGGGTCGATACGACCAAGCTGGCCGGCGTCAAATTCCGGAAAAAAAGGCCTCTTTCGCTCGCGGCCTACTACCGGCTTTTACTCTCGTCACTCCTGCCGCAAACGGATAAAATACTCTATCTGGATGTCGATATGGTCGTTCTGGGCAAAATCAAACCTCTGTTCGAACTGGATATCGAGCCGTATGGCGTCGCCGCAGTAAAAGACGTCGTTCCATGCATCGATGAACACCGGGTGCAGCTGTCTATCCCCTACGGTCAGGACTACTTTTGTTCGGCATTGATGCTCATCAACTTGAAATACTGGCGTGAGCACGATTCCGAGGCACGACTATTGGAATTCGCAAAACGGGAACGCAAAATTTTCTGCCACGATCAGGATGCCCTGAATTATGTATTCAAAAACAGTTGGTACCAATTGCCTCCCAAATGGAACCGCTTCAGCGGATGGCTTTTCCCGGACCGTTATTTCAAAACCAAACAGGATAAACAAGAATATTACCGATCGCCGGCAATTATCCATTTCAGCGCCTACAATCCGGCGGATCGTAAATTATTCGTCCCGCTCGAAACGTACTACAAGAAATATTTGACGCTTTCGGGCTTCCAAATGGCATACAAGCCGATCCGGATCGGACAGAGAATAAAATCGTTCCCGATCGCATTATTGAGAAAGCTGAAATTTGAATATTTAAGGTACAAATATTCGAGATAGATCCGATTTATGCAATACAAGGTAATGGTGCTGTTATCGTCGTATAACGGTGAAAAATACATCCGAGAACAATTGGACAGCATTCTCACCCAGCAAGGGGTCGAGGTGACGCTGCTTGTCCGTGACGACGGATCCCGCGACGCGACACCCCGAATCCTCCGGGAATATGCCGAGCGATGCAAAAACGTCATCGTACTCCCGGAGGAAAACGTGGGTTGTGTGAGCAGTTTCCGAAAGCTGCTGACGGAAGCCTATAATTATATCGATCGAGTCGATTATTTCGCCTTCGCGGATCAGGACGACGTATGGCTGCCGGAAAAATTGAAATCGGGAGCATCGATCCTTGCCGGACTACGACAGGAGGTTCCTTCGATGTATTGCTCCAACTTGACGGTAACGGATGAAAATCTGAATCCTTACGGGCTGATGCACACTTCGCTGCAGGTCCCCGATATGAAATGCAGATCCCTATTTTACAACATTGCCACCGGCTGCACCCTGTTGTTCAACAAACGAATGGTCGAATTGTTCCACACGCATCCTCCGAAATTTCTGAAATACCACGATGCCTGGATCTATCAAACCTGTCTGTTCTTGGGAGATGTCTATTACGATATGACACCCCACATCTTATACAGACAGCACGGCAACAATGTCGAAGGAGCACACCTATCTTCCCTGGCGAAACTGCGCCACAAACTGAAAAAGCTGACAAATTCAGCCGGTCACACTTCGGACGAAGTAGCCCGGGAACTGTTGGAAGTATACGGTAAATCCGGGTTATTGTCTTCGGTGGACTCAAAACACATTGGAATATTGGCCGAGTACAAAAAAAGCTTCCGCAGCCGACTCCGGCTGCTTTTTCCACCCAAAGACAGCGGGCTGAATCGACAGGAAGCAGGCTACAATCTTATTTTGAAATTACGCATTATCTTCGGATATCTTTAACTCTATATCATGACGACGAAAAAAGCTCGCGTTATCGCACTTTATTTACCACAATTTCACCCCATTCCCGAAAACGATGCCTGGTGGGGCAAGGGTTTTACCGAATGGACAAATGTCGCCAAAGCAAAACCCCTGTTTAAAGGACATTATCAACCTCATATTCCCGCCGATCTGGGCTTCTATGACCTACGCTTGCCGGAAGTAAGGGAAGCGCAAGCCGAACTCGCACGGGAAGCCGGAATCGAAGGGTTCTGCTATTGGCATTATTGGTTCGGAAACGGACGCCGCTTGCTGGAGCGGCCTTTCAATGAAGTGCTCGAAAGCGGAAAGCCGGATTTTCCGTTCTGTCTGGCTTGGGCCAACCACTCCTGGAGCAGCAACAGTTGGAAAAAAGGATTCGCATTGCAAAAAAACACTTTGTTACTGGAACAAACTTATCCCGGAGAACAGGATTACATCGACCATTTCCATGCAGTACTGCCCGCTTTGCAGGATAAACGGTATATATGCGTGGACGGCAAACCTTTGTTCGCGGTATTTCGTCCTCACGATTGTCCGGATATGGCCCGCTTCATCGCCATTTGGAGGGATTTGGCCGTCAAAAACAGATTGCCCGGTATCTATTTCGTAGGCATGGTAAACAATGCCCGTAATAAAACCAGCATGATCCCTTCGGTCAACAATGCGGCGGAATGTTACAACAGCGTGCTCGAGCTGGGATTCGACGCCGTTTGTTCCCAGGGTTTGATGCGAGCCGACATATTGGCAAACAAAATGTTCCTCGCCCATGAAGTCCTGAGTCGAATATTCAAGATAAACCACCTGATAACGTATGACCAGGACAAAATCAACAAAAACCTGTTGGTCGAAGAAGACAAATGGGAGAACGTATTTCCGTCCATATACTCGAATTGGGATCGAAGTCCCCGTGCAGGGAAAAAAGCAGCGATTTATGTCAACAGCACCCCGAAGGTTTTCGAGAAATTACTGAGAAATGCCATCGAGTTGATAAAAGACAAGGACGACGAACATAAAATCCTCTTCCTACGCTCCTGGAACGAATGGGGTGAAGGAAATCACGTGGAGCCCGATTTAAAATATGGAAAAGGCTATCTGGAAGCACTGAAAAAATGCCTTTTGGAATAAATCATAAATACCACAACTATATAAAATGGACGATTTTTTAAAAGGCACAACGCTGACATTTCGTATCCTGTACCGAATGAACATCATGCGGGATTACCAAAAACACGGAAGAATTACGTTTTTCAAACTGATCTACTTCATCCTGGCTACTTTTGTAAAGCGCATCCTGTTCACATATGCTTATATGGAATATATATTTGAGCCTCTCAACAAAAAGTTCATACGCCCTACTTTCTGGAGATGGATCGGGTGTAAGGTCGGGAAAAATGTACATATCGGACATTTCGTTTCCCTGGATTTCGGGAACGCGCATTTAATAACCATCGAAGACAACGTCGTGCTCAGCAACAATGTAATTTTATTGTGTCATAGGAGAGATATACAAAATTATCGGGGGGGGGAAGCGGCAACTAAGTTGCCTTTCATATATGCCGGCGTCCACCTGAAGCGAGGTTGCCAGATCGGGGTCCAGAGCATCATCATGCCCGGCGTAACCATCGGACAAGGTGCGATCATCGGCAGTGGATCCGTCGTAACAAAAGACATCCCCGACTGGACGATCGCGGTCGGATCCCCGGCAAAAGTAATCAAGGAATTAAAGTAAAAACGACATGAAAAAACTTTTCCTGGTATTCAGCGTCGATTCAGCGTTGCTCTCCCATCGAAAAGACCTGGCCGTTGCAGCCTTAAAACAAGGTTATGAGGTGACGATCGTGGCAAAAGATACGGGACATAAATCCCAGATCATGCAAATGGGATTTAAGTTTGTCGACCTGCCGATCAACCGGGTAGGCACAAATATATTTGAGGAATTTAAAACACTGTACTTCTTAATCCGCCTGTACAAAAAGGAAAAACCGGATATCGTGCATCACGTGGATCTCAAAATCGTTTTGTGGGGTGGTCTCGCGGCCAGATTGACTAAAACGCGCAGTGTGGTAAATGCAGTCAATGGGCTCGGTACATTTTTTGCTGATGGAAATTTCGATTCCCTCTCCAAACGGATTTTCATGCGGATCATCAAATTTTCCCATAACAGGTCTAATATCACGACAATATTCCAAAATAAAGACGATAAATCCATTTTTATCGACCGGAATATCCTCAGAGAAACACAGACCTTTATGATTAAAGGATCGGGTATCGACCTCAAAACCTATGCAAAAAAAGATCTACCGCACAACGATCCCATAAAAATCGTATTCGCTGCGCGTATCATCCAGGAGAAAGGAATCCTAGATTTGATCGACGCCGCAGAAATCCTTCGTCCCGAATATGAGAACAAATGTCAAATCCTGATATGCGGAGACATCGAATCGAACCCTCACGCCATTTCCAAAGAGGAACTCGACCGACGATGCGACGGCCGGTACATCATATACAAGGGGCATTGTCCGAACATGCAACAAATCTTGGAAACGTCCGACATAGCCGTACTTCCTTCTTATTATAGAGAAGGATTGCCGAAATTCCTGATCGAAGCAAATGCAATAGGACGTCCCATTATTACAACGAACTCCGTCGGATGTAAAGATGCCGTCGTCGATGGCTACAACGGATTTGTCGTCCCCATAAAAAATGCACGGGCCATTGCTGAAAAATTGCGAATCCTGATCGACGATCCGCAATTGAGAGCCGAAATGGGAGACCATGCCCGGCGATATGCCGAACAAAATTTCTCGCTGGCCAACGTCATTGAAAACCATCTGTATATTTATCAAAGCCTAACAGTGAAATGAAACAGAGACAAATATCTTTTTCTCCGCCTGATATCAGCGAGGAAGAAATAAACGAAGTAAGACAAGCCCTGCGCTCCGGATGGATTACCACAGGACCGCGTACCAAGGAGTTCGAACAGGAAATCGCAGCATATTGCCATACGGAGAAAGCCGTCTGCCTGAACTCGGCGACAGCCTGCATGGAGTTGATTCTCCGCATATTGGGTGTCGGCCCCGGAGATGAGGTTATCACTTCGGCATATACCTATACGGCTACCGCGAGCGTCACCTGCCACGTCGGAGCCAAAGTCGTTCTGATCGATACGGCTCCGGGATCTTTCGAAATGGATTACGACAAGCTGGCCGATGCGATCACCGAAAAAACCAAAGTCGTGATTCCGGTGGATCTGGCAGGCATCGTCTGCGATTACGACCGTATTTTCGCAGCGGTCGAAAGCCGTAAACAACTATTCCGCCCCTCGAACGAATTGCAGCGAGCCTTCGGCCGGGTCATCGTTCTTGCGGACGCCGCCCACGCTTTCGGAGCAAAACGTGCGGGCCGGGTCTGCGGCGAAATCGCCGATTTCACCTCATTTTCCTTTCATGCGGTGAAAAACCTC
>ENA-OYYF01000446-OYYF01000446.1-human-gut-metagenome-genome-assembly--contig:-NODE-446-length-15868-cov-5.054259_pt1 | contig 15868 bp, 16 predicted proteins | sample MGYA00243246_ERZ653441 | MGnify/ENA primary metagenome ERZ653441 (study PRJEB26926, sample SAMN06165054) | human gut metagenome | biome: ENVO:00009003; feature: ENVO:2100002; material: ENVO:00002003...
GGGTATCGCCGGAAAAGGGGTGATATTTATGACGACAAAGAAGGACTTAACGAAAGATCAAAAAATCAAGAAAGAGATAAACCGATTGAAGCGGGTTTTCCGCGACTTGGACAAAAACAAGTTGCAGACCGTCGAAAGCCTTATCCGCAACGCCGCATTTATGGCGGTATCCCTTGAAGAGTTGCAGGAAATCATAAACGAAGAGGGCTACACCGTCGAATACCAAAACGGCGCAAATCAGAGCGGGACGAAGCAAAGCGACGCAGTAAAAACGCATATCGCTATGACGAAAAATCACGCCGCCATAATAAAACAGCTTTGCGAGCTTGTGCCGCCCGAAAAGAAAAAAGAAAGCCGTCTGCAAGCCTTGCGGGACGAATAAAAATGCCGTTTTCAAATTACATTTACGAGTATTTCGACGGCATAACGACGGGAAAAATTGTCGTCGGAAAATGGGTGCGGCTGATTTATGAATACATCGTTAGCGGGCTTCAAAACGGGCTTTTTCTTTTCAACGCGAAGAAGGCAAACAAGGCGATCCGGTTTATCGAAAACTTTTGCCACCATTGCGAGGGGCGAACCGATCTTTTGAAATTGGAGCTATGGCAGAAAGCGGCGGTATCGCTGATCTTCGGGATAGTTGACGAAGATAACGTGCGGATATTCCGCGAAGTCTTTATTGTGATCGGGCGGAAAAACGGCAAAACGCTTTTCGCGTCCGCCGTGATCGCGTATATGGCATATCTTGACGGCGAATACGGGGCGAAGATTTATTGCCTTGCGCCGAAGCTGGAACAAGCGAACATCGTTTACGATAACTTCTTCCAGATGATTAAAAAAGAACCGGAGCTTTCGGAGCTTGCGAAGAAGCGCCGTTCGGATATTTACATCGAGGAAAGCAACACGTCGATAAAGCCGCTTGCGTTCAACGCGAAGAAATCGGACGGCTTCAATCCGCATTTAGTCGTGAACGATGAAGTCGCATCTTGGCGCGGCGACGGCGGCTTGAAGCAATACGAAGTAATGAAATCCGCGCTTGGCGCGCGCCGCCAGCCGCTGATCTTGTCTATCAGTACGGCGGGATATGAAAACGACGGTATCTTCGACGAATTGATGGCACGATCTACGGCGTTTCTAAAAGGCGGAAGCAAGGAACGCCGCCTTCTTCCCCTGCTTTATATGATTGACGATGTAGAGAAATGGAACGACCTTGAAGAGCTTAAAAAAGCAAATCCGAATATGGGCGTTTCTGTTTCGCCGGAGTTCTTCAAAGAAGAAATCGCCGTTGCAGAAATGAGCCTTTCAAAGCGGGCGGAATTCCTTTGCAAATACTGCAATATCAAGCAGAATTCTTCCGTTGCTTGGCTTGATTACGTTGTTGTAGATCGAGCGGGCGAGAAAATCAAGCTGGAGGATTTCAAAGACAATTACGCGGTGGGCGGGATCGACCTATCACAGACGACCGACCTTACAGCCGCAAGCGTTATTATCGAGCGCGGCGGGGTTCTTTATGCCTTCGCGCAATTCTTTATGCCAGCAAACAGGCTGGAAACCGCACAGGCGGTGGACGGCGTGCCGTATGATATATTTGTAAAGCAAGGGATTGTGAAGCTATCCGGCGAAAATCACGTTGATTACAGGGACGTTTACGAATGGTTTTCTACCCTTCGGGATCAGTACGGCATATATATTCTAAAAATCGGCTATGACCGTTACAGCGCGCAATATCTGATCGACGACTTGAAGGCGGCGGGCTTCCAGACGGACGACGTATGGCAGGGAGAAAACCTTGCGCCCGTAATTCGGGAATTTGAAGGTATAATCAAAGACGGCAATTTCAAGATCGCAGATAATAACCTTCTGAAAGCGCACTTCTTGAACGTTGCGCTAAAACACAATATGGAAACGCGGAAGTTCCGTCCGGTAAAGATTGAACAGCGGGCGCGTATTGATGGCTTCGTTTCCGTGATTGACGCTATGACGGTACGGCAGAAGTATTATAACGAGATCGGCGAAATGCTGAAAAATGCGGGGTGAAAAAAACTATGGGAATTTTTGAAACGATTTTCCGGAAGCCACGTTCGGATATTCAAGCGGAAGGATACTTCAAGATGCTTAACGGGTATTCGCCCGTTTTCACGAACGCGCCGGAAAGCCTTTACGAAATGGAGCTTACGCGGGCGGCTATTCATTCGTTCGCGAATTTCTGTTCAAAACTGAAACCGGAGATCAGCGGGACAGCGTACAAGAACCTTGAAAGGGTATTGCAGTTCCGCCCTAATCCATTTATGGACACGTCGAAATTTATTTACAGGATCGCAACGATCCTTTCGGTGAATAATACGGCGTTCATTGTTCCGATCGAAGATGAATACGGAGGAATAGCGGGCTATTATCCCCTACTTCCCCAGCGTTGTGAGGTTGTAGAATACAAGGGCGCGCCCTTCTTGCGGTACACCTTCGCAAACGGGCAGAAAGCGGCAATCGAGTTCGAGCGCGTCGGCGTGCTGACGCAATTTCAGTACAAGGACGACTTCTTCGGAGAGAGCAACGCCGCGCTTCGCCCTACAATGCAGTTGATCCATACACAAAATCAAGGCATTATCAACGGCGTTAAAAATTCGGCTTCCGTCCGGTTCTTGGCGAAGGTTGCGAATATGCTAAAACCGGAAGATATTACGAAAGAGCGAAAACGCTTCACGGCGGATAACCTTTCGGCGGATAATCAATCCGGTATGGTGATCTACGATAGCAAATTCGCGGACGTGAAACCGATTGAAAGCAAGCCGTTCACCGTGAACGCGGCGCAGATGGCGCAGATCAACGAAAATGTTTTTAACTACTTCGGGACAAACGCGAAAATTATTCAGAACAGCTATAACGAGGACGAATGGAACGCTTATTACGAAGGCAAGATCGAGCCTTTCGCAATTCAGCTTTCGCTGGTTATGTCGAATATGACCTATACACAGCGGGAATTGTCCTTCGGGAACGCGATCACATTTACCGCGAACAGGCTTCAATACGCAAGCAATAATACAAAGCTGAATATCAGCACACAACTATTTGACCGTGGCTTGCTCAACCGCAACGGCGTTATGGATATTTGGAATATGTCGCACGTTGAAGGCGGGGACAAGTATTATATTCGCAAGGAATACGCGGAAGTATCAGAATTGGGAAAGGAGGTTGTACCGAATGCCAGTAGTGAAGGGGCGGGAATACCGTCAAATGTTCCAGCCGTTGATGATCCCACAGGGGACGGAGAACAAGAGGTTTGATACAGATTTCTACGTCGAAGGCTTCGCAACAACGTTTGATAAGCCGTATGTTATGTACGAATACGGCGGGATCAAATATTGCGAGGTAATCGACCGCAACGCCCTTGTGGGCGCTGACCTGTCCGACGTGATTATGCAGTTCGACCATTCCGGAATGGTATTCGCCCGAAACAAGATGGCAAAGAATAAGCCGCCTTCCCTGCTTTTGGAACCGCAGGACGGCGGCTTGTTTATTGCCGCAAATTTGAGCCTTACGGAAGAGGCAAAGCGACTTTATGCAAGCATTGACGCGGGGCTTATTTGCAAAATGTCGTGGGCGTTCACCGTGTCAGAGGACGCATATAACAAAGACACGCACACAAGAACAATCTTGAAGATCAAGAAGGTTTACGACGTTTCGGCGGTATCTTATCCGGCGAACGTCGATACCGATATTTCGGCGCGTTCTTATTTCGACGGAGTGATCGAGAGAGAACAGCAGGAGCGGCTGGAGCGCCGGAAGCAAATTCTAAAAATCAAACTTATGATGGAGGTTTAACACAATGAGAATTAAAGAGATTGAAGCCCGCCTTGCGGCTATCAAGAAGGAGATCGAAGAGCGCGGCGACGCTATGAAAGCCGAGGAAATCGACGCGCTGGAGAAGGAAACAGAAGAGCTTACCGAAGAGCGCGCCGGACTGATTGCCGCCGCAGAGAAGCGCAACGGCATTCTGGACAATATCGCAAAGGGCGCGGGCATTGTTTCCCGCACCTTCGAGCAGAAACAGGACAACGCCGATCCGGACGATCCCTTCGGTACGCCCGAATACCGTTCCGCGTGGCTGAAAAACCTTCGCCGCCTTCCCCTTACCGACGCAGAGAAGCGCGCATACGCGAATGCCAGCGGCACGGGCGCGGAGGTTGTGCCGACACAGACCGCGAACGAGATTATCAGCAAGGTAAAGAAACTTGCACCGATGCTGAACGAAGTTACCCTTCTGCACGTCAAAGGCGCGGTGAAGTTCGCCGTTGAGGGTACGAACAACGATGCGGCGATCCATAAGGAAAACGCAGCTATTACGGCGGCGGCTGATACCCTTACCACCGTAACGCTGACCGGATACGAGATTATCAAGCTGGTTCAGATTTCCGATACCGTTATGACAATGAGCATTGCGGCGTTTGAAAACTGGATCGTTGATATGCTTGCAGAGGCGATCGCCCGCAAGGTTGAAGATTTCTTCATTAACGGAACAGGTTCTTCCCAGCCGAAGGGCATTGACAAGGCAAACACTTGGGGCGAAACGAACAGCGTTACCGTAGCAAAAGCCGGTTCCCTTACCGCCGCAAACGTGCAAACGCTGATCGGGCTTCTGAACGCTGGATACGACCGTAACGCAAAATTCGTTATGAGCAAGAAAACCTTGTTTACGGATTTTATGCCGTTGCAGGACACCAGCAAGAACCATATTGTAACCGTGCAGGGCAACAGCTACTTCGTTTACGGCTATCCGGTTCTTCTGTCCGACTACGTGAAGGAACACGAAGCCTTCTTGGGTGACTTCAAGAAGGTGTGTGCAAACCTTGCGGAAGATATTAACGTGAAGAACGCCTATGACATCGACACGAACAGTTACAAATACAGCGGTATTGCGATCTTCGATTGCACGCCCGCGATCGGCGAAGCCTTCGTGAAGCTGGTTAAAGGCGACGCATAATGGAGGGCTGAACGATGATGCTTGACAAGGTAAAGCTGGCTTTGCGGAAAACAGCCGCCGTATTTGACGACGAAATCGAAGATTACATTACTTCCGGTATCGCTGATCTTCGGCTTGTCGGTATCAACGTTCCGGAAAATGCGGGATCGTCCAGCGAAACGCTGGGCGATCCCCTTTTAGACCGCGCAATCATTCTGTACGCGAAATCCGAAGATAACTTCGGCGGCGAAGGCGAAAGGCACAGAAAGGCTTACGATTACTTGAAATGCGCCTTGTCGCTGTCCGATGACTATACGGAAGGCGGTGGCGGATAATGGGCTGGAGAGATCAAATAACGCTGATTGCGCTTTCCGAAACTTCGGAGCGGACGAACGAACACGGCTTCCCGATAATGAAGCCGGAAACGGCGACAACGGTTTTCGCCGATAAAAAATCCGTAGGGTATTCAGAATTCTACAAAGCGGAAATGGCTGGACACGTCGCCGAAGTAAAGTTCGACGTTTACGCAATGGAATACAACGGCGAAATGATCGCAGAATATCCCGTTTCGAGCGGGAAGCGTTATCGCATTCTTCGGACGTACATTCATAACGACGGAGAGCTTGTGGAATTGACGCTTTCCAGCTTTCCAGAAGCGCAGAACGGCGCGGAGGAAGGAGGCGGCGGAAATGGCGAAATTTAACGTTGTAGGGCTTGACGATCTGCAAGAACGAATGCTTCAAAAAGCGCAGATTGCAGAAGAAGCCGTGCCGGAAATGCTGAAAGCTGGCGGCGCGGTAATGCAGGAAGCACAGAAAGCGGAAATCCGGAAAATGTTTCGGAGCCGAAGGAGTACGGGCGATCTTGCCGCGTCGGTTATCGTATCCAAAATCAAGGAGCGGGACGACGCAAAGATGGTTGAAGTATATCCGGACGGAAAGGATCGGCACGGGGTACGCAACGCGACAAAAGGCTTTGTCCTGCAATACGGGCGAAAGAATATGCCAGCGCGCCCGTGGTTCACGGCGGCGAACACAAAGGCGGTTGACGCTGTAAATGCAGAAATGCGCCGCGTATGGGAGGCGAAGCAGAATGAACGTTGATACACTTGTGAAAACAACGCTTGAAAAGCTGGGTTGTCCCGTTGAACGACTGAAATACGACGGAAAGGCAAAAACCTTTATCACGTATCAAATTGTCGTGGGACAAGATACGCACTTTTCAGACGATGAAAGCGGCGCGGAAGAATTCACATACAGGGCGGATATTTATTCCCGCGTGGATTATATCGCGCTTATGCGGAACACAAAGCGAGCATTGAAGGAAGCGGGGTTCTACGGGATCACGTTTGATCCGGAAGTGTTCGAGGAAAGCACGGGTTATTATCATATCCCCGTGGAATTTAAGTATATGGAGGTATAAGACTATGGCAACAATCGGATTGCGCGATCTTTACCGCGCACCTATTACGATTGGCGACGACGGCGCAGAAAAATACGGAACGCCCGTAAAAATGGCGAAGGCAATTTCGGCGGAGCTTTCCGTGGAAGTTGCGGAAGCGATCCTTTACGCAGACGACGGAGCCGACGAAGTAGTAAAGGAATTCGTATCGGGAGAATTGACACTGAACGTCAACGACCTTCTTCCGGCTGACCTTGCCGCCCTTCTTGGACAGAAGCAGGACGACGACAAGGTGGTTTACGGCGCAGACACAGACGAACCGCCTTATTTCGCAATCGGCTTCCGCGCGAAAAAAGCGGGCGGAACCTATAAGTACATTTGGCTTTACAAGGTGAAGTTTGCGATCCCGTCCGAAAACTACACGACAAAGGGCGATAGTATCGAATTTACTACGCCGGAGATCGTCGGACAGTTTATCAAACGTTCGGACGGGTTGTGGAAGGCGGAACACGTCGCTTTGCCTACGGAGAGCGTAGCGGCGGCGTGGTTTACTACGGTAAGAGAGCCGAACAACGCGGCGGCATAACAAGAAAGGAGGTACAGCGGGGAGCCGGAAACGGCTTCCCGCTTATTATTTTATGAGTGCAATTAAAGACGGACGCTTCCCGATCACGCTTGACAAGGAAAGACACCTTCTTTTCAGTTTGAACGTGATCGACGAAATGCAAGATAAATTCGGCGGCTTCGATCGCCTTGATAAAGCGCTTTCCGGAAAGGACAGCATTAAAAACCTTCGCTGGCTTCTTACCCTGCTTCTGAATGAGGGAGCAGAGGACGGCGAAGAAGAGCTTACCGAAAAACAGGTGGGCAAACTCATTCATACAGGGAATTTCCTTGACGTAAAAGCCTCTATCTTCAAAGCGTTTTCGATGGGTAATAACGGAACGGAAGAGCCGCCCACCCGCGACGATGAAGAGGAAGAGGACGACGAAGAGGACAACGAAAACGGAAAAAACGCGGCGGCGGGCAAGGAGTAATCGACCTTGCCCGCCTTCTTTATATCGGCGTTACGCTTCTTCGGTGGAGCGAAGCCGAAGTATGGCGAATGACACCGTATAAGATTTTGACGCTTTTTAGAATACACAAACAATTCAATCCGGATCGCTTCAAGCCGGAAGAGCCGGAAGCCGATATTGACGACGTGTTAGGAGGGTTGTAAATGGCGAAGGAAGAACAAATCAAATCGCAAATTATTCTTGAAGGCGAAAAAGAATATCGTTCCGCCTGTAAGGGTATCAACACTTCCCTTCGCGAAATCGGATCGGAAATGAAGCTGGCGACGGCTGAATTCGGCGACAATGCGGAAAGCATAGACGCGCTGACGCGAAAGCAGGATATTCTAAAAAAATCGCTTGAAGAACAGGCAAAAAAGGCAAAAGCCGCAGAAGATGCCTTGAAGAAAATGCGCGACGGCGGGATCGAACCGACAAATCCCGCATATCAAAAAATGCAAACGGCTTTGAATAACACAAAAGCCGATATGGTGAAAATTCAAAAGGAAATCGACGACACTTCCGAAAAACTGAAAAAGTCAAAGATTGATTGGGAGAGCGTTGGCGATACCGTAGGCAAGGTGGGAAAAGCGATCGGCGCAGGGGTTGCCGCAATGGGTGCGGCAATCGGTGCGGCGGCGGGTGCGTTCTTGGGGCTTGCAGAAAGCACCCGCGAAGCCCGCGTAAATATGGGAAAACTGGAAACAGGCTTCACAACGGCGGGGCATTCGGCGGAAGATGCAAAGAAAACGTATACGGAGTTGTACGGCATTCTTGGCGACGACGGACAGGCGACCGAAGCCGCCGCCCACCTTGCAAAACTGACGAAAAACGAAAAAGAGCTTGCAACGTGGACGGATATAGCAACGGGCGTATATGCGACCTTCGGCGACAGCTTGCCTATTGAAAACTTGACCGAAGCCGCAAACGAAACCGCGAAAACGGGCGCGATTACGGGCGGGCTTGCTGACGCTTTGAACTGGGCGGGCGTTTCGGAAGATGAATTTCAAGCCAGCCTTGACAAGTGCGGTACAGAGCAAGAACGGCAAGCGCTGATTACAAAAACGCTGAACGGGCTATATTCCGACGCGGCGGAGAAATACAGAGAGGTAAACGGCGATATTATCGACGCACAAAAGGCGACGGCTTCCCTTAATAGCGCTATGGCAGAATTGGGAGCGATCGCCGAACCGATCGTTACAAAGCTAAAACAGCTTGCGGCGGAGCTTCTGCAACAGATAACGCCGTTTGTCGAGCTTATCGGGAACGGTTTAGTGGGAGCGCTGACGGGCGCAGAAGGTGCGGCACAGCAGTTTACAGACGGCTTGCTGGGAATGGTGACATTTGCGATCCAAAAGCTAACAGAAATGCTACCGACCTTTATAAACTTTGCTTTTCAGATGATCGCGAATATCGCGACGGGAATAGCGCAAGCGTTGCCGACGCTTGTTCCTTCGTTGGTTCAGCTTGTAGCCGATATTGTGCAAGTGCTGATCGACAATATCCCGTTGCTGATAGATGCCGCATTACAGCTTGTTACAGGGCTGGCGCAGGGTATCATAAACGCGATCCCCGTTCTTGTAGCGGCGCTTCCTACGCTGATTACAAGCCTTATTGACGGGTTGCTTTCGTCGATCCCGCAGATCATTCAAGCGGGTATCGACCTTCTGACTTCCCTTATTACCGCCCTTCCGGAAATCATAGCAACGATTGTGGCGGCTATTCCGGAGATCATAAACGGGATTATTACGGCGCTTCTTGAAAATATACCGCTTATCATTCAAGCGGGTATCGACCTTCTTGTGGCACTGATACAAGCACTTCCGCAGATTATAACGACGATCGTACAGGCAATCCCGCAGATTATCAGCGGGATTGTAAACGCACTTGTGCAGAATATCCCACAAATTATTCAAGCTGGCGTTCAGCTTTTCGTGGCACTCGTTCGGAATTTGCCGACAATTATAGCCGAAATTGTCAAAGCGGTTCCGCAAATCGTTAGCGGGATCGTTTCGGCGTTCGGTTCCCTTGTCGGTGAAATGGTGAAGGCGGGTGCGAACCTTCTTCACGGCTTGTGGGAAGGTATTTCAAGCGCGGCGGGCTGGCTATGGGAAAAGGTATCCGGCTGGGCTTCTTCCCTTGTAGACGGAATTAAAAACTTCTTCGGTATTCACTCCCCTTCTACCGTATTCGCCGAAATCGGTACGAATATGGGTGAAGGCGTGGGCGTAGGCTTCGGCGAAAGTATGAACGGCGTTTCCGCTGATATGACCGCCGCGATGGGCGGAGCAGGACAGCTTACCGCCGCCGAAGCGGTGCGCGCCGTGAATGACGGCATTATAGCAAATATCGAGGGGCTTTCCGGCGCGGTAAACGCCATTGTCGAGCGGGTTATAAGTGGACTGACCGCACAGGCGCAAAGGCTCAATCAAGCCGGACAGGACTTCGACAGGCATATTTCTTCCGGTATGATAACCGCGATCCCGCAGATTACCGCGAAGATACCGCAGATCACGCAAAGCATTCTTACCGCCTTCAACGCGCAAAATCAAAAATTCATTGAAGCGGGCGTTACGATTGATAAGAATATCGCTTCCGGAATGGTGCAGGGTATCCCGCAGATCACAAGCAAGGTGGCGCAGATCGTACAGCCTATTTTGACGGAGCTTCGTTCCTTCGTATCCGAATTTACGGAGGCAGGCGAAGATATGGTGCGTGGAATTTGGCAGGGCTTTCAAAATATGTCCGGCTGGCTGGAAAGCCGCGTGCGTGCAATGATGCGCGAAATTGTCGCGGCGGTTGAAGATGAAATGCAGATCGCTTCCCCGTCGAAAGTATTTGCGGGTATCGGCGCGTATATGGCGCAGGGGCTTGGCGAAGGCTTCGGGCGGGAAATGCGCGGCGTTGAAAAATCAATCCGAAAGGCAACGGACAACGCCGTTCCCGATAACGACGATCCGCGCCCGCGCAAGGGCGGCAGACCGGAAACACGTTTCGAGGTGGTGCAAAACATCTACGCGAACGAAACTTCCTACGCCCAGCAACAGCGCGAGGCGGCGCGGCAGTTTAGAATGATCGCGCGGGAGGTAATGACCTAATGAAAATACAAGAGAAATTGACCTATACAAACGAGCGGGGGGAAAGCATTGTCTTTTCCCCTGCTTCTTCTTATCACGTAAACTTCAAGGACGTTTCCGGCTTGTCTGACGTACAGAACGCTATTTACTCAACAAACAGTATGGGGCAGGACGGCGACACCTATTTAGGATACCGCATTGAAAGCCGCGATATTGACATCGTAGGGCATATCAAGGAGCGGGACAAGATCGCAATACAGGAATTGCGCCGCAATCTGAACCGGATACTAAATCCGCAGTATTCAGCGACACTTACTTACGAATTGGGCGACTTCAAGCGGGTTATCGGTTGCACAATCAACAACGCGCCTATTTTTAAGCGCGGAACGATTTTCGAGCAATTCACGATCCAGCTTTCGTGCCTTAATCCGTTTTGGCGTGAAGAGGCGGAAACGCGCGAGGATATAGCAACGTGGATCGGTGGATTTGAATTCCCTGTTCCGGACGGGCTGGAGATAACGCCGGATTGGGAAATCGGCTACCGACAGCCGTCGCTGATCGTGAACGTATTTAATTCCGGCGACGTGAAAAGCGGTATCCGTATCGAGTTCCGCGCGCTGGGAGCGCTGACAAATCCACAGCTTTTGAACGTCAATACACAGGAGTTCATAAAAGCGAATATTTCGCTTGAAGCGGGCGACGTGCTGACCGTATCAACGGGATATGGTGAAAAATCGGTGAAGCTGTTAAGCGGCGGCGTTGAAAGTGACGCTTTCCGCTATTTGGACGTTGACAGTTCATATTTACAGCTTGCCGTGGGTGATAACCTTTTCCGGTATTCAGCGGACACAAACGCGGAAAATCTCGAAGTATCTATTTATCACAATAACTTGTATTTGGGGGTGTAGCGGTATGGAATTATACGTTTATTCTTCCGATATGGTACTTCAAGGGATCGTCGAAAAGATCGCTTCGCTGATCTGGACGCGGCGCTATTGGACGTGCGGAGAATTCAAGCTTCTTGTTCCCTTCACCGAAGAGCATTCCCGAATGCTTGTGAAAAATAATATCATTATGAAGCGCGGCGACGATGAAGCGGCGCAAATCCGATATGTTCATATCACGAAGAATTCGCAGGGGCTGGAGGAAATCGAGGTTCAAGGGAAGTTCCTTATTGCTTGGATCGGGAAACGGATCGTTAAGAAGCAGATTATCACGAAGGACACCACGCAAAGTATTCTTTACCGCATTGTACGGGAGAACATAACAAGCCCGAACGACAGCGCGCGAAAAATTCCGAACGTTTCGATCGCGACCGACGACGGCGACACAGGAAGCGGACGGATCGACTATACTTCGGAGCAGTACACGAACGCACAGCTTGCGGCGGAAACAGCGGCAAAGGCTGCAAAGTTGGGAATACGAATGCGGACAGACGCACGGACGGGCGCGCACGTCTTTTCCGTCTATAAGGGGCGCGACCTTACAGCGGGCAATACCGCAGGGAATGCGCCTTGTATCTTCTCACAAGAATTTGATAATATCGTTGAGCAGGAATACACGAACAGCATTGAAAACCTAAAAACAACGGCGTTCGTCGGCGGTGAAGAGAAAGAAGGCATTGCGCGCAAGGTTGCCGAAGTAGGCGGAACGGCAGCAGGGTTAGAACGTGAAGAGGTATTCATAAACGCCACCGATATTGTGCAGGAATACGAGAAAGAAGGCGGCGAAAAAGTAACGCTGACCGATCCGGAGTATTTAGCGCTTCTATCCGCCAGAGGCGCGGAGGAATTGGAACAGTATGCGGAAACGCTTTCGTTCGGTTCAAAGGTAAACACCTTCGCAAATTTGATCTACCGAACCGATTACGATTTGGGCGACCGCGTTACTTGTGTAAACAAGCGTTGGGGAATTCGCATTGACGTTCGTATAACAGAGATCGCGGAAACCTATCAAAACAACGTCGAAGAGATTGATATTACCTTCGGCGAGAGCTTGCCAGCGCTTTTAACGCAAATACGGCAGATTACAAAATAAAGGGGTGTAAATATGGAAAAATCGAGCTTTTTTAACAGCGTATCCGGCGACCGAAAATATAAAGCCGAAGATTGGGCTTCGTATTTCGCTTCGTTCATCGGAAACGGCGTTTTCCCGCTTCCTTCAACGGGGCTTCAAGTTGTAGCGGGAAACGGAATGCAAGTAACCGTGAAGGCGGGCAAAGCGTGGATCAACGGCTATTTCTATAACAACACAAGCGACCTTTCCTTGACGCTTGCAACGGCTGACGGCGTTTTGAACCGGATTGATCGCGTTGTCGTCCGTTGGGATTTGACGAACCGCCTTATTTCGGTGAAGGTGAAATCCTCTTCCCCTTCCGCCTCCCCTACCGCGCCGAATATCGAGCGGGACGCGGATATTTACGAATTGGCGCTTGCGGATATTTACATCGGTGCGGGCGTTACGTCAATTACAGGATCGAAGATCACGGACAAGCGGCTGGATACTTCCGTTTGCGGCGTTGTTGCCGCCGTTGTCGATCAGATCGACACGGAAGCATTTAACGCACAGCTTGAAGCGTGGTTCACTGAATATCAAAGCAACAGCGCGGCGGAGTACAATTCCCTTGTTTCGTATATGAATTCCTTGAAATTGCAGGGCAATACACAATACGACGCGCTGGAAGAGTATTTCGCAGACTTCAAGACACAGGCGCAAACCGATTTTGATACTTGGTTCGCGGGCTTGCAGGACGTGCTGGACGAAAACACGGCGGGAAATCTTCTGAATATGATTACGGCGCTTTCCGCCCGCGTCGATCTGATCGAAGCCGTCGTATTCAATGACATAACCGAAAATCCGTTCCTTATCCTGTTTGACGACCTTTCCGGCGTGAATACAACGGGCGTATGGAACGAGAGCTTACAGCGTATCGAATGCTAAAACGGTACGCTTGCACACGGGCGGAATTATCGTGCATTATAGGAAATCTGTTTGTCGAGCTTTCGCCGCCGTGCGAGCATTGCGGCGAAGATACTTTGACAATCACGGGAACGACCGTAACCGGAAGCAAAGCAACGATTTTCGTTACGGCGGTTGGTTTTGATTTCGAGGGGTGCGCCGACGATACCGTTTTGATTGACCGCATACGAAAAGGGCGGTGCATAAATGCAGAGGCAGGAGCGAGGAAGAAAGGAACCTTCGGAATTTAACGTGATTGTGAAGTGCAAGGATTTAATCAAGCACACGTTCACGATCACAAATTCAACAGAACGCTTCCCAAAGAAATACCGTTTTACCCTTGTAAATAGGATACAGGACAAAGCGGTGGATATTTACGAATGCGCGCTGGAAGCGAACGAATTAAACCTTCTGGACGCGCAGGAATTCAAGGAACGGCAGAGGCTTCAAGCAAAGGCAATGACCTATTGCAAGGAGCTTCTATTTTTCATAGAGCTTTCGCACGAACAGGGCTTCATATCAACAAGCAGTTGCGAATACTGGTCTAAACTTGTGCTTGATGTGAAGTATATGTTAGCCGCGTGGAAAAAGCGGGATCGTGCGAGAGGGTGAACCGTTTGGGGTACATCTTGTTACGCCTAATTCGTCGAACGCCAACAACGTCCGCAACGTCAATTCCGACGGCACGCTGAACAACAACAACGCGTGGAATGGGAACAGGGGCGTTCGCCCGCTTCGGTGGAAAATGAGATCGAGTAGGCGCAAGCCGAAAGCAGAATACCATCATCAAAGGAAGGTGTATCCCGCCGCCGCGATCCACAGCGGGGGCAAATACAGGATCGCCGATGCCGGAGCATTCCGCGCGGCGGAAGGCAAAGGCTACAAACAGCGAGGATATTTTTTATGACAGATTACGAGAAGATATATAACTTCGAGAACCTATACAGAGCCTACCGAAAGGCGCGGCAAGGCAAGAGGTGGAAAGGAGCGGCGGCAAAGTTTGAAGTAAACCTTCTTGAAGCACTGAACCTGTTACGCTACCAGCTACAAACGAAGAAATACACGCTTTCGCCGTACAATACGTTCGAGGTGTACGAGCCAAAGCGCCGCGTAGTTATGTCGAATGCCTATAAAGACAAGGTTGTTCAACATTCGCTTTGCGATAACGTGCTTGAACCGATCCTTACAAGATCATTCATCACGGACAACTACGCTTCGCAAGTAGGTAAAGGGACGCATTACGGGTTAGACAGGCTTCAAGAATTCTTGCGGAGGTTTTACCGGAAAAACGGAATTGACGGGTGGATATTGAAGGGTGATATATCAAAATACTTCTATTCCATTAGGCACGACGTGTTAAAAACCTTAATCCGCAGGAAAATAACCGATCCGGACGTTTTGTGGCTTGTTGAAATGATAATCGACAGCACAGAAGGAAACGTCGGAATACCGATCGGAAATCAATCTTCACAGCTTTTCGCCCTTCTCTACCTCAATAATTTAGATCACTTCATCAAGGAAAAGCTGGGCATTAAATACTACGGAAGATATATGGACGATTTCTTCTTGATACACGAAGATAAAGCCTATTTGCAGTATTGCCGCGCGGAGATCGAAAAACACGTTGCCGCGATCGGCTTGTCCTTGAACAATAAAACAAACATTTACCCGCTTCGGAACGGGGTGGATTTCTTGGGATTTCACACTTATTTGACCGAAACAGGCGCAGTTATACGGAAGGTACGCCGCCGAAGCAAAAACAATATGAAGCGCAAATTGAAGAAAATGCGCGGACTTGTGGAGCGGGGAAAGATCACGACGGCGACCGTCGAACAATCCTATCAAAGCTGGCGGGGACACGCCGCAAAGGGAAATTGTTATCACTTGATCCGGCGAACGGATCACTATTACAACAGGCTTTTCAATTCAAAGGAGGCGGAAAAATGTCAAAAGCATTAAGTTCCCTTGCCGTGGGAACAAAAATCGAAGTTCCGGTTCTTTCGGCGTATCAATCGCGCTTCGGTGCGAAGATAGTATTCAAAATTGCAGATAAGAACCATAGCGGGTATCCGGCGAATTCCGTTACGCTGATCGCCGAAAAGATTATCCAGCTTATGTGTTCAGATGCAAAGGAACCGAGTAACAGCAACAGCGACCGGAAGAATTACGGCAACAACAGGCACATTCATTCTAATATTTTGCAATGGCTGAACAGCAACGCAACGGCGGGAAAATGGTACAGCGCAAAGCACGGGCAGGACGCGCCGCCGACGAATGCGAACGTATGGGATAATAAAAACGAGTACGACGCTTGGGCGGGCTTCCTTGCTATGCTTGATCCGAAGTTTGTTGCGGAGCTTTTGAACACAACGCTTACCGTTGTAAAATCTTCAACGGACGGCGGCAGTTATGAAACCTTCGCG
>ENA-OYYF01000487-OYYF01000487.1-human-gut-metagenome-genome-assembly--contig:-NODE-487-length-14198-cov-7.485187_pt1 | contig 14198 bp, 3 predicted proteins | sample MGYA00243246_ERZ653441 | MGnify/ENA primary metagenome ERZ653441 (study PRJEB26926, sample SAMN06165054) | human gut metagenome | biome: ENVO:00009003; feature: ENVO:2100002; material: ENVO:00002003...
GCGCCGGTGGTGGAGGAAATGATGAAGCTGCTGCCGCTGGTGTTCTATCTGCTGGTGTTCGAGCCGGAGGGCGATAAAATCAAGGCTGCCGCAATAACAGTCACCCTCGCCTTCGCCACCTTTGAAAATGTGTGCTATCTCATCCAGAATGGCGCTGACCGCTTCTCCTTCATCTTCTTCCGTGGCTTCGGCACGGGAGCCATGCACGTCCTCTGCGGTCTGATCGTGGGCGGCGGGCTTGCCTTTGCGTGGCGGCGGACGTGGCTGAAGGTCGCGGGCACCTGCGGACTGCTGGGCGCGGCCATCACCCTCCACGCCATCTATAATCTGCTGATCGCCTACGGCGGCGCGGCGCAGTACATCGCCTACGCCCTACCGGTGCTGCTGGTGGCGGCAGGAAGGCTATCCGTTTTCCGATTATCACGGAAGCAATAACCGAATATCCACTCCTTGAGAGCTGCTTTTTGGCGGCTCTCAATTTTTTTGAAAAATTTTGCGTTTTGGGTGAGAGTTTTTTCGATTTTTTGTACCTATATAAGTGAAGGGGTTTTTAGGCCGCATTTCAAAAAATCGGAGAGGAGGTTCAAACGATATGTACGATACCGCAAGACGGGTCGCACTCGTCAAGCAGCGGGTGCGGGAAAACACCCGCCGAAAGCAGCGGCGCGAGGCAATAAGCCTCTCCGCAGCGTGTATGCTGCTGTGCGCAGCGCTGACGCAGGCGGCGGACGCATTTGCAGTGCAGGGACAGACCGCCGCATGGGGCAGCTTCGGCGCGATGCTGCTGCGGGAGGACGCAGGCGGCTATGTGCTGGTGGGCGTCGTCTCCTTTGCAGCGGCGGCAACGATCACTGCGCTGTGCTTTCGGCTCAGAAACAGAGAAAACCGTAGAAAAGACGGGACAGGTAAGCCAGACCCGCAGAAACAGGAGGGAAAAACGACATGAAAAAACGAATACTCAGTATCTTGCTTATATGCAGCATGGTGCTGACCATGCTGCCGACAACGGCGTTTGCATCGGTGAGCAATTCGCTGGGCAACACACCTGAGGAAAATCAGGCGATTTTGGAGCAGCTCTCCGCCCTGACTGGCGGTAGCAGCGACCAGGTGCTTTCCATGCTGAACGCTTTGGGGCTGCTGGATGAATCCGGCAATTTCAAGGTGGATCAAACCATCACGCTGGACGGCCAGGTGTTGACACTGGCGGCTGTCATGGAGCTGCTGGAAAATCCCGCCACGGATCTCACCCGCATAGCCGACGTGGATGGGACTCCGGTGGCGCTGGGCGATTTGAAGACCATGGTCCAAATCGAACAGGAGCTGCAGCGGATCAAGGACACCTATTTCTCCGGCAGGGAGTTTACCGGGGAAGCTCTGGAGAATCTCAATAGCCTGATGGAGCAGATGGAGCTGCAGGGCATCAGTTTGCAGTATTCCGCCTCTGCCACAGCGCCTGCGGGCGTTGAGACGGTGGATATGAGCGGCATGATGAGCCAAACGCTGGAGAATCTCGCAAACAACACTTGGAGCTCCGGGACTTTTACTGTATACAGCGGAAAACCGGTCGGCTTTTCCTACCGCATTCAAAAAGGCCAGCTCAGCGAGTATATCACCGGTGTGGAGGTCTCGATAGGCGGGACGAGTGGGGTCGAGCAAAGCGACGGGTCCTACAAGCTGACCTATGACGTAGGCTCAACTTTCAGTTTAGGTGGTTGTAAAATCACTGTCAAGGTTCAAACCAAAGGAGGTACCTCAGCCTGGCACGATAATACTTATTCCTATGGCGACCTGCTGGGGATGATTGAATTTTACGATGCGAAAAATTTGGTGTTCTATGACGGCGCCGGTTATGCCGACCACTGTCAGCTCAAGCTAATAAAGACGGTTGGCGTCCCCACAATACAAACATCAATGACCGCGCCGAACTATGAGGAAAGATACGAAAGCACAACCACAATACAGGGGGATATGTATATTCCTTTGCTGGCAGATGAATACAATGCCCTCGGTGCCAACAATCCGGACTTCGTTGCGTTAAGCGATACCATCAGAATTCTGGATGGCGCTCGCAACTCGGTGCTTCCCGTCGGCTCCGATCCATTTTATCAACCATACCAAATCGACGCCAGCATCGAGTTTAACTGGAGTACCGAAAAAGCTGCCTATACTGGCGATGCGCCGTATGGCTGGTATAAAAATCAGCCCTTTGCCCCGTTCTATCTGACGGAGTACAAGTTCAATGGAAGCACTCTGGAGCTCAGCGGCGACAGGACGAGAGCGCTGGGCTGTACGATTAACAAAGGCGAAACGGTCAACATCTCCCTGCAGTCTACCACGCAAAACAGAGGGAATCAGCAGTACTGGCTGCCCTTCCGACTGTATATGAAAAGTGTACAGGGCGAAATCCAAAATTCCTGGGCCACCACCAAGAACAGCGACGTCACCGTCAGGCTGGTGGACACGGACAATCCCATCATTCAAAGCGTCACGGCCCCGGCGGGAACCTATGCCAGCGGACAGCACGTGCCCATCACAGTTACCTTTAATGAGTTCGTGGATCTTAGAAACGCCCGCGTGGCCATCAATGGCAAAGAGTATACCGCCGCTGAGCTCTCCATGAACAACTACGGTGTCACGGCAATGCTCTGGTACCCAGTGCAGGATACGGATGCCACCACGGTCACCGTCAATGATATGACCGGTGTGAAAGATGTTTTCGACAATATGCTGGATACCACACTCTATCAAAGCAACTCGATTGCCGGCGCCAAGCTGAAGAGCGTCTTGATGCGCAACGCCCCCACCGCACTGACCGCCGACTACGCCAACGGCAAGGCATCGTTCACGATGCAGGCCAACATGGCGCAGGCCTACAAGACCGTATACAGCAATTATCACACCCCGGAAGGCACAGAGCCGAAGGAAGCCCCTTTCCGCCTCGAGCTGAGGGACGACTCCGCGGTTGAACCAATCCATCTGCAGGTCTATCTGGACACAGAGAACGAAGCCTTCACCATTAGCGACTATGCAATCGCACCCTCTGCTTCCGACCGCACCTACACGGTGACGCTGCAGGCCAACGAGGGCACGAAAGACGCGCCTAACTGGGTGAATGTTCTTCCCCTGACCCGGCAGTTCACGGTGACAAAGAAAGTTTCCGCGCACACGGTGACCATCGTCCCGGAAGCGAATGACGCCGACTATACGATTTCCCTCGGCGAAACCACCCGCCCCACGCTTCAGGCCGAGGTTTTGGGGGAAAGCGGTGAGACGGCCAGCTACACCACCGGCAAATGGAGCAGCAGTGACTCGCTCATTGCCACAATCGACGAGGATACCGGCGTTGTTGCCACCACAGGAACCAAGGTGGGAGCCGTCACCTTTACCTTTACGGCGGACAACGGGACTGAGGATCCTGCCGATGATGTGACGGGCCGGTCACAGCCCTATACCGTGACGGCAGGCGATTCCCTGGCACTGGTGATTTCCGGCGGCGCGTCCATCGTGACGCGGGTAAATCAGCCCGCCACCGTGCTGTGGAGCTCCAACGCCGCGCTGATGGCACCGGACAAAGAGTTCAATTACAGGATTGACCTGTATGAGGGCAACTACGCGAATGAGGCGGCGCTGAGCGGGCTCAAGCCCGTTGCGACTTATACCGCCGGCAAGGATAAAAACAGCGTGCGGATCGAGGAGAATGTGCTCTCCAAGCTCTCCAACGGCAATACCCCTGCCTACACGGTATTGGTCTCCATGCCGCACCCCAACGCCGAGGGTGAGGGCGTCCGCCTGTCGGCACTTGCCTGGATCATCGTGCAGGCACCGCCTGCCACAGCCAGGCTGACACCGCCCCAGAGCATTTACCTCAAGGATACCGACGACCCCGTCAATATCAAATGGTCGGTGGAAAACGCCACTGTCGGGGCCTCTCAATCGGCCACGCTGACCATTACCCGGGTCACAGAGGACAACACCACCCAAGAGGTGGACAGAAAGAGCCTATCCGGTACCTCCGGAAGCTTCCCCCTGTCATTACAGCGTGTGAAAGACGGCAATCTGAAGGACACCTATCAAGTGGTTTTGAGCGTGGAGAATCCCGGTGAGGAATCTCCCAGCACCGACTCCTTCCCCCTGTATGTCTACGATGCCGACGCACTGAAGGTGCAGGATGACAAAGGAGACACGATTTCTAAGCTGACCATGGACAATACCTCCAAGGTCAGCGGCAGCCTGCCCACCGATACAGCTGAAATTTTGCAGCTGCGCCAGGAGTTGGGGCTGATCGAGTACATAGGCATCAACTATGACGAGTACGGATGGAACTCCTTTAAAGACGGCATCCGGTGGCTCTCCAGCAACAACAATGCCATTTCCGTCAACTACAAGCAGGGCGGACTGTATGAGGACATCAGAAACTTCTCCTTTGATTCTTACCTTCCCGAAACCAAAATGGCACTGTCCGGCTTGGCCAACGGCACCGCAACCGTCACGGCTACCCATGCCGCCACGGGCATGCGTGCCGCCGTACAGGTGACAGCGAAAACGCTGCAAAATAAGTTCTATCTCTTCCAGCTGACGCCTGCAGCGGAAACTACGCTGCAATACACCGACGGCAAAGGTGTGCCCAAAACGGTCACGACCAACAGTGAAGGCGTGCTGGCGCTTTACGAACCAAACGGAATCGCCAGTGAGGTGTCTCTGCGGTCCGGCTCCGGCGCGGATATTTATCTGGGCACCATCTATAAAGAAAATCTGCGTTCCGGCGAACGGGATGCTACAAAACTGCAGCTTTATCCCTTGAATACCTTCAGCCTTCGGCGAGTCGCCCGGGCATCTGTGACGCTCATCACACCGGACGGCGATCCTTTGGCGAACAAAACGTTAACCGTTCGCGGCGGCGTTTATAAAAACGGAGGCTACTGCGAAACAGCTCTGCTGGGCTCTGGGGTAGGAGCACTTGTCAGCGGCATCACCGGCGACACCTATACCACGGATGCGGCGGGAAATATAACCGTCTATCTGGATTCCACCCAGTTCTGGTCGGCCGAAAAGGGCGAGCGCAACACTACGGTGCTTTCCGCTCTGGATCAGCTGGAGTACATTCTGGAGATCAGCGCAATTGACGGCAACAAGTACTATCCGCTGCTGCTGACCGTCAACGGCAAGCTGGGCGTGGACGATGTAATGCGCACCGCAGAGGGCGTTGTCTCTCTGGAGCGCGTGCCGGAGGGGGAGGAAAACAAACCCTTCATTGTGGCGCAAAGCGTTGATTACGGTCTTGCCAACGGTCAGAAGGTGGATGTTCGCAACTCGACTGGGAAGATTGGCCCTAACAGCAGCTTTAAAACAGCAACCCTGCACACCACCATGTTCCTCTGGGGCGAGAAGATTGCCAACGCGAAGAATTACAGTCTCAAGATGGCGGACGAATACGGCGTACTTCCTGCCGCCCAGAGCAGCAGTACCAAACAGTATCCCTTCTCATCCATCCCTGTAGCGGAAAACGATCTGACCCTCACAGAGGCCACCATGACCACCTCTGGATGGATCGCCGACGGCAAGGATGTAGGTATGAAAACGCAGCTGAGCCTGAACGGCAGCCTGCTGCAAGAGAAAATAATGCCCTTCCGGGTCGTTGATCTGACCCGAGTGCCCAAGGTGACAGAGGATGAGCGCGTCACCGGTATTCTGCTGACGATGAAGGACTCCAGTGGAGTGAATGACGTTGACTTTGGCGGAGTGGGCGATAGTAACATTCTCAAGGTACTGACCGGACGGCTGGATGATCTGAGCGGTCCGGTGGACACATCCGTGTTCAAAATGATTATCACCCCTAGCGAAGATCCCTCCGTGTTCCGTGCCATGATTTGGGCCGGGTACAATACGCTGGAGATGGAGGACATGGACTATTCCGAGGACGGCGTGGCCTTGGGTGCGAATGTGCTGACGCAGAACCTGGAAGTGGGCGTGCCCGGGACCGGGGATCTGAGCCAGATGGCCAAGGGTACCTATGATCCCAAGGGGGAGTACAACGCCAACTCCATGGCCGACAAGGTCACCAACACGGATCTCAACTTGCAGTTGGAGGGCTTTTACGAAGCGGAAATCCGCTATAACGCCGAAAAAAAGGAGTGGGAGGTTTTCACCGTAGGCGGCGGCTTTACCGCCGGCGTTGGCGTGGGCTTCACCTTCAGCGTGAACGCCATGGCTGGCCCCGTGCCGTTGACAGCAACCTTTGAGCTGGGTGGTGCCATTCAGCTGGATTTTTGTACTGCAGTGCGCTACGGCCGGCAGGGCGAGGGTACAGAGCTTGCCTGGAGCGATCCCACGGCCACGGCAGTGAATGACTTTTTGACCACGCTGCGTATCAACGCCTATGTCCACGCGTTTGGCGGCATTGGCTTTGACTATTCGGTTGTGGCGCTGAAGATCGGCCTATTCGGCAATTTGGATGTGGACAGTCAGAATAAGTTCCTTTCCCGCACCTATCTTGCCGACGAGACAAAGCGCCAGATCAACGGTCAGGCCCTGGGGATCCAAAGCGAAGTGGGAATCAAATTTGTGGCCAGCTTCCTGTTTATCTCCTACGAGGCGGTGATCGCCTCCGGAACCCTTGAAGGCACCAAGACTTTTAATGACTGGAAAACAATCGACAACTACTGGAATAACGCCACCAGTGGGCTGAACCTTGCCTCGCTGCGGATGGCGGCGGCCCAGAGCGGAATGCAGGTGGCTTCTGGCAGCGCAACGCTCCAAAGCCGGGACTATCTGGAGCAATATGCCCGTACTTGGGGCCAGCCCCAGCAGCGGATGATGCTGTTCTCTCTGAACTCCACCAGTGGGCTGGAAAACATCCAGACCAATGCCAACCCCACATCCTATCCACAGCTCAGCGATGACGGGAAGGTATTGGCCTACATCAACGACGGCAACAGCAGCAGTATTTACGACAGCCGGGCGCATTTCGCTACCCTCAATGACGGCGTCTATACCTCCTCCAGCCAAATTGACGATCCCACAGGGTTCTCTGGCTACGGCGACACGAGCGTTTCTTTGTCCGGCACTGGCAGCTTCGCGGCGGCGGCTTGGGTTCGCATGGGCACCGACCTGCCGGGTAAAAATGCCGGTGATCCCGTGACATTGGAAGAGCAAAACCTGCTGATGAACAGCACTGAGATCGTAGTGTCCGTCTATAACGGCACAACCTGGACTTCCACCCGCCTAACCAACGACGGCACGCCGGATCTGGCCCCAGCCACGGCAGTGGGCGGCGACGGCAAGGCCATCGCGTTCTGGCGCAGCGTCTACACCCCCGATCCCGGTACGCAGGGCAGCAACCTGCTGAATTTCACGACCAGAGATTGTATCATGTACAGTTGCTATGACAGCAGTAACGGCGACTGGAGCGAGTCCAAAATGCTTTATAACGGTGCTACTGGCAGCGTGAAGGCATTGCAGGCGGCCATGCTGCCCGACGGAACCGCTATGGCGGTTTACTCGCTGGACCGCAGCGGAACCGGAGATACCTCCGCCTACGAGACCGCCTATTGTACCGTGGCTGCTGACGGAACTCCCGGTACAGCCATGCTGGCGACCTGTGACAGCAATCTTGACGAAAACCCCCAGGTCGTTGCAACCAACTTCGGCAGCGGGGATGACCGATTTGTCATCGGTTGGCACAGTGTCCGAGACGGCAGCAGCGATATTCAGCTGTTGGCTGTGGACGGCAGAGGCACCATGTCCAACAGTTTCCCAGGCTCTTTGTCTGCCTTGACCAGCAGCGGCAACGCCGTCGTGGGCGGAGACTTCCGCTTCGCTTCCCTCAGCGGGGATCATCGCAGCCTCAATGATCTTACCATCGTCTGGAATGAGACTGTCAATGACGCCAACGGCGCGGTAGATCACGGCATTTTGAAGGCGGCCAAGCTGCGCTATGCCACAAATACCTACACTCTGTCCGCACCATTGGAACTGGCAGAGCTGCCGGATCGCACGCTGGTTGACCACTTTGATGCCTATGTCAGCGGCGCCAATCAGGTGCAGGCTGCCATTCAGGCCACCCGGTATGACGATAAAAACCAGGAGGTAATCGGCGGCGTGACCGTTCCGGGGGAGGAAACGATCCTCTATACTGCTACCTCTGATTTTATCACCGATGCGGTGGCAGTGGAACAGATCGGTGTGGATTATGCAACGCTGGCGTTGAACAGCCTGACACCCATTCGCTTTACCATCCGCAACACCGGGCTGAACGATGTGACAAACCTAAAGGTCAGCATTGGCAGCGGGGAAACCGCCACCCTTACAGAAAAACTGCTGCCCAATGAAAGCACCACCCTTACCGTCTGGCACCATGTGAAGGACCGCGTGACCGACCCGAGCTATACCATCACCGCCGCCGGCGGCATCAACGAAAACGGCACAGTGTATCTGGATTATCCCGACATTGGCATCTCGCAAATGGAAGTGATTGCGGAGAGCACCGGCAAGCGCACGGTGCGCATGACCCTCTATAATTCCTCTGCTGCCACTCTGGCCGGCAAAAAGGGTCGCGAGGTGAAGCTTGCGTTCTATGCGGATGATCTGCATACCAAACATGCAGAGGTAGCCTGCGCCACAAACGGCGTATCGATCCGCGATAATGAAATCACCATTTCCGAAGACAGCGCCCTCGCCCGCATCGATCAGGGAACCTTTACACTGGACCTGACCTATGATCTGGGCAAGTATATGAACTCCATTGGCAAAACCGAGATCCCCGATGTGGGTACCTATCTGTACGCCGAGGCGTGGGCGGAAGGTCAGATCGGTGGAACGGGAAGCAATCAGCACCTGCCGGAGTATGACGTCAGTGACAGCGAGGTCAGCGTCCATATGACCGGCGCACTGGCCCGCACCGGAGAGCGGATGACGATGGATGTGACACAGGGGAACGACGGCAACGGTCACAGCACCGCCGCCATTACCCTGCGCAACAACTCCCTGCAGTCTCAGACTAGCGCAGCTCTGGTGGCCACGCTGCTGGATGCTGCCGGGACTGTTCTGGAAACGAAAAAGACCAGTATTGGCGGTGCCATCTCCGGGGAAACCTTCCGGACGGAAACCGTCACCTTCTCCCGGCTTGGCACCCGCGTAGTGGTGCGAGCCGCAGTGCCTGGTAATGACCTTCTGACCTTTGAAGGTCTGGCAGTGGGGCTCGGCGATTTTACCGCCAACGGAACGAACTATACCTATACGTTGCAAAATGATAGCGGAGCAACATCTACGCTAGTCACAGCGATGTCTGGAAACGGCGAGCCCGTGAGCATCAACGGACAGGCTCTGTCCACCGGCGGCAGCGCAACCGTTGCCATCCCCAACAGCGGCACAACCGACATTGTCGTGGGAATCGGTGCTAAAACCTACACGCTGACGATTCTGCGCAATAGCGGCACAGGCGGCGGTGAGCATACTCACAGCTACGGCAGCGAGTGGAAGTACGACGCCGGCAACCACTGGCATGAGTGCTCCTGCGGAGATAAGGCCGATAAGGCGGCGCACGACTTCAAGTGGGTTGTTGACAAGGAAGCGACCGCAACGCAAAAGGGTTCCAAGCATGAGGAGTGCAAGGTTTGCGGCTACAAGAAGGCGGCAGTTGAGATTCCGGCTACCGGCTCCACAACAAAACCGACCGATCCTACGCAAACCAACCCGCAGATCGGCACGATCATAAAGGATGCAGCAGGCATTTTTAATTATCGGATCACCGGAACCGATACGGTTGAGGTCAAAAATATGACGGCAAAGGGAAAGAGAAAAAAAGCAGTCAAAATCTCCAAAACCATAAAAGTGAACGGCAGGACCTTAAAGGTCACCGGCATTGCGGCGAATGCATTTAAGGGAAATAAAAAAATGACCTCCGTGACGATCGGCAGCAATGTGAAAAAGATCGGCAGCGGTGCATTTATGAACTGCAGGAACCTGACCCGGGTTACGGTAACTGCAAAGGGTCTGACCAGCATCGGCAAAAATGCGTTCAAGGGCGACAGGAAATTAAAAACAGTGAACCTGAGAAAGGTGAAGGCTCTGAAGAAGGTAGGCAAGGGTGCATTTAAGGGAATTTCGAAAAAAGTGACGGTGAAGGTGCCGAAGCAGAAAAAGAAAGCCTACAGCAAGCTGCTGAAAAAAGCAGGCATTGCAGCGGGTAGAATCAAGTAGCATAGAACGGGCACCGCAGTGATCGGCATCACCGTTTACAGCAAAAAGAAGAAAGAAAACGCTGAATAAATCAGCTGCGAACCTTTGAGCAAAGGGCGGTGACGGACATTTCCGTCATCGCCCTTTCGCATGGACTGGAGAAGAACCACATGATGCAGGATTATCAATCGAACCGCCCCGTCAGGCAGCAACCGCCGGGACATAAGAGCACAGGCTGCATTATCTGCCCTGATCGGTGGTAAGACCGTTATGGTCATTGCCCACAGAATGCGTACCGTTGTACAGGCAGATAAGTTCATCGTACTGGATCGTGTCATGCGTTGCCCTCTGATCAGAGCGGGGTATCAATATCGTTTTAATGACAGGTCAAAAAAGAATATAGGATAAACATTGCTGATGTGATAAAATAATGATAGAGAACAGCATAGAAAAGTCGTAAATAAAACAACGAAAAGGAGAAAACAAATGACAGCAGAACAGTTAAAAGAAATCATTTCACAGATGACACTGGAAGAAAAAGCAGCTATGTGCTCAGGCGACGACTTCTGGCACACAAAAGCAGTGGAGAGACTCGGCGTTCCGAGAAGTATGGTATCAGATGGCCCTCACGGACTCAGAAAGCAGGATCAGAGCGGGGATCATCTTGGTATTAATGACAGTATCAAGGCAGTCTGCTTCCCGACAGCCTGCGGAACGGCGGCAAGCTTTAACAGAGATCTTCTTTACAGCATGGGACAGACGCTCGGACAGGAATGTCAGGCAGAGGATGTCAGCGTTATTTTAGGACCTGCTGTCAACATCAAGCGTTCTCCGCTCTGCGGCAGAAACTTTGAATATTATTCAGAAGATCCATATCTGGCAACAGAGATCGCGACAAGCCAGATCAAAGGAGTACAGAGCAAGCATGTCGGTACTTCCATCAAGCATTTTATGGCAAATAATCAGGAAACAAGACGTATGTCCTCCGATTCCCGGATCGATGAGCGCACCATGCGGGAAATCTATCTGGCAGCTTTTGAAGGTGCGGTAAAGCATGCAAAGCCATGGACAGTGATGTGCTCCTACAACCGGATTAACGGAACATATGCAGCGGAGAACAAGCAGCTTCTGACAGACATCCTGCGTGATGAATGGGGTTTTGACGGTTATGTAGTCAGTGACTGGGGCGCAGTCAACGACAGAGTAGAAGGTGTCAAGGCTGGACTGGATCTGGAAATGCCTGCTTCCCACGGCGTCAATGATGCCCTGATCGTCAAGGCAGTCAGGGAAGGCAGGCTGGATGAGGCAGTACTGGATAAAGCAGTGGAAAGAATTTTGAATATTGTATACCGTTTTGTGGAAAATCGTGATGAAACGGCTGTATTTGACCGCGACAAGGATCATGAAATGGCAAGAAAGGTAGCAGAGGAGTCCATCGTGCTTCTGAAAAATGATGGCATCCTTCCGCTTTCCGAAACAGACGAGATCGCGTTCATCGGTAAATTTGCAAAGAAGCCGAGATTCCAGGGTGGTGGCAGCAGCCACATCAATTCCCATAAGATAGACAGTGCCATGGATATGGTGGCAGGTATGGCAAATATCACGTATGCACAGGGCTACGATGATGCAGAAGATGTAATCGATGAAAAGATGATCGCAGAAGCAGTGGAAGCTGCGAAAAAAGCAAAGGCAGCAGTCATCTTTGCAGGACTTCCGGATGCATTTGAATCCGAAGGCTTTGACAGAACGCATATGAGAATGCCGGACTGCCAGAATAAACTGATCGAAGAAGTGGCAAAGGTACAGCCGAACACAGTTGTTGTACTGCACAACGGTTCTCCGGTTGAAATGCCATGGGTAAATGACGTAAAGGGCATTGTGGAAGCTTATCTCGGCGGACAGGCAGTCGGCGGTGCGATCGTGGATATCCTGTTCGGACGTGTCAATCCAAGCGCAAAGCTGGCTGAGACATTCCCGCTGAAGCTTTCCGACAATCCGTCCTACCTGTATTACATCGGGGAAGGCGATGTTGTGGAATACAGGGAAGGAATCTTTGTAGGCTATCGTTATTATGACAAGAAGAATATGGATGTGCTGTTCCCGTTCGGACACGGACTGAGCTACACGACCTTTGCTTATTCCAATATGAAGCTGGATAAAGAAAAAATGTACGATACCGACACACTGACGGTTTCCGTTGACGTGACAAATACCGGAAAGATGGCAGGCAAAGAAGTGGTACAGCTTTATGTAGCCGACAAAGAAAGCACAGTGATCCGCCCTGTCAAGGAACTGAAGGGCTTTACAAAGATCGAGCTTATGCCGGGTGAGACAAAGACAGTTACCTTCAGCTTATCCAAGAGAGCTTTTGCTTACTTTAATACAGACCTGCATGACTGGCATGTGGAATCAGGCGAATTTGATATCCTGATCGGACAGTCCTCCAGAAACATCGTCTGCCAAAAGACCGTATATGTAGAGTCTACGGTAGAAGTATTTAAGAAATATCACTTGAATACAACGATCGGTGATATCATGAAGGATCCGCTTGCAAAGCCGTTCCTGAAAGATATTCTGGATGCATGTATCATGAATGATGTGAATACGACAGAAGGAGAAGGTCTTGGCGCGGCGGCAGAAGAGATGCAGGAAGCCATGATGGGCTATCTGCCGGTCAGAGCTGTCATCAGCTTCATGGATGGCACAATGACCCATGAAAAGCTGCAGAGCTACATCGATCAGATGAACGCTTGCCATGCATCGAAGATGCATGACTAAATAATCTGCGCAGCAGATTATAGCCTGTAACATATATATCCAGTAAATGCGTGACCGGGTAACCTGCGTAGCAGATTATAGCCTGTAACATATATATCCAGTAAATGTGCGACCGGGTAACCTGCGCAGCAGGTTATAGCTTGTCCTATATTTCCAATCCCGATAATAACCGGAAGAACGATTGAAATAATCGATGGCTGTTATCGGGATTTTTTATTGACTTTTTTACCGGATACGCCTATAATCGTACCTAGCTGGTACATTACATTGACGCGTTAAAGTGTAGGTGTACAATAAGGAGGAGATATATTATGAAGAAGAAAATGCTTTCTGTTCTGCTTGCAGCAGCCATGACAATGTCACTAATCGGTTGTGGTTCTACAGCAGATACAGCAACAGACACTACAGAAACAACAGAAACAACAGATACTGCAGATGAAGCTACAGACGCATCTGATGCAAGTACAGACGCTACAGATGCAAGCGCAGATTCAGACAAGACTTATACAGTTGGTATCTGCCAGCTTGTACAGCATGAAGCGCTGGATGCAGCTACAGAAGGTTTCAAGACAGCATTAACAGATAAGCTTGGCGATAAGGTTACATTCGACGAGCAGAACGCAGCAGGTGATGCACCTACCTGTTCTACCATCTGTACAACATTCGTTACAAACGACTATGACCTGATCCTTGGTAATGCAACAGCAGCTCTGCAGGCAGCAGTTGCAGCTACAGATACAATCCCGGTACTTGGTACATCCATCACAGACTATGGTACAGCACTTGGTGTAGATGACTGGACAGGTACAACAGGAAAGAACATTTCCGGTACAACAGACCTTGCTCCGCTTGACGGACAGGCAGACTGCATCGCTGAATTATTCCCGGATGCAAAAAATGTAGGTATTTTATACTGTTCATCTGAGCCAAACAGTATTTATCAGTCAACAACGATCAAAGGATATCTGGAAGAAAAAGGTTACACAGTAACAGAGTATACATTCTCTGATTCCAACGATGTTGCAGCAGTTACACAGAGTGCATGCGATAATTCAGATCTGATCTACATCCCGACAGATAACACAGCAGCATCCTGTACAGAAGCGATCAACAACGTAGCAGATCCTGCAGGTGTTCCGATCTTCGCAGGTGAGGAAGGTATCGCTAAGGGTTGTGGTGTTGCAACACTTTCCATCAGCTACTATGACCTTGGTTACAAGACTGGTGAAATGGCATATGACATT
>ENA-OYYF01000496-OYYF01000496.1-human-gut-metagenome-genome-assembly--contig:-NODE-496-length-13997-cov-5.478482_pt1 | contig 13997 bp, 10 predicted proteins | sample MGYA00243246_ERZ653441 | MGnify/ENA primary metagenome ERZ653441 (study PRJEB26926, sample SAMN06165054) | human gut metagenome | biome: ENVO:00009003; feature: ENVO:2100002; material: ENVO:00002003...
CTTCTAGCTTCGTCGGCAGCGTCAGATGTGTATAAGAGACAGATGGCTGACTGAGCACGGCGCATCGTTTTTTGACCTGCTGAGTCTGGGAGTGGAAGGTGTTATCGACGGGATACTGTGCGTCCTGCTCGGGATACCTTTTTACATAACCATCGCGATACTCACTTTCCTTGCGTTATACAAGAGTGGCAGGGGGACAGGGATCTTCACCCTCCTGGGGCTGTCGCTCATTTACGGGATGGGATTCTGGGAGGAGACCATGCAGACCCTGGCCCTGGTACTCTCCTCCACCGGCATGGCGCTGCAGCTGGGAATCCCCTTGGGGATCTGGATGGCGGGTAGCGGACGCTGCAACAAGATCTTGCAGCCGGTGCTTGACTGCATGCAGACCATGCCGGCCTTTGTCTATCTGATACCAGCGGTGCTATTTTTCGGACTGGGAACGGTACCGGGAGCCTTCGCCACGATCATTTTCGCCCTGCCTCCGGTAGCGAGGCTCACCGCATTGGGCCTCCGGCAGGTGCCAAAGAACGTGGTGGAAGCCGCCCGCTCTTTCGGGGCCACTCCCAGCCAGCTCCTGTTCAAGGTGGAGCTGCCATTGGCATTACCCACCATTCTCGCCGGTATCAACCAGACCATCATGATGTCGCTCTCCATGGTGGTGGTAGCCGCCATGATCTCAGCCGGAGGCCTGGGGGAAGTGGTCTTGAAAGGTATCACCCAGATGAAGATAGGCATGGGATTTGAGGGGGGTATTGCCGTCGTGATACTGGCGATCGTACTTGACCGGATCACGCAGGGAATGGCTCGAAAAAAACAAAAGGAATGACACATATAATAAAAGACAGAATGATTATGAGAAACAGAACGATACTTTTCACGACCCTGCTGGCCGTCACGATATTCTTCTCGTGCGGTAACATATCCGACAAGAAAATCCGCATCGCCTACGCGAATTGGGCGGAAGGGATAGCGGTCACCTATCTGGCCAAGGAGATCCTCTCGGAACAGGGATACAGGACCGAACTTTTGAATGCGGACATCGCCCCCATATTCACCTCTCTGGCAAGAGGCAAGACTGACGTGTTCATGGACAGTTGGATGCCGGTGACCCATGCCGATTATTTTCAGAAATACGATGGTAAGCTGGAAATCCTCGGGCAGATATACGACAGCGCCCGTATCGGGCTTGTGGTACCTGAATATGTCCCGATCCACACGATTGAGGAACTGGGTGCCCATACCCGGCGGTTTTCCGGGGAGATCGTGGGGATTGACGCTGGTACCGGCATCATGAAATGCACGGAGAAAGCCATCCCTGAATACGGCCTGGATTACAGGCTCATGATCTCCAGCGGTCCCGCCATGACGGCATTGCTGAAGAAGGCCATCGACAAGAAGGAATGGATCGTCGTGACCGGCTGGACCCCGCACTGGATGTTTGACCGCTTTCGCCTGAGGGTGCTGGAAGACTCGAGAAACGTTTATGGGGAGGCCGAGCAAATCCATTCCATCGCTAGGAAAGGATTCAGTAAGGAGCATCCGTTCGCTGCCGCCCTTTTGGGAAATATCCACCTGTCCGATACCGAGATCAGCTCCCTGATGCGGGCCATAGAGGAAACCAGCGGGACCGAGACTAGAGCCGTACGCCAGTGGATGGACGGGCACAGGGATTTGATAGACAGCTGGATTCCGGAAAAAGAGGAATACAGCCGATGAACATCACGATGGAATGGACGCTCAAGCTGTTCACGCCCTTCTTTTAATCAGCCTCGAAAGGGAATACCGCTCTAAATGTACGTTTTGATGATATCACTACACGTGCATGGAATAAATGGAATAAAAAGACACGGCTACAGATATGATTTGAGGATTTGTGGTATGATGAAATCTTATACCATTACCACATTTGGAATAGCAGAAAAGATCAAGAATTATATCTTATCGTTGATATTATAGAGATAACTTATTCAAAATGACTTTTATAGATAACAAATTGTCCGTTTTATGTAACAAGTGTAGTATTATACTTTTATAACTTTGTATCATCAAAAATTAACGTTATGAACCAAGTGGTTCGGTCGCTAAAAATAATATCAGAGTCAAAATGAAAAAAAGTATTTTTTTCTTCTTCCTGTTATTCAGTTTGCAAGCTTTTTCACAAAGGGTCGCGATAAAGAACAATCTCGTATACGATGCGCTGTTGACTCCCAACCTCTCGCTGGAGTTCTCTCTGGGGGAAAAATGGACCTTGGATACCCAAGTGGGCATGAATTTTTTCTTCTATGAGAACGATCCCACCGCAGATGGATACAAGACAAGGAAATGGAGCCATTGGCTTGTGCAACCCGAGATACGATATTGGGCTTGCGAGAGATTCAACGGTTGGTTTCTCGGACTGCATGCGCATGGAGGCCAGATGAATGTCGGTGGGATAAACATCCCTTTTATTCTTCAGAACAAGCATAAAGAGATGAAGGCGCACCGTTATGAGGGCTATTTCTACGGTGGCGGCATCAGCGCTGGTTATCATTGGATCCTATCCGACAGGTTCAGCCTGGAAGCCGCTTTGGGGATAGGATACGCGCACGTGAGATATGACAAGTTCAAATGTACGGCTTGCGGACAAAGGACGGGGAAGGGAGGCGCCGATTACCTCGGCCCGACAAGAGTCTCTCTCTCCATTATTTATATACTTAAATAAAACAGGCCTTGGGCAAAATAGGTGTAGGATATAAAAACATGAAGTCAATGAGATCGATGCATTATTACATAAAGCTGTCAGCAGTCTGTGCCTGCCTTGGTTTGACGGCTATATTCGGGCAGGCCCAAGAGGTCGTTGAGCGGAACCTATCACCATTACATTGGAGATATGACGTGAGGGTCAAGCGGAGCGCGAACGGAAAAAGCCTGCGTCTTTCCCTGCATGTGGACGCCATGACCCGGTTGGAGTCACAGGACGCTCTTGTCATCTATCCATCACTGGTTTCCGCCAGTGGGGATGACAGGATCGATTTCGCGCCTGTCGGTATCGCAGGCAGGATACGATATAAGGCCATTACGCGGTCGAAGGCTCTCGGTGAGAATTCCAGGACATCTCGGTTCGACAATGAGCTCCATCCTTTTTCGGACATAGAGGAGCAGGGGGTTTCCTTTCAGGAATCCGTCTCGTTCGAACGCTGGATGACGGATGCCCATGTGACGGTGAGAGAGGAACTGCTCGGTTGTGTGGGTTGTGGCATACGTGAGAATCAAGGTACCGTAGCTGTCATTGACCTGCCTGTTTTCAAGGAGGAGGATTATGCGTATGATTTCCTCGAGCCGGAAAAGGTGGCGGTCAAGTATTATAAAGACTCCTTTGACAGCAAGGTCACTTTTCCCGTGGCGAGCTACGAGCTGAGTAAGGCTTTCGCTAATAACGGACAGGAGCTCGCCCGGCTGGAAGAATTCATATCAAGAAGTCTGGAAATAAAAGGGGCCGAGTTAAAAGAGGTCCTCATTGAGGGCTTCGCTTCTCCCGAGGGTAAAGCGGAATATAACCAGTCACTGGCGGAAGGGCGTACCCTAGCGCTCTCGAATTATATCTCCGGAAAATACCCCGGGCTTAAAAAGGCCGCGACTTACCGGACGGTCGGTGCTGGAGAGGATTGGGAGGGCCTTAAAAAGCTCGTAGGCATTTCTCCCCTATCCAATAAAGAGAAATTGCTGTCTATCATAGACCGATATCCAACGGATACGGAACGAGAGTCCGCCATACGTAACTTGGACAACGGCAGGACCTACGGCATCCTCCTGAAAGAGTTTTATCCGCAACTCCGCCGTACGACCTTTCGTTTCAGTTTCGACGTAAGGGCTTATACCCAGGAGGAGTTACCTGAAATATTTGCCACGAGGCCGGAATGTCTGAGCTCACACGAGATGTACCAACTCTCGGAAATCTATCTCATGCGGGGGGAAAATCCTCTCCCAGTCTTCCAAAAGGCGTACGAACAGTTTCCTGAGGATGTGGTAGTGACACTAAACTATGCCAATGCCTTGCTAAAATACGGGAAAAAGGCAGACAGTGCCTTACGGGTGTTGAACGACGTGAAGAACGACAGCCGGGCCCTTTTCCCGATGGCGATCGCCTATCATATCAAGGGAGACTGGAGAAAAGCGGAAGAATTATTGAAGGAGGCCTATAAGCAAGGGGATGACCGTGCCAGGGCTTTCTATGGCGAAAACGCTTATGAATAAAGTTAAGACTTTATATAACAACAGTTAATTTATTTATTCACTAAACTTTTAAGTTATGAAAGTAAACAAATTTATTTTAGCAGGCGTTGCTGTCCTAGGTTTAGGCATGACGGCCTGTAATAATGACGATGTTCCTTCGGTAGGGAATCCTACCGAAGGAAACACATTCGTAGGAATGTACATCTCTACTATGAAAGATGTCATGACCAAGGCGGTAAATGACAACCAAGGAGATTACGCGGGTAGAAAAGAGGAGAGTACACTTGAGTCTTTACGGCTTATCTCTCCTGGTACGCCTCGGGACTGGACGCTAGGAAGCGCTGACGAGGAGAATAAATTCTGGGCAACGGCAACGACCGGCACTTACACGGTCGCTCCATGGAAAGCCAACTCGGGCTCCCAAGCAATGGCGTTGTTGTTTAACAGGGGAACTCTTGAGCCCGGTATCGCAACGGCCACGAACTATGTGTATGGAAGTACGGCTACCGCGGTGACCGACATCAAGACTCTCGCCACGGATAATAAGTTCGTGATGACCTCGAAGGCCGAGCAGAAAACCATCCAGGACAATATCTCCGAGGAAACAGTCAAGACAGGCACGGGAGAGGCTCAGAATGTATTCTCCTTTGACATGGAACGTGTCGTGTCGCAAGGCATGGTCGCAAAGGGGGATAATTTAAATACGGAAACAACGGATGGAAGAGGATCCGTTGATCTTGACGACCTCACGTATACGGCTATCAACGGCGCCGCAAAGACATATCTTTTCCGCAACCATGCGGGAGAGCGTACAATCACGGAGAGTGACGGGCTTTACAAAGATTTCACATCCGCCATTGATGACTATGTTGATTTTCAAAATGCCCAAGATCCGAACGGTACAGCCAGGGAGCATTTGGTCCGCCTGGGAAACCTATTGACGGCACAAGGTTCACAAACGACTGATCTTGGCATGTACGCGGCCAAGACGGTTGCGGCAAATGCAGCCGAGGCTAAAAAAGGTACCAGGTATTTATTTCTTGGAGAATTCAGTGAAGAAAGAGGCTCTCACGGCCGGAAACAAGAATTATGGTTACTACCGCCTGCCTTATGCCAAGGTCTACGCTACTTATACTCCAAAACAGGTATGGGATTGGGACGCGGATCAAGGTAAGTTAATCAGTAAATCTGGGGTAAAGGGCGAGACGTTCTATCGAGGAGAAGGTGATGGGCTTATCTACGCTAGCAAGGAAGCCGCACGGAAAAGCCAGTTGAACCCGGGTCAAAACGCTTATACCTATACAAACGGAAGATGCGCATACCGCACGTTGTGGAACCGTCAAACAACCGCTGATGGAAAGACGGTTGTGAACGCTGATGTTCGTCGTAATAACACCTATCTGCTGACAATTACGGCTTTCCAGGGCCTAGGTATGCCGTGGGATCCTTCCGATCCTAAGGATCCGTATCTGCCGAAGCCTGATCCAGATCCTACTGAACCGACAAATCCTGAAAATCCGGATATCGAGAAAGAAGAGACCTACATGCGTGTCGAGGCCAAGGTGCTCCAGTGGAACCTCGTCTCACGTGATGTCGTTCTTGAATGATATTTAGATAAGAGGTAAACTCAGTCAACGATTTCTTACATAACCTTCTGAGAGGGAAGGGGGAGTCTTTCCCCCTTCTTTCTCCAACAGACAAATAAATTAACCTCAAACGGTTAATAATCCAAATATAAGCTATATCAAATGAGAATCAGAAGCGTACATCCTGTCACATTTATCATGCTGCTGGCCTGTTGTCTTATTGGTTGCGATTCAGCCGTATTCGACAATTTGAGTGATTGTCCGCAAGGCGTCAATTTCCATTTTTACAGCCAGACCCCTTGCGAACAATTTCCTAATTATCCGTCAGATATCAGGCAGGTCCGGGTATTTGCCTTTGACGAGAAAGATGTGCTGGTGAGCGAATTCTCCGATAAGAAGGCGGTTCTTTCGGCGGATTATTCCTTGCCCGTCACTTTGCGGCATACGGGGAAACTTACGTTTGTCGCATGGGGAGGCCGTGACCTGGAGGCTTATGATTTTTCTGGTTTCAAGGAAGGCGTCACGACCAAGCGGGAAATGTGGGTCGCGCTACGGTTGAAAGACAGAAGGGTCTCTTCAGCCTCAGGGCCTCTGTATGTCGGGCTCGTTTCCATATCGCTGGAGAATCGGGAGAATCTGGGAAGCGTATATGAGCGGGTGTCCTTCAACATGCGGGAACTGACATACCGGGTACATTTTACCATCAAGTCCATCCCCGATCCATTCCCTATGGACGAGAAATTCGTCATAAGGATAGAAGATGACAACGGTGTTTATGACTTTAACGGGCAGATCGCCCTTTGCGAACGTTTTGAGTACGTGGCCGAAGCCACACGTGACACGGAAGGGGTGTTAAAGGCTGACTTTACGCTGATGAAGCTGGAGGAAGGCAGGAACACGCTCGTATCCCTAGTCAACAAGACAACCGGGGAGATCCTTTATACCGCCAATCTGGTGGATGACATCATCATGTTCCGGGGTGATTCGGGCGAACCACCGTATAGCCTGGAGTGTGACCATGATTTTCCCATAACTCTGAAACTCAAATACGAGAAGGAAACATGGACACTGGTACAGGCGACCGTCTTGGATTGGAATGTCGTCTCCCGTCCCGTAGAGCTAGGTGCTGATATCATCTCAGGACAGATTTAAGATCCGTGTGGTATCAGAAAGGAGTTGAGATTATTATAAAAAACGATATATAATGAAATACGGAACTGTGATAAGGTTGTTGACAGCGGCCTGCGTGGTAATTGTACAATTGACCGGATGCTCGCCAGATACGGAAGATATGAAAAGATCCCTCGCGGGTATTCCTATCCGGATCGTGGCGGAAATGAACAAGGGCACCGGTGCTTCCCGGATGACGAAAGCCCCTGTGCGTTCAGGGGGGGAATGGAAGGAGAACTATATCGGCGCGGAGGTATATGAGAAAACCGTCAGGCATGTCCTCCTCTTCGCTTATAAGAACATCGGAACCTCTCCGGAGAAAGTCATTTTCTATTATCCCCAAGGCACTGCCAATCCACTGGCGGGTATAACCAGCATTGACCATTTCGAGATGAGAGAGATGGGAGGAATAAACGTAGGGGACCCCGATATAGCCCTGGACCTGGAGCTGATGGGTGGTAATTATAATTTTGTCTTATTGGTCAATTGCGAATCCGGATTGAAAAAGATCCGGGAAGAGCATATGATTCCGGATCCGAGACTGCTGACGGAGAAAACCGAGATTTTCACGTCCGACGATCTGCAAGGAGAAAACCGGAAGTATCTTCCCATGGTGGGCCAACGCAATCTCCACGTTCCGGACAATATAGGCGGCAATGACAGGGTAACCCTTTCACCTAGCATACTCCTGGAACGCACGCATGCCCGTGTCGAGTTTATCCTTACGACGGTTGATGACGCAGGAAACTACCTGTCTCCCTTGTTACCGCTTTCCAGAGTGACGAAACTCTCCTTGAATAATGAGACCAGCGGTTATTCCGTCCTGCCTTCCGCCGGGGAATATACCGCCACCGGTGGCGGTAACCCGGATATCAGGGGGGTGGACTACACGGGAGATCCCCTGTTGTTACCGGAAAGGCCCAGTTTTCACGAAGGTGCCAACGAGGGCTCCGGAGAATCCGCCTTTGTGGCCAAATGTAAAGGAAGGCTGCTCCCATATACGGGAGAGACACCTCGCTATATCTACGTGGCTCCGGGAGTCTACGGGAAAGAGGAAGCGCTGGCCTTGGTACTATCCATCGATTACCGGACGGGAGACCCCGATGAGACGTACAAGATCGAGCTCCATAACCCGGATCTTGGGCAAGATGACAAGGCGTATTACAATATTCGTCGTAATACCATCTACCGTGTCTTCTCCACGCTGAAAGGGACCAAGAACATGGAGTACGACGTTGTCGTGGATGAATGGGAGGATACGGAGGTGGCCATCCCCTGGTAACAAAGACGCCACTCATGTCATCAAAAAGAGAAACAGTTTAAAGAACAGATACATATGAGAATCAAACATTACACTTTGCTATTCGCTTTCTTGGCGATATTTATGGGAATACCTCTCATACAAGGGTGCAGCGACCCTTTTGATGAGCATGGAGACAGAGGGACGGAAGTACCGGCCAAGGATGGCTGGAGATCTGTCACCATGTCCGTCGAGGGGCTTGGCCTTCGGAATCCCTTGACCCGCTCCCTTACGCCGGAGGGAGAGAACGAGACGGCGGCGGAGAGGATCAGGGTACTTGTGTTTGACAAAGACAATAAGTTCTCATACGAGGCCAAAGTGACATCTTTCATTCCTTCCGGTGACCCGGATGATAAGAAAAGCAAGGGTACCATGACCCTGCTGGCGAAAAATACCCCTTCGGGCAATACCAGCACTTTCGTGATGCTGGCCAATATCGCCGCGTCAGACGAGGCCGGGGCAGAAGAGTGGACCGGAAAAACACGGGAAGAGATTATGGAACTTTTCACATTCTCCATGCCCGACAAGGGGGAATGGAAGGACGGAGAGCTCCCGATGTGGGGAGTCTCGGATCCGGTCAAGGTGGATCACGGTTCCGGCGCCGTTCCAAAACTCGGGACCATCTACCTGATCCGTGCCGTGGCACGTGTAGATGTGGGGCTTAAACTGAGTGACACGTCGGAAGGGGCTTCCACGTTTGACGAGAAAGCCGAGGGCATTGAGGGGATAACACTGACTAAGGTATTTTTTTATAATACCAATACAAAAGGACGGATCTCTCCGTTCGAGAGCGAGACTTATTGGGATCAGGCCAATAGAAAGGCGAAACAGCCTTCCATTCCTGATCCCGCTCCGGCCGTGACAGGAAGGACCGACAAGACATCCGCCATAGTGGATGAGAAAATATTATTGCGTGAAGTCTATGTCCCGGAGGCGGTCAACACGCCGACGGGTGCCACGCAAGGAGCCAACGGAGAGACGCTCCCGGAAGAGGATACGGAAAATTACTTGAGACGCCCCTATATCGTTGTCGGACTGACCGGCGCGGACAAGAGTCGTCCCGACAAGGAGACATTCTTCCGGATAGACTATTTGAAACGTACGGGAACCGAGGCCGACGCGACATACGAGTACCTGCCCTTACTGCGGAACCACCGTTACTTGGTGAACATCACGGAGGTGGGTGGCCCGGGATTCGATACGGAAGAGGACGCTAGGAAAGGGCCGGCCGCCAATATCATGTACAATGTCGTGGTATGGAACGAGTCCACGATGTCCAACGTGCAGTATGACGGGCAATATATGCTGGGGGTCAGCGATGATCATTTCACTTTTTATAGGGAGGGGGGTAGCCTGACGGCGAAAGTGCAGACTTCCTGGCCCGAGGGGTTCACGGTAGAGGGGCTGCCCGCATGGATCAGCTATTCTATAAAACCCTCGGCGACCGACGAGAAAATCGTGACCTTTACGGTCACGGAGCAGGTGGACACGGACCGTTCGTGGCCGGAAAGGCCGGAAGATGCCCAGAATGCGCTGAAAGCCGCTTATGTGAAAGCGGGCCGTATGAAATGGTTCCTTGGCTTTGAGCAGTCCAAGGATATCAATGTCACCCTACAGATCTTCGCGGACGAGGCGTGCAGCCAGCCGCTGGAGTTTATCGAGGTCAACCAGTACGGCGAGAGCTATGGGCAACCTGGTAAGGTGATAATGAAAGACGGACGAACGCTTACGGCGGAAGAGGCCGGTGCCAAGGTCACTTTCTATGTGAAGACAGAGCCTCATAACCTGGAACCCGTTTTCCATGCCGAAGCCGCCAACCCGTTCAAAATAGAGAAAGCGGATCAACTTGCGGGCGGGATATGGAGATACACGGTGACAGCTCCCGATATCACGGAAAATCTGGAGTATTTCGATAATTTTAATACTACTTATATCTTCACCGTTACACATGCGGGAACCGATAGAAGTGCATCGGGAAAACTCAGTCTCTTACAGAAAGAATATAATGCCATCCCCTTCTTCGACAAATGGCTGCATCAGTCATTGCTGGTGTCCAGCAACAGTATCTATCTGATGAACGGCAAACAGAAGCAATATTATGTCAAGGCCAACAGCGAATACAAGATCGAACTGGTTTCCGCTTTGTCCGATAACGGAGCGGGTGATGTGATAGAGACGTTCGCTCCTTTCTATGAGAAGGATCCTTCTCTTTCCGGAAAACCAGTTTCTTTCACGGCTGTTGACGATATCACAACCTCACGTCTTTACTCCGGTAAGGCGAGATTCAAAATTTATTCCCCTGACGGTCTTTTCCCTGAGAGAGAGTTCGAGGTGGAACTGGTTTCCGGAATAGTGCAGCCTGAAGCGAATACTTATATGCTCAAAGCAGGTGCAAAGCAAGGGATATTTATCCCCGTTTCCCGCGTAAATACCGCCTATGAGTATTATAACATGCTTCTGGAACATGACGCTGTTTTGAGTGGTAAGCAAGGGCTTCCCGGAAACAGATCAGACTTCATGCTGAATAAACTGGATGAAGATGATGACTGGAAAGTCAATATCGTGTGGACGGACATTCAAAAGTCCGACGGGCAGAATGACATAGAGCGAGCAGGACTCAGTGAATTATCCGAACAAGGAGGTTCCGGTCCGGGGTCATATATCTATGTCAAGCCCGGACAGAAGCCGGGGAATGTACTGATAGAGATTAAATCAGGAAAGATCAAGGGGAACCCGACCCTCTGGTCTTGGCACATCTGGATAGTGGACAAGTATCCGACAGTATTGAATATCGGTAAATATGGAGGAGACGGAGCGGAAACGGTTCAATTGATGTCGCATCTGTTGGGGGCCTACGAGGCGGTTAATTCACAGTATAGTGAAAGTGCGTATAAGGAATTCGGCATGCAATACCAATGGGGCAGGAAAGACCCGTTCCCGGCACATGACGTGCGGACAAATACGAACTTTTATGACGGCAATGGCAAGCCATTTGATTTCCTTTGGGAGCAGAAAGGGGATAGGGCGAATAATGGTCTTGATAATGCTCAGGAGGCAAGGGGGGCCGCTATGACGATGAAACAAAGTATCGAAAGGCCGAACTCGATCGTCTCCCATCAAAGTTTTTGGCTGTATGAATGTTTTCCGCATAGGGTGGTTGATAATTTTAAGGATCGCTGGGTATTCCTTTATCCGTGGAACAAACCTTCTTCCGGAAACCCCGAGAATGTGGGCGGAAAAACCGTTTTTGACCCGTCTCCCTACGGATTCCGGATCATGTCACAAAACGAGGCTGTAACATTGAGATTCGCATATTATAATATAAATAAATCCGGTCTGAAAACACCTCTGCCCGGAAGTATTTATGACGGCTCCTTCTTGAACAACAAAACGGGAGGGAATGAGGTCATTTTCGCCGTGGCACAGGCCAGGAATGATGCTCATGCGGGCCGTTATCTGCTCAATTCCACTGGAGGTACTCTCGGTTGGGCGCCTGCCTCCAATACAAACGCCACTTACAGGCGTTGTATGACCTTCTCTGTACGTCCGGTCATCGACCCGGATATAACAGATGACTATAAACAATATTTACCTGAATAGAAAATACCCGTGCAGGTAACGCCTGTACGGGTATATAAAACAGTTTGAAAGAAGAAAGTGAAACTATTATATTTAAGAGAACATCTATGTTGTCCGAATTATCAGATGAGTTCAGATACCGGATTCTCTTGTCATAGACTGGGTAAGGATGATATATACCAGATTGACAACAGCAAGTCGTCCTGTGCGCTCTTTGTGATTCAAGGCCGGGTGAATTTCGATTTAGGGAAATCTTATGAGGGGGAAATGGAGCAGAGACAGATGTTATACATACCTCAGAATATGAAAGCCCAGATAGAATCCATAACAAGTTCAAGATGTATTCTTTTGTTTTGGGATAAGCACTTGAATGTATGTAATAAGTTGTTTTTAAACTCTTTGCTTTCCAAAGAGAATGATACGGATATAAAAGATATTATTCTTCCGATCAAAAGTCCATTAATGAATATATTAGAGTCCATTAACTTGTATCTGGATGCAAGATTACTTTGTAGGCATATGCATTCACTGAAACAGCAGGAACTACTCCTAGTCTTAAGGGGTTTTTACACAAAGCAAGAACTGGCAGCTTTTTTTTCCGCATCAACCAATATCGGGGAATCATTTGAAAGATTTGTCTTGGATAATTACAAAAGAACAAATTCAATCAAGGAACTTGCTAACTTATGCCATATATCAGAACGATCTTTCAACCGGAAGTTTCATTCTTGTTTTGGGGAAAGCCCTTATAAATGGATCCAGAAGAAAAAAGCGGAACAAATACAGGAGATGATTAATAACCCTGAGCTCTCTTTTAAAGAGATAGCCGGATATTTTGGTTTCAGTACGTCTTCACATTTCACGGCATACTGTCAAAGGATGTTCGGGATGTCCCCCAGCGAGTTGAGAAAGAAAAATAAAGATAGATGGATTTAGAAATGAGGAAATTGGAAAATATTCATAACGTAAAATTTGACAAGAAGACAGATATACATAATATAGAGCTATTGCCTGTGGTAAGCTTACCGGTTTACAGGGAGATTGTAAAGGAGATGGCAGAACTGATTGAGGACAAACAAACACGGGAAGTCTTTTGCTCCCTATCTTCGGGTGAGGATCTCCAAAGTGTCTCACGGATAACGGGCATCTCGTCCAAGAACCTGGTATCCATGTATAAAAGGGGGATCCGACAGATCCATTTGAAGTGGAGACCTTATTCAGAATTAAAACGAGAGTTAGACCATATGTATATCAAATACCGGAATAATGAATTTCTTTTGACACATTCTGAGGAGGTTCCAAAAAAGAATTTCAGATATGTAAAGATTGTTTGGAAAGAGCAGGATATTCCAGCGGAATATGTGGATCTATTAATTACCCCTTTAAGTAAACTGGATATAAACTTCAGGGTTTTACGTGCACTCAGGAAATATAATATCTACCAATTAGAAGATCTTTTAAGGTTCATTAAATATAACGGATTTGATGCTTTATACCAAATGCCTAGCGTAGGCACTAAATCTATTGAACAATTATATGAAAAGCTAAAGGATAAGAAAATTTTAGAGAATCAAGACACTTGTTTTTTATTTCCTTATCTTTTTGTATAAATATGTCACACGGATATACAATACATACAAGTTTGTCTGGATTTTATAGGTAGACAATGCGCTATCTTTCGTAGTATCGGGTAAGCCGGCGTCAGAAACAAAAAACTTGTGAAGCGGTTGCTGTTATCTCTAACGAGAAGAAAAATATAATATTTTTTTAACACTATATTCAGAAAGCCCGGTAACAGCTATTTGTCGAAACGCTCCCCTACGGATCTCATACAAAAGTATTTTTCATAGATAAGTCTAGGTTAGACTAAGTGAACTACTGCTAAGCTAAAGACTTAGTGGTAGTTCACTTAGGATCAAATAAGAAACTAAAAAATTAAAATTGTGTCGCAATTAACCAAATATAGTCCTATTTGGAACATGGGGTAATAGTCACTATTTCCGAACTTTGTATCTATATAAATAACAAAAATTTATTTCAGGAAGATATTAAGCGTTCTTGATTTTTAAACGCTGATGAGATCTGGTTCTTCCGGTTTGGCATAGTCTAATATCTGTCTCTTATACACATCTCCGAGCCCACGAGAC
>ENA-OYYF01000527-OYYF01000527.1-human-gut-metagenome-genome-assembly--contig:-NODE-527-length-12981-cov-15.198050_pt1 | contig 12981 bp, 8 predicted proteins | sample MGYA00243246_ERZ653441 | MGnify/ENA primary metagenome ERZ653441 (study PRJEB26926, sample SAMN06165054) | human gut metagenome | biome: ENVO:00009003; feature: ENVO:2100002; material: ENVO:00002003...
GAGCACCTCAAAAACACCATCATACACTAAATCAGTAAGTTGGCAGCATCACCTAAAAAACCCTCTGTAGTAACAGAGGGTTTTGTTCATTCATAGTGCAGGGTCAAATCATTCCCACTCGATGATCAATGCTGTCTTAAAACACTATAAAATCAATAAAATAGCATTATATCTGCATGTCGATACCATACAAAATACCATGGTAAGAAAACTTGGAGACTGTACTGATCGTGTCGCCCGACGCAAAACGCTTTTAGACTGACAACTTGCACACCACAAAGGATATTCGTCCAAAAGCAGTTATTCAAAGAAGTCAACGCCCTGGGTTGGATCTTCCGCTTGCCTCCACCAGACTTACATCATCACGAAGCAATGTCACCATCGCTTCATGATGTGCTGTTATCTGCTGATCATCCCAGTTTGTATTTCGGGTGATTTCCGCCATTCTCTTGAGCTTGGGACTTTGAAGTTCAATTGTATCCTTGAAGTTTTCGGCCTTTGCTCTGGGGAGGCTATTGCTGAATTTTGAGTTCGCGCTGACGCTTACGAGCGCGAGGTTGCCAAGCAGGTTAAGGCTAGAACCTGAAACAACCGCGCCCGACTGTTCTTTGTCAGGATGCTGTGGATAGAAGTGCTCAATGGAAGTTCTGAACTGAAATTTGAAATCTCGTTTTGAGGAGTCACTCAACAGAAGATAGTCGAGATACGAAAAGACGATACGGCTGATACCAAACCCTTGTGGTTGCTGATCTTTCTCAAAGGAGAATGTCTCTTTAACCTTGCTGCGGGCATATCCCTTCAACAAATCGGCAAGATCCGCATGTTTCACGTCTCGAGGGGCTTTAACAGAGAGCCAGCGAAGAACTTTGGTAATCCAGTGCATCGTTCGCGGAGAAGTGTAGGTAATCCGAAGCATGGACTGAAGCAGCAATACATCTCGGGTATGTGGGTCAGCACTCCCGTCCTCCTCTAAGCTTCCATTGCTGGCCGAGAAAACATGGATGTACGTCGGGGTTGGCTTCTTGTCCCCGCCTCCTTTTTTCAGTCGCTGGAGAGACCAATCGCCATCGTCACCGATGTTTGCCGTGAATTGACGCTTCAAGATGAAGCCATCGAAGAGGTTGCGGCACTTGAGAAGCATAAATGCAAAACTACGCACCCAATCGGCTTTAGCATCGGGTACATTATTTACGGCGTCGTCAAATGACTTGATGAGGCGCTTGTCGTCAAGCAGGCCTTCGTCTTCGACCTCATCGCCTTTCATAATTCTTAGAACGTGTAGCAGAAAGGCCGGAAACTCAATAGTTGAACGAAACCGCTCGTTGCCCTCGTCTTCAGTGGAATTTGACTCGAGCTCTTTAGCGTATTTTGACAACGCCTCATCCAAGGACAACGATACCCCTTCGGAGGATTGCCTTGATGAATTGATGCCGGATTGCGGACGACTTTCCATTAGCGAAGAGAAGCTGGTCACCTCCAGCCAGGACCATTCATCACCAAATACTTTGTTTCGCAAACTTGTGTCACCACGGGTCAGAGACATCTGGACATAAGAATCCATGTCAGCACAGGAATCCCAAACCCACGCAAAGCATTCGCGTTCATATTGATTGGGCAGTTTGCTCATCAGGCGAGCCTTAACAATATCAACCTGCTTGAGTTGCTGCCCACGAGTGTTCATGATCTCGAAGTAGCGATTGAGGTCGGTATTGGGTGGCAGCGAGGCACGGACGACAGTCACCTTCGTTAGCAAGAAATCGGAGAATTTTTCGCGTGAGCGATTAAGGTTTTCATTTTGTTTGAAGAACTGATTGATGATGCTGTAGCCTTCATGAATGCCAGCATCTGCATTACTCGTGGAGCCCTGCGGTCGAACGTGCTCCTTAGCCGCCTCCTGTGCTACTCGCAGCAGGGCCTCAGTTGCCCGTGCGCGCGACTCATATTGCAAGTGGCCTGCATGGCCAACCGACGGCTTCTCACCCTCACCGTCTTGCTCCAAGAAGGTAAGAAGCAGATAGAGGGTTGTAAGTCGTTGTTGTCCATCTATGACCTCGAACTCATCCTCTCTACCCCGCTTGATTACAACAAGGTTCCCAAGAAAATAGTTGTCCTGGCCCCCTACCACCGAGTCTTGAATATCGCTAATAAGTTGCTCAATCTGTTCGGCCCGCCAAGCATAGTTCCGTTGATAAATAGGAATCAGATAATTGTCAGTGAATAACTTGCCTACTGTTAACAGTTCAGGTTTCAACTCCTTCTTGCTCATTGCAGCCCCTTGATAAAAGCAACGAGTTCCTTTTCGTGGTTATCGCTGTATGGCTTACTTGTTATTGGAAGTTTGCGGACAACACTTCCAGTCATCGCATTACGTAGCAAAACAAAAGGCGATTTATTTGCATCGTTTTTACCTCGCGCTCGGTTGTCAGCAGATACAAATTGCACACGAAGTAACTCGACCCGCAAGGCATATGCCCATGCGAATAACCTATTTCGCACTTCATCTACATCTTCATCGCCAAACTTGTTTGTATAGCAAAGCAGCGCGGCAATGAACAATTCGTACACGTAGCGGTAGCGACTTTGAGATGGGCCAAAGTTTTTGAAACCTCTGTCAATAACCTCTTGTTCCAGTATCTTCAATTCGTCAAGCATGAATGTCACCATCTCGAAAAATGAGCGTCCTGCGATTATCGGGGCATCAAGCTGAAAGCGGCTGCGCCCGGCATTTCGTGCATCATGTGTAGAGGATACCGACCATGCACTTAGAAGTGGCATAGCGGCTTGTGCTGCAAGGTGATATCGCAGATTTGGCGAAAATGACCTGTGGGATCGTGATGAAATGCCCTTGAACATGCCGATGTCCCGAATAGTAAATTCGAGCGAGCTTTCGCCTCGTGACCACTTGGATATCCGGTATAAAAAAGTAGAAAAAAGCCTGTCCAGATCCTCATCGTTTACGGCTTCCCAAGCCTCAACGACAGCCACTTTCATAGCAGCGGACTCATCGTGCATTTCGCGCAGGTGGTGTGCTTTGAGCAAGTCGTGAGGGGCAAGCGGTTTGCCGCGATAGTTCTGGGAATCAAAGACACGAAATGCCTCATCAATATCGTCCGTCACAATACGCACCAACTGACATTTGTGACAGATAAAATCCAAAAACTCTTTTTTATCTTCCAACTGCGACAGGCGCCTTTGAAGCTCTATCCAAACTAGGGAGACAGGAGTTTCGCTGTTACCAGACATCGAAATTTGATGATTTATCGGATCTAAGGCCGCAAGAATCATTCGCAAAGTCAGCAGGCGCTGCTGCCCGTCGACTACATTGAGATACTCACCATCATCGTGAAGAATGATTGCACCCAAAACATAGGGAATATCTTTTCGTTCGGTATCTCGAAGAGCTTCGCTGATATCATCCACCAGTTGTAGAGCAGTCGATACATCCCAACTGTATGGGCGTTGATAGTTCGGTATCCGAAGGCCTTGCTTGAGTAGTTCATCCACGGTGACTGCACTAACACCGTTCTCTCCGTTAATCGCCATTCCTATGTCCCTTCATTGACGCTTTTCTATTTTCTCAGCGTATTTTCCGCAAACTTTATTCACCTATATGGATACTTCGATTCCGAGTGGCGGCTGTCTTGTTCACAATTTCTATCACGAGGTGCTCCTCTGGCGCATATTTAACGATCTGGGGCATGGGTCGAGAGAGCGGTTCTGATCAAAGCGAGCATCGATGGCATCAGCACAGCGCTGCAATGCACCCGGTTGTCGATACCATGGCATTTGCTGATACGGTCACATGGTATTTGCTATATCTTCGATTCAGCGTCGGCCTTAAACCATAAAAAATGCCATTGATAATGCAGTCATATCATCAATGGCACTCACTAAATCAAATAAAACAATAGGCTAAATAATAGCCTCACTCCCACTCCATTATCAATTAACTAAAATAAAATATAAAAAACAAAGAGTTGAGAAATAAAACAATCGAAAGACCATGAATAGTGCCATGCAATGTATTGATCAATGCTGGGAGCATTCCCCTAATGATAAACTCAGAGACTATCCGGGCCGACTCGGTGCCTTCTACCATTTCATTTTGTCTTGTTCCGCTCGGATGTCCTCATCTGCTGCCAGGCGGAGCCAGCTGTCCGCAATATTTGCCAGCATTACCGATGTCCTTGGGTATAAATGTGCGCTATCTGCCCACTGTTGATACTGCTCCGCAAGGTAACGCTCTTGGTCCCCCCCCTCATTGAGGGTTTTAGTATAGGCACCGCGCTTGTTATGACACTCTATCCTGAAGCCACTCTCAAGATCGCTAGAGGCTGTGTCCTCAATGACTTTACATACAGCTGAGGGCGGCCAAAAAGTCTTATTGGTGTTACTTGGAGCATGAGCAAGAAGCTTCCCGATTTGGATGTCGCAAATTTCGGTCAAATCTTTTGTCGCGGCAATACTGCGAGCTTGTGAGACCCACTCCGCGAGAATGTCAGAGTCCACCTCCACTCCGTTGATCCCTGGTACTGTCTTGAATGCGTTCAGTAATCCATAGGATGCCTGGGCTCGCGCTTTCATTTCGTCAGTAACAACCTCTGCCGGCGCGGTACTTTTACCTCTGAACACGTGAGATAGCACATCAACAAATAGGTCGGGGGCACGCGTCATAAGTCCGATAATACTCAGTGACTGCTCCTCGAAACGGATGACCGGAAGGTAAGCATATTCGATCCGAGCTATATTTATTTCCTGTGCGTCACTCCTCTTCCTCAGTTCTGTAAGTGCTTGCGAGACGTAGTACGAAAGCATTGTGCCCATACGCTTCGCCGCACCTTCCACTTGAGAGACCCCCTTTATTAAGAGAGCCTGAATCAGGTCTGTTGACAGATCCTTTAATCGCAAATGCACAAGGCCGAGCACGTCAATATCGCGGTTATGCTGGCGCAATTGATCAATGGCATACAGCAATTGCTCGAGTGTGCCGTGGATAGGAAGCAAATGGATCTGTGTCCAGTACATTTCGCGTATTTGGCTTCCCAAACTGTCAACCAGCGACCACGTCGCCTCGTCTTGTGGCCAGCCAAGCAGCAACCGAACCTTAGTAGGTTCGTCTTGAACGTGTGCCAGTACACGCTCGGCGAAAACTTCCTTCCATTGATCGCCAAAATGTGCGGCACCAACTGCTGATATGTTAAAAGCCAGTTCTTTCAGAGCACCATGGTTGAATGTTCCATGTAATAACTCAATCATCTGCTCCATTGAAATCGAGGTATGTCGAAGCGCTGGACCAATAAGACTCGGGAGTTTGACCATCCGAGCTAGCCGCAAGATGCCCTCCACACCGTCCCGGAGGAGAACTCGCTCCAATACTTCCTTGCGCATTTCATCAAGGTCCATAAATGTGGCGCCTCCTGGTTGGTACTTTCCGATGTGCGGCAGCCAGTCATCGAAAACTTGACGGTCCTTTACCAGAGGGTCGACGGGGCGATGGCGCTCAACAACCCTATCCATTGACGCTCGCTCTTCGGGCTTTATCGCCCACTCGGAATCGGAGAAATAGTTGTGACGCGCGGCTTCTTCTAGAAGAGCATACCAAACTTTACATCCTTCATCGGTCTGATATGAATCTAGATAGTTGTCGACTTGAGCAAGTATCAATGCGCGGCTTTCAGCCTGGAAAGCCCCGAAGGAGCCGATCAGCATTGTGATGCGCTCTTCGTCATTGCCAGCCGAAACCAATGCCCGGTTAACAATCGCAGCCTCAAAGTCCCATACCAAGCCAAACGTTATTTCTTCGGTAACCTTTGGTGCAAGATCTCTAATTTTCGGGTGATGCGTCCGCGAGGATAAGTCGTGTTGCCTTGGTAGCAATTTGAGCAGCAATTGCCATCCCACCTCAGGGCTAGCACTCAAAATCGCATCCAAGCATGCGATTCTCCGTTCCTGTGGTGCATAGGTGTTTGGAGACCAACTGAGAAGAATCTCGCGCAAACTGTTAATCGGACGATTGATGAGCTTGGAATCAGGTTCCGGGTCAATTTCGGCGAGCTTGGCCAGCACGAGCGCTGAACGGTTCAAATACTTCGGGTCCCAGGCTATAGCCTCAAGAGCCCAGAGGAATTGAATATGTGGGCTCGACGGCCCCAAAATGCTGCCATCCTCTTTCCCAAAAATTTCTACCAGATCCTCAGGGGAGCCCTCGAGGATAGACTCGAGGGCCGTCAAAAAAGGGTTTGGAGCTGCCTCAGCAAAAAGCGCAGCTTGGTCTCCCAGTCGAATAATGGAGTGGTGACTTCTTCCCCAGTCAGGCAAAGCAGCTACGACCTCATCTACGTACTGCTGGGGCGTCTTACCGTTGATATGAAGTCCGGCAACGCCATGCATAGATGCGATAATTACCAGAGTTAACGCCAAACCATCCCGTAACCAATTGCTGTATTCTGCTGGCGCAGAATAGTTGAGGCTGAATTTCTCGTTGCGTGCAGGGGGAAGCGCAACATGACTGAAAACCTTTACAACAGCGTCACGAAAGCGATTGAGATCTGCGTCGGTAACTTGCTGACCGTAAAAGTAGAACGCATCTACTGGTGCGCGGGTCTTCCAGACCTCCCCGACTTTATCGATCGGACGGTCGGATAGTGCCAACATAGGCATCAGCACACTGTCCAAATCGGTGTAAGAGTTAAACCCACCCAGCTCCTTCAACAAATCACAGTCCATCTGCACATTAGAAGACCATCCACCTGCAAGGAATGCCGATTTGAGCGCGACAGCCTTAGATATCCACTCGGGCTGCACGGGAGCGCCATTAGGAATTAGCCGCTTCAGTATCGTCAAACTGCGCCCACACCGCTGCGCGAGTTCATATCCCTGATCTAGGTCGAGGCCCATAAGCATAAACCCTTGAGCCATGCTGCTGGCAGAGGGTCGCTCTAGTGGTTGGTACTTGCGAGCCAGAGCTCCAGTTGCTGCAGACAGCGTAGGGCAATTCAGGCTAAGTACACCAGCGAGTGGCTCAGCGCCCTTTGTTGCAATAAAAGCGAGGCCCGACTTCCTGCTCAACTCGCGGGCAGCTGATTCGGTACGCACGATTAGCGTTCTCGATTCAAGCAAAACGCGCTTTTCAGGCTCGGCGCTACGGATTGCCGCAACTGCGAAAGCAACTACGTCTTCTGCTGTTTCTGCACCAATCAAGATGGTACCGGCCGGGCCGAGGAGTTTGGTTATGAGTTCGTCTGCTGCTTTCTGCCTGTCACCAATCACAACCTTTTCACTTAGTCTAGGAGTAAACTGGTTGCTAAATTCTTCCCAGTACTCATCGGTGCTTAACGCGCCTTCTTTTGGAGCATTTCCGAGCACGTCCCGAGCATACTTGGCCGCAACGGCAGGATGGCTGTCGAGCCAGTGTACCAGTGTCACCGCATCAATATACTTAACCTCTCGCCACTTGCCCTCAGCCTTGCGTTCGTCCTCCCATTTGGTCAGCATCTCTCGTGGTGTGTCCCACGCTTCAAGATTGACCAACACAAATGCATTTTCGGTCATGATTTCAGAAGCAGTCTTCTCTGTACGCTTTTCGTAGTCTTTTGACGCCTTAGCAGCCCCGGCACCCGCTCCGAATTCCCACTTGGACTTGCCGGCCGGTATAAATCCAACAGCCTCAACGGTTTCCAAGTCACCATCCCAGCCTCTGACTTGACCTACATCTCCGCCGGGGAACCGAAAACGATAGCGATTAGCATCCGGGATGGTTGCACGAATAAGGTCGGCGACCATATCGACCAACAATGCACGAGCATCGGTACGCTTCGCCCACGTAACAAGATCTTTTTCATCGATCCACTGCATCTGCACATCCTGTGTTGGGTTCAGTTGAATTGAGTTAGATTGCCAATCCGTATTTGCTTTGTGAAATTGGCGGAAGCGAATTATTCTTAAAACCAAAATGTGACTCACCTGCAGTAGTTATATCAACTGCCGGTATGAATAGCTACGGGTTGAATGAACACCCCAGAACTCACTGACACGATTGGAATCGTCCAGAAATACAGGGACAATGCCCTGTCTATAGTTAAGAAATCATAGTTTTCTGGGCTGGTTGTGTAATCCTACCAATTTATGACCAGAAATGTTTATCACCGCCCTTCAATATAAACAATTGCTTTCATGACACTTGAGGGGCAACAGATATCATGACATATGAGGTAGCCACAGATGAATTACTTCCGTCGTTCTTTCTGGTAATCTTGTAAGGTCTGCAATTTACTCCAGAAGTCCTCATCAGTTCCAAACATGCCTGCAAGAAGGAGCTCCTCATTAGCGTTGAGGCAGCGCTGCCCGCATATGATATCCCCAACATACTGCCGAGAAACCCCCATAGCTTCCGCTAGCTCATCATGAGACATGTTCAGCGGTTTTAAAAATTCCTCTGTCAGCATTTCTCCCACTGTCACAGGCCCGGCGGTATCTGCTTTTGTGTAGTATGCAAGAATCTCAGAACGCCCCTGCTCATACGTCAGCTCGCCTGAAATAATACGTGCCTTAACGGACTCGTACAGTGGCGTACCACTGGGGTCCATTCCTTCAAGTCTCAGGGTGTCACGAACGGTGCAATAGTGATCCACACCCAACGCCTGAAATCAGATCCAGGGGGTAATCTGCTCTCCTGATTCAGGAGAGCTTATGGTCACTTTTGAGACAGTTATGGAAATTAAAATCCTGCACAAGCAGGGAATGAGTAGCCGGGCGATTGCCAGAGAACTGGGGATCTCCCGCAATACCGTTAAACGTTATTTGCAGGCAAAATCTGAGCCGCCAAAATATACGCCGCGACCTGCTGTTGCTTCACTCCTGGATGAATACCGGGATTATATTCGTCAACGCATCGCCGATGCTCATCCTTACAAAATCCCGGCAACGGTAATCGCTCGCGAGATCAGAGACCAGGGATATCGTGGCGGAATGACCATTCTCAGGGCATTCATTCGTTCTCTCTCGGTTCCTCAGGAGCAGGAGCCTGCCGTTCGGTTCGAAACTGAACCCGGACGACAGATGCAGGTTGACTGGGGCACTATGCGTAATGGTCGCTCACCGCTTCACGTGTTCGTTGCTGTTCTCGGATACAGCCGAATGCTGTACATCGAATTCACTGACAATATGCGTTATGACACGCTGGAGACCTGCCATCGTAATGCGTTCCGCTTCTTTGGTGGTGTGCCGCGCGAAGTGTTGTATGACAATATGAAAACTGTGGTTCTGCAACGTGACGCATATCAGACCGGTCAGCACCGGTTCCATCCTTCGCTGTGGCAGTTCGGCAAGGAGATGGGCTTCTCTCCCCGACTGTGTCGCCCCTTCAGGGCACAGACTAAAGGTAAGGTGGAACGGATGGTGCAGTACACCCGTAACAGTTTTTACATCCCACTAATGACTCGCCTGCGCCCGATGGGGATCACTGTCGATGTTGAAACAGCCAACCGCCACGGTCTGCGCTGGCTGCACGATGTCGCTAACCAACGAAAGCATGAAACAATCCAGGCACGTCCCTGCGATCGCTGGCTCGAAGAGCAGCAGTCCATGCTGGCACTGCCTCCGGAGAAAAAAGAGTATGACGTGCATCTTGATGAAAATCTGGTGAACTTCGACAAACACCCCCTGCATCATCCACTCTCCATCTACGACTCATTCTGCAGAGGAGTGGCGTGATGATGGAACTGCAACATCAACGACTGATGGTGCTCGCCGGGCAGTTGCAACTGGAAAGCCTTATAAGCGCAGCGCCTGCGCTGTCACAACAGGCAGTAGACCAGGAATGGAGTTATATGGACTTCCTGGAGCATCTGCTTCATGAAGAAAAACTGGCACGTCATCAACGTAAACAGGCGATGTATACCCGAATGGCAGCCTTCCCGGCGGTGAAAACGTTCGAAGAGTATGACTTCACATTCGCCACCGGAGCACCGCAGAAGCAACTCCAGTCGTTACGCTCACTCAGCTTCATAGAACGTAATGAAAATATCGTATTACTGGGGCCATCAGGTGTGGGGAAAACCCATCTGGCAATAGCGATGGGCTATGAAGCAGTCCGTGCAGGTATCAAAGTTCGCTTCACAACAGCAGCAGATCTGTTACTTCAGTTATCTACGGCACAACGTCAGGGCCGTTATAAAACGACGCTTCAGCGTGGAGTAATGGCCCCCCGCCTGCTCATCATTGATGAAATAGGCTATCTGCCGTTCAGTCAGGAAGAAGCAAAGCTGTTCTTCCAGGTCATCGCTAAACGTTACGAAAAGAGCGCAATGATCCTGACATCCAATCTGCCGTTCGGGCAGTGGGATCAAACGTTCGCCGGTGATGCAGCACTGACCTCAGCGATGCTGGACCGTATCTTACACCACTCACATGTCGTTCAAATCAAAGGAGAAAGCTATCGACTCAGACAGAAACGAAAGGCCGGGGTTATAGCAGAAGCTAATCCTGAGTAAAACGGTGGATCAATATTGGGCCGTTGGTGGAGATATAAGTGGATCACTTTTCATCCGTCGTTGACACAGGGAAGCCTCTGCTTTGCGAAAGCCCTCAATGCGTAACCGTGTATAGGGAGTACTGGACATGTTTTTCCTTTGAGTTGCAGGATTGAGGTTCGCTCAGTGAAAGCGTCAGTTCACGCTACCTCGTTAACTGACGCGCGCGATTCAAGATTTATTATTGCCGGATAAGCTATCTCCTGCAAAATCATCATGCTCTCGGTTATCCCGACGAGTAGCTGTTTGTTTACATATCTGAGCCGCCAATTCCCCTCCAAAAGTTTGTTGGACTCGGGAAGAGTTGCTACTTCGCTTCATTGCCTGGTACTCAGCAGCCCCGTTAGCCATACTGCTTCCCATATGGCTTGCCATGCGGCCAGCACGAGAGAACGATGCAGCAAAACCTTCGCTTCCCCCACTGGAACTACCTTTACCAGATGGTTGCTGTCCCGACGTTTCTACAGAACCGGTATCTACACCACCACCAAATCCGCCGCTTGAACCACCATCGACAGATCCGGATTCTTCGGCCATTGCCGTTTGTGCAGATTCAAATGCGGCTTTTAATGCAGAAGCCCCACCACTGACTTGAGCTGTAGCGCTCATTGCCATTGTTCCAGCACCACTAATTGCAGTAGCGGCAGCGCCCGTAATCATACCTGCTCCAAAACCTCCGATGCCTTGTAAGGATGCCCCTCCTACAACGCCAGATAGCAACAACGGTAATTTATTAGTCAATACTAAAAGAATAATTGACGCCAGAAGCAAAACGATAAGACTATTAAGATCAGGAACATCTTCTTTAATAATAGAAAAATATTGATCTATAAATGATTGCCCAACCCCAATAATTAATGTCATCGTGAATAATTGAATGCCAATCGATAAAACAGTTCGTAAGTAATTAATTGCTATATCAGAGGTCCATTTCGAACCACCAAAACCAAGCAATATAACTCCTGCATAACATAATACCCATGCAGAAACCAACATGATTAGCATATTTATCGCTATAAGGGACATCACTACCAGAACGATTATCGCGACTGTTATCATAATGGTGGATATCATTGGCGACCAAATTGATGCGGCTAAACTGACCTTTGTTAATATCGCAAACGCCATATCAACTATGCTTGATGGTGAAATACCAGTACTTATTCCTAAAGCGTTTGCTGCAAGCTGTCTCATTGAGTTAATTATGGATTGCGATATGGCTGGGCCGTTGATTAAAATATAATAAAAAAAACCAATGACGGCAAAAAAGCGAACTATTTCTGCAAGTACACCAGTCAACCCCTCCCCTTGGATCGCCATCATACCAAATCTCCAAACCATACTTATTAATACCAACCCCCAGAAGAGCCAATTCGCATAATTACCAATTACTGTTGTCCATGTGCTAGCTACTTGTTGAAACTTATCTAACAAAGTATCAAGTAACCCACTACTATCTAATTGACCAGCATAGGCGTTTACAGAAAAGAAAAGTATGGTACCTAAAAAAGTGAGTTTGCTTACTGTTTTCATAATTACCATTCTCTTTTAGGGCTTGGATTGTTTTTACTACGCAACGCACACTTATCGTATCTATGTGCATCTAATTTATTATCTGGCGTCGATAAACAATCTTTATCGTTTTTTTCGCAAGAACATAGAATCAATGAACTAATTACAATAAATGCCATCATAATTTTCTCTTTCATTCAGTTGCTCCTCACCAAATTCGCTTCGGACTTGGTGTATTCTGTCCAGCTAATACTTTTTGATCGGCTACTATTTGTTGGGCTTCTTTATCGGCCTGCACCTGTGCCAGGGTTGTAGCCGCATTTTGTTGCGCCATAAGTAATGAGCGGATTTGTAGTAACTGATTTGCCTGTGCGCTGGCCAGCTGATTAGCTGACTGAATGGCTTCCATCTGCCCTTGTGCACCGCTTGCCTGACTCTGCAATCTGACAAGGTTATCAGCATCGCTTTGGAGCATTATCTGCTGTTCATCGAGAGCCTTAAAAACAGCATCGTTTGCTTTCTTACGGGCTTCTGAGTTGTTTTTGTCGGCATTTTGCAGTGCCTTAATCTCATCAGCTGTACATGTGACATTACTGTTGAAGCACGGAGAAGACCGGTAATAGTTAACATCCTGATAACGCTGGAGATAAGAATCAAGGCTACCCGCCTGATTTTTGTAGTAGTTCAGTGTATCCTGCGCCTGCAGGAGCTTGTTGATTGTTGTGTTTGTCTGGTCCCATATATATGCGGCAGGTGCAACTGTGTTTTGTAGCATGTTTTCGTATTGCTGCAGTTGCGTCTGGTATTGCTGGATTTGTTTTGCTACTGCCTGAACGTTGTTGACTGCGCTGATTGTGGTCTGAACCACGTTAGTTCCATCAATAACAGGGAAGGTGCGAACAAGTTCCTGATATGAGATCATCATATTCATCCGGAGCGC
>ENA-OYYF01000533-OYYF01000533.1-human-gut-metagenome-genome-assembly--contig:-NODE-533-length-12859-cov-3.346142_pt1 | contig 12859 bp, 6 predicted proteins | sample MGYA00243246_ERZ653441 | MGnify/ENA primary metagenome ERZ653441 (study PRJEB26926, sample SAMN06165054) | human gut metagenome | biome: ENVO:00009003; feature: ENVO:2100002; material: ENVO:00002003...
CTAGCTTCGTCGGCAGCGTCAGATGTGTATAAGAGACAGAAGGATATTAGAACCGGAAAAATAACATTTGACGAAGGTGTTGTTTACGAACTGTCCGATGATAAGTTTATCTTTAATCTAATGAACTTCCCTAAACATTCATGCTTTGAAATGACAAATCTATTCGACATACTAAAAAAGAACTACAAATTGGTTGAAGGTGTCGGTGAAAGTGGCGGTTATCATGCACAGGTATTTATGAGCAGCATATTTAACACAATCTTATAATTATCAAAAAAGGGACTGTTGCAAAATTTGGATTTGCACCAGTCCCTTCTACTTTTATACCCGAGTTACTTCCTTTTTCTTTTCCCCTTACCATGGGTCATACTGCCTTTACCACGCTGGCTGATCGGGCTGTTCATGTGCTTGGACAGTTTCAACACTTCAATCAGATTTGCAAACTGCTCCATAGTAAGTGCATCGTAGTCAATGCCAAGGTTGGCGAGGAACAGACGGGCTTTCTTTTCTTCGGTGCTGCCTTTGTAGTCCATAGCATCCTGTAATTGTTTCTGCACTTCCAGAGCAACGCAATTCTCGTCCGCAGTGGTTGCGTCCTTACGGTGCGTATCTCGAATATCATGGAGGATGCTTGTCAAATCTTTGGAAACTACATGACCGAAATACTCATCTTCCTGCACCTGTGCCAGTTCCAAAGTGCGCAGATACAAGTCCTCCTCATTGTTTCCTTTTTTCTTAATCACAGATTGCCGGACAGCTTCCATGGCAGCGTTCATGTTGGTGATCCGCATATCCGCAATACGATCAACATAGATTTCTGCATCCAGCATCATGCGCTGAAAATCCTTATGGCAGATCATTTCAGAAAGCAGCCGGTGATTAAAATTCCCGGTGGTTAATACAGTAATTGCGTCATCACTCAAATGTAGAGCATTCAGCTCTGTGTTTGGGTGATTTTTATTTTCTGTCAGACCCAGCAGATAGTCCGTGGACACGCCATAGAACTTGGCGAGTGTCAGAATCGCAAAGGGGCTGATGTCCTTTGCGTTTTCATCAGATTCATATTTTCCCAGGGCGGAACGGGACAGGCCAGTGCGTTCTGCTAATTCTTCCAGCGTCAAATCAAAATCTACGACACGCAAATCTTTCAATCTTTCCTGAACAGTGAGTTTCGGTTGCATATTTCATCTCCATTTCCATAAGCGTGGAAATCCACGCATTTTTATGCTCTTTTCCTACCTTTTGGATATACGGGAGAGAGCATCTTTTTTCGCTAAACTGTACTCGTAAATCACCGATGCACCTTGAAAACTGAATGACCGTCCGAATGGGATATGTCCCCCAGCGAAGTATCGCCATGACTGCGAAAAGCACGAGCGTACCAACGGGGAGAAAACGCCGGGAAGATATCCGGGCAGGAACGACATTCGGGCAGAACGGCACTCAAAAATCATGGGTTAAATTCAAACCATGTGAAATCAGCGAAAAACCACTCTTTTTGTGGTGCCATCTATACCAACGAGTGATGCACTCAACAGCGTACAGGGTATGGCATAGAATGAAGGCTTTCGTTATTTCACAAAAAGCCGCATTAAACAGTGAAAAGGGGTACTGTCCCTTATGGACAGAGCATCGTTACGGAAATTCTGAGCGAAAAGTAAATTCTCTGTTTCTGTCACGAAGCACTGTACGGCATTTGCTATTTAACAAGCAAATTATACCATATCACGAACAAAAAAGAATGGAGGAAATGTAAATATGAAGAAGAAAAGGCCTGAATTGTATCGAAACGAGATCAAGTCTTACATCGTCCGGGCGGGCATGACCATGAGTGAGGTGGTGGATTTTCTGGCAGACGAGTACGGATGGAGCAGCAGCGTTCCCAATTTGTCCGGTAAGTTGAAGCGTGGCAGCCTACGCTACGGCGAAGCCGTGGAGCTGGCCGATGCGCTGGGCTATGACATTGTTTGGGTCAAGCGGGGTTGATGCGAATGCCGAATGAACAGCTGGAAAAATTGAAGCAACAGAAATATGTAGCTGAGAAAAAGCTGACCGCAGCCAAGCACAAGGAGAAGCGATTGCAGAGCGAGCTGAAACGGCTGACCAGAAGCGAGAGAACCCATCGGCTTTGCACTCGTGCCGGAATGTTGGAGACCTTTTTGAAAGAGCCGACCGTCCTGACCGATGAGGATGTGATGGAGCTGCTGACCTTCATCTTCCAGAGCGAAGCGGTTCACAAGAAGCTAAATCTGCTGATTGAGAGCCGGAGAGAAACGCAGGAAGCGGACGAGGGCGAAAACCCTTGACGGAGACAAGGACGCAATTATACACCACCTAAAGATGGTAATTGCGTTCTGCCGAAAGCCCATTGCATGGAGCTTGATGATTTCCGCAAAAGTCCCCTGCTTCAATCATCCAGAGGAAGCTACACTTCCCCTGCGCTGGCTTTGCCAGCTACCCCTTTGTGGACTTGCCGCCGAGGAACGATTGCAAGCAATCATTCCCCGACAACAAGTGAATATCCCTCGCCCGACCGTGCTGAAAAGTATCGGTCTTTTTTTGTACCATCGAAAGGAGGTTCAACCAAAGATGCCCGTACCACATTTGGAAATCCGCATCGTCCAGCGAAGCAAGGGCAGCTCTGCTGTTGCCGGAGCTGCCTACCAAGCCGGAGAAAAGCTGTTTTCCGAGTACGACCAGAAGATGAAAAACTACCTTTACAAGAAAGAGGTGGTTTACACAGAGGTCATGTTGCCCGCCAATGCCCCACCCGGATATGCTGACCGAGCAACACTTTGGAACGCAGCTGAGGAAGTAGAGAAGCAATGGAATTCCCAGCTTGCAAGGCGATTTGTGGTTGCCTTACCAAGAGAAGCGCAGACCGAAATGTATCCGCAGATGATGCAAGAATACTGCCGAGAGCATTTTGTGTCCAAGGGAATGTGCTGTGATTTTGCAATCCATGACCCAGATCCTCCCGGACACAATCCCCATTGCCATATCATGCTGACCATGAGAGCCATTGATGAAAACGGAAAGTGGCTGCCTAAGAGCCGCAAGGTTTATGACCTTGACGAGAACGGAGAGCGTATCAGACTTCCCTCCGGCAACTGGAAAAGCCACAAGGAGGATACCGTTGATTGGAACGAGCAGTACCATGCCGAGGAATGGAGACACGGCTGGGAGCTTGTTCAGAACAAGTATCTGGAACTTGCCGGAAGTCCTGAGCGAGTGGACATGCGCTCTTATGAACGGCAGGGACTGGATAAGATTCCGACCGTCCACATGGGAGCCGCCGTTTGCGCTCTGGAACGCAAGGGAATTGAAACCAACATTGGCAATCTCAACCGAGATATTAAAGCCGCCAACCGTATGATGAATGCCATCCGCAGCACAATCCGCAATCTGCGAAATTGGATTGCAGACATTATGGAAGCGACCAAGGAAGTCTTTGCAGAAACGGATGCACAAGCAAAGAACACTTCGCCCGATCTGGTTCTTCTGCTTCGTGACTATCTGAACTTACGAAAGGCAGAACGCAGCGACTGGTCAAGATACGGTCAGCAGAAAGGCACGACTGATGATTTGAAGGCAGTCTCCAAAGCCGTCATCTATCTGAAAGAGCATGAGCTTTTCACGCTGGAAGATTTGGATACCGCCCTGCAAGAAATGAGTGAGAAGTCCAAGAGCATCCATGCCGACATGAAGAAAGCATCCGCCCGCATGAAGGTCATTACTGGCATTCAGAACGCCGTGGCAGACTGCCAGACCCACAAAGCGGTTCATGACAAGTATCTGAAAATCGGCTGGAAAGCACGACAGGCAGCGTTTGCAGAAAGCCACAAGGACGAGCTGGACAGCTTCAACAAAGCGTTCCGCTATCTCAAAAAGCAGGGCGTGGATTTGAATGTCAATCTGGATTCCCTGCAAGCGGAGTACAGCAATCTGCAAGAGACCTACGCAGAGCTTGCCGGACAGCTTGCCACCGCCAAGGAGGAATTGCAGCCGATGAAAGATATTCGCTATTGGGTCAGCAAAGTCCTCATGCCGGAGCAGTCCGAGGTCGAGAAGAAGCCCGAACCGAAGCACTCCGTCACGGAAAAGATAAAGTTTCTACAAGAGCAGAGCAGCAATCAGCAGGAGCAGAAATCTCGGCAGCACAAAAAACAGAATATGGAACTCTAACAGGCACTTGCCGTTTTCTCTGCGAAAATGTCGAGTGCCTTTGTTGTTCCCCGAAAGGAGGATACAATGAATGTATTTGAAGCGGTCAAGCAGTCGGTCAGCACCAGAGAAGCGGCAGAGTTTTATGGGATAAAAGTCAGGCGAAATGGCATGGCCTGCTGTCCCTTTCACGATGATAAGAACCCCAGCATGAAGGTAGACCAGCGGTTCCACTGCTTTGGCTGCGGTGAAGATGGGGATGTGATCGACTTTACCGCAAAGCTCTTTGACCTCTCCCCAAAAGAAGCGGCGGAGAAACTGGCACAGGACTTTGGCCTGATCTATGACAGTCAGGCCCCGCCCCGCAGGAGATATGTCCGGCAAAAAACCGAGGCACAGAAGTTTCGGGAGGATCGACAGCGCTGTTACCGTGTACTGTCCGATTACTACTATCTGCTGAAAAAATGGGAGGCCGACAATTCTCCCCGGACACCGGAGGAAGAACCGCACCCCCGTTTTGTGGAAGCAATCCAGAAGAAAACCTATGTAGAGTACCTGCTGGACCTTTTTCTTTATGAAAGTGAAGAAGAACAAAAGGCATGGATTGCAGAACACACAGCAGAAATCACACACTTGGAAAGGAGATTGAAAATCATGGCTGAGAACAAACCCACCAACCGAGAGCGGCTAAGGGAAATCACAGATGGCATCGAGCAGGGGATCAAGGAACTGTTTGAGAGTGAAAAGTATATGCGCTATCTGTCCGTCATGTCCCGCTTCCACCGCTATTCGGTAAACAACACCATGCTCATCTATATGCAGAAGCCGGACGCCACATTGGTAGCCGGATACAATAAGTGGAAAGACCAGTTTGAGCGTCATGTAAAAAAGGGCGAGCATGGCATTACCATCATTGCCCCAACACCGTATAAGAAGAAAATCGAGGAGCAGAAGCTGGACCCAGATACCAAGGCTCCGATTCTGGATAAAGACGGAAAGATCGTCACAGAGGAAAAAGAAATTGAGATTCCCATGTTCCGCCCGGTCAAGGTCTTTGATGTGAGCCAGACCGACGGGAAACCTTTGCCGGAGCTTGCTTCCTCCCTTTCCGGCAATGTGCCAAATTATGAGGCATTCATGGAGGCCCTGCGCCGCAGCGCACCGGTGCCGATTACTTTTGAAGCAATGGCCGCTGATACGGACGGCTATTTTTCTGCTGATCATCAGAAAATTGCCATTCGTCAGGGCATGAGTGAGGTGCAGACGGTTTCGGCCACGGTTCATGAGATTGCCCACAGCAAGCTCCATGACCCTAAAAAATATGAAATGCTACCGTCATGGAAGGTTGTGCTGGAGAGTGAAGGTGGAACCAAGCATGATTTCAAGCTGGATTTTGCCACAGAAAAAGAAGCTGAACAGTTTGCTTCTGATATGGATTGGCGCTATGTGGACGAAAATCAGTTTGAATGGCGTCTTGCAGTTGAGGAAGATCCAACCGCAGAAAAACAGGCAATCAAAAATCGCCACACGGAGGAAGTGGAGGCTGAAAGCATCTCCTACGCAGTCTGCAAATATTTTGGCATCGAGACCGGAGAAAACAGCTTCGGCTATATTGCAAGCTGGAGCCAGGGCAAAGAGCTGAAAGAGCTGAGAGCCAGTTTGGAGACCATCAACAAAACCTCCGGCACTTTGATCTCCGACATTGAGCGCCACTATAAGGAAATCTGCAAAGAGCGTGGGATTGACCCCCTTGCAAAGGCAGAGCCGGAAACCGCCCCGATAGAGCAGCCAGAAGATGCTGCTAAGGTAGCCGATAGACAGCCGACCGGCAATCTGACCTACTATGTAGCAGAGTGCATGGAGTTTCCAAACCTCGGAGAATACCACGATAACCTGTCTTTGGAGGAAGCTGTCCGCATTTATCAGGAGATTCCGGCAGAACGAATGAACGGGATCAAGGGCATTGGTTTTGAGCTGAAAGACGGAAGCGACTATGAAGGACCTTTTCCGATTTTGACCGGCCAGACCATTGACTTGGACACCATCCAGGCAATCGGCTATTACCGTGATAATCCTCTGGTGCAAAAAGCGGTAAAGGAACTGGCTGCGGCAATGCCAGAAATGGAAGTGCTGGGGGCAGACACCAATCAGCAGGAGGCTTTGTTTCTGATTGACGATGCCACCTATCTTCATATCCAGTCCTGTGACAGCGGCTGGGATTATACCCTTTACGATGCCGCGTCCATGAAAGAGCTGGATGGTGGTCAGCTGGATATGCCGGAGATTTCCCGCATGAAGGCAGTTCTCCAGATTTGTGATGATAACGATTTGAGCAGCAATTCAGTAAAGTATGCGCCCCTGTCTATGATTGAAACCTTGCAGGACGCTGCCTATCAGCAGATGCAGGCAGAGGTCAGTCAGATGACTGCTTCTTTTCAGCTGCCGGAAGCACAGGAGCAGGCGCTGGATGAATACCCCATGCCTGATGAGCAGGTCTCCACACCGGATATGCAGGAATACGGCTACTTCTATGATGGGATGCTCCCTGTCACCAGAGAACGGGCGCTGGAACTGGATGCCGCTGGTTTGACTGTCTATGTGCTGCATGAGGACAATACGGAGAGTATGGTATTTGACTCGCAGGAAATCATGGATCATGGCGGCCTTTTCGGTGTGGATCGTGAGGAATGGGAGAAAAGCCCTCAGTTCCACGAAAAGGTCATAGAGCGCCAGGAACATCAGCAGGAACGGGAACAAGCATTTCTCGCTCAGAACAGAGATTGCTTTGCCATCTATCAGGTGAGCCGTGACGATCCGCAGAATGTGCGCTTTATGAATCTGGACTGGCTAAAGTCCCATGATATATCCATAGAGCGCAGCAATTATGATCTCATTTACACTGCTCCGCTGAGGGAGTCTGGCACGGTACCGGAGCAGCTGGAAAAACTATATGAGCAGTTTAATCTGCAAAAACCGGCGGATTTTCACAGTCCTTCTATGAGTGTCAGTGACATCGTTGCGATCAAGCAGGACGGTAAGGTATCCTGTCATTACTGTGACAGTGTTGGTTTTACCCAGATCCCCGGATTCCTGCCGGAAAATCCGTTGAAAAATGCGGAGATGGCCGTGGAGGACGATTACGGCATGATCGACGGTATCATCAACAATGGCGCAAAAGAGCCTACGGTGGCAGAGCTGGAACAGCAGGCCCGCAGCGGTCAGCCCATTTCCCTGATGGATCTGGCTGCCGCTGCCCATCGGGAGGAACGGGAAAAGAAAAAGTCCGTCATGGAGCAGCTGAAAAGCCAGCCCAAGGCAGAACACAAAAAGATAGCGCCAAAAAAGAGTGCGGAAAGGGAGATTTGATATGGGAAACTTTACTTTTGAGGAAATGAACCTGATGTGCATTTACAATACCGGCAGCCGCACCGGGCTGATTGACAGTCTGCGTGAGATGCGCGGCGAGCTTTCGCCGGAGGAAACGGAGCTGAGAGAGTTGACCGACAGCGCCCTTACGAAGCTCTGTGCGATGACCAATGAGGACTTTGCCCAGCTGGAGCTGTACCCGGATTTTGACCAGTAAACACCATAACCGCAGGGATGGGGTGGCAATATGCCACCCCACCTCTTTACCCCAAAACTGAAAGGAGGACAGAACACTATGCCAACCAAAGCTGAACTATATGCACAGATGGCGGACAAGGTGGCAACACAGCTCACGGGGAGCTGGCAGGAATGGGCAGGGTTTCTCACTACTGCTTCCCGCCTTTACAAGTACCCGTTCCATGAGCAGCTGATGATCTATGCCCAGCGACCGGACGCCACCGCCTGTGCGGAGTACGATTTGTGGAATGAAAAGATGGGCCGGTATGTAAGGCGCGGTTCCAAGGGAATCGCTCTGGTGGATGATTCCGGGGACAGACCTCGCCTGCGTTATGTCTTTGACATTTCCGACACCGGAACCCGTGAACATTCCCGCACTCCCTGGCTGTGGCAGCTGGAGGAGCGCCATTTGGATTCGGTGCAGGCCATGCTTGAGCGCACCTATGATGTTTCCGGTGATGACCTTGCCGGACAGCTCACCGAGGTAGCCGGAAAACTGGCTGAGGAATACTGGACGGAGCATCAGCAGGACTTCTTCTATATCGTTGACGGTTCCTTTTTGGAGGAATATGATGAGTTTAACATCGGAGTACAGTTCAAGGCAGCCGCCACCGTCAGCATCACTTACGCTTTGATGTCCCGCTGCGGACTGGAGCCGGAACGCTACTTCGACCACGAAGATTTCATGGCGATCTTTGATTTCAACACCCCGTCCACCATCGGGGCGCTGGGAACAGCGGTCAGCCAGATCAACCAGCAGGTGTTGCGGCAGATCGGCGTTACCGTCCGAAATGCAGAGCGCGAAGCCAACCAAGAAAGGAGCAAACAAGATGAACAATCCCATGACCTATATCCAGAACGGAGACTATCTGATTCCCGACCTGAAGCTGAGCCAGCAGCCGGAGAAACCCCTGGGCAAGTACGGCAGGATGAGGAAAACCTACCTGAAGGAACATCGTCCCATCCTCTACAACCAGATGTTGCTGAGCGAGAAGCTGTACCCGCACCTTCTGGAGATCGACGAGACCGCCCAGAGCAGACTGGAGCAGATGATGCCCCAGCTGGCGAAGGAAGCGGGAGCCACCGAGGAACTGAAAGCCAGCGATCCCATGAAGTGGGTGGGGCTGATGAACACCTGCAAAGCTCAGGCCGAGGAAATCCTGATGGCGGAGCTTATCAACAGCTGACCCTAAACCTGTTCCTCTCCGAAGCGGAACAGATCCAATCCATAGATGAAGCAGAGAATGTAGCGCATACATCCTCTGCTTTTTCTTTTGCCCAAAATGACATCGACCATGTGCTGCGTTTGGGCGGCAATACAGACCGTCAAAGGGAGCGTGTGGTTGCAGCCTTTGAAAAGCAGAAAACCACCGCTGAGATTGCCGAGATACTGAAAACGCTGTACCACGGCGGCAATGGCCTTGGCAGTGTGAGCGCATGGTATGCCGAGGATGGTATCCATCTTTCCCACGGGAAGTCTGTCCGTTATGACAGGTCTGCCCAGGTCATTTCCTGGGAGAGCGCCGCAGAGCGTATCGGGGAGCTTTTGGAAAGTGGTCAGTTTGCCTCCAATGTGGAGCTTGCAGAAGCGGCAGGCTATGAACGATCCCTCCTTGCAGAAAAGCTCTGGCATCTGTATCACGATCTCAGTGAGGACGCCAGAAAAGCCGGATATTTGTCCTGCCTGTCAGAGATCAAAGGCAATGGTTTCCCGGAGGAGACTCGCCGCCTGACGGAGCAGCTGAGTGACCCGGCTTTCCGCCAGACCCTCAAGGAAGAATACGCCGCCTTCTGGACTGCCTATCAGCAGGACCGTGACCTGTTGCGTTTTCACTATCATAGACCGAGGGAGATCTGGGAGAACCTGAAGGACCTTGACCTGCCACGCAGGACCTTTTCTTCAGACCTTTCCCAAGTGCCAACCGTCCAGCATTTCATTACCGAGGATGAGATCGACGCCGCCATGACCGGCGGCAGCAGTTTTGCCGGAGGAAAAGGCCGTATCTATGCGTTCTTCATGGAAAACCATACGGATAAGGAAAAAGTGAGATTCCTTAAAGACGAGTATGGCATTGGCGGACGCTCTCATGCCCTGTCCGGCGCAACACACAGCGGCGAAGATCACGATGGGAAAGGACTGCACTATAAAAAGCAGGACTGCCCGGATGTTCACTTGAACTGGGAAAAGGTTGCCAAGCGCATTACCTCACTTGTCCAGAAAGACCGCTATCTTACTGAACAGGAACAGGCACAGTATGACAAGATCCAGTCTGAACAGGAACTGGCCGAAGAAGATGCCATTCAAGCCCAGCAGCCGGAGATGGATGAAGAAACACCAAAGCCTACCCTTGGGGAGCAGTTTGAGCAGTATAAGACTGTGGTGACTGCCGCCATTTCCGAGGATACCGCATACCGCAATGCCTGCGGGCATTCTGACCGTGAAAATGCTGTCATCGAGGGCAATGCCGCTGTGCGCCGTGCGGTTCTTGGTTCTAAGGATATGGAGCTGATCCGACTCTATTCGGATGTGCCGGAGTTCCGTCAGCGTTTACACCGGGAAGTGATCGACGAGACCTATCCAAAGCTCCATGAGCTTCTGCGCCCTCTTTCTCAGGAAGATATTGATACTGCCCTTTGTGCATGGAACGGCAATATCGAGAGTAAACACGCTGTTGTCCGCTATATGAAAGACCATGCAAGAGAAAAAGATACCGCCGCATGGCTGGCTCAGGAATACGGCGGCAGTAACAGCAACAGCCTGTTCGTTGTCCGTGCCGGCAGCCCGGAGGAAACGCAGCTGCCCTGGCCGAAGGTACAGCGCCGGATTGCCCAGCTCATTCAGGAGGACCGGTTCTATACCGAAGAAGAACAGGACCGTTTTGACAACATCGACCCCATCGCCATCCGGGAAGCTCTGGAAGAAAGAGGGATCGTCAACGGCCAGGTGGCAGACCCGGAAAAACTGGACAATGACCCGTTTATCCAACAGGTGATGTCAGATGCCGAGCAGATCGCAGATGCCGAGACAGAGCAGACTTCCAAAGTTTCCATTTCCGATGAGGAATATGACGCAGTTCGCCGCCCAATTCCGCAAAGAACCTCCTATGAGCCAGCCGCCCCGGTCTATGCCGTGGGCGATACCGTGTATATCGAGGATGACGCCTATCAGATCACCGAGCTGCGGGAGGACACCGTACAGCTTCTGCCCACCGGGATGGTATATCCCATCTACCGGGCAGAGCGCAAAGAACAGTTCGAGCAGCTGCTTCGGGCAGACCGCCGCAATGCTTACTATACCGAGTTTCTTCCTATTGACCCGGACAAGGCAGATCAGGACTTGCGGGATGTATTGGCTCATGGACTGATGGATGAAGCGGATAAAAAGCAGATTTCCACGCTGCTGCAATCCGGCAGGAGCAACAGCGAGATCGCCTACTGGCTGAGCAGAGCCTATCCCCGTGAGATCGAGACGCTGGATCTGGAGACCGGTGATATTGCCGATTACCGTACCACGGCACAGGGCATGGAGCTGGAAGTCCTGGACGCAGAGGAAAAGCGTCTGGCTATGCTGTATTTCCGCTGGGATGAGGTTGCGCCTTTGCTGCGCGGGATGTATGCCCGTCAGCAGGACGGTTTTGGACAGGAACAGCCCCAACCGGCTACCGAATCCCCGACCTTCCATTCCGAGACCGTGGCCGTCTATCCGGGCGATAAGAACAATCTGCCTTATGATGTGGTGGTGGAACGGCTGCATATCGAGGAGCCGGAGCCACCAGCCCCTGTGACTGAGTCGGAGAAACTCTTTGAGGAAGTGCTGGACGAACACCCGGTTTCCATTCAGGTCAATGGCCAGTGGCAGACCTTCCCCAATGCCAAAGCTGCCGAGGAAGCCTCCTATGAGGAATACAAGGCCAACCTGCGCCGCAATGCACAGAACTTCCGTATTACCGATGAGCATTTGGGTGAAGGCGGTCCGAAAGCCAAGTTCCAGGCAAATATCAATGCCATTCGTTTGCTGAAAGAGCTGGAAGCTGCCGGACAGCAGGCAAGCCCCGAACAGCAGGAAGTCCTATCCCGCTATGTGGGCTGGGGCGGTCTTGCCGATGCCTTTGACCCGGAAAAACCGGCATGGGCTTTAGAGTATGCCCAGCTGAAAGAGCTGCTGACCCCGGAGGAATATGCCGCCGCCAGAAGCTCCACCTTAAACGCCCATTACACCAGCCCTACGGTCATTCAGGCCATCTATGAAGCGGTGGGCCGTATGGGGTTTGAGACCGGAAATATTCTGGAGCCGTCTATGGGTGTGGGCAATTTCTTTGGTATGCTGCCGGAGAAAATGCGAAACAGCCGTCTGTACGGCGTGGAGCTGGACCCTGTTTCCGGGCGCATCGCAAAGCAGCTCTATCCCAAGGCGGACATCACAGTAGGCGGCTTTGAGACCACCGACAGGCGTGACTTCTTTGACCTTGCCATCGGCAATGTGCCGTTCGGTCAGTATCAGGTCAACGACAAAGCCTACAACAAGCTGAATTTCAGTATTCATAACTATTTTTTTGCCAAAGCACTGGATCAGGTGCGTCCCGGCGGCGTGGTAGCTTTTGTGACCTCCCGATATACCATGGACGCCAAGGATTCCACCGTGCGCCGCTATCTTGCCCAGCGTGCTGAGCTGCTGGGAGCTATCCGTCTGCCTAATGACGCGTTCAAAAAGAATGCCGGTGCCGAGGTGGTATCGGACATCATCTTCCTCCAAAAGCGGGACCGCCCGCTGGACATCGTGCCGGAATGGACTCAAACCGGACAGACGGAGGACGGGTTTGCCATCAACCGGTATTTTATCGACCACCCGGAAATGGTGCTGGGCAGACAGGAGCCGGTAAGCACTGCTCATGGTATGGACTACACCGTGAACCCTATCGAGGGACTGGAGCTTTCCGACCAGCTGCATGATGCGGTGAAGTATATTCATGGCACTTATCAGGAGGCAGAGCTGCCGGAGCTGGGCGAAGGCGAAGCTATTGACACCTCCATTCCTGCCGACCCCAATGTGAAGAACTATTCCTATGCCATTGTAGACGGGCAGGTGTACTAC
>ENA-OYYF01000557-OYYF01000557.1-human-gut-metagenome-genome-assembly--contig:-NODE-557-length-12239-cov-4.734816_pt1 | contig 12239 bp, 9 predicted proteins | sample MGYA00243246_ERZ653441 | MGnify/ENA primary metagenome ERZ653441 (study PRJEB26926, sample SAMN06165054) | human gut metagenome | biome: ENVO:00009003; feature: ENVO:2100002; material: ENVO:00002003...
CCGGCACAGCCAAGACCGGACAGAGCTACGATCAGACTTTTACTACCGACGCAAAGGGTACAATCACTATAAGCAATCTCCGCATCGGTGATTACAAGGTTATAGAGGTCAAGACCGGCAAGACAGTCGGATATATCACACCTGCAAATCAGACGATTGAAGTAAAGAGCAATGCAACTACTACTGCAACGTTTGAAAACAAGCCTTTCGGTCACATTGTTATCAACAAGGTTGACGCAAAGACCGGCGAAAAGGTAACAGGTGCTACATTCGGTATCTATACCGACAGCACTTGCAAGACAGTAGCAAAGGCGTATAAGTCGAACACTGACAGCACACTTGTAAAAGCAGAGATTATCGAAACAGCTACAGGAGTGTACACTTGCAACAACTTACCTATAAGCAGTGCAACAGGTACAACATACTATGTCAAGGAGCTTACAGCTCCCGAACATTACGCTATTGACACAGACGTACACCCGGTAACGCTTAAAACGGCAAATTCAACCGTAGCAGTATCAAACAACGCTACATCGAAATTCTATGAAACGCCTTTAGGCTCGGTCAGAACGACAAAGGTTGACGCAGATCATCCCGATGTACTTCTGAGCGGCGCTGAATTTACTGTATATCAGTCTGATAAGGCTACTGTATACGGCTCGCTCACAGAAACATCAAAGGGTACATATCAGCTTGACGAAATCCCGGCAGGCACATACTACCTCAAGGAAACAAAAGCACCGAAGTATTACAATATCGACAACACATTCTATCAGTTCACAATTTCTGACGCAGGCAAGGTTGTCGATGTGTCAATCAACGGCAACGACAAGTTCCCCAATGCTCCGCAGAAGGGCGATATAAAGATAGTCAAGAGAAGTGCAGACGGTATTCTCAGTGGCTGGCAGTTCAGAGTAACCGGCACAGCCAAGACCGGACAGAGCTACGATCAGACTTTTACTACCGACGCAAATGGTAATATCACGATTTCTAATTTAAGAATCGGTGATTACAAGGTTACAGAGGTCAAGACAGGTAAAACGGTTGGTTACATTACCGAGGAAAGCAAAGACATTGAAGTCAAGACCGATACTGTAACAACAGTCAATATCGAGAACAAGCCGTATGCGAATATCGTTATCAACAAGGTTGACAGCGTAAAAGGCACTGCTCTGAGCGGTGCGACATTCGGCATTTACACAGATGCTGAATGTGAAATTCCTGCACAGGCATATACATCGGCTACAGATGATACTCTGACAGACGCTGTAATCACAGAAAGTGCGACAGGCAAGTACACTTGCAATTTCCTGCCGATTGAGAGCAAGAACGGCACAACTTACTATGTAAAAGAGCTTATTGCTCCCGAAGGGTACTACCTTGACACAAACGTACACGCAGTAACACTTAAAACAGCAAACGCTACTGTATCGGTAAACAACGAAATCGGAAAATCCGACTTCAACGAATATCCTTACGGTCACGGTGCTGTAATCAAGGAATGGAAACTTGATAACGGCACAGCAGATATGACAGCCGATGAAATCGCACAGATGAAAGCGGAGCTTGAAAAGAGCCTGTATTTCACTGTAAAGGACAGAAACGGCAAGTATATCACCGCAACAGGTGCAGACGGAATATACACATATAACGGCGACAGCACATCGGAATTCAGATATACTCTGAAGAACAGCACATTTGCAATTGCAGAACTGCCTACAGGTGACTACACTGTGACAGAATTCAGCACACTTTCCGATTACACAATCAAGTCGGAAAATCCCGTGAAGATAACTGTAGCAAGAAATCAGACAGCAACGGCAACGTTTGTAAACGAGCGTGACACAGGCACAGGCAAGGTTATAAAGGTATGGAAGCAGTTTGATACAATGACAGCCGCTGAACAGGCTGAAATCGAAAAAAATGTATACTTTACCGTAACCGACAGCAACGGTGCTTATCTCAAGGTTAAGGAAAGCAACGGTAGCTACATCTACTGCGGCACACAGAAAACAGAAACAAAATTTGCTCTGAAAAACGGTGCGTTTGTAATCGCAGAACTGCCGACAGGCGAATACACGGTAACTGAGTTTAACAACGCAAAGGACTACAGCCCGAAGCAGCAGACTCAGAAAATAAAAATCACCAAGAATACAGCGGCAGTGCTGACATTTACAAACATCCGTGACACAGGCAACGCAAGTATCGTAAAGAAATGGACAAATCCCAACGGGCTGACAACAGCTCAGAAGGCAGAGCTTGAAAAGAATGTGTACTTCACCGTAAAGAACGCTGACGGTGCATACTTAAATGCGGTATCAAAGAACGGCAAGTATGTATATAACGGCAGTCAGACAGCTGAAGCACGCTTTATGCTGACAAACGGCAAGTTTGAGCTTACAGAGTTGCCGACAGGCAAGTACACGATAACCGAAATCAGCAACGCTGAGGGTTATCTGCCCAAGACGCAGGTCAAGACGATCACGGTAACTAAGGACGCAACTGCAAGTGCAGAGTTTGTCAATAAGGTCATTGTCGGCAATGTCACATTGACAAAGGTCGATGAGGACTATCCCGAAAACAAATTAACAGGTGCTGTATTTACAGTTTACAAGAGCGATAAGAAAACCGTAGTCGGCACAATGAAAGAAACCGAAACAGGCGTGTACCTTCTTGAGGGACTTGTTTACGGTGAATACTATGTACAGGAAACAAAGGCTCCCGAATATTTCGTCCGTGATGTGAATTTCTACTATTTCCAGATCGTAAATGACGGCGAAACCGTAGAAGTTTCCAACGATGAGCTTGGCAAGGGTACGTTTATCAACTCGCCTCAGAAGGGTGAAATCAAGATTGTAAAGACTTCATATGACAATAAGGTCGAAGGAATACATTTTGAGGTAACCGGAAAGACGTTCACAGGTCAGTCATTCAGTAAGATCTACACTACTGATGAGAACGGTATAATCCGCATTAACGATTTAAGAGCCGGTGAGTATACCATACACGAAGTTAAGGATGAAGCGTCAGCAGGCTATCTTTTGCCCGAAGATAAGCAGTTAACGATTGACCGTGACGGTGCAATGCTTGTTGCCAATATGCACAACAGCAAGCTACCGGACAATCCCCCGACAGGTGCAAGCGAGGACAGCTTTACGCAGACGGCAGTTATTATTATATCAATGGTAATGATGAGTGCTGCTGTGGTGCTTGTGTTCCCGTTATCGAAGCGTAAGAGAAAACGCTAAGAAGCATTAAATTTTATTGTCACCGGGCGGCAGAAAAGCTCTGCCGCCTTTGTGGTGGCGATTAAAGGAGGTGCAATATGAAAAGAAATCTGCTATCAAATTCTCATTTTAAATTGCTGTTTTCAAATTGCGATAATATCAAAAATGAGAAAAGAACGGAACTCTACTATTCTCAAAACGAGATACGACTTACTAACTTAGATACCGGAGAGGTTTATTCAACGAAAATAAGGCAAGAGTATTCGGACGAAAGAACAACTTGTTCCTTTGCTATAAATCAATATCTCAAAGAGGGGAATTATTTGATAGAGTATTTATAAGTTTGAAAGTGTGCTAACGGTAGCACAATTGCAGAATTGATCTGTGCTACCTGTAGCACAATTAAAGGAGGGTGAAATGGCAAACAAAAACAAATTGCGGCACAAAAACAGCAAATCCGTCTTAAAGACCAGTCTTATACTTATCTCCGTTATAGGTGTAATCACATTCCTGATTATATCTTATCTGATTTACAGCTTACAGTGCTACGCATACGACAACAACATATCATCGGATAATTTAAATTTGTCGGTGCTGATAAAATCTATGCCATATTGGACTAATCCAACTTTTACAGCACCTTTTGACATCGGTGCGATAATGCAAATGCACGGTTCTGTTTGGTATATTTACGTTGTTGCTTTGTCACTGCTTGCACTTATGCTGTTCAGTAAAAATTACGATGATTACAAAGGCGTGGAAGCCGGAAGTGCCGATTGGGCAACAAAACGTGATGAAAAGGAAAACAGCGATGAAACCGGTATTCCAATCGGAAACAAGTTCTATGTTACCGTTAACAATCCGCATGGACGTTACTATGAACCGCATAATCTGAACGAAATACTAATCGGCGGTCCCGGTGCAGGAAAAACATTCAGAAAAATCAAACCTGATATTATTCAGATGTATGGAAGCTATGTTGTGACCGATCCCAAAGGTGAGCTTTACAGAGATACTGCAAAGCTACTTATGGATAATGGGTACAAGGTGCGTGTGTTTAATCTGATAAACATCAAAAAGACCAACGCATACAATCCGTTTGTTTATATCAATGATGAGCAGGATATTGTTGTTTTGGCAAACACCTTTATTAACGCCTCTGCCGGCGACGATGATAAAGAAGATTTCTGGTCGGGTTCGGCAAAATCATTACTTACTGCAATTATGATTTACCTTTGGAAAGCTGAAGGCGAGGTGAAATGCTTTGGTCGTGTAGTCAGACTGCTTAACAGTATCACATATAAAAATGGAAGAATAGACGAATTGTGCGAATTGGCTCGTTGCCTTAATAAACACTCAATCGAGCATCCTTGTGATGCTGCTACAATTAACTGGAACGGTATCAAAGGTACTCCTGAGGAAACTATGGGAGGTATCGCAAAGACGCTCTCAACACGTCTTGATTTGTGGGCAGTAGAAGATGTCAACGACCTGACTGTAATTGATGAAATGGACTTTGATAACATCGGCGTTGAAAAGACGGCTATATTTCTGATAGTTCCTCCTGCTGATACAACGTACAAGGCTATTTGCAATATGTTCTATTCACAGCTTTTCTCTCGACTGATGTACTGTGCTAATTTCAAGCATAACGGCAGATTGCCATTGCTCGTGTCAGTCGAACTTGACGAGTTTGCAAATATAGGACGGATACCGAATTTCGATAAAATCACTGCCGTTATACGTTCAAACAACATCAGGGTTTGCGTTGTCTTGCAGTCGCTTCCTCAACTAAAGGCTTTGTATAAGGAGAATTGGGAAAGTATTATAGGTAACTGCTCACTGTTTACTTATCTCGGCGCACCTGATTTAGAAACCCGAAAGTACATAGTAGAAAAGCTCGACAAGACTACTGTACGAATAGACACAAGGGGACACAGCCAAGGAACAACAAGCGGCAGCAGCAGTTCAGATAACGAAAGCTATCAAGGTCGTGATTTACTGACTACATCTGAACTGCTAAGAGCGTTCAAGGCTTCACCGAAAATCAAAAAGAAATACGGCGGATATATGATTGAGTTTCTCGACGAATATCCGCCGTTTTGGTTATATAAGTTTGACACATTATCACATCCGCTTATCAGTAAAGTCGGTAGCTCTTTTCCGAGCGGAATACCAAACAATACCGATATAAATGAGATGTATTCTGATAATGAGCAAATACAGAAACTCAAGGAGGTGAAAACAAAAATGGCACAGCTTATGGAACAGTCAGTGTCAGAAGAAAAAGCAATGCGTGAGCAGTCCGAGCAGAAACAGGCGGAACAAGAACGTGTCGAACAAGCAGAACTACAGCGACAGTTTGAAGAAGCCGCAAGAGATGCTCAGCTTAGTGAACATCAGAGCGTGCTTGCTGAAATCGACGAAGAAGAATTGATAGCCGATTATGAAATTCCGACTATCGACGAATTTATAGGATAGGAGGCATCTATATGGCACCAATGTTAGAAGATGAGATTATGCACGATGCTGAAAAGATGAACAGTAAAGTTGCCGGCATAGCTCGTACAGGCAAACAGATATATGACTTCATCGAACAGTTGAAACGTGCGAAAAATGCTGCTCCGGAAAATTTAGATAACGGTTTACCGTTTTCTTTTTCCGGTCAGATTACCGACCTCAGCTATTTCAATACGAATGATATTCTGCCAAAAGAGGTTATAGACAGTATCCCTGATGCTGAACTGAAAGAAGCTGTCATATCCAATCTCGAACTGGCGGAAAAGCAAGGTTTGATTGATGTAGATCTGAATAGCGGTAATATAACGTTGACAGATAGCGGCAGAGAGTATATCAATAATCCAAACTTCATTCGTGCGGCTAACATAGACAAAGCACGATCGGCTATTCGTGCAATGGAAATTCAGCACGGATTGGAAAACGATACAATCAGATACGGTATAACTCTTGAGGGTACAGATCGAGATTTGCAATTCTTCCGATTTGCGTCTAACCTTGACCTTGAAGAAATCACGCTGTCGCCCGATAAGAAAGCGGCTCTGCAAGTTATGGAAAATATCTCTAAATGGGAAAAAGACGGGCTTGTGCAGTACAATTCTGACAACACAAGCATATCACTTACAAAGCTCGGTCAGAAAAAGCTATACAGTGATTTGGCAGACGGTGTTGATTTGATTGACGAATCGGTAATAGCACCAAAGAATCTTTCATCCGGAAGTTTATCAAATGCCGGTGCGGGTAGTATGGCAACGCAAGCAACTTCTCAAACTGCAGTTCAGACTACACAGGTTGCTTCGGCAACTGCTACACAAGCTACTACAGCCGGCGCAACTCAGGCAGCTACTACAGCCGCCACTACAGCCACAACAGCGGCTTCGTCGGCTGTACCGGTTGCCGGTGCAGTAGTGGTTACAACAAAAGTCATTTCAGATACGGCTAAAAAAATATCAGATGCGATAATTCGCAGATAAGGAGATTTTATTATGAAAAAGGCATTCAGAAAAATAGCAAAGGCAATTTCAATCACAACCACAATCCTTCTTTCAAGCGTATTCCTTGCGTTTTCAGCATTTGCCGAAGGTGGTGGCATTGGCGATGCACCCTCTTCTGTAAACACTGCTACATACAAGACCCTTGTAACACTCGTTTTTTGGGTTGTACGCATAGTCGTGCTCGGTTTAACTGCAATACCGGGACTGGTTAAGATTGCACAGGGCGTCGGAAATGAGGATGTGCGTGAACGCAACGGCGGCATATCGCTATTGGTAATCGGCGGTGCTCTTTTTGCGGCAACATTTGCGATTGAGGCTTTATTCTAAGAGAGGTAGATATGAAAAAAATCAGCATCTTTCTTATATGCAGTCTGCTGATGATTTTCGGTTTATCATTTTCTGCCTGTGCGAATGCAGTAACAACCGGTGGAGTAACAGCAACAGCTGTTGCTCCAAGAGCGGTTGACAGCTCAGGAAATATAATTGATGTATCAGAAAATATAAACCACGTTGAACATACGGCTTTTGCAAAAGAAAACGCCACAACGACAGAAACCACCACCACTAAGCCTGCATATAATCAAGAAGAAATGAAAAAAGATCTTGAAGACCTTGGTAAAGAAGATATGGCAGCTTCGGCAGTAGGTATCTTTGCTTGGGTAAAAGGTCTTGTTGACTGGACACAAGGTATTATAAACACACTGGGAATATACATTAAAGCCGGAATAGATAGTCCTTGGGGATTCGATCTTAACGGTTTCGTTGATTTATTTGCACCGTTTTTCAAAACTATCGGATATGGCATACTTGTACTGCTGTTCGGAATTAATTTAATTCATTCTGCTATGCAGTTTGAATTAGTTAATTACAAAGGTGTTATAAAAATTCTTGTAGGGCTTTTATTGGCAAAGTTATGGGTAGATTTATCAACAGATATTTGTATAGCCCTTATCGATACCTGTACAGATATTGCGTCAAGTGTATTTACAAGTGCTGATGAAATGATAGTTTTTCCGTCATTTGATACGCTTAAAAGCACTGATACGGGATTATGGATTATCGGCGAACTGCTTAATCAGTTATTGGATATTGTATTGCTTGCTCCAATTATAATCGTCGCCTTAGCAATATTAATTATATGCGGGCTCATAATGATAAAATTAATGCTCCGTACTTTTGAGTTGGCACTATATTGCAGTGTATCACCTGCTTTTTTTGCATGCCTGTTAGGTGATGCGACAAAGGGATATTTTAAGCGTTTTATTGACGGCTTGCTCAGCTCGGCGCTCTCGCTTGTATATATGGGATTAATATATCTTGCAGGATCGTACTGGTGCAAAGTTCTCACAATGAATAATGTAGGTGTAGATTCGCCTATGGACGTCTTGGTTTGGCTGTCTTCGGCCGGACCGAAAGTTTTAGTAGTGCTTGCTATGGGATTTTTAATCTTAAAGCCACCGCTTGCATTACGTCAGCTTACAGGAGGTTCTTAATGATAAAATGCAAAGTAACAAAGAAAATTATGCAGGAACCCGGAACTGTAATGGGCTTTTCAATAGGGCAGGTGATAATGCTGATTGTAGGATGTGCTGCTACAATCGGCACGTTGCTTTTGCTGTGGCTGGTGCTGAAAATCAACATTGATATAATTATGTGGGTCGTATTTTTGGAACTCGTTTTATTCATCGGACTTGGAGTAGTCCGTATTCAAGGGTTGACTGTATTGCGATTTATTGCTTCAAATCCCACAAAAAAGCGACCGTTTGACAGTAAAGGAGTATTCAGTGATGTCGATAATCGATAATTTATTTAACGGCTGGGCTAAAAAGAATGTGCCGTTTGGTTATGAAAAACGAATTGTTATGCCAAAATCCGCACAGGATACAATACCATTTTATGAAGTGTACGATAATGGGTTGTTTCTTACCGGAACAAACACATTTACATTGATATTCGCATTTTCAAATATAGATTATTCTTTGCTCCGTGACAAAGAGCAAGAAGAAACCTATCAGCGTTATCAGCGTTTATTGAATGCACTTCCGGTCGAAATCAACTTTCAGGAATTTATTATGAATTCTTCTGTTAATACCGCAAAGCTCAGGGATATACTGATAAGCAACAATGAAGAGATCTCCGGTGATTTACTGGATGATTACAATAAAAATCTTGAAACGTATATCACAAAGTCCGAAGACGCAACAAGTGAGAAAATAACTCTTGTTGCAATGTCGTACACGCCTAACGAAACCGTAGATAATGTAAACATACTGTTTCGTTACTATCGGGAATTGCAAAATTTCTATGCGGCAATGGGCAGTGAAACGCATCAGCTTATGCCTGAAGATGTGTTTGCTATCCTTTATGAATACTATCACCCATTCGACAATACTGAATTTCTTTTGCCGAATGATATATATTCACGTGGCGGATCCATAAAGGACTATATTGCACCATCAATGTTTGCATTCCGCCCCAAAGAAATTGAAATCGGTAATTCGTATACAAGAATAATGTATATGGCTCGATATGACCGCACGTTAGACGACGAGTTTATAAGAGATATTCTTGATAACAATTGTAAAGTTGCCGTTTCAAAGCATATTAGGCATATAGACAAATCCGAAGCACAGGATAAGGTTAAAGACAACATATACTCACATCAAGGCAAAATTCAGGCACGCCTTGAAAAAAATCATAAAAAAGGTCTTAATTTTGTGCCATATCATTGGATGGAGCGTGAGCGTGAGCTTGAGGATTTGCAGGAGCGACTTTCCGATACAAACTGTGAGCTTTTCAAGATAGGCGTATATATCTCACTGTCTGCGGCTACAAAAGATGAGCTTGACGAGCTGACAGAAGCAATACGCTCTAAAGGTAAAAAACATCAGGTAGTTATTGATTGTTTGGTGCGTCAGCAGGAAAAAGCGCTTAATTCCGTCTTACCGTTTGGAATAAATCATTTTGATACCGCCAACGGAAACAGCGTTAACACTTATGTGTTATCGGATGCCGCAGGTATACTGATACCATTTTCTGCACGGTCATATTTTTCAGACACCGGTCTTTGCTACGGTATGAACAAGCATACAAACGCTATCATTGTTCTTGATCGAGCAGAAGAAATGAACGCTAACGGCTTCATTCTCGGTACATCGGGTTCGGGCAAATCTATGTACTGTAAATCCGAAATCATAGATACCATCATACGCTACCCGAAGTCAGAAAAGATAATTATAGATCCTGACGGAGAATACTATCCTATCATCAAACAGTTTGGCGGAGATACGCTAAAATTATCGGCTGATTCCGAAACGAAGATTAACATATTCGACACTGATATAAACATCAGCGAAAACGGCACTTCTGCTGTCGCAATGAAATCCGAACTGATTATGTCAATCATAGAAACAGCACGAGGCTTTCCCCTGTCTGCGGCAGATAAGTCAATCATCGACAGTTGCGTCAAAGAAGTTTACGCTGATTATGTGCTTAATAACGGTAATCCGGAATTCATACCTACGTTTGTTGATTTTTATAATGCTCTTATAAACAAAAAGCTACCTGAAGCAGATCAGATAGCTCTTGACATTGAGCTGTATGTTAACGGCAGTTTTAATACGTTTTCGGGCAAAACAAACATTCATACGGATAACAAATTGTTATCAATTGATATATCCGATATGGGCGAGCAGTTGCGTCCTGTAGGCTTGCAGGTTATTCTTGAGTATATATGGCAACGTGTTCGTGACAACAGAAATAAGGGCATTCAAACTTGGGTGTGGGTCGATGAGTTCTCCGTTATGTTCAACGACGGTAACGGTAAAGAAACAGTTCGCTCTGCCGACTTTTTTCAGAAGGTATTTAAACGAATCAGAAAATACGGCGGTATACCTACCGGCATAACACAGAACATAACGGAAGTCCTTGATTCGGGGCAGGCAAAGGTTATGCTTTCAAACTCTGAATTTGTAGTTCTTCTTCAGCAGAAGAAAACCGACCTTGATAAGCTCATAGAGTTATTTAACTTGTCGCCTTCGCAGTCGAGCTACTTACAGACCGGTGAAAAAGGCACAGGGCTTATCGTAAGCGGCAGAAAGATAATACCGTTTGACAGACGCGTTCCAAAGGATAGTGCAATATACAAGCTCTGTCAGACTGATTTTAGGAGAGAAATATGAAAAAACTGCAATTAAAATACTCTACGCCTAAAATTAAATTGAACTCTGTCAAAAAGCTGTGTGAAAACAAGGATAATAGCTCAAACATAAAAAATTGTGCTACCTGTAGCACAATGAGTATAACAAATAAAATCTTGACTAATGCAGAACAATCAGAGGAAAACAGCATTCAGTTGACAGATTCAGCTTTGTTTGCAAAAACCTTTGCCGATTTTAAAAATGCTCATATACCGATATGTGCATTTTCCGTATATGACAGCGATTTTACTCATTGTTACGGAAGCAGAATAAACGACAGAGCCGTACTTTTACGCTGTTTTTCTTTACCGTCAGTTACCGTTATTACGGCGGCTGACGGTATTCTTTCAAATCCGATGTTACGTTCAAGGCTTGTTTGCAGAATTTACCTTTCGGCAGACAGTTACCTGATGATTATACTTGATTCTTTTGCTTATGAAACTTTCAAGGAGGATAACCTGAAAATCATCTCCTCGATACTCGAGAAATTAAAAATTACACTTATAAACCAGAAAGCGGTGATTAAATGAATATTGTATTGATTACCGGTAAACGCAGTATGCGTAACCTTGATACAGTGCTTAAAAAATCCGAGCAAGCTGTAACGGTAGGTAAGTACACTTCTGTCAGACCCAATACAGCTACTGAAATATACGAAAAGTATCGTCCCCATGGTATATTAGTCGGGGACGATACCGTCACTAAATGCGTATCACTGATAGATTTTCTCAGCATTATAAAAATGCGTTACGGCTATATGCGTATAATTTTTATGTGCAGTAACGATAGCAGTTTCAACAAGTATGCGTCGGCTTTATATTCTATAGGCGTTTATGATATTGTTGTGGGCTATGATCCTGCCGCAATAGATTATGCGATCTTAAATCCAAAAACAGAAACGCCCGATATTCCGGTTACGGAAGATTCATCGGATGAAAATAAAGAACTGAGTTATCCCGACAGAAAAGTGCACGAATATCCCGGCAACTTTGTCGGGATCAATTATAAAGATGTCAGTGACAATTCATATTCAATGCAAACTGTACGTTTAACTGAAAATTATGAACGAATACAGCGAGGTAATGTGATTATTTCGGTATTCGGATATAATTCCCGTTGCGGCAGTACATACACTGCTTTTGACATTGCATTTTACTTACACAAGTACGAAAGAGCAAAGGTTTGCATTGTTACAGCTGTAACAGCCGGGTTATGCAAATATTTTAACGTAGACGAAACTACCGTAAACGAGAACGGCTTCAACATAGATGATGTTCTGTCTCTTATACACATCTGACGCT
>ENA-OYYF01000575-OYYF01000575.1-human-gut-metagenome-genome-assembly--contig:-NODE-575-length-12009-cov-18.614188_pt1 | contig 12009 bp, 10 predicted proteins | sample MGYA00243246_ERZ653441 | MGnify/ENA primary metagenome ERZ653441 (study PRJEB26926, sample SAMN06165054) | human gut metagenome | biome: ENVO:00009003; feature: ENVO:2100002; material: ENVO:00002003...
GATCAGCAGCTGGAAGAAATCAAAGTTTACGACAAACAGGGAAACGAAATTCCGCGAAACAAATATACGGCAGAACGGTACAGCAGACTGGACAACGGAGAAGAGGCAGGACTGTTTACGATCAGCTTCAGCGATGTAGAAGGGCCGGTGGTGATCCGGTATCAGACGACGGTTGATTTGAGTAAATTTGCGATCGGAACAGGATTGTATTTTAGAAATCATGGCGAGTTGACAGACGGAGAAGGCCATAAAGACAGTGATTCCGCAGAGTCCACCAACCTTACGTGTGTTTCTTGCTGGGAGCAGGCCAGATTCTGGCAGATGCATGGCCGCAGGAGACAGACAGAATGTCGCTCGCGATCCAGTATGGAGGCGGAGCAGCGGAATTTAGTCTGTACCGCGTGGTAGATATGACGGAGAATCGGGAATTTACCCTTGCCGGAAAATTTGCAGACTGTCCGGTATCGCTGGAAAACCTCGATACAGAAGGATGGAAAACAGCAGCTCAGACACTGGCTGTTTATGCTGAAAAAGGAAAAGCAGAAGGAAAAGCAGAAGGACGACAGGAAGAGAAACACTCCATAGCACTTAATCTTAAGAAATTAGGAGTTAGTATAGAGCAAATCGCCTTTGCCACCGGCCTCTCCATAGAAGAAATAGAGAAACTATAATAATCTGAGACCTTTCGCTTGATCAACAACTGATTAGGCGAAAGGACAACTCCCATCCCTCACACCCCAACCATTGTTCGCAAATTATTGTTACCTTTGTAATGTAATGTAGTTAATGGTTGCGCTTATAAAGTCCTTGGAAAGGATTTATGTATAAAAGAGGTAGATGTTTACTCTGTTCTTGCCTGGATTATCAGCATCACTGATATGAAATAACAGAAAAAAAATATACAATGGCTAAGCGGACGGACAGGCAGGGAAATAGTACAGATTCCCAATCCCCCTCTTTATAATACATTGCGTATAAGATTTATTAACTGTCTGGTCTGGGGAATCTACAGAGATTTAACGAATCAAGATGGGAAGAGTCGGTCTTTGTCTTGTCATAATGTTCTTCATCTGTAGTGCTCAAAAAATTGATGCACAAGTACAGAATATCAGAGAGAAACAAGATACCATTTCGGCGACTAAATCATTAGAGCATATCAGGCCCGAGAATATCAAGAAGGGACCATTGAATAATGCTTTGGATGTATTGAGTGGTCAGTCTGCCGGTGTGAACGTCACCACTAATGGGACTGACAGGCTCGCTATGCTGAATAGTATCCGTGTGCGTGGTACCACATCCATTATGGGTGGCAATGACCCGTTAGTAATTATTGACGGAGTGACATCTGACATCGCTACGCTATCTACCATATATCCCGCAGACATCGAGAGTTTCACTATTTTGAAGAATGCTACCGAAACGGCAATGTACGGTTCCCGTGGTGCTTCAGGTGTAATTGAGATTAAGACCAAGAAAGGAACGGGGCGAGGTTTCGAAATATCATATGATGGCAACTACGGATTCGAGTCAATGTATAAACATCTGCAAATGCTCAACGGCCCGGAGTATATAGCTACAGCAGAGGCACTTGGATTAGATTACAATAATGGTGGCTACAACACCAATTTTCACGATGTAATTACTCGTACGGGCTTGATACATCAGCATCACTTGGCTTTTAGCGGTGGTTCGGAAAACTCAAACTATCGAGCATCGTTCGGTTTTATGGATCATAATACAATTGTCAAAGTTAACGATTACCGAAATTTAGTGGTAAAACTTGATGCTACACAAAAGGCTTTCGATGGTCGCTTAGTTGGCGATTTTGGTGTATATGGCTACTCGTCAAAGATACACGACATTTTCGATACACGAATGCTGTTTTACTCGGCAGCTGCACAGAATCCTACATATCCAGCAGGAACTGATGTTAATGGCAACTGGGTGAAGAACTCGGCTGCATCACACATCAACCACCCCGGAGCACTCCTCTATGAGAAAAATGACTCCGAAGAACGGAATTTCAATACACATTTGGGGCTGAAATTTAATATCCTTGACAATTTGATATTGTCGGCTTTCGGCTCTTATTCATATTCATCTACGGGAAATGCTCAATTTTGTCCTACATGGGTGTGGGCGCAAGGCAATGTTTATCGTGGAGAGTTCAAGGGTGAAGACTACTTTACAAATGTGTCCCTCTCATATAACAATGCTTGGGGAGACTCACACCTTGATGCTGTTGTTGGCGCAGAATATCTTAAACAGGTAAGGACTGGTTTATGGGTGCAGGCAAAAGGAATAACAACAAATGATTTCTCCTATAATAACATCGGAGCAACATCATCGCGTCCTTTCGGTGGTACGAGCAGTAGCTATGAAGACCCGTCACTTGCTTCAATAATGGGTAGTGTCACATATAGTTACAAGGATAGATATTCTATTGCGGCAGCACTCCGTGGAGATGGCTCTTCAATGGTAAGCGATAACAATACTTTCGGATTCTTCCCATCAGTATCACTGGGTTGGGATGTAAAAAAAGAAGGCTTCCTCTCTGATACTGACTTTATAACAATATTGAAACTAAGAACCGGATATGGTCGGTCAGGAAATCTTGGAGGTATAACATCCTATACAACACTTAATACCGTAAAGGAGAATGGTATCGTATCCATCAACGGTGCACCTACCGTAACAATGGGAAGTATACGCAACACGAATCCGGACCTTAAGTGGGAGACTCGTTCAACATTTAATATCGGTTTTGACTTAGGTATATGGGATAATCGGTTGATGCTTACCTCGGAATTATATTACTCAAAGACAACGGATATGCTCTATGAGTATGATGTTCCCGTTCCGACCTTTGCGTTCGATAAACTGATGGCAAATATCGGCTCGATGTCTAACCAGGGTGTCGAACTAGGAATCTCGGTAGTTCCCATTCAACGAAAGGATATGGAGATGAATATCAACTTCAATATGTCCTACCAGAAGAATAAGTTACTTTCGCTTAGTGGAGAGTATAATGGTATGCATATGACAGCTTCAGATATTACTCCGATTGGCTCGCTTTATGGTGCAGGTCAGAACGGTGGAGACAATAATGTAGTATATCAGATTGTAGGTCAGCCATTGGGGGTATTCTATCTACCTCACTGCAAAGGGCTTAAAGAAAATGAACTTGGTGGCTACAGTTACGATATTGAAGATTTGAATGATGATGGCGAGATTGATTTTAGCGATGGCGGAGACAGGTATATAGCAGGTCAGGCAACCCCCAAGGTAACTATTGGATCAAACATCAGTTTCCGTTACAAGTCCTTTGATATTGCCATGCAGATAAATGGTGCTTTCGGTCATAAGATATTCAATGGCACGGGCTTGGCTTATACCAATATGTCTATATTCCCTGACTACAATGTATTGAAGGGTGCTCCTGAAAAAAATATTATTGATCAGAATGTTTCAGACTATTGGTTGGAAAAAGGTGACTATGTAAATATTGAACATATTACCATAGGCTACAATATTCCAATGAAATCCAAGGCTGTGAAGTCATTGCGTCTTTCGGCAGGCATTAGCAACCTTGCAACAATCACAGGCTATAGCGGTCTTACTCCAATGATAAACAGTTATGTAGTAAGCAACACTTTGGGCATTGACGACAAACGCACCTATCCTTTATATCGTACCTATTCGTTAGGTCTTAGTATTCAATTATAACCGCTTACAGTTATGAAAAGATATATAAACATATTGATGGTTGCTTTGGCAACGATGATGACCTCTTGTCTTACTGAAGACCCTAGAGATCAACTTTATGAAGAAGACATTTACAACAATGCCAACAACATATATATTAATGCAGTGGCTGTGCTCTACAATTACATTGGTGGCAATGCAGACAGTGAGGGTTTACAGGGGACCTGTCGTGGGATTTATGACTATAACACACTTACTACAGACGAAGCCATGATACCTATTCGTGGTGGCGACTGGTACGATGGAGGTTTGTGGGCGAATATGTATCAGCATAAGTGGAGTCCTAATGATTTACCACTCTACAATACTTGGAAATACCTCTACAAGGTTGTTGTGTTATCGAACAAATCTCTGCATATCATCGATAAGTATAGCCATAACCTATCTGAGGAGCAGAGAGTGGCCTACGAAGCTGAGGTGCGAGCTCTGAGAGCACTTTTCTACTACTACATTATGGATATGTATGGCAGAGTGCCCATCGTAACATCCTATGAACAACCGCAGGATGAAGTTGTGCAGAGCGAGCGTAGCGAGGTTTTCCGTTTTATCGTGAATGAGTTGCAGGAGGTTGCCGAGTTGTTGCCAAATGAGCGTAGTAATAAGATGGGTAACTACTATGGTCGTATAACAACACCTGTAGCTAATTTCCTTTTGGCTAAGTTGGCTCTTAATGCCGAGATATATTGTGATGATAATTGGACTGATGGCGTTCCACGGAACGGTAAAGAGATATTTTTCACCGTCGATGGTGAGAAACTCAACGCTTGGCAGACCTGTATCAAATATTGCAATAAACTTGCCGAGGTAGGTTATCGGTTGGAGGACGATTATAGCTATAATTTCTCTGTGCATAACGAGAACTCCAACGAAAACATATTCACCATTCCGTTGGATAAGAACCTCTATGCTGCGCAGTTCTGGTATCTCTTCCGATCACGACACTACAACCATGGCGGTGCGTTGGGTGGCTCATCGGAAAATGGTACCAGTGCCAATATCTCAACAGTCTTAGCCAACGGATACGGCACAGATGATGTAGATGCTCGCTTTGAAAAGAACTTCTATGCCGGCATCGTAGAGGTTGATGGAAAGCCTGTAATGATGGACAATGGACAGCAGTTGGAGTATTTCCCATTGGAGCTAAAGTTGAATCTTACGGGAAGCTCCTATGTCAAGACAGCTGGTGCTCGTATGGCAAAATATGAGGTTGATAGGACCTCACATTCCGACGGTAGACAACCGGATAACGACATCGTGCTATTCCGCTATGCCGATGCTCTCCTGATGAAGTCCGAGGCAAAGGTACGTAATGGTGAGGATGGCTCGTTGGAGTTGAACGAAGTCCGAGGTCGTGTTGGTATGCCATATCGAGAAGCTACGCTTGAGAACATATTGAAAGAGCGTTTGTTGGAGTTAGTATGGGAAGGCTGGCGACGACAAGATATGGTGCGTTTTGGAGTTTATCACAAATCATACGATCAGCGAGTCCAACTGGCTGATGAGAAAAATGGGTATACCACAGTTTTTCCTATTCCACAAAAAAGTATAGACTTGAACCCAAAATTGAAACAAAATGTTGGATATAAATAACTTTAGCCTATGAGTATTCAATTTGACATTGCAAAACAGATTATAGCTGAAACATGCCCTAATCGCAAACTTAAGTTGGAGAATATTCGCCTTTTTGCAGATATTATTCAGCCTAAGAAATATCAAAAAGGTGATATAATTCTAAATGAAGGTGATATCTGTAATTGCCTATTTTATATAGAAAAGGGATTTATTAGACAGCACTACCTAAAGCATGATAAGGATGTGATAGAACATTTAGCATGTGAAAAAGATGTTGTCTGGTGTATTGACAGCTATTTTAACCGAGAGCCAACACATCTTATGATGGATGCTGTAGAAAACAGTGTTTTATGGGAAATTTCGCGTGATATAATGGAAGAACTTTCTGATGCTAATGGTGATATAGTATTATGTGGATTAGCCTGTTCACACTTATTTGTGCAATAAGTCACTCATTTAATATATATGCTGTGGTACATCTATTTGTTTCACGGTAATAAAACGCGACCCGCCAGCAGTTCTTACGAGATGCTAACGGGTTCTGTTATCATTGACTCGGCACAAACCGATGATCATCATATTTTGCAGACAAAGGTAATGCTTTTTGTCTCTAATAACAAATAATTGCAGAAATATTTTACAAAAATCATGCTTTTTTACCTAAATCCTTACAGTTTTAGAGAATTTCCACGCTTCTGCGCCTGTTCATATCTGCCGATAGCAACATCATCCACTTCGCGAACAGCCTTGCGGTACTCGCTGTTGGATAGGTTCTCTTTTTTGTCTGCCGTGAACACGAGGAAAGTTCCAATAGCTCTGTAATCCTCCTTATTTTTACCAAAGGCTTCCATCACACTCTTGATGGTCTTTGCCTCCTCTCGGCTGAAGATACTACGATATGTATCTTTGGCAAAGTTGATGATTGAATCGACTGCCTTTCTGAAGGTGCCATTACTTTGCATCAGGATTTTTGTGAACATCCCCAGCATCTTGTCTCTCCACGAAATGCGGTCTTTCAAGTTGTTAATTTCATCGTCCTTTTTGAGTGTGGCATTGCGAACGGCACTTTCCATCTGCTGTGCAACTGTCTTCTTGTAGGCTTCAAGTTTGGCGGTTTCAGCCTGCGTCCGTTTGCGTTCTTCGGCTATGGTTTCGTGTGCTTCCGCCAAGTCAAATTTTAAGTCCTCAATGTCGCCTTTCAAGGCTTTGGACTTTCCCGTAGCCCAATCAGCAACTGCTCCGAGCAACTGGTTTCCTTTCTCCTTGTTCAATTTGGAGCGTTTATCACTGATAGCCTTATCGAGCATTTCACTCTGCTTCTCTTTTTGCAGGGCTTCATCACGTAGGGCTTGTGTTATACTCTCTGCTTCCTGAACCTCCTGCTCGGCACATTTCACTTGATACTCCTTGTATCGCATTACGGCATCCAAATTACGGAGTTCGGATTTCTGTTTTTCAAGGATGAAGTCGTTACGTTCCAGATGTTCCTTGCCTGTCTCGGCTTTCGATTGTCCTCGCTCCATTTCAAGAATCTCGGATGCTGATGTCTGTATTTCCATCATATCGTTATCATTAAGTTTGCAGCTCTTTCCTGTGTCGTGGTTCATCCAATCAAAAACGATATGGGCATGGTAGTTCGGTTTGAACCATCTGTCCCCAATTTTGAAGCTCTCCTTATCGCCTGCATCGGGTTCGCCAGGGAGCCAATGCCCTTCATCCTTGTGTATGAAAATCTGTATCGGAGTGATACCCCAACGCTGTTCGCATATATCACAAAATCTGCGAAGATCATTCAAGGTGGTATCTGCTTTGATAAGCAATACTCCTTCACGGATGGGCGAGCACCCGGCCACCTTGATAATCTTTCCGTTTTTGCCTTTGCGTTCACGTTCCTTTTCCTGCATCGCACGCCCGGTCTTTTCCTTAACCATACGCTTGATGTTGTCATAATGCGTCTGCAAAGCGACATTGCCGAAACTGGGATTTATCCACTGCTCGTTATCGGCAGAGAGTTCGGGTACGATATAGATTTTGGAGTCCCCGATGTTACGCATGTATTCGGGAGTCCTGCGGTTATGAGCCTCGCTTGATGTTATATTGCAAGGCTTGATATGTATACTGCTTTTTGTTGCCATTTTTTTGAATTTGATTTGAGTTATTGACTAACATTTCTTTTATTTGTCCGCTCATAACCGCAAGGGGTTCTTAGGGGTACAACCCATAAGCGGAGATTGCAAAGAGAGGGTCACTCTTTGCTCTGGGTGCTCAGGGGAGAAACGCCCTGAGTGGGTCATTAGGGCAAAGCCTTAATCCCCTCGGGAGAGCCCACAACTACGTAAGCGAAGCGTGTAGTTATAGTGGGCTATATCAATGGCAAGCCATTGTCCGTTACCCACAGCCTACAGCTTCCGCTCTCCTCCGCTATGGAGGGTTTTCATCACTGTTGCCGATTGGGGATGCACCGACCAGTACAAGGTCAAAATCATCTATCAGCTTTTGCAGGACGGGATTCTTTTCTATCATCCGGCAGAGGATTCTTTCCGCCTCGACCAAGTGGTCGGCTGTACAATTTATTTTGCTTTCCCGTATCTGGAAGACAATCCAGTCGGCTATGTCAATATGTGCCGCTTTCTGCTCCGGGGTGGCATTCTTCTCAATGATGTCAGACACGACCGTCTTGCAATAGGTCATGCTCCCGGCACGCTGTTTCCATTCCGCATATCCGTCCGCATCGGGGAAAAGAAGCACAGTGCGCCCGGTCAGCACGCGGAGCTTTTCCTCCTGCAACTGGCTTCTGCCTCCTGTCGCCAGCCATACATAGCCGGGAAAGATGGCAGAGCCGATAACGGCACTCTTTTCTGATTCCACCAAGACCACGACTTTGTCGGGATAAGTGTCCAGCAGGTGTTCACCGAATAGGCATTGGGACAGTTGCCATTCCTCAGCAAGCTCGTGCCGCCTTTTAAGCAGGCTGTGTATCCAGTCCACCGCCGATGCCTGTCCGTCCTTGACACGGTGTCCGTCATTGGGATTGTACTGCATCACCTTGCCCGTGCGTACCCTGTTTGTGCGGTCTATCTGCCAGAAGATGACAGCCCCGTCACGGGTAGCCCCCAGACGGTACTCTTCCAGCAACCTCTTCAACACTTCCTTTGCCTTGCTGCCGTAATAGGAATCAAGGAGCGATGAAATGAAGCGGAAGAAATTGCTGTGCACGCTTTGCGACCTCTCCACATACTTTGGCGGTATGTAGCCTATGGCTGCTTGCCGTGGTTTCTGTATGGACTTCTGTTCCGACTTTTGCCTGTCAAAAGAGAAACTGTTGGCAGTACGGCATTTGGGGTGGTCATGAAAATACTCCTTTGGAGTGTAATGATACCCGCAGCTGCTTTCATGGTTACATCTGCCGACAGACGGATGCAGGGGTGTACCGCTTTCATCCACATAGTATGTGAAAGAACGCTTGTCCCCGCAGTTCGGGCAGGTATGCCGTGTTGCCGTTCCTTTATATTTCTGTAATGTATAATTGCCCATTGCTAGCCTCCTCTATTCTTTTCTTTCATGAAATTGTTGTTGTCCTGTCCCATTGTCCCACGTCCTGTGGGTCGGGACAGTGGGACATCTTGGGACACTCTGGGAAATCAAGTTTCCGTTTGCTCCGTTACCGCTCCGATAAACAAGGCGGTTATTCTTTATACAGATATGTACAGGCTGTTTCATGGCTTGTCCTCCTCTCTTTCCTGTCCGGCAAACAACCCGACCTGCTTTGTGTCCTCCATTGTCCCATCTGTCCCATGTTGTCCCACCGTCCCGTTTACTTCGGGTTGGGACAGCGGGACACTTGGAACGGCTGATTCCTCCACTTTCCTGTTACGCTGGATTATCCGGCTGACAGTGGATTTTCCGCAATTTACCTGTGAGGCTATTTCCCTGACGGACTTTCCCGACCGGGACAATTGCAATATTTGGCAGTCTCTCTGGCTGGATTCATTGTCGCCCAGTTTCTTCAGGTGTTCCTTTTCCGTTGAATAGCCCCTGAACACAAATTGCAGGAAAGCGTCCACCTTTTCAATCTCGTAGATGATTACATTGTCCGCATCGTGGGAGAATGTCCCGTAACGGACTTTGAGCTGTTTTACATAGCGAAGCCCTCCGTCCTGTGCACTCTTTCCGATAGCAAACACGCTGTCAAAGAAATTGTAGAGCCGTTTGCTGCCGGCAAGGTCATTGGACGTGATGGGGCAGTCCAAAGAGCGTTTGGGGGTATGCGCCAGCACAAGGACGGACAACCCGTATTTCTTTTTGAGGTTGTTGAGCTGTATCATCAGCCGTCCTGCCGCATCGCCTTTCTCCATAGCACAGCACAGGTAGGTAAGATTGTCAACGATGAAAATCTTGCACCCGGTTTGCAGAGCCATCTGTTCGATACCTCCCATGATGGCTTCCTCAAAATCGGCTTCCAGCAACGAATTGCAGTCAAGCGAAACCCGGTACAGCCTTTCGGGAAAAGTGTAGGGCTTCCCATGCTCGCTGGTATAGCGGAGCTGGAACTGCTTTTCGGACAGTTCAAAATCCAGATACAGCACATTGTCCGTTCGGGCGATACGGTCGGCTATCTGCACGGCAAGGATGGACTTGCCTACATTGGAATCCGCAAAGAGGCAGGACAGTTCCCCCTCATACCAGAAACTGTCCCACAACGCACGGGGCGTGGGCAGCAGCGATGCTTCGAGTATCGTCCGGTTGGCGGTCTTGATACTCATCACGCCGATGCAGTCCGGCATTCCGTGCTGCACTTGGGTTGCCCTCGTCAGGTCGCCATGTATCAGACTGATATAATTCTTGTCCTCTTCCATGACGTTTACCAATTACGTTGACCGGGCTTGCGGCGGTGGGAGGAGGATATGGATTCGCAGAGTTCCTCATCGGACAGGGGTACAGGATTCTTACGGGAGGATTCCAGCCATTTGTCCAGTTCGTCCCTGTAAAGACAATATCGTTTTCCGGGCTTGGTGGCGGGAATGCTTCCCTCCGACAGCTTCATATAGAGCGTGCCTTTGGGAATGCCCAGATATTCCGCTGCCTCTTCCACTGACATGGGGACATGGGTGTCCACCGCCTTTGCATTGTTCACACTGCGCTGCTCGGTAAGCAGGCTTCTCAGGCTCATCACCTCGTCCCGAAGCTGAGCCACGACCTCCGGGAGGTCGTTGAATGTAATCATTGTTTTTTCCATTTGCGTACTCGCCTCTTTTGTAAGGCATGGCGCAAAGGACCGGAATGATACAGCCGTGAATACCTCCACGAAAGGTCATTGCAAAATAATTCCCGAATAACGATGCCTAACCGTGAATGACGGGTAAAGTTATTCGGGAAACGATGTGATACAGACAGTTATCTGTTATTGATTACCCGTGATTATTGGTTATTGAAAGGCTGGTTATACTTTTCCCGTACATAATCTGCCGGATAATGGAAATCCAGTCTGCTGTTTTCAGGCTCGTCAATGGGAATCAGTGTCTTTAACGGCTCTACCTTGAAGTTCTTGATGGTCGCTATGTCTGTATCGGCAAACTCCCGAGGAAAAAGGGTGCTGATGAAGCGGGCACGGTTGTCCCCCGTGTAGTATTTCTTGTACATGAAACGCTCGGAGATATTCCACACGAAATGGCGGAGCGGAATGTTTGAAATGTCTTTGGTCAGCCGTCCTTTTATCGGCTTGGGCTTGTAGCTGTGAAGCCGCATCCAGTTGTTGACCTCGCCACAGATGTGGTTCACGGTCTCCTTGTCTGCGATACGGGGCATGATGAAATGGATGTATTCCATGACCATAGCGATGCGCTCTTCATTTTCCCGCTGCTCCCTGTCCTCGTAATCAGCACGGTTTTTCTCGTGAAGCTCCGGAGATATGGCAATCTCTGCCGGTCTTATATCCGGGGTTGCTTCTCCACCTGTCGCCATTGATGCCGGGGTTACAGGCTTGTGTGCATCTTGGGGCTGGTCTTCCCGAATCTCTGTAATTTCGGCAGGTGTCTTTTTCTTGCCGAACTTGATTCGGTAGATTTCGTATGTGTCGAAGATGACTGTCTGGAAAGAGAGATAGAGCAGCCAGCCAAGGAGGTTGCTGCATACAAAAACTATCAGGCGTACAAAGTTGTCCTGATTGAATTTCTCTGCGACAATCAGTGTCGCTATGGAAGATATTAGGAGGATGGCAAAGCCGACAAATCCTAAAATGATATGTTTGTCTTTTACGGACGGTTCCATGTTTTTTGTCTTATTCGGTTGTTACTTGTTGCTGTTTTTGCAAATTTAATAGTCTTCTTCCAATTATTACTCATTATCCTTGGTTAGCGGTTTCTTTTTCAATGTTTTTCACCAAATGTCCGGAATCGCACCCGATTATCGTACTTTAAGGACTTTTTAAGGAATGGTGGGCAAAAAACAGAGGGAGCGGTTAAAGCTCCACGCAATAACCGCTCCCTCTGAATATCCCGGAATTTGAGGATGCCTTATGCCTCCTTGCGTTTCAGGGTTATCTTGTCCACGACCTCGCACATCTGCTGTGCCGCCATCTTGGAATAAATCTGTGTGGTGGTAATGTTCTTGTGTCCCATATAGGCTTGTATGACAGCCATGTCCGTACCCATTTCCACGTGCAGGCTTCCGAAT
>ENA-OYYF01000589-OYYF01000589.1-human-gut-metagenome-genome-assembly--contig:-NODE-589-length-11593-cov-6.326833_pt1 | contig 11593 bp, 9 predicted proteins | sample MGYA00243246_ERZ653441 | MGnify/ENA primary metagenome ERZ653441 (study PRJEB26926, sample SAMN06165054) | human gut metagenome | biome: ENVO:00009003; feature: ENVO:2100002; material: ENVO:00002003...
CTACACTTCTAGCTTCGTCGGCAGCGTCAGATGTGTATAAGAGACAGATGTACGGCGCTCAAATCGTTCTCATCCACCTCGTAGGGAATGAGTTCATAGGCTATCTTGGCTTTGTCGAGCAGCCGCGCTGCATTCGTCTTATTAATTTTCACCATAACAAGTTACAAAATTAGTAATTATCCCCCAGCTCTTCACGCAGGAATTTCGGAGTATAGCCTTTCTCGCTCTTCGCCACCTCTTCGGGTGTTCCGCAGGAGAGGAGTTCCCCTCCCCCCTTGCCACCTTCGGGACCCATATCAATGATGTAGTCCGCCATCTTGATGACATCAAGATTATGCTCTATGACGATGACGGTGTTTCCTTTGTCAACAAGTTTGTTCAGTACATTCATCAGTACACGGATATCTTCAAAATGAAGTCCGGTGGTAGGTTCGTCGAGGATATAGAGTGTCTTGCCCGTATCACGCTTGGAGAGTTCCGTAGCCAACTTTACGCGCTGGCTCTCACCTCCGGAGAGCGTGGTGGAGGACTGTCCCAGCTTGATATAGCCCAATCCCACTTCCTGGATAACCTTAATCTTATTCAATATCTGGGGCACATTCTCGAAGAACTCCACCGCACGGTTGATGGTCATATCCAGCACATCGGCAATGGACTTGCCTTTAAAGCGCACTTCCAGCGTCTCGCGGTTATAGCGTTTGCCGTGGCACACCTCGCAAGGCACATACACATCTGGCAGGAAATTCATCTCAATGCATTTGTAGCCGTTGCCCTGGCAAGCCTCGCAGCGTCCGCCACTGACGTTAAAGGAGAAGCGTCCCGGCTTGTACCCGCGTATCTTCGCTTCGGGCAGGCCGACAAACAGATTGCGGATATCCGAGAACACACCCGTATAGGTGGCAGGATTGGAGCGCGGCGTACGTCCCAAGGGAGACTGGTCCACATTTACCACCTTGTCTATATATTCCAGCCCTTCAATACTGTCATAGTCCAAAGGATCCTGCAGTGAACGATAGAACTTCTGCGAAAGAATAGGCTGCAACGTCTCGTTGATAAGCGTGGACTTGCCACTGCCGGAAACACCGGTAACGCAAATCAGCTTGCCCAGCGAGAACTCTACATCCACATTCTTCAGATTATTACCCTTGGCGCCACGCAGCCACAGACTGTGTCCATTGCCCTCGCGACGCTTGGCAGGCACCTCAATGGCACGTTCTCCATTCAAGTATTGGGAAGTCAGCGTATGCGTCCGTAGCATTTCACGGGGAGTACCGGCAAAGACAACATCCCCTCCCAGCCTACCGGCTTTCGGCCCCATATCAATGACATAATCGGCGGCGAGCATCATATCCTTGTCATGCTCCACCACAATGACGGAGTTGCCAATGTCACGCAGTTCCTTCAAAGAGTGTATCAAGCGCTGGTTGTCGCGTTGGTGCAGGCCGATACTCGGCTCGTCCAATATATAGAGCACATTCACCAGCTGAGAGCCTATCTGCGTAGCCAGGCGGATACGCTGGCTCTCTCCACCGGAAAGGCTGACGGAACTGCGGTTCAGCGACAGATAATCCAGACCGACATCGAGCAGAAACTTGAGCCGCGTACGGATTTCCTTCAGGATTTCACCGGCAATCTGCTGCTGCTTGCTGCTGAGATGCGGGTCTACGGCAGATAGCCAGTCATACAGCTCGCTAATGTCCATTGTGGACAGTTCGTAGATGTTCTTGTCGTGGATGCGGAACGAAAGCGCTTCCTTGTTCAGCTTGGCGCCATGGCACTCCGGACAAACGGCAGTCTTGGCAAACTGGTCCGCCCACTTCTGCGCCGTGGCAGAAGCATCCTTCTCTTGCAACATCTGAATGTATTTGATGACACCCTCAAACGTCACGAAGTAGTCGGAAGAGGTGCCTATCAGCGAACTCTTTATCTTGATGCGCTCGTCCGAGCCGTAGAGCACCTCGTCCAGTGCATCCTCCGGCAGCTCCTTCACCGGAGTTTTCAGCGTTGCCTCATACTTCTCCAGCAAGGCGGTAATCTGCCAGAAAATCATGCTGTTCTTGGCTTTCCCCAAGGGTGCGATGGCACCTCCGGCGATGGAGAGCTCGCGGTCGGGAATCACCTTGTCGATGTCAATCTGGCTCACCACCCCCAGCCCTTTGCACTTGGGGCATGCGCCCTGCGGGGAGTTGAAGGAGAAGTTGTGCGGTGCCGGCTCCCGATAGGACAAGCCCGTCACGGGACACATCAGCCGCTTGCTGTAATGGCGCACGCTGTCGGTCTGCGCATCGAGTATCATCAGCAGCCCGTCGCCCTGGCGCATGGCGGTGGCTACGCTGTTCTTCAGGCGCGTGTCGTCCTTATCTGCCACCACAAGCTTGTCTATCACTACCTCCACATCGTGGTTCTTGTAGCGGTCCAGCTTCATACCGGGCAGGGCTTCGCGCACCTCGCCGTCCACACGCACGTAGAGGTAGCCTTTCTTGCGCACCTGCTCGAAAAGCTCCTTGTAGTGTCCCTTACGACCCCGCACCAGCGGGGCAAGGATGTAGATGCGCTTTCCTTTATAGTCTTTCAGGATGAGGTCCAGTATCTGCTCTTCGGTGTACTTCACCATCTTCTCGCCCGAGAGGTAGGAGTAGGCGTCGCCGGCGCGGGCATAGAGCAGACGCAGGTAATCGTACACCTCGGTGGTAGTGCCCACGGTGGAGCGCGGATTCTTGTTGGTGGTTTTCTGCTCGATGGAGATAACCGGGCTCAGTCCCGTTATCTTGTCCACATCCGGACGCTCCAGGTTTCCCAGGAAGTTACGGGCGTATGCCGAAAAAGTCTCGATATAGCGGCGCTGCCCTTCGGCAAAGATAGTATCGAATGCCAGCGAGGACTTGCCGCTTCCGCTCAGTCCGGTAATCACCGTAAGGCTGTTACGGGGAATCTCGGCATCGATATTCTTAAGGTTGTGCACGCGCGCACCATATACATTGATATATTCTGTTTCTTCTTGCATGTTAATTTATCCTATCGTTTTAACTGCAAAAATAACTGTTTCCCCCCGAATATCAGCCGAAAAGCGCTATTTTTCAGTTTTGAAATGCACAATATTATTTCTTAACGCAATCCTTTGGCAGAAATGCCACAATATTCGTACCTTTGCAGCTACTTTGGGAAATTGTAAACATAAACCAACGATTACTGAATGAAAACGATTAACCGCATTATCTGCTCCCTGCTGCTTGCCGGCGCATGCACGCTGGGTGCAGTGGCACAAGAGAACCAATCTTATTTCCTGCATACCATCGAAAAAGGACAAAGTCTCTACTCCATCGCCAGCATGTACGGCGTCAGCCAGGCAGACATCATCAAACTGAATCCCGGCAGTGACGAGAGAATATTCATCGGACGCACGCTGCGTATCCCCCGCAGTGCCGCCAACGCACAAAAAGAAACATACCACACCATCGCATCCGGCGAGACCCTCTACCGGCTGACTGTGAAATACAACGTATCTGCCAAAGCCATCTGTGACGCCAACCCTGGACTGAGCGCCGAGAATTTCCGTATCGGACAAGTCATCCTCATTCCTTCCACAACCGAGGCCGAAACCATGGCCCCGACCGAGACACTGAGCAACAACACAGTGGTTGCCAACAACAATATTCCCGGTCCCATAGAGTCGCGCTGCCGCGACATGCACAAGGTGAAACGAAAAGAAACCGTATTCAGCATCAGCCGCGAATACGGCATCAGCGAAGCCGAGCTGATTGCCGCCAATCCGGAGCTGAAAGGCGAGAACAAAATAAAGAAGGGAACCTTCCTCTGCATCCCCTACCCCAAGGCACAGACGGAGCAGAGCGCGCAGTTGCAGGCCACGCCTACCAACAGCGAGCTGTTCCGCGAAAACAGAAAAGAGACAGAGCGTTTCAGCACCATCAAGGCTGCCGTCATCCTCCCCTTTTTGGACGGGGTATCGAAGAGTGAGTCCTCCCGTATGGTGGAATACTACGAAGGCCTGCTGATGGCCGTAGACAGCCTGAAACGTACCGGCACTTCCATTGACTTGTACACTTACAATTCGGGCCCCGAAAGTGCCTCGCTGAACTCCATTCTGGGCAAAAGCGAGATGAAGGACATGGACATCATATTCGGGCCTCTGTACCAACAGCACATCGAGCCGCTGGCCGAATTTGCCAAGAAACAAGACACACGTCTGGTGATACCATTCACATCGAAAGACAACACGGTATTCCAGAATCCGGCGGTCTATCAGATAAATACTCCCCAATCCTATCTGTACTCCGAGGTGTACGACCACTTTGTGCGCCAGTTCCCCAACGCCAACGTCATCTTCATTGAAGCCAGCCAGGGCGCCAAGGACAAGGCAGAATTCATCAAGGGACTGAAAGACGAACTGCGCAACCGTTCCATCCCGATGAAGAGCCTGAAAGAGGATGTCACTGTAGAATCCCTGAAAACAGTATTACGCACGGACCGTGAGAATATCTTCATCCCCACATCCGGCAGTAACCTAACATTGATTAAGATACTTCCCCAATTGACCTTATTGGTGCGCGAGCAACCCGAAAGCCGTATCCATCTGTTCGGCTATCCGGAATGGCAAACCTACACCAAAGACCACTTGGAAGCCTTCTTTGAACTGGACACCTATTTCTATTCCTCTTTCTACACCAACAACCTGCTGCCTGCCGCCATCAACTTTACCAAAAACTACCGCAGATGGTATGGTAAGGAGATGGACGAGCGCTATCCCAAATTCGGAATGCTGGGCTTCGATACCGGCTATTTCTTCCTGAAAGGACTTGCGCGCTATGGCTCTTCTTTCGAGAAGAACATGCAGGGACTGGACCTGGTGCCCATCCAGACCGGCTTCAAGTTCCAACGGGTAAACAACTGGGGGGGCTTCATCAACAAGAAAGTGTTTTTTGTGCACTTCACCAAGAATTTTGAGCTGGTGAAGCTGGACTTTGATTAATGATTAGGGATTAATGATTAATCATCTGATAATCCACTATATAACTATTAACTCGTAGCTTGTAGCTTGTAACTTATAACTTATAGCATGAACCTGAGAACAATCATCATATTCGCCCTGCTGATGTGTGCATGTATATTGCCCCTGCATGCGCAGGTGGGCGAGCAACGCCACAACTTCGCTGTGGGCGTCAATGGAGGCATCAATCTGAATAGCGTAAGCTTCTCTCCCTCTATCAAGCAGAAGAATCTGATGGGCATCAACGGTGGTGTGACAGCCCGATATATCTCCGAGAAATATTTCAGCATGATTTGCGGTGCACAAATCGAGCTGAACTTCTCGCAGCACGGTTGGGACGAGTACTATGAAGACTATCCCACACTGAGCTACACACGCACCATGAACTATGTAGAAATACCCTTCCTGGCACATCTGGCCTTCGGCAAGGACCGCGGTCTGCAATTCTTCATCCATGCCGGTCCGCAGATAGGCTTCCTGCTTGGCGACAGCGAAAAGATAGACGGCGACTGGGACGACACTGTAGCAGACTCCTACACCAACATCACCGTGGAACAGCACGGCAAAGCCATAGACAACAAATTCGACTACGGCATTGCAGGTGGAGCAGGCATAGAACTACGCACCAAGGCAGGCAATTTCATTGTAGAAGGAAGATACTACTATGCTTTGTCCGATTTCTATGGCAGCACCAAGAAGGACTTTTTCTCGCGCTCCGCACACGGAGTCATTACGGCCAAGGTAACTTATCTCTTTGACTTGAAGAAGTAATGCTTGTAGGGAAACACCCGTTTCACTCGTAGGAACGACTATCTCCTCTAATGGGAACAGTATAATGGGAACGGCTGAACCCCAAGCAGAAACGATAAAAAAGGCAGACCACGTATCCCGAATGAAATACGTGGTCTGCCTTTTGTTATTATCAAGTAGATAAACCTTCTTATCTTCTTAAACGGTCTGCAGCCTTCACCATCACCTCATCTTTGTAGATGGCACGGAAGGCCAGATAGTTGAGGATGATGGCTACCACCGGAAGGCAAAGCGCCCATCCAAGCTGGAAAGCCGTGGCATCCAAATCGCCCTTCAAAATAAACATAAATACGCAGAAGGCTATGTAGTAACCTATCAGCAGGATGCTGCTGAAAATCGTCATGCGTATTTGTAACATACGGTTACGGAAAAGGAATATCGTACAGAAGGCAACCAGTGCACTGAGCAGCAATATTCCGAACAAGCCCCAAGTAGACTGAAATCCTCCGTCGGCCAAAGCCACTCCCAGAGGCTTGAAAACATGCGCCGTCACTCCGTCCGCTCCGATGAACTGTCCTACGGGCATGCAGATGGCCACAACCAGCAGGACGGTTACCAACAACAAATAAACAGATTGAATACGCTGTATCATTACTGCAATTTTTCTTTTTCCTTAGCCGGATTGCGATAATAAATCTTACCTTCCACATACTCTTGTGTTGCAATCAATGTCGGCTTCGGCAGTTTTTCGTAATAGCGGGAAATCTCAATCTGTTCCCGGTTTTCGAACACTTCTTCCAGATTGTCATTGTAAGAGGCAAACTCAGCAAGCTTTTTGGAAAGGTCGTTCTTGATTTCCACACTAATCTGGTTGGCACGTTTTCCGATAATCGCTACGCTTTCGTATACATTACCGGTATCCTCACACAACTCCATCATATCACGGGTCACCGTAGTAGTAGGAGCATTTGTCTTTCTGTAATCCATAAATTTATCTATAGTATTAATTACAAATTATTAATTGCTAATTACTCTTGTTCTTCGCCTCCCTCGCCCAGCATTTTCTGTGACTCCTTGAAGATTCGGTCGGCTTCCTTCGTATACTTGCTTTCAGGGAATTCGTTTTTAAAGGCATAACATTCATCCACCGCTTCACGGTAACGTTCGGCTCTTCTATCTTCCACACTATACACAGCCAACTCATACTTGGCACGCAAGATAAGAATGGATAAATCTTCACGTAGGTTGGTATAGGGATAATCCTTCAAAGCATTCTGCGCAGTGATAACGCAAGCCTGATAGTTGTTGCCCAGATAATTACCCATATTATAATAAAGTTTTGCAGACAGATACTCCTTCATCACCAGCTTGTCCTGCAAGGCAAATATCATGTTCTGCGCTTCTTCTTTCTTGGAACTTTGCGGGAAGTATTCCATAAACATCTGCAACTGCTGGATGGCACTATACGTACCGGATTGGTCCAAACGCGGCTCCGGAGTATCCAAATATAGAGCTTTACCGGCATGGAAACGTGCCAGTTCAGTGAATGTGCCGCGGGGATAAACGTTGTAGTATTGAATGAAAGTCTGCGCAGCAGTCTGATAATCCTTTTGGTTATAGTAACTCATGCCCAACATATAGAGGGATTCCTCTGCCTTATCAGTACCTTTGAGAATGGCAATCAATTCGTTGAGCAAAGTGGCAGCACGGTTGTACTGGCCTTTTGCGAAGTAATTTTTTGCCGCTTCGTACTTGTATTCGTAATCTGTGCTTTTCAGCAATTTGTTGTATTCTCCACACGAGGAGAGCAGCAATGCTGCAAGCAGAGTTATTAGGATGTTCTTCTTCATTACTTTTGTTCAAATAATGCGCAAAGATAGGGGTTCGCATCGAATAAAGCAACGATACGAGCCTTAATTTTTCAAAAACCAGACGAACGGGCAGGAATTAGGGATGAATGGTGAAAGATTAAGGATGAGGACTATGCAGGTTGATAGCACAGTCACTAATCACTAATCCCTAATCCTTCCTCCCTAATCCTTCGTTTTCACAGTTTATAGAGTTCGCTTGCCGCCAGCAAATCGACCTTTTTTTCTGTCAATACACGGATACAGTTATCCATGTCGTTGGGACGAATGATGACATTGGCCGTTTCACCATTGGCAAAGGAATACATGTACTCGATGAACACGCCTTCATCGGAGAGGAAACGGAGTACTTTCGCCAATGAACCGGGGATATTGGGACAACTGATGCCTACTACATCCGTTACGTTCACTGCGAAGTGATTATCTTTCAAAGCCTTATATGCTTTATCCGGTTCGGAAACAATGCCACGAAGGATACCGAAATCGGCATTCTCTGCAATACATAGAGCAGAAAGGTTGACACCTTCTTTTGCAAGAACTTCAGTCACCTCTGTGAGGCGACCGGACTTGTTCTCCAGAAAAATGGAAAGTTGTTTTGCTACCATAGGTTTATTTACGATTTGACAATTTACGATTTACCATGTACAATGTACAATTTGGCGATTTACAATTTGCGGTTGTCGATAACGCGCTTGGCTTTACCTACGCTGCGCTCAATACTGCGTGGTTCTACCAAACGGACATCTACGCCGAGACCGAGTACGCTCTGCAGGCGGGCCACAAGCTTCTTCTTCAGAGCCAGCATCTTGTTGATTTCATCGGAATAGTATTCGGGACGAACCTCAACCTGCAACTCCATGGTGTCGGTATTGTTCTTGCGGTCTACCAGCAAAAGGTAGTGAGGCTCGAACTCCGGCATTTCGAGGATAACGGACTCTATCTGCGTGGGGAACACGTTGACACCACGGATAATCAGCATGTCATCACTACGTCCCAAGATGCGGTCCATACGAACCAGTGTACGTCCGCAGGAGCACTTATCGTAGTGCAGGGCGGTGAGGTCCTTGGTACGGTAGCGCAACAGCGGCATCCCCTCTTTGGTAAGGTGAGTGAACACCAATTCGCCGGTTTCTCCAGGGGCAACCGGTTCGAGGGTCTTCGGGTCTACAATCTCGGGGAAGTAATGGTCTTCATTGAGGTGGGTACCGTGCTGGCACTCGCATTCGTAACCTACACCGGGACCGGCAATCTCACTAAGCCCATAAATATCAAATGCCTTGATACCCAGCTTGATTTCAATATCCCGACGCATACTTTCGGTCCATGGCTCGGCGCCGAAGGCTCCCACTTTCAACTTAAACTCTTCACGGGGAAGACCGGAGTCTTTGATGGCATCTGCCAGATAGAGGGCGTATGAGGGCGTGCAGCAAAGTACGGTAGAACCGAAATCATGCATCAGTGTAATCTGCTTCTCCGTATTGCCGCTGGACATCGGGATGACGGAAGCGCCGATATTCTCGGCACCGGCATGCGCACCCAGTCCGCCGGTAAAAAGTCCGTAACCGTAGGACACCTGGAAAATATCCGAGCTACCGGCACCATAGGCGGTAAAGGCCCGTGAAAGGCATTCGGACCATGCTGAAAGGTCTTTTCGGGTATAGCCTACCACAGTGGGTTTTCCGGTTGTGCCGGAAGAGGCATGAATACGCACAATCTGGCTCATAGGTACGGCACAGAGGCCGAAGGGATAATTGTCCCGCAAGTCGTATTTGGTAGTAAAAGGCAGTTTTACAATATCATCTATACTGTTTATGTCATCGGGAGTAACTCCCAGTTCCTGCATTTTCTTACGATAAAAAGGAGTGTCATGATACACACGCTCCACAGTCTTTTTGAGACGAATGCTCTGGATTTTACGAAGGCTTTCGCGATCCATGCATTCGATGCTTTCATTCCAAATCATGTTCTTCGTTGTATTACAATTATTAATGGTTGTTATCAATATAGCTGCAAAGTAAACAAAAAAATTTTGTTTATCTCAAAGATTTTACCGAATATTGCCGCTTCTAAGAAGAGAAAATGAACAAATTCGAACTGACATCCGCCTACCAACCTACCGGTGACCAGCCGGAAGCCATCGCACAGCTGACCGAGGGCGTGCATGAGGGACTTCCTGCACAAACATTACTCGGTGTCACCGGGTCCGGAAAGACATTCACCATAGCCAACGTCATTGCCAACATCAACAAGCCAACGCTGATATTGAGCCACAACAAGACGCTGGCTGCCCAGTTGTACAGCGAGTTCAAGGGATTCTTCCCGAACAATGCCGTAGAATACTATGTGTCCTACTACGACTACTATCAGCCCGAAGCCTACCTGCCATCATCGGACACCTATATAGAAAAAGACCTCGCCATCAACGACGAGATAGACAAGTTGCGCCTTGCCGCCACCTCTGCCCTGCTTTCGGGCAGAAAAGATGTAGTGGTGGTATCCTCCGTTTCGTGCATATACGGCATGGGGAATCCGGCAGACTTCTACAACAACGTCATCGAAGTACAGCAAGGCAAAAATTTCAGTCGCAATGTCTTCCTGCGACGCCTGGTGGACAGTCTTTACGTACGCAACGACATTGACCTGAACCGCGGCAATTTCCGCGTGAAAGGCGATACGGTGGACATTTATCTGGCTTACGCCGACAACTTGCTGCGCGTCACCTTTTGGGGAGACGAGGTAGACAGTATTGAGGAAGTGGACCCTATGAGCGGCGTTACCGTCGCCAAGTTCGATGCCTACAAGATTTATCCCGCCAACCTCTTCATGACCACCAAGGAAGCCACGTTGCGTGCCATCCACGAAATAGAGGACGACCTTCACAAGCAGGTGCAATGGTTTGAAAACGAAGGTCGCCCATTCGAAGCCAAACGCTTGCAGGAACGGGTGACCTACGATATGGAAATGATACGCGAATTGGGACATTGCTCCGGCATTGAGAATTATTCGCGCTACTTTGACGGACGTGCTGCCGGTACCCGCCCCTACTGCCTGCTGGACTTCTTCCCCGAAGATTTCCTGATAGTCATTGACGAAAGCCATGTCAGCGTCCCGCAGATACGTGCCATGTATGGAGGTGACCGCGCCCGCAAGATAAACCTGGTGGAGTACGGGTTCCGCTTGCCGGCAGCCATGGACAACCGCCCGCTGAAATTCGATGAATTCGAAGAGATGGCCAAACAAGTGATTTACGTCAGCGCCACACCGGCAGACTATGAGCTGATGAAATCCGAAGGCATCGTAGTAGAACAAGTCATCCGCCCGACGGGACTGTTAGACCCCATTATTGAGGTGCGTCCCAGCCACAACCAAATAGACGACCTGATGGAAGAAATCCAAGTACGCATCGAGAAGAACGAGCGTACCCTCGTCACCACCCTCACCAAACGAATGGCTGAAGAACTGACGGAATATCTGCTGAACAACAACGTGAAGTGTAATTATATCCACAGCGACGTAGACACTTTGGAACGTGTGAAGATTATGGGTGACTTGCGCGAGGGCATTTACGATGTACTTGTCGGTGTCAATCTGCTGCGTGAAGGACTCGACCTGCCCGAAGTCTCTCTCGTTGCCATCCTCGATGCAGACAAGGAAGGTTTCCTTCGTTCCCACCGCTCACTGACACAGACAGCCGGACGTGCCGCCCGTAACGTGAACGGCATGGTCATCATGTATGCCGACAAGATAACGGACAGCATGCAACTGACCATCGACGAGACCAACCGCCGTCGCGAGAAGCAGTTGAAGTACAACGAAGAGCACGGCATCACACCACAGCAAATCAAGAAAGCCAAGAACCTCAATGTGTTTGCCACCAACGAGGCTTCCGGCGAAGCCGTCCTCAGCAGCGAGAAGTTCACTTCCAGCACTCCCCGCCCCTATGTGGAACAAGAACTGTCTCTTATACACA
>ENA-OYYF01000612-OYYF01000612.1-human-gut-metagenome-genome-assembly--contig:-NODE-612-length-11103-cov-10.834902_pt1 | contig 11103 bp, 16 predicted proteins | sample MGYA00243246_ERZ653441 | MGnify/ENA primary metagenome ERZ653441 (study PRJEB26926, sample SAMN06165054) | human gut metagenome | biome: ENVO:00009003; feature: ENVO:2100002; material: ENVO:00002003...
GTGGTATACTCCTGGAAACGAATCAATCGTATACTCTTGAGTGTCAATGGCAGTATAGTCCTCAAAAACTCCCACAAAACCAGTAATGAGGCCTTCCTGAAATTCTTTATCGTCTAATGTAAATTCGATTGGGTTTGAAATATCAAGCGTAATAAAAGGCTTTTCGCTGACAGGAGGATAAAAATACAAAATCCCTTGCTTCCCATCTTTCTTTACCCAATCATCAGGAACTCTGAAAGAAATGCCCAAAAACGTTTCTTCTCTATAACCTACCTTATCCTCCGATTTTCCGTTTGCTTCAGCAATCTGTGATTCCAGGTCTTGAGCCTGTGACTCCAGTTTTTGAACCTGTGATTCCAATTGTGCCTTTTCGTCTAATACTTTTTGATGCTCTTTCTCTGGTACGCCTGACGAACACGCCGCCATTGACAGGCACATTGCACACGCCAGCAGAACAGCTACAACTTTTCCCCTCATAACCATCATACCCTTTTTTCATATTTCCACGGCCGCGCCGCAAACGACAGATTAATTGATAGTGCTGGTGAACCCAACAGCCTTTCCAATAATTCTTACTAGGTTCATATCTTCCCCCGAGAAAACGAAAGGCGGATACTTGGGATTTTCAGATTGCAGAACTATTTGTTCTGGATATTTGTAAATCCGTTTCAAAGTCGCTTCCGACATCTCAGCCGCCTCATCAATAAGCACGGCGGCTATTTCGCCTGTCTCCACATCCTCCTGAAGACGTATATAGACGATATCGCCGTCATTTATCCTGGCGCCGGTCATGCTGTCCCCTTTGCATTTCAGAGTAAAATTACAATGTATTCCCTCTGGTACTTCATCTTCCCCATCTATATTTTCCGTTGCTAAAATTGGCTCCCCACAGGCGATAGTTCCCAAACGCGGGACTTTATATGTCTTGGGAGGCGGCAGAATACCGGGGATTGATAGGGGGTTGTGTAAGTCCGGATTTCTTTCACTTGGCACATCGTATCCCATAAGCCAAGATTCACTTACATCAAGAGCCTTTGCAATTTTGTAGATGTTTCGCTGCTTAGGCTCATATTCACCGGATAAGTACGTACTAATAGAAGATTTTCCAATTGGTTGATTGTAAAATCAAGTTGGACACTTGAGTAAAAAATCCATAGTGATTTTTCTCCCCGTGGTAGAATGAAGTTACCACACAATTTCTACAGAGGGAGGGCAATCACTATGGACTGCCATCATTGTATCACAGAATCCGCAGAACGCAAGAAGGGACAGCATCTTCGCATGGAAGACCGAGGAGCCATCAAAGTCCTCAAGAAGCAAGGTCTCGGCCCACGCGCCATCGCCAGACAGATAGGCTGCGCCCCGTCCACCGTTACGAATGAGCTTCGGCGAGGCACACCGGCCCGCAAGAGCAACAAGGGGAAAGCTCCAGGTTACTCCCCCACGCTGGGAGAAGCCGTCTATAGGGCCAACAGAGTGTCCTGCCACAGGCATCCGAAAGCGGGCGTCTGCAGCAACTTTACCAGCTGGGTGGTTCGGCAAATCCGGGAACACAAGTGGTCCCTGGATGCCTGCTGTGGCTATGCCAAGCGACACAGCCTGTTCGAGCCGTCGGAGATGGTCTGTTCCCGTACCCTCTACAACATGGTCTGGAAAGGGCACCTCTCCATCCAGCCAATGGAACTGCCCGAGGCGTTAAAGCGCAAAGCGAAGAAGCATCGTGTGCGAGAGAACAAAAAGCGCTACGGCACAAGCATTTCCAGCCGCCCGGAGATTGCATCTCTTCGTCTTGAAGAGGGCCACTGGGAAGGCGATACCGTGGTCGGCAAGCGAGCGGGTAAGGAGGCTGTTGTCTTTTCCTTGTTGGAGAAGAAGACGGAAACCTACCTTGCGTTCCGTATCCCTGGTAAAACCAGTGAGGCGGTGATGAATCTCATGAACACCCTCCATGATGAGTACGGAGAGCACTTCTCTCAGGTCTTTAAAACCATTACCGTGGACAACGGCAGCGAGTTCGCTGACTTCGCCCAGGTGGAGAACTGGGGCAGCAAGGTTTTCTTCGCCCATCCGTACACCTCCTGGGAGCGTCCTCAGAACGAGCGACACAATGGCCTGTTCCGGGCCTTTATCCCAAAGGGAGCTTCTATCGAGGGCTTCACTGACGAGGATATCCTCACCGCTGCTGACGAGCTGAATGGACGTCCACGGAAGAAACTCGGATACTGCACCCCAGAGGAACTCTTTGAGGCTTTTCTAGATGCTGTCTACGCAGCCTGACGGCTGCGGCAACCTCGCTCACGGATAGATCCTCCGGCTCCATCCGTGACCAAGGTTTTTACCACGGGGTGTCCAACTTGTTATTGCAATTTGCGAAGATTTTCCAATTCCGGTAGCGTTAACAAGATCTGCTTGTTTCATACCGCGCATTTCTAATGCAATTCTAATTCTATCCGCAATAGCGTCCACATGTTTCGCCTCCTTATTGAATACATGATAGCATTAACGTTCAGGAAACGCAACAGAAAAATTAGCATTGTATAAAAAAAGTTCAGAAAATCGAATTCTAGCTATTGACAACCAGAGGAGAAAATGATAAGATTAGTTCAGAAAGTCGAACATAAAGGAGGTGACGGTTAGTGTCAGTAGTTGAATTTGATTACAATAAACTGCGTGGCAGGATAAAAGAAAAATGCGGGACACAAGATGCTTTCGCTGCAAAGCTTGGGATAGGACGCGTTTCTTTAAGTCAAAGCCTGAACAATGCAAGGGACTTTTCCGGGGATGAAATATATCGTTCTTGCGAAATTTTAGGAATTTCCCGAGAGCAAATACCCGTGTATTTTTTTACTCAAAAAGTTCAGAAAAGCGAACAAGGGAGGTGAAAACGTTTGAACACGGTTAATGTGACTATAGATTGTTCAGGAATAGATGAGGCTATAGAAAAAACGAGCCGACTGCTTGAACTTTTGCAGGAAGTCCAAGAGATAGTCAACTCGCTGTTTGATTAGATTCCTAAATCTTTCGTAATTTGTTCAGTAGCAGCTTCCCCGAGCATATCTTCCCATGAATCAAAATCGGTGGTTTTCTGCACATAAGTACGAGGTAGGAAAGGAAGTGAACCAAATGCCAAAAATCTACAAATCCTGGAATGATGTTCCTTTAATTCTAAAAGTCAACGACCTAACCATTCTGCTAGGAATCAAAAAGCGTACTGTACAACGCAAATTAGAAGCAGGAGAAATCCCAGGTAAAAAGATCGGCGGTCTATGGATGACGGATAAAAGTGACTTACGCCAGAAAATTTCCAACATCTTTCAGAATTCAGAAGGGGGCCTATCATGATTTACATACTGGGAACGCTGGGCCTGACCAGCCTGGTGCTGGGAGCGATGGGGTACCTGATGGACAGGCCCCGCAAGAGGGAGCGCAGGGCGCTGCCGGAGCCGAAAAGGCGGGAGGGGGCGGTGGACTATCTGCACAACCCGGAGCAATAAGAAAAGCCGCTCTCCGGTGGGGGCCGGAAGGGCGGCAAAGAAACATTATACATGAGAAAGGATAGCAGAAATGAAGGAGATTGTCAACCGGATCGTACTATACGGAACTTCTAAGGGAAAGGAAGAATCATATGGCAATTTGGAAACGTACTGACGGTACAAAGATAGAATTTGAAAGCTGGGATGAACATGATAGGCGGCTGACAAAGGTTGCTGCCGATTTATACCGACTTTGCAAAGAACAAAACCTGACCGTCGCAGAACTCAAAAAGGTAACGGAGATTCTTCGGAACATGGCTGAGCATCTTCCTCTATAAGGTGCATCTTTTTCAGAAGCCCATTGTCCGAAATAAAACGAAAAATGAAGACAAGTACCAGAAGCAGCGAGAAAGGAAGGTTTGTCAAATGGAATACATAGAAGGCAGCACAGCCTATGTCCTACCCGAGCCATTGGTGCAATGTGCTGGAGGCTGTAAGGAATTGTTCCATCCGGATGAGTTGGTGACAGTATCCGGCCAGTATGTGTGCAGTGACTGCCTATCGGACTTCTGCAAGCGGGAGTCAAAGGTAGAAGACAACATCCGGGGATTTTTACAGGAGAAGGAATCCGAGTACCTCTGGTGGCTGTTCACCGGTGACGCCTTTGTGAGCGACGTGGACAAACTGGAGGCATTGAGGCAGTGGTACAGGGGCTGGGCTCCCTGGAATCCAGAGCTTGTGGAAAACGCGGAACGGGACTTTATCGATTCTTGTCCCGGGGAGATGGCCGACTATTTGAGATCGTGCTGAAATTTTACGACGATGGCCATGTTTATGAGCTGGATGGAAAAATCATCCCCTCTGTCTCGGAACTGCTACGTTTTATGAGCCGTGAGGTGTACGGAGATATCGATAAGTACATCCTGGATCATGCGGCAGAGCGTGGAAACGCTGTTCATCTTGCCACCCAAGAAATCGACGCCTCCGGATCGTGCGAAATAGAGTATGCCTATTCCGGATATGTGCAAGCATACACCAAGTTTCTCCGGGAACACGAAGTTCAATGGCTCTATACGGAGAAGGCCCTCGCCGACGTCGATCTGGGTTACGCCGGGACATTGGACCGGATGGGGTTTGTAGACGGCGCCTATGGGATTGTGGACCTGAAAACAAATTCCGTGATAAAAAAGAATCTTGTGAAAGCCCAACTCAATGCCTATTACGACCTGGTTCTGGCAAATGGTTTGAAAAGGCCCGAAAGGTTATGGTGCCTACAGCTATGTGAGTCAGGGAGATACCGTCTCTATGACGTAAAGATCGACCCCACAGAATTTAAGGCGTGCCTGATTTTGCACGCCTCCATGAAAAAACGACACGGAAGGATGAAAATAGAATGAACGATAAAATGACGGAATTACAGGAACAGCAGGAACTATCTGAGATTCCACAGACGGTGGAGCATTCGGAAGCCGTCCTTTCCCAGACAAACAACCTGGCGGAGAATGCCAAGCTGCTGAACAATATCTATAAGCTGGCAAAAATATATGCCAACAGCACAATGATCCCGAAGGACTATCAGCGAAATCCGGACAACTGTTTTGTGGCCCTGGAACTGTCCGGACGCATGGGGGTGTCCCCTACGCTGGTCATGCAGAATCTGGTGGTGGTCCAGGGCCGCCCGTCCTGGGCAGGCCAGGCTTGCATCGCCCTGGTGAACGGTTCCGGAAAATTTACCGGGGATCTGGATTTCATCACCGTCGGTGTACCAGGCCAAGACGATTGGGGCGTATACTGCAGAGCCTATCGTAAATCTGACGGCCAGGAGCTGACGGGAACGACCGTAACGATGCAGATGGCTATGGACGAAGGCTGGCTCGGGAAGAATGGGTCTAAATGGAAGACCATGCCGGAGCAGATGCTGAAATATCGGGCAGCCTCTTTCTTTGCTCGAACTTACTGTCCGGAGGTTCTGATGGGCTTTTCCACCGCGGACGAAGCGGAAGACGTCGCGCCAGAGCCACAGAAGACCACCGTGCGGCTATGATCCGGGGATACATTCAAAATTATGACGGAGAGGCGCTCACGATTGTGGCACCATTCCAGGACGGGAAGCTGCTGGAACGACGGAACATCATCGAATGCGAGGTATATCTTCACGATGGTAGGGAGCTATCCCCGGCCCAGCGTAACAAAATATTTGCTTTGATCGGAGATATCGCTGAATGGGTGAACGGATTTGACAAAAAGAAATTGGCTTTTAACGAAACGCTCCGCTCCATGCAGCTCAACTATCTGATTGCCACAACGCCCGATAACGTGCGCAGACAGCTCACACAGCATTATTGCAGACTGGCTGGTATCGATCTGTTCAGCCTGGCCTCCCGTTCCGACAATACCATCGATATGACCACAGCGCGGGACTTTATAGACTGGCTGGTGGAGCTTTGCGTGGAAAACGGAATTCCGTGTATGGACACCCTCTTGAATCGGTGTGAGGATATCGGAAGATACCTGTATGCCTGTGTTGCGAACCGCCGCTGCGCCATCTGCGGAGAAAAGGCGGAAATCCACGAATGGGATCATGTGGGAACCGGAAGGGACCGCAGAAAAATCCATCATATGGGACAACGGGTTCAGCCCCTGTGCAGGGGACACCACAGCGAAGCCCACGGCAAGGGGCAGCAGACCTTTGACTCTAAATATCATATGGCCTATATTCGGCTGGACGACTATCTGTGTGAGCAGCTGGGTTGGAGGAAATAACCATGCAAATAGAAAACTACATCCCGGAAGGAAAGGAAAACGCGGTCTCCCGTGCGGAGCTGGCAAGGCTCACAGGATTGCCGGACCGGGAGAACCGGAAAGAGATCGAGCGGATACGGCCTATCCTGCTTGCTGATAGCGGGGTATGGATTATGGCTAAGTCCGGGGCCAGAGGATATTGGCTTACAGACAGTCTTGCTGAAATGCGGCAGTTTCTGAATGAGGCCGACAGCCGGATTGTTGCCATCATGCAAGGAACGGCGGCGCTGCGGATCTATCTGGCCAGAGCGGAAGGCCGTGAGGCGGTGATTCATGTCAGAAATTATGACAGGCGGGTCCGGATCATACCTTCTGAGTTTGAGCAAATTCGGCTGGAGGTGTAGGGATGCTGGAAAGCGGGTACATAAAGGTATACCGCTCCCTGCTTTTCTGGGAATGGTATGACGACGCCAACACCCTGCGAGTCTTCCTGCATTTACTGCTTACCGCAAACCACGAAGAGCAGTCCTGGAAAGGCATTAAAGTCCAGCGCGGACAGAGGGTTTCGAGTTTTTCAAAAATTGGGCAGGAATTGGGGCTGTCGGAAAAAGAAGTCCGCACGGCTGTGCGGCACCTCATCAAGACAGGCGAGGTGGCACACAACGCAACCTCCAAATACGGCGTGTTTACTGTAAATAACTATGATCGTTTCCAAATGCGGGCACCCAGCGGGGAGCCCGAAAGGGAACCCAAGTGGCACCCAGAGGGCGGTCAACCGGAAGGCCACAGCGGCACTCGAAGGGCAACAAAGGAAGAAGGAAAAGAAAAGAAGAAGAAAGAAAAAGAACCCCCTATATCCCCCTTAGACCCATTTGACGCATATGCGGGAAGCAATGGGGAACTGCTGAAGTCGCTCCGGGACTTCGAACAGATGCGGGCGCGGATCAAGGCGCCGCTGACAGAAAGAGCAAAGCAGCTCGTGGTCACGCAGCTGGAGAAGTTTTCGGACGGCATCCGGGACAAGGAGCGGTATCAGCGGGAATGCCTGGAGAGGTCTATCCTGAACAGCTGGAAGGGGCTTTTCCCCCTGAAGGATTTTGAGGACAGCCCGGAGACGCCGATATCCCAAGAGCGGATGCCAGACCACCCGGTAGAGTTTAAACCAGGACAAAGCTGGGAGGATTTGGTGCCATGAGAAAAAGAAAACGGGGTCCGTTTTCTTTCCAGAATTTCCCGATGGAAATTCATGGCGGAGGACGGATAAGGAGGGATAGCTTTGAGTGTGGAAGCGGAGATGTCGGTGATCGGAGGGGCAATGCTGGACAAGGAATGCGCCCGGACCGCAGTGGACGCCCTGGACCCGGAGATGTTTTCCCGGGAGGTGCTGCAGGAGATTTTCCGAAAGATGACGGACATGTACTGGCAGGGGAAATCCATAGATGGGGTGCTGCTGATCCAGGAACTGCCGGAACGGAAGGAGACCATCCTGAAGCTGGCAAACTACGTCCCCGCCCTGTCCCACTTTGAGGAATATATCCGGATTGTGCAGGACGACTGGCAGATACAGAAGCTGCAGGACAGCCTGCTGAAGCTGGGAACGGACCTCTGCAGCGCAGACGAAACGTTGGAGAAGCTGCGGGAACTGACGGAGGAGCACACAAAGCTGCTGCAATGCCGGAGCCAGCAAAACATCAAATCCTTTGGGGATGTGGCCAGGGAGCTGGAGGCCTGGCTGCGGGACAGGGAACGCAGCGAGACGGTGCGCAGCGGGCTTACCTTTTTGGACAGTGCCACCGGCGGATTCATGCGCAGCACGGTATTTGCTCTGGCAGCCCGCCCCGGAAGCGGAAAAACTGATTTCGCCCTGAACCTTGCCCTTAGGATGGGCAAGCGCGGTGCAAAAGTCCTGTATTTTTCGATGGAAATGACAAACCTGCAGCTGATGCAGCGGGCGGCGTCTTCCCTGCTCCGGATCAACGGGGAGCGGATTCGGGACAAGGATCTGACCGAGGAGGAGCTGCGGGGAATGGAGAAGGTCCTGCAGAACTTTGCAAACGCCGGACGGATCAGCTTTGTGCAGGAACCCAGAATCTCTGTGAAAAGGGTGAGGCACTTTGTGGACCTGTGGAAGCCAGACGTGGTTTTTGTGGACCATCTGGGACTGATGGCGCGGCCGGCCTATAAGGACGCTTTCAAGGCGTTGGGAGAAGTATCCAACCAGCTCAAACAGCTGGCGCTGGAAAAGAAAATCGCTTTGGTGGAACTGGTGCAGATGAACCGGCAGATAGAATCCCGGGCCAGTAAAAAGCCGTCGTTGACGGACCTGCGGGAGAGCGGAGACATCGAGCAGGACTGCGACTATGTGGGCTTCCTGATCCCCGAGGACTTGAAGGGGAAAAACTTATCCGGGGACGCCTGGGCCGATGTGGAATTGTACCTGGAAAAGAACCGCCACGGCAGGCCGGGGATTTTTAAATACCGCTGGCAGCCTCAGTATCACAGCTTTTCAGAGGTGGAGACGCGATATGGATAAATGGCTTTTTTACGAGGCAGAGAAGCGGAAGCTGCAGGAAATGAACCTGACAAATCAGGAATATGAGCGGAGGATCAGGAAGCTGGCCGTTCTGATAGAGGAGGATTGCTATGACCGACCTGGAAGCGTACGCGCTGGAAAACAGATATCCGGAGATTCTGGCCATTGAAAGCGGTGCGCTGGGACTGAAATACCTACTGGATAATGACCGGAAGGGGATTGTCATATCTGGGATGAGGGGGATGACAGGGTTGGACATCCGTCAGGCAAAGGCGCTCTGTCGGGAACTGCCTGAAATTCTGGAAGGGATGGGATATTCCCTATGAAGATACAGTTTACAGTCCCCGGACCGCCCCAGGGCAAAGCACGGCCCAGGTTTGCAAAGAGCCGTACCTACACGCCTCAAAACACTGTAGCCTATGAAAAGCTGGTGCGGGTCAAGTACCGGTCGGCTGCGATAGGAGTTGTCCCAGCGGAAGGAGCCGTGAGCGTTACGGTACTGGCCTGCTACCCCATCCCCAAGAGCGCCAGCAAAGCCCAGCGTGTGAAGATGCTGACCGGCGCCTTAAAGCCTACGAAGAAACCGGACGCCGACAACGTGGCAAAGATTATCTGCGACGCGCTCAACGGTTTGGCCTACAAGGACGACGCGCAGGTGGTTGAGCTGCAGGTACATAAGAGGTTTTCCGAAACCCCGGGAGTAACGGTCGTGGTGGAAAGCGGCACAGAAAGGCAAGGGGAAAACGATGGAATACATTGAGTTTTTAAGAGGAAAAATGGATATCGCGCCGGAAACGGGATTTGAGGTTCCAGAAGAGGAAGTCAACCACAACCTGAAGCCGCATCAGCGGGATGCGGTACGTTGGGCGGTGAGAGGCGGGCGGCGGGCGTTGTTTGAAGCGTTCGGATTGGGCAAGACCGTCCAGGAACTGGAATACTGCCGGCTGGTGCTGAAGCATAAGGGAGGCAGGGCGCTGATCGTCATGCCTCTAGAGGTACGGGCGGAATTTATCCATGACGCCGTGGAGCTGCTGGGCATAGAAGCGCCCCAGTACATCCGGCATATGGAAGATGCGGGTGGCAGCGGCATCTATCTGACCAACTATGAGCGGGTGCGGGACGGGGATATCAATCCCCAGGAATTTACAGCCACCTCTTTGGATGAGGCTTCCGTGCTGCGTGGATATGGTACCAAAACCTATCAGGAGTTTCTGAGAAAATTCAAGGGGGTAAAATACAAGCTGGTGGCAACAGCCACCCCTGCGCCTAACAAGTATAAGGAGCTGATCCATTATGCCGGGTACCTGGAGGTCATGGACACCGGACAGGCCCTTACTCGATTTTTCAAACGGGACAGTACCAAGGCAAATAATCTAAACCTGTATCCAGGCAAGGAAGAAGAGTTCTGGCTTTGGGTATCATCCTGGGCGCTGTACATCAACAAGCCCTCTGATCTTGGCTACAGCGATGAGGGCTATGATCTTCCACCTCTGGAAGTGAGGTATCACAAGCTGACTACTGCAGTGAATGTGACAACAGATCGGGATGGACAGGCACATTTGTATGAGGAGGCGGCAGTAGGGCTTACAGCCGCGGCAAAGATTAAACGGGAGAGTGTGGAACGCCGGGTGAAAGCTGCTGTAGAGATCGTGAACGACAATCCTGAGGAGCATTTCATCCTATGGCACGACCTGGAAGCGGAGCGCCGGGAGATCAAAAAACAGCTGCCGGAAGCGGCGGAAATCTATGGGACACAAGATCCAGAAGCGCGGGCTGTAGCCAGTGCGGATTTCGCAGACGGCAAGCTCCGGATCCTGGCCACCAAGAAAGAACTTTCCGGAAGCGGCTGTAACTTTCAGCGTCACTGCAAGCGGGCTATCTTTGTGGGAATTGATTTTGAGTTCAATGATTTTATCCAGGCAATCCACCGGATTTACCGCTTTTTACAGGCCGGTCAAGTGGTCATCGATATCATTTATCTGGACACGGAAGCAGAGGTGTTGCAGGCTCTGCAGCGGAAATGGGCTCAGTACAATGAAATGACAGGGAAAATGGCAGAGATCGTGAGAAAGTACGGATTGGCCGGCACCAACCGTGCGGCAAAGCTGGCCCGGTCTATCGGGGTGGAGCGGCAAGAAGTTCTGGGGGAGCATTTCCGGGCAATCCACAACGACTGTATTCTAGAGGTCCGGGACATGCAGGAGAACAGTGTGGGCCTTATCCATACCAGCATCCCATTTTCCAACCATTACGAGTACACGGCCAGCTACAACGATTTCGGACACAATCAGGACACGGAGCATTTCTTCCGGCAGATGGACTTCCTCTCCCCGGAGTTGCTGCGCATTTTGCAAC
>ENA-OYYF01000626-OYYF01000626.1-human-gut-metagenome-genome-assembly--contig:-NODE-626-length-10854-cov-7.865080_pt1 | contig 10854 bp, 10 predicted proteins | sample MGYA00243246_ERZ653441 | MGnify/ENA primary metagenome ERZ653441 (study PRJEB26926, sample SAMN06165054) | human gut metagenome | biome: ENVO:00009003; feature: ENVO:2100002; material: ENVO:00002003...
CGTTGATATAACTGACGACTGCGTCTTTGCTGCTGTATGCGGAAACAAGCCCCTTCTCGCCCTGTGCATATTCATAATAACCGAACGCATGCCCGATCTCATTTATGTATTTTTCCGATAATGTTTCAACCTTCATGATTTCCCTCTCACATCTTTTATCTTTTTCATATATCGTTACTCTCTGCCCGCTTATTCAGTCTAAGATCATGCACGCATCACAAACTTCTTTTACCCAGCGATCCGCATCCAGCAAAAGCTCTTCATGCTGCAGATCAAATTCACGGATATCAGGATCTGCAAAATGCAGTTTATAACGATCCAGATACTTTTCTCCCATCTTTTTGGCATAGAAAACATGGATCACTGTGCCCGGCACATTGATATGTTCTCCAACCTTTGTATACAGATCGGTACAGAACTGGTTTTTCATGGACGTTTTGGAAATAAAGGACATATCCAGACTGCCATCCCCCTTCATGATCTCCATAAAACGTTTCATATAGTCGGAGCTGTCATTTCCATCGTTCATTTTCTTTTCAAACATCTTTTGAAACATGGAACTGCCTTTTCCTGTAATAAGCGGGTAAAATATTGGAATCATGATCGCCGTTTCCAGTTTTGCCAGCCACTTCGGTGCCTGATCCATATCGCTGGAGCCGATGATCGCATGCTCAATATGGATCTTGCGGCGGCTGACCAGAAGTGATACAAAAGAACCGCCAAGTGAACAACCATAAGCCGCATAAAGTTTTCCATCCAGCTTTTCCCTGATGTACTGCTCAATCTTTTCTGTTTCATCCAGTTCGGAAATAAATGTGGAATGCTCTGTCTCATCAAATCCGCTATAGCTGACAACCAGCGTGCGGAAATGCTCCGAAAGTCCCGGGATCACATGCCCGAAATTCGATTTCCAATAACAGCAGGTTCCGGGGAACAGCATGATAACCGGCTTATCCGCCTCTCCGAATTCATATACTTTCATATGTATCCACCTCGTATTAGTTAGTCTTTTCTAATCACGGTTATTCTAGCATACCCCTGCGCATTTTTCTACTGTCTGTATTATTTTCTATGTACTATTTTCAATTTTCGTCTTGCAATATGTATTATGTAAACTAATTAGCTGTTTCCTTACACACATCGACCCAGGAAGCCCCTGTGATCTGTGCAAGCTCCGCAACAGAAAGTCTGACTGCACTATGGTCATCTCCCGCTGCCGGATACACGGTTTCAAACTGCTTCAGGCTTTCATCCAGATAAACGGTGATGACTTCTTTGATCCCAAACGGGCAGACACCGCCGGGCGCATGTCCGACTGCTGCTTCCACTTCCTCAAATGGGATCATCTTTGCCTTTATATGAAAGGTGTCTTTGTATTTCCGGTTATCAATCCTTGCCGTCCCTTCTGTCAGGATCAGTATTACCTGCTCTCCCTGATAAAAAGACATGGTTTTCGCGATCATTCCCGGCTCTACCCCAAGTGCCGCCGCTGCCAGATCAACTGTCGCCGTTGACTGCTCCAGCTTTATGATCCTATCCGCAAATCCTGCCTGTTTTAAATATGCTTCTGCTTTCTCAAGTGCCATCTGTCTTTCCTCCCTGTCATCTGTTCGTTTTCTAAACACCGTGTCTCTCATGAGCACAGCCCGGATGAATTCTGCCCAACATTCATCCGACGGGTAGATTATAGCATCTTTCCGTCCAATTTAATATCTTTCTGTCACGGTCTTTTTATCAAAGCTTTTCATCCATTTTGTCAGTTTCTGTTAGAAAAAAATAACAAACAGACGATACACTTTAAACAAAGACAAGATTCGCCATAACAGAGACGAGATGCGCTCTGCGAATCTCGCTCTGATTAGCGGTCGTCAAATGCACCGCATAAATGCGTGCATTTTCCTCGTCGCCATAACAAAAAAAGAAAGGCTGGATCTTCCGGTCTTTCTTTTTCTAACTTTTTATCTTAGTTTCCGTATTTCTCCACCTGTTCTTTGATCAGTGCTTTGTCTTCAAAGTAATTGATCTTCATGGAACGTCTTACCTCGGCAAGTGTCTCGGCAGCAACCTTTTCTGCCTTTTCACTGCCTTCTTTTAAGATATCAAATACAGTCGGGATGTCCTTCTCCCACTGCATACGTCTCTCACGGATCGGTGCCAGCTCAGCCTGCATTACGTTGTTCAGGAATTTCTTTACCTTCACATCACCAAGTCCGCCTCTTGTATAATGCGCCTTCAGTTCATCCAGATTCGCATAATCCGGTAAGAATTCAGCAAAGTATTCGTCCTTACAAAAAGCATCCAGATAAATAAATACCGGATTGCCCTCTACCCTACCCGGATCCTCTACACGCAGATGATTCGGATCGGTAAACATGGACATAACCTTTTTCTTGACATCTGCCTCTGTATCGGAAAGGTAGATACAGTTGCCGAGTGACTTGCTCATCTTTGCCTTACCATCAATACCTGGAAGTCGCATACATGCCTGATTATCCGGCAGCATGATCTTCGGATCTACCAGTGTTTCGCCGTATACTGCATTAAATTTATGTACGATCTCTTTTGTCTGCTCCAGCATCGGCATCTGATCTTCTCCGACCGGAACAACCGTTGCTTTAAATGCTGTAATATCTGCCGCCTGACTGATCGGATACGTAAAGAATCCGACCGGAATGCTGGCTTCAAAATTACGCATCTGGATCTCTGCCTTTACAGTAGGATTTCTCTGCAGTCTGGAAACGGTAACCAGATTCATATAGTAGAAGGATAACTCCGTCAGCTCCGGAACCATAGACTGGATAAATAACGTAGAAACCTTCGGGTCCAGTCCGCATGCAAGATAGTCAAGCGCAACTTCTACGATATTCTGTCTGACCTTCTCCGGGTTGTCCGCATTATCGGTCAGTGCCTGTGCATCTGCGATCATAATATAAATATCATCATAGTTTCCTGTATTCTGCAGCTCTACACGTCTGCGCAGTGAACCGACATAATGTCCGACATGCAGCTTTCCTGTTGGTCTGTCACCTGTTAAAATTACATTTCTCATTGTTTTTTACTGTCCCTTTCAAGCTTTTCTTCAATACCTTTATTATAACAGAGCACACCTATAAATCAACAACTATCTCTCTGTATAAAAAAGCCGGTCAAAATCTACGATCCTGCTCTTTTTGTTTATTACTTCCACGGTTGTCACCGCACAATTTTTCGGAACACCGCCGCGCCAGATATCCGTTTTATCTGCAAAGAAATTACATAAAAAACAACGACCCGCCGCTCCGTGTGTGGAGACCAGGATATGCTTATCCTGATATGCCGGATCTGCCAGAAGCGACTGATAAAAGTCTGCCGTCCTTTGGATCACCTGCGAAACCGACTCCCCATGCGGTGGTACCTCGCAGTATAACGGATTCTCATAAAACTGCTTCTTATAATCCGCCGGCAGAATGGTACTGTCGATCAGCGACTCTCCTTCCCAGTCTCCAAATGAGATCTCCTGGATCCGTTCATCTGTCAGAATAGGAATATTTCTGCCTTCCGTTATACATTCAGCTGTCTGCAACGCTCTTTGCAAAGGGCTTGAGATCACCAGATCGATCGGTATATCCTTCATACCGATCCCAGTTTCCTTTGCCAGCCTGATGCCCTCCTCTGCCAGCGGGATATCGGTCTGTCCCTGCAGCCGTCTTACTTTATTCCATGCGGTTTCCCCATGCCTTATCACATATAAGATCATTTTTCCGTTTCCTCGTATGCTTTATATTTTTTCAACTCTGCAATATACTTCTCACCGAGCACAGTCAGTGGCATATTTTTCTTCTTAATATATCCGATTTCCATCTTCTCATCGGTATCAAACGGAACCGCCACATATTCATCTCCATTTAATTCATTACAGATAATACCGGAGCATAATGTATATCCATTCAGTCCGATCATCAGATTCAGCATCGTTGCACGATCATCCGCCTTAATACTCTGTCTGTATTCATGCGTGGAAAATACTTCTTCTGCCAGATAAAAGGAATTATTGTCTCCCTGCCCGAATGCCAGATTCGGATAGGGGCGCAGATCCTCAAATGTGATCTTCTCCTTTCCCGCCAGCGGATGTGAGCTTGCCATAAATACATAAATATCACAGGAGAACAACGGCTTAAACTCCAGTGCATTTTCCCGGAAGATCTTGGAAAGTGCTTCGCGGTTAAATTCATTCCGATACAAAACGCCGATCTCACTGTGCTGCTTTTTGACATTTTCGATTACTTCATAGGTCTTTGTCTCATGCACGGAAAATTCATAGTCATCCATTTCCAGTTCCTTTGCCACCTTGATAAACGCCTGCACGGCAAAGGTATAATGCTGCATGGAAACACTGAATTTCTGTTTCTGCATTTTCTTTTCGATAAATTTTTCTTCCATCAGACGATACTGCTCGATCATCTGTCTGGCATATCCTAAGAAATCCTCTCCCTCTGCGGTGATCACAATACCACGGCTGGAACGCTGGAACAGCGGAAAACCGATCTCCTCTTCCAGATCACGGATCGTCACGGACAGACTCGGCTGCGAGATAAAAAGCTCTGCTGCCGCCTTATTCATGGATTTATTTTTTGCAATGCAAACTGCATAGCGAAGCTGTTGAAGTGTCATATGTCATTTCCCTTTGTGTTATGTAAACTATTATGAATTACCCCAGTGCAACATCCAGTGCCATCATCAGCGTAAAACCGACTGCAAATACAATGGTTCCGATGTTAGAATGGTTACCCTCTGACATTTCCGGTATCAGTTCCTCTACGACAACATACATCATGGCTCCTGCCGCAAAGCTTAAAAGATATGGAAGAACCGGTAAAATAAAAGATGCCGCCAGGATCGTAAGGAGTGCACCGATCGGTTCTACCAGACCGGATAACGAGCCGTAAACAAATGCCTTTGTCTTACTCATGCCCTGGCCGCGCAGTGGCATGGAAATGATCGCGCCCTCCGGGAAATTCTGGATTGCAATACCGATGGCAAGAGCCAGTGCACCTGCTGCAGTGATCGTACTGTTGCCTGCCATATAGCCTGCAAATACAACGCCGACCGCCATCCCCTCCGGGATGTTGTGCAGCGTTACCGCCAGAAGCAGCATGGTCGATTTCTGCCATGACTTCTTCGGACCTTCTGCTTCTTCACTCTTCATATGCAGATGCGGGATCACATGATCCAGCAAAAGTAAAAACAAAATGCCGACCCAGAACCCGGCTACTGCGGGGACAAATGACCATTTTCCCATTGCCGCCGACTGTTCCATGGCCGGGATCAGCAGACTCCAGATGCTTGCTGCCACCATGACACCTGCTGCAAAGCCCGTCAGGGCTCTCTGCACAAGATCTCCGATATTTTTTCGTAAAAAGAAAACACAGGCAGAACCAAGTACCGTTCCAAGAAACGGTATCAGGACGCCTCTTATAATCTCAATATTCATCTTTCCTCCTGCTAACTGCCGATTTCCATTGCGATCTCACCGCCAATGGAAACCGTGCCATCTATGAAAGCCGCTGTGACCTTCCCATGCGAGAATGTAACGGATGCTGTAATACAGCCGCCGGGCTGCTGTATGTCATAGGTGCATGTTTCCTGCTCTGCTGCGGTCTGTTCACACTGCTGTTGTGCCAGATAGGAAGCTGCTGCCACACTGCCTGAACCGCAGCTGTTTTCATAAACAAGACTATCCGTGGCGCGGACGTGTACTGCCGGTGTCATTCTATATCCTTCCGCAGTTTTTTCCAGATACATGACGCCCGCGGCTTCTGCATCATATTTCTGATACAAAAGAGCAAGCAATTTTTTCAGATCGTCCGGCTCCGGCATTTTCTTTTCTGTGATCAGATGCACAATTCCTTCAAATATAACAACCGGATAACTGCCACGTCCTACAGAAAGCTCATCGATCTTAAGCGGACATGGCATCTGTGCTTTTGCACTGCCCCTCGCCGGGTCAGTTTCGATCCGCATGGGAGCACTGTTTCCGCTGATCTCGATCACGGCTTCCTGCCTGCGCATTTTTTTTGCTATATACTTTCCAAAGCTGCGCGCTGCATTTCCGCAGAATTCACCGCCCATCATCTGAAGACGTGCCTCGCCTCCAACCTTAGGCTCTGTTATAAATCCTACCTGTTCTACCTTCCACTGCGGATCCTGCATGATCGCTGCAGCCACCGATCGGTAGTCGTCATCTGCCACACCATCCTTTACGATTGCTGTGATATTTCCCGCCGGGTCCGCAATCACAAAATGAATTTCCATTTTTTTCTCCCTGTCACTTTGATCAAGACGAGATGCGCTCTGCAAATCCCGCTCTGATCAGCGGTCGTCAAATGCACCGCATAAATGCGTATATTTTCCTCGTCGCCATCACTCAAAAATCCTGCCGGCCTCGCCGTCAGTCGTGCTTCGCACTTTACGATTTTTTCGTTGTACGTTCGGTCAAAATCAAATACAAGCTTCGCTTGTGCTTGATTTTGTTCCTCACTACAAAAAGAGAGAGCAGACCTCTGCTCTCTCCGGGTTTTATTACTTATTTACCAAGGCAAACCATTGCCGGCAGATTGTAGTCTTCGTAATTTGCTACGATCTTGTCAAATGTACCGTCAGAAACCATCTCATTGAGTGTATTCTGTACCTGATCGCAAAGCTCTGTATTGCCCTTCTTAAAGCCGATCGCATACTGCTCTGTAGAAATTGGTGTATCAAGCTGGCGGAACATATCGCCTCTTGAGCTGATCTGATACTGTGCTACACCGATATCAACAGCAATGGCATCGATAGAACCTGCTTCCAGATTCATGAATGCGCTGTTGTAGTCAGCTACCTGCTGCAGATCTGCAAAAGTTGCTGCCAGTGCAATATTGTCTTTGTTATCTTCACTGTCATCTGTCAGTGCTGTCAGTGCGGAAGAATCAGCCTGTGTTGCCACTACCTTACCTGCCAGATCTTCTAAAGACTGGATATCGGAATCTGCTGCAACAACTACAACAATACTGTTATCTACATATGGCTCACTGAATGTATAATCATCCTCTCTGCCTGTCATGGTAAAACCATTCCAGATACAGTCGATAGAACCTGAATTCAGTTCCATATCCTTTGCATCCCAGTCGATCGGCTGCTTTACAAGCTCCCAACCGTTACGGTCGCAGACTTCCTGTGCCAGATCAAGGTCAAATCCGACATATTCACCGTTTTCATCCATATAACCATATGGCGGGTATTCTGCATCAAATCCGACAATAAGCTTTGTTCTGTCGCCCGCTGCTGCTTCATCTGCTGCGTCTGTTGCTTCATCACTTGCTGCTGCATCTGTTGCCTCATCTGTAACGGCATCTGTTGCTGCTGCGTCACTTGCTGTGTCCTCTGCGCTGCTGCCACATCCGATCATGCTCATGGCAAGAATGGCTGACAGGATCACTGCTGTCACCTTACTGCTTTTTTTCATCTTTTCTCCTCCTCTGGTATGTTACATACCTGTTAGCTATCTACAGATTTTACTCTGTAACATCGTATAACAAGCCACATTATACCATTGAGGTGTCTTTTTTTCAACTCTTATGAAACAGAGAAAATCCCTTTTTCTCTTCTGCCTCCCCGGTTGTAATGCCAAGCACCTTGTATCCGGTTGCTTCAATGGCTGCTTTTACCTTCTCTTCATCAACCGGCTGCTCTGTCAGAATTTCTGTTGTACCTTTCTTATGAGAGGAAGATACTTTCTTTACCTCGATTGCATTTCTGACTGCGTCATTGACATGGCTTTCACACATACCACACATCATACCGTCTACTTTTACTGTTGTTTTGATCATATTCTCGTCTCCTTCTAATGTTTCGTCCTGCACAGATTCCATGTCTGTCTGTGCTTCTTTTACCTGCGCTCCGTTCTTTTTTACAGAGGCTGATTTATGAGTTACTTTTTTATCTTTAGACGCATCGTACATCCGAAACAGGTTCAGACGAAGTGCGTTAGATACAACACAAAAACTTGACAGGCTCATTGCAAGCGCACCGAACATCGGATTTAATTTCCATCCAAACAGCGGGATCCAGACACCTGCAGCCAGCGGAATACCGATCACATTATAGAAAAATGCCCAGAACAGATTTTCATGGATATTTTTCAGCGTTGCGCGGCTTAACCGGATCGCTGCCGGAATATCGGAAAGGCGGCTTTTCATCAGTACGATATCCGCCGCATCCATGGCAATATCCGCACCTGCACCAATGGCAATACCGATGTCTGCACGAGTCAGCGCAGGTGCATCATTGATACCGTCACCGACCATGATCGTCTTGCCTTGCTGCTTCAGGGAACCGATCACCTGCTCCTTGCCATCCGGCAGAACACCTGCGATCACTTCATCCACACCTGCCTGTTTACCGATCGCACGGGCTGTCTGCTCGTTGTCTCCGGTTAACATAACAACTTTTATGCCCATATTCTGTAATTCTGCGATTGCCTGTGGACTGTCCTCCTTGATCACATCCGCCACAGCGATCATACCCAGAAGCTTTCCGTCTCTGACAAACAAAAGAGGTGTTTTCCCCTGCTTTGCAAGCTGCTCTGCCTGCTGTTGCAGCTTCTCCCCGTTTTCCTCAATTTTTTCTCTGATAAAAGTATAACTGCCACCGAGCAGACTGCTGCCTTCTGTCTTGCCGCTCAGTCCGTTGCCCGGAAGTGCGGTAAAATCTGTGATCATCCGTGGCTTCAGTTCTCTGCTCTGTGCCTCCTCCAGCACGGCTTTGGCAAGCGGATGCTCGCTTTTCTGCTCCAGTGTATATGCCATGGTAAGTAATTCTTCTTCCGAAATACCTTCTGCCGGAAGCACATCCGTTACCTTTGGCTCACCGCGTGTGATCGTACCTGTTTTATCCAGTGCGACGATCCGGGTTTTTCCTGTTTCTTCCAATGAGACGGCTGTTTTAAATAAAATACCGTTTTTTGCTCCCATACCGTTGCCTACCATGATCGCAACCGGTGTTGCCAGTCCGAGTGCACATGGACAGCTGATGACCAGAACGGAAATACCTCTTGCCAGTGCATAGGCAAAATTCTGTCCTGCCAGAAGCCATACCAGTGTAGTGATCACTGCGATCGTGATAACGACCGGTACAAAAACACCGGATACCTTATCTGCGACCTTAGCGATCGGTGCTTTTGTTGCAGATGCATCTTCCACAAGCTTGATGATCTGGGAAAGTGTGGTATCCTCACCGACTCTCGTTGCTTTGCAGCGCAGAAACCCCGACTGGTTGATCGTAGCAGAACGTACCATATCTCCTTCTGCCTTATCGACCGGAATACTTTCGCCTGTGATGGCAGCTTCGTTAACTGCACTGTTTCCTTCTATGACCTGTCCGTCTACCGGAATGTTTTCTCCAGGTCTGACAACAAAAATATCACCTTTTTGTACTTCATCAATGGATACGGTAACTTCTTTTCCGTCTCTTTCAACCACTGCTGTTTTCGGGGCAAGAGAGATCAATGACTTTAAAGCATCTGTTGTTTTTCCCTTGGATCTTGCCTCCAGCATTTTGCCTACTGTGATCAATGTCAGGATCATCGCTGCCGATTCAAAGTAAAACTCCATCATATATTCCATGACAAGCTCTGCATTCCCGTCTGTCTGTGCCCTTGTCATGGCAAGCAGTGCGTAGACACTCCAGACAAACGATGCCATGGAGCCCATGGCTACCAGCGTGTCCATATTCGGTGATCTGTGCCACAGTGCTTTGAATCCGCTGATAAAAAACTGCTGGTTGATCACCATGATAATAGCTGCCAGTATCATCTGTACCAGCCCCATTCCCACATGGTTATCCGTAAACCACGCAGGCAGCGGCCAGCCCCACATCATATGTCCCATGGAAAAATACATGAGCACGATCAAAAATACGACCGATGCGATCAGACGTTTTTTTAACAGCGGTGTCTGTGTATCCTCCAGTCCTGTCTCTGCTTCCTTATTCTCTTCCTTTGCATTCTTTAATGAGGCTCCATAGCCTGCTGCTTTAACTGCCTCTATGACCGCACTGCTTTCCGCCGTTCCTTCCACACCCATGGAATTGGTCAGCAGACTGACAGAGCAGGACGTTACGCCCTTCACTTTGGTAACTGCTTTTTCTACCCTGGCACTGCAGGCTGCGCAGTTCATACCTGTTACATGATATTGTTCCATCATTTCCCACTCTTTCTGTATCTTTTTATTTCATAAGTTTCTGCAGGGTATTCATCAGCTCATCCACAACCTCCGTCTTTCCTTCCTGAATATCCCTTACCACACAGGAATGGATATGGCTCGATAATAGTTCTTTATTAAAAGCATTCATGGCTGCACTGACCGCTGAGGACTGCACTAAGATATCGTTGCAGTAAGCATCGTTTTCCAGCATTTTCTGAATTCCTCTGATCTGTCCTTCAATGCGGTTTAAGCGGTTCATCAGCTTTTTCTTTTCTTCCGCCTCTCGCGCGGTCTTCCGCAGGCAGCAGCATGGCATTTCTTTGCATTCCGATTCTTTTTTAGTATCTTTCATCTGCCTTTTCTATTTCCTTTCTTCGTTATACGTTCGGGTAAAACCTTCTATAACCTGCTACGCAGGTTATTTCGCCGTACATTTGCTACGCAAATATACGACAATGCTTGGTTTCCTTCCTTATATACTCAGAAATCATGCTGCTATCGCAGCATCCGCATCGCTATCGCGCCGCTTTCGATTTCTTCGTTATACGTTCGGGTGAACACTTCTATAACCTGCTACGCAGGTTATTTCGCCGTACATTTGCTACGCAAATATACGACAATGCTTGGTTTCCTTCCT
>ENA-OYYF01000640-OYYF01000640.1-human-gut-metagenome-genome-assembly--contig:-NODE-640-length-10596-cov-5.322645_pt1 | contig 10596 bp, 14 predicted proteins | sample MGYA00243246_ERZ653441 | MGnify/ENA primary metagenome ERZ653441 (study PRJEB26926, sample SAMN06165054) | human gut metagenome | biome: ENVO:00009003; feature: ENVO:2100002; material: ENVO:00002003...
CCTGACAGGCAGTTGCCGTGTCATTTTTCGAAAACTGTTTTACGGATACCCAGCAAGTGGGAACTTCCTGTTTTTCGTTGTTTGCATGATGAGCCTGTTCCGCCTGCCATGCAGCAAACTCCCGCTGGCCTTCCTCGCTGTTCCAGCAGGCAAGGATGGCCGGGTAGAATGCCCGTGCCAGACGGTCGATGACTTCATCGGGATAAGGGGAAGTGTTTGTGGACTTTTTCTTTTTGTTCAAACGCACGCTCCTTTGATCGTCCCACCGCAGCAAAGCCGGGCAAGAAAATCAAAGTTCCATTTTTTATCAGGCGCAAGGGCGCGGATGCTTTCCGCCCTGCACTTGCGGCTGGTGGCTCGTTGATGGCTTACAAGTGCCTGTCGTTATGCGGTCTTTTCTCCTTCAAGGGCTTCTGCAAGAGCCTTTTCCAGATAGGTTTCGATTTCAGTCAGGTAGTTAGCAGGTCTCTGCATTGCGAAGCGGAGAACCTTTTGCTTTTCCGGGTCAGTGAAATAGCTGGGATTGTTTTTGAGCGTTTTCTTCCATGAGTTTTTCATCATTTCGGTCGCACGGCTCAAGGATTTGTAAACCTTCATAAACTCGTCCGGCACATGATAGCACCGGAATTCTTCTGTTTGTGGCGTGGGCATGGGAACGGGTTCCGCTTTTTCAGGTTCAAATTCTGCGCTGGCAGATTCCAACACTTCCAATGCCTCTGGATGCAGGATTTGAGCAAGGACATCTGAACGATGCTCGACACTTGCCTGCACAAGCTTGGACATTTCTTCGTTGGTGAACTTCACTTCGCCGGAAAAGACTTTCTGCTTGATGCCGGGAGAGAGATTATCTGCGATGTCGATGCCTCGTGTATAGTGGCTGGCACGAAGAACGGAGGCACGGCTGACACCGTTTTCCTCTGCGATCCGGTCACAGGTTTTCTTTCCAGAGTGGTGGTTATCACCGTGATCACCACCACTTTTCTTTGCTAAAGTGTACTGATTACCCCGAAAGATTTTTGCAGCTTTCTTTTCAGCTTCATACTGTTTCCCAAGCAGATAGCGTTTCTGTTCGGGGCTCAGGTTTCGCCGTCCCAACTGATTCCGGCAAATCCACGCAATGGCTTCTTCGCGGTTCTCAAATCGGAGCGGCATGGTGGAAAAATAAATCTCAGGATGCTTCTGGAGAATGGCATAACGATTGTGTCCATCAACAAGGGTATTACCCCAGACGATCAAAGGAGAGAGCAGCTTGCCCTCTTTGAGGATATTTTCTTCAAGCTGCTTGTACTCATCGTCCGTCAGCGGCGGGATCTGGTTCTGGAACTCCGGGTCGATTTTCAGATTGATCATACGCACAACTCCTTATCTCTCGTGATGTTGCGTCCGTTCGTCCTCCCGGAAGAACAGGGCAACATTCTGTTTTGCATCTTTCAGCTTGAGCAGTTCGATCTTGGCTTCCTTGTACTGCTCATAGAACTGGGCCTTTTCGGAAGCAAGAGCGCAGTATTCCGCTTCCAGCTTGTTCGGACTTGGCAGTTTAGTGATGTTGTTTGCCTTGAGATAGGCTGCTGCTGTCCGGTATGCTGTCAGCTCTGCACGATGCTGTTCTTCAAAGGTTGCGGGGGATTTGGCAGCGTTCCGTTTCTGCGCGAGCGGTCGGTACTGCTTGTAGGAAGCAGCATAACGGCGCAGTGTTTGGTTGTTTGCCATGCGGGTTTCGAGGTCTTTCACTACGGCCAGCGATTCATGGAACTTGGTGTCAAGCTCTGCAATTCTCTGGTCGAGTGCGTCCTCGTCAGTCAAGCCCTTTTCTTCTAGGAAAATCAAGGTCTGTGCCATGGCTTTGAGGTTGTGTTTCGTGATCCAACGCTTATAGCCGATGCCCTTGTCCTCGGTCATCCTCGACTGGATGTCGATCAGTTTCCCGATGGTATCCTGCTTGGACTGCACCTTGGTTTTGTGCTCTGCGTTTGCGGTCAGGGTGGCAAGCACTGCTTCCTTGTCGTAGTTGTCACCGAGATGTTTCGCCCGGATAAACTTCGTTCTGCCAGCAGGCAGATAGCTAAGCTGCCCACGGCTTTCCTTGACGGCAATGCCGTACTGCTGCATGAGCTTGTCAGAGAAATCTTCAAAGCTGGTGGCACGGTACAGCACCGAAGAAATCTGTTTCCGCAGGGTATCTTTTACGGTTTCAAACTTCTTCTGCTTGGGCTGCTGTCCGGTTGCGGTGAGGGCTGCGTTTTCACGGTCAAGTTTCAACTGGCCGCGCCTGCGCGCCCAATACTCAGCTTCGCTGACACGCTCTTTCGAGCCGTTGAGCAGGTCGATCTGGTACAGTCCGGCACCCTCGCACATCTCCATGACCTCGACACGCAAGTGCCGCATGGTCTGGGCTGTGCTGGAGTGCTTCATGCCCTCGCGCCAGTCGCGGGGCTTCTGCATATAGGGCTTGCGTTCCACCTCGCGCATTCGGATGCTGCCGATCACGATGTGGACATGGATGTTTCCCGAATGGTTGTGCCCATCCGGGTGAGTGCAGACGATGGCGGGATGACCGGGGAAGTTTTCTTCGCAGAATTTCAGGCCAAGTGCCTGTGCCTTTTCCATGGTCAAGCCGTTGTCGGCTGCATCTCTGGGGTCAAAGCTGATGATATACTGGTGGCTTTTGATATCACCATGCTGGGTGTTCTTACCATACTTGCGGTTTGCCAGCAGACAGGCCGTTGCAAATGAGAAATCACCGCACTCAAGGGTGTCGAGCAGGTAGGATTCCCGCAGCTTCGGCTTGCCCTGTTCATCCAGAAGTTGCTTCCCGGTGAACGCGTCGTGCTGGTAAACGAGGTACGTTTCGATGGCGGTATAGTCCGAGTTTTTAGAGGCGATATGCTTGAGCGTTGCCATACAGTTCACCCAGAACTTTCTCGGCGCTGAGCCGGAATGCAGTCAGGTCTGCAAGTTCGTCAAGGAGTTTCGCCCGGATCTGCTCGGTGTCTGCACCGCCGGAATTGAAGTGCCTTGCAAGCTGGTTGAGGTTTCCGCCCACCTTGCTGCACTGGGCAAGCAAAGTGGAAACAGCGGTCAGGGTTTCTTCGCCGCCGCCTGCAACGATGACCGTTTTCTCGATCTTGACGTTGTGGATGGCGCGGCGGATAAAAGTGGAGAGGGAGAGATTCAGGAGTTTGCAAGTGAGTTCCAGTGACGCTTTTTCCTCCGCTGTCACACGGAACTTGATGACGTGCGTTTTGTTGTTCGGCGTGTCGTGGTGCTGGGAATTGCTAGGAATCGGTTGAACATTCGTTTTGGTCATTGTACCTCCTGTCTGTTCGATAACTCCTCGGTGAAGTTATGTAAAGCACGACACGCCGTTCCATTCGTGCCGCAAGGCACGAATGATGAGCAGGGTTTGGGGCAGGCACGCCCCAACAAGATCACTTCGGAAATGCAGACGCATTGCAGAAGTGAAGTCCCAGTGGAGCACAACATTGTCAAGAATTGAAAATTTGTGGCCACGGGACGGTTCTTGCTCTCCACCGCTGCGCTCAAAACGCATTTCCGAAAGTTGTTTCCGAATTGTTAAGACGCAAAAATAAGTAGAGAGTTCCGCTGCTCGTGTATGTTGATCGCCGTTTGCTCCGAACGAAGTTCCTGCCCCTGTTTTGCAGCGGCGTTGGCCGAAAAGCCGGTATCACGCTCGGACGGCTCATGAAATTCTCAAGGTACGGCTTCCCCAAAAAGAAAATACCGCCCACGCAGTACAGGCGAAGGATTTTGTCGGGTGAAACAGACGGCAAAATGATCGGGTGTGTTGCGGGGCGGTAAATCTTCGCAGGAAATAAAACCGCACAGAATCGTTTCTTTACAGAAATCGCTGTGGATTTGTTGGGAATGATAACATAAGTATTGATGTGTGTCAACACTTCAGGATAATGAATACATCAGATGAATGAAACACACAAAGTACAAGCAAAAGCAAAGCAATGTTTTAGGAGAATGTTTTAATTTTCGCAGTTCAGGCGGACTTGGACGGTAAACACACCGTCTTTCTTTTTCGTATAGAAGTCACCATGGTTCTCCTGAACGATACGATTTATATTTTTTAGTCCGTAACCGTGATACTCTCCGATGCGGATTCCGCGAGAAGTATCACTGTATGGGTTTTCCAGCCGATAGAAGAGGCTTCGATACTGCTTGCGCAGCTGTAGATGAATGATTCTCTGTTCCGCTGGCAGGTCGCAACAGGCTTCGATGGCATTGTCAAATGTGTTTCCGATAATGATGCTCAAAGACAACGATGAGATCGTCAGGACTTCAGGAATCGTCACATCCAGTTTGACGTTGATGTTATTCCTTTCCGCAATTCGTAAGTAATAATTCAAAAGAGCATCAACAACAGGATTTCCGACCGCAGAAATATTTGTGGAACGCTCGAAAACATCCGTGGCAGCCTGCGCAATCTTGTGAAGTTCTTCGGTATCACCGTGTTCTGCAACTGCCTGCATCGCCAGGATGTATTTCTTCACATCATGCCGCAGAGAACGGACTTCTTCCTGGCGTTCTTTGAGCTGCTGGTAGTATTCCATTTGAAGATTGTACTGCTGTTCGTTGAACTTAACTTTGAATTTTTCCAGTTCATTTTCCCGGAGAGCTTCCACATAGAACACGATCAGGATGTTTATAAGGAGAAGCACCGCCATAAGACCGACCATATAATCCGGGAAATACTCATCCGCAGCATGATACTGTGCCACATAACAGACAGCAATACTTGCGATTTGAATCGCAATGATCGGCAGCAGCCATAGGATACGCAGAGCATTTCCTTTTCGGCTGAAAAAATGTGAGATCAGGACTACGAGTGGAATTTGAATCAGGTTTGAAAAAACAACATAGACCAACCGTGCTGCCCCAGCCTGCATTAGAATGTCGGTATCCGGGATACGCAGCCCAATCAGAAGCATTGCAAGCACTTCCACCAAAGCAATCAGTGTGAAGAAAGCTCCGCTTGCAAAAACCGCCTGCCACGGTCGAACCTCATAGAACAGCAATGCAAGGAAAAATCCGCCAACTAAAAGATAGATCGTGCGCTGCGTCACCCAATCCGGGAATAAACTCAAAGCACACTGCCCAGCAATCAAGAGTGCAACATAGGCATAGAACCACCTTGAGACGGGCTCCTTTTTGGGAAACAGCCGACCGATAAAAAGCAGCAACAGGGCAATGTTGGCAAAGCTCCCTGCAAACTCAACGAAATAATAAAGCATCATCTTCCCAAATAAGCGTTGAAGATCTGATTGAACTCCTGACGCTTCCTCCTGCTGATCGGCAGCTGATGTCCGCTGGAAAGAAAAACAGCGGTTCCCGTAGCGTAAACAATGTGTTCCATGTTGACGAGATAACTTTTGTGTGGTGACACAAAGCACCGTTTGGGAAGCTGCTCCAAGGCTTCAGGAATGCTCATTCGCAATGTAAGGTCTTGCTCCTTGCAGTGAATCAGAACTTTATGTCCGTGGCTTTCCAGAAAGTAAATGTCCGATGTTTCCAAGGACATGGTAACACCATCGTATTCGATCGTGAAATGTTTGGAGTTCAGTTCCTGAAGGACGGCATCCATTGCCGCAGCGAACAGCGTCTGATCCAAAGGTTTGACAAGGTAGCGGAATGCAATGCCATATCCCTGCACAGCGTACTCATGCCGCTTCGTGACAAATACCACCAAAGGATGCTTCTCCATCTGAATCAAAGACTGCGCCAGCTGAAAACCGTTGGATGGCATCTCGATATCGAGAAGAAGCAGATCAAAGGATTTCTTCTGCATTTGCAATTCGCTCAGAAGTTCGTTTCCATCCATGTAAGTTTCAATGTCAAAGCAGCCTTGCACATCGTACTGCTGGACGCTTTGAACAATGCCATCAAGGTCTGATTTCTCATCATCGCAGACTGCAACGTGGTACTTCAGCATTTCGACAACCTCCACAAAATAATGTCCTGCTACTATTATAGACTGTGCAAAGGCTCCTTACAAGTAGCCTGACCTACCACTTTTGTCACCAGAACGACCAGTTTTGCCAAACCTCTTGATTTTGCTGAAATTTATGATACAGTGAAGCAAAAATCAGAAGATAAGGTGGCGCAACTGCAATGTGGGAACGCACGCTGTCTCAAAAATCAGTCCGTCTTTTCTGCGAGCAAAAAGTGATAGATGAAGCAAAGGCGGATGCGTATGTCTATGGGTACGAGTTGCTCATATCATCTGTTGTGAGCGTTCTGCTTGTTGTTTTAATCGCTGTTGTGTGTGGTGATGTGCGGTACGCACTTTCATTTTTGATTGGGTTTATCCCACAGCGAATCTACATTGGCGGATACCATGCAACATCGCACACCAGATGCTATTTGGCATTCTCCGGACTGGCACTTATCTGCATTTTGCTAAGTAAGGCAATCGCAGCAAATCACCTTTTCCGTATCCTGACAACAGTAGCTCTTTTGGGCATCTCTATCTTTCTCTCACCTATCGAAGCAAAGAATAAGCCTTTAAGTGAAAAGAAGCGGTCAAGTTACAAGATGGTCGCATCTGTTCTTTCGTCAATAGATTTCCTGCTTGCCATTTTTAATGTGCTTCCGTATACACGTCATGTAGTTTGCTACTATCTCTCCAAATGGGTATTGATTGTATTCTCAACAATTCCTTTGGTTCAACAAAAATTTAATGCCAACTTTTGTAGATAGGGAGGTGATAACATGAAAAAAAACAAATGGGTGCTGCTTCTTATCGCTTTTGTTGCATTTTTGGTATTGGTTTATTTTATTGGTGCTTGCCTTAATGCAACGGCAGAGGCATTGACAATTATTTCGCTCTGCATCGGCATACTGGTCATTTATTTAGTCGTAAAAGCAATCAAATCAAAATAAGGAAAGGAAAATGTGATCATGAGTACAAGAAAATTCATCAAAAAACTTACGGCGAGTCTGCTTTTTATTGCGGTTGTAATGTCGTTTGGCGTTCAGTCTGCCTTCGCTGAATCGAATTCACCGAAAGCTACCGTTAAGAACAATGTTGTTACTTTTAGCAATCTCGATCAACTGAAGGCAAACGAGAAGCTCGCAATTGCGGTAGTTGACAGTAATGGTGATCCAGCAACTATTACTATCGAGTCAGTGGACAATTCAATTTCTCGTGTAGCGAAATCGTCGAATTCTTGGAAGGTTTCGTATAAGGGAGTGGTGATTCATGCATATTTTTATATGACAGTGACGAATAACAAAGTCACAAATGCATGGGACTATTCGATTACAACTTTGGGTTCCACATATAGTGATGCAAGTTTGACGTATAACTCCAGTTCGGCAAAACTCACCTTTACCAGTAACGCTTATAATGGTATTGCTTCTCATACTTGCTGGCTGAAGGGAACTCCTCGCGGAACAAACAATGAAGTCGATGTAACGTATTCTATGTAATGTGGAGGACAATATGAAACAGAATTCACAAAAACTGATTTTTTTCCTGAGTAAAATTACATGTGCTTTTGCAATGGCGATTGCAGTCTTAAGTGTGAATAGCACCTGCTGCTTTACAGCGTATCAGCCGGATGTCCCTGAATCGCTTGATCGCAACTAAACTCATATGATAGACATTATATCAAAAACGATGTGAGGTGATAGAATATGAAAGATGTATCTCGAAGAGAATTCTTGAAAACTTTATGTTTAGGCATAACAGTAGCCGCTTTACAAAATTTGCCAATGACAACGGCTTTTGCAGACAGTGCAATCAGTAAAACAAAAATTATTTCTAAAAGCGACCGTGAAAATTTGGTGGCTACTGTTGCAAGAACTGTGCAAGTGTCCTACAAAATAGATAAAAATACGATCATTGAAGTAACTCGCTTTACTGATATTGATGGACAAAATGTTACCTTGAACCGGAGCGTTAAAGAAGATGGTACAGGTGAACTTGTCTATACGAAAGCCCAAAAAACGAAAAAAAGCAAATTGACCAATCAAAGCTATGATGTCTTTTTGAAATTAGCAACTTCAAAATCTATGCCTCAAACAAGGGGAGCCACTGTTGGAAGTGATGTTACAGGATCACAGTATAAGCATATATTTGTATCAAATCTCAGCTATACAATTGACAATACGGCGATTGCGCAAATTGAGATTGGTGGAGTTGAAACTGCAGCAAGCCTTTTAATTACTGGGTTGCACTTGCCGGGAAGCACTGCTGTTACGGTTGGATCCTTTTTGGTTAGTGTGGTTCTAGCTACTTCTCCATCGAAAGTTGTTATAAATCAATCGCTGTATGAAGTCCATTTCGCATATGATAATAGCTACTATACCCATTGCTATCATGATATTTTGTATTCGTATGATTCCGGTGGACACCTTATGGATACTACAAAATCGTACCATCAAGCTGTGGGAGGCTAAGAATGAAAAAAGGCAAAAGCAACTTTTTTCTTATTGCTCCTTTTGCCCTTTGGGGCTGCATTTCAGTATGGACTAGTAATCTTGTCCGATTGACAGATAAAAGCGCAGTACCTTATGCTTGGGCTTCTTTGTTTTTCTCATATGGAATCGTAGCAGTGCATTATATCCAAGTGGCAGTATCCTCCAAAGGCTGTAACAATGCCGAAAACGAAAAAATTGCATGGGTTCAGCTTGGGCTTTCAACTTTGTTCTTGATAGTAGCTGTTGTTCTAGCTATTCAATGAAGGAAAGCAAAGTAATCACCCAAAGCAGTGTAAGGTCACAATATTTTCTATTCCAGCAGTATTCTAGTAGTTTCAGCATTTGTATGGTTCACATTTATTTGCCGAGGAGTATACACCTGAAGGGGAAAATTTAATGAAGGTGATTCCAATGGAGCTTTAGTGTATTGAGTGAAGAAAAAAAATAAATTAGGAGGCAGTATACTATGACTAACAAAATCAAACGGCTGATTTCCATTCTATTGGTCACGGTTTTATTTCTCCTGACCATTCAGCCAGCATTTGCAACTGGAAATAAGAGAAAGATCGATGATTATTCGATAGAAGAACTTCTCAATCTTTCTGTGCAAGAACAAGAGAATCTCGGATTTTATGTTTTGGCCGAGGTTCCAATGCGCATTCCTGTTTCTAATACAGACGGCTCAAGAGTTGTATCGTATATTGATGGAACATGGAGAGTTCTTTATACAAAGGCCAATGGATTGGGCTTTTATATGAGTGGAACTACCGTCGGTATTGGCCCGGATTTAATAAAAAATGTTTCAGGAACGGATTACTACACGAGCTATTCCGATAACATCGAACGAAGCTGCCCATTTTCAACGACAGCACTAGTTCCAGAACAAAGTATATATAATACAACCTATACATATGACTTCTATGATGTTGGAACTTATCTTGATTGCAGCGTTGGGTGTTATTTTGGAGTGGTTGGCTCAAGCAAACCAATCTATTGGAGTGCAACTACACAAGTTACCATCCCGAAATTATGATTTTGACCAGCTATGGATGAAATTGTTTTTGAACCCAGTGATGTCAATATGTTAGCAGCTTTAGGCATCGTCGAAAGTGTAAAGTTGTTTCCGTTTATGTTATCAATGGGAGAACTTCAATATGCTTGCGATTCAGAATATCGTTGCAAACAATTCGTGAATTGCCTTTCAGAATATTATCCTGACAGCCAAATTGAAGCTAGACAACTGTGGTCGAAATATCATGGTACAGCGAATGCGGTTCAATGTGATATGATAAATCATAAGCCACTGCGTGTTTGGGTCAGGAGTTCTGCCGATTGTTGGTGCGGCATTTATTATATTTGTTACTATGCAGCAAAGTATGGTACAAATAGAATTTTGCTTGCATCCAGAGAAGGTCTGAAAGAATTTATGGAAGGGAAAACCGATAAGATCTCACAAAAGTATTTGACGGAAGAAACTATTACTGAGTATGCCAAAAGATGGGGAAAGCTATTAAACGAAAACACCTCCATGCGTATTTGGCATGCGAACGATGTTAAAAGCGTTAACATAGATTATTTCGACCAGAGAATTATTAGTTTAGTATCGAGAATTCCTATTTCGGTTGGTGAACTTACCGCAGACGTATTAAAAGCGATTTCTGCTCCGGTAAGTGACTGGTATGTCATGAAACGCATAGAAGCACTTTTGAAAAAGGGTGTTCTTCAAGTCGTTATTCCAAACAAAATCTTTTATAATACCATCGTCCAGCTAAACGAAGAATAAAGGAATCCGAGCAAGTCGGCCCAACAGTCACCTCATTTCAACGAGAGGGGTGGCTGTTGGGTCAATTGTTCAAAAAGAAAAACTGAAGATAATAAAAAGTCTTGATTTCTCCATCAAAACATGGTATATACATTATACGAAACAGTGCTTTGAAAGAACGCTCCACCGTTCAATGACGTGTAAAGAGAGGTGCTTGCCATGACCGCTGTGATCTACGCCCGCTATTCCAGTGATAACCAGCGCGAAGAATCCATCGAAGGCCAGATTCGTGAATGCACGGCCTATGCCGAAAAGAATGACATCACTATCGTCAAGCACCTGTCTCTTATACACATCTGACGCTGCCGACGAAGCTAGAAGTG